>Ga0193697_1000473_pt1 | contig 14058 bp, 12 predicted proteins | sample L3m2metaG_FD_145073 | JGI IMG/M metagenome (GOLD analysis project Ga0193697, IMG submission 145073) | Soil microbial communities from a riparian zone of the East river system, Colorado, United States - L3m2 | ecosystem: Environmental > Terrestrial > Soil > Riparian zone | place: USA: East River... | reverse complement strand
AACTGGCAGGAGATTGAACGACTGGAACACGAACCCGATGTGCCGGGCGCGCCACGCCGCCAGGGCCGCCGCGTTCATGGTGCTCACGGCCGCTCCCCCGACGGTGATCGTCCCGCTGGTGGGCCGGTCGAGCCCCGCCACGAGATTCAGGAGCGTCGACTTGCCGCTGCCCGACGGCCCCATCAGCGCCGTGAAGCTTTCGGCGTCGAAATCGAGGGTGAGGTTGTCGAACACCTCGATGGTCTGGGTGTCGCGTTGGAAAGACTTGTGAACGTTGCGGATTTCGACGAGAGCCATGGGGGGTATCGGGTACCGGGTATCGGGTATCGGGTATCGGGTATCAGGTATCGGGAGTTACGGCGCGATCTTTACGCGCTGACCCTCACGTGGAGTTTCGAGTCCGCCCACCAGCAGCTGCTCGCCACCAGCGAGGCCGGAACGAATCTCGCGCAAGTTACCGCTGACAGGACCTGCGTCAACGTCCCGGCGCGTCACGCGTCCGTTCCGCACGATCCAGACGACGGCGCGGCCATCCTCCGATCGGACGGCCGCGGCGGGCACCATCAGCCGCGGCGGCGGCGGGGCGGCCCCGACCCGCACGGGCGGCGCGTCATCGAGGAACTCGACTTTTGCGCCCATCTCGGGGAGAATCCGCGAGTCGTGATCGTTGATGACGACTTTGACTTGCACCGTAGCGCGCTGGCGGTCCGCCGTCGGCACCACCTGGCGTACCGCGCCGCGGAAGGCCGTGTCGGGGTACGCGTCGAGCGTGATGCGGGCGCGCTGCCCACCATGCACCCGCGCGATGTACGCCTCGTTCACATCGACTTCGACCTCAAGGGTCCCGAGGTCGGCCATCGTCACCACGGCGCCCCGCGTGAGGCCCCCGCCCACCGATGGCGCCACCACCTCGCCCACTTCGGCTTCTTTGCGCAACACGGTCCCGCTAAACGGCGCGCGCACGTAGGTGTTTTCGAGGTTGGCTTGGGCGAATCGCAGCCCCGCGGCCGCGGCGTCGACGCGCGCGGATTGCGCGTTGGCACGGGCGTCGGCCTGGTTGAAGCGGCTCTGCGCCGCCTCAACTTCCTGCGTGGAAACGAGGTTCGGATTCTGGGTGTGGACGTCGCGCACACGCGCGTAGTCGCGCTGAGTCTGGTCGCGGTCCGATTGAGCCTCGATCAGCGTGGCGCGGGCGCTGGCGACCTGCGCCTCCGCCTCCGACACGGCCGCCATGTAGTCGGCGTTGTCGAGGCGCGCAATCACGTCGCCGCGACGCACCACCGACCCTTCGCTCACGTTCAAGACGGCCAGCCGCCCCGCGATCTTTGCCGAAACCGCGGCCTTGGTGCGCGCGACGACGTAGCCGTTCGCGACGACGCCGACCGCACCTCCACCGCCGCCGTCAGAGGACCCCCCCCCCGGTGTGGTGGCCAGGACGGTGATGACCTGAATGGAAGCTGCCGACCCGCGGCGGAGGGTCAGGAAGAGCCCGACGAAAATCACGACCGCCCCGCCGGCGAGCCAGAGGGTGCGTTTGAACGCGCGCGTCAGCGCTGGAGGCGGCTGATCGCGGTCGATGCGGAGTTTGGAGAGGTCCGGTACGGTCACGCGCCCTGAGGCTCGGGCGGCAGGTTCCCCAACACGGGACCGCGCGCGGCCTGGGGCTTCTCTTTTTCCTTGGCGGGCGGCTCACCACCGATCGGCGCGGCGCGCGGCACGGGCGGCAGCGTCTTCCCCGCCACGACCATCTCCACCTCGTCGCGATCGAGCGTTTCGCGCTCGAGCAGCGCCGCCGCGAGGCGGTCGAGAGCCGGACGCCGCTCGCTCAGAATGCGCGTCGCGTCGTTGAAGGCGTTCATGAGAATGCGCTTGACCTCATCATCGACCAGCTTCGCCGTGCTCTCGGAGATTTCGCGGCGCTGCACCACTTCGCGCCCGAGGAAGATCTCCTGCTCGCGGTCGCCGACGGCGATCGGCCCGATGGCATCGCTCATCCCGAATTGCGTCACCATGCGGCGCGCGATGTTCGTCGCCTGCTGGATGTCCTGCGCCGCGCCCGGCGTGACCTTGTCGGCCCCGAACACCAACTCCTCGGCCACGCGGCCGCCGTACGCCATCGCCAGCCGTGAGAGGATCGATTGCTTGGTGTACTTGTGCAGCTCCTCCTCCGGGAGATACGCCGTCATGCCGAGCGAGCGGCCGCGCGGGATGATCGTCACCTTGTGGAGCGGATCGGCGCCGGGGACGCTCAGCGCGACGAGCGCGTGCCCAGCTTCGTGATACGCCACGAGGCGACGCTCCTCGTCCGAGAGCACTCGGCTCTTGCGCTCCAGGCCGAGCATCACCTTGTCCTTCGCGTCCTCGAGGTCGACCTGATCGACCTGCGGCTTGTTGCGCCGAGCCGCCAGCAGCGCACCCTCGTTGACGATGTTCGCGAGCTCCGCCCCGGCGAGCCCCGGCGTCCCCTTGGCAATGGGTTCGAGGTTCACGTTCGCAGCGAGCGGAATCTTGCGCGTATGGACGCGTAGAATCTGCTCCCGACCCTTGAGATCGGGCATGTCCACGACGATCTGTCGATCGAAGCGGCCGGGACGGAGCAGCGCCGGATCCAGTATATCGGGACGATTGGTCGCGGCGAGGAGAATCACTCCGTCGTTCGATTCGAAGCCGTCCATCTCGACGAGCAGCTGGTTCAACGTCTGCTCGCGCTCGTCGTGGCCGCCGCCGAGCCCCGCCCCGCGGTGCCGACCGACGGCGTCGATCTCGTCGATGAAGATGATGCAGGGCGCGTGCGCCTTGCCCTGCTCGAACAGGTCGCGCACGCGCGACGCCCCGACCCCCACGAACATCTCGACGAAGTCAGATCCAGACATAGAGAAGAAGGGACGCCCCGCTTCGCCCGCGACGGCCTTGGCGAGCAGCGTCTTCCCGGTCCCCGGCGGGCCGACGAGCAGCGCCCCCTTGGGGAGCCGGCCGCCGAGGCGCTGGAATTTCTGCGGATCCTTGAGGAAATCGATGATCTCCTCGAGCTCCTGCTTGGCTTCATCGCAGCCGGCGACGTCGGCGAAGGTGATCTTGGGCGTGTCGCCCGCAAGCAGCTTGGCCTTGGACTTGCCGAAGGCAAAGGCGCGGTTTCCGCCCTGCTGCATCTGCCGCAGCATGAAGATCACGAGGCCGAAGATCAGGAGGTACGGCAGGAACACGATCAGGACGGCGCCGAAGGACTGCCCCGCCTCGCGCGCCCGCACTTCGACGCCCTTGGCGCTGAGCGACGCGACCCACTCGCTCCGGGCCTCGAACGGCAGCAGCACGTTGAAGCGTTCGACCATCTGCTTCTTCACGGTGACCGCGTGCGCGAACGTGCCCTTCACCTTCTGGCGCTCGGCGATTTCGACGGTCTGGATGTTGCCGTTGGCGAGCTCTTGCTCGAACTGCGAGAACGAGATCTCCGCCTCTTCGCGCCGCCCCTTGGAGGCGACCTGCACGAGCGCGATGGTGCCCACGATGAGGAGCGCCCAGAACGAGAGCGTCCGCAGCATGCGGCCCCAGTTGAATTCCCGCGGTGGCGGGGGGATACGGTCGGGCATCTACGTCAGACTCGCGATATAAGGAAGGTGCCGGAAGTTCTCCGCGTGATCGAGCCCATACCCCACCAGGAACAAGGTGGGCGCGTCGAATCCCACGAACTTCGCCTCCAGCGCCAAGTGTTCCGCAATGTGTTTGTGCAACAACGCGCAAATGTTGAGACTCTTGGGTCCCCGCTGCTTGAGCAACTCCACCAGCCGGTTCAGCGTCTTGCCGGTGTCGATGATGTCCTCGACCAGCAGAATATGCTTACCCTCGAGCTCCGTCTCCGGGTCGTACAGCAGCCGAACGTTGCCGCTCGAGACCGTACTGTCACCGTAGCTCGCCGCCACCAGGAAATCCACCTGCAGCGGGCGCTCGATGCGCCGTACGAGATCGCTCAGGAAAATGAAGCTGCCCTTCAACAACCCCAACACCAGCAGATCGCCGTCGGGGTACGCCGCCGTGATCTCCCGGCCCAGCTCGCGCACCCGCTCGGCGATCGTCTCCGCTTCGAAGACGATGCGCTTGAGCTCACGACCGCCGGTCTGCTTGAGCTGCGCCGTGCTGGGTAACATCGAGCCGCACCGCCTTGGTTCCGGGCGCCGGGACGCCGTCGGTACTGCGACAGATGCCCGGGACCCACAAAATGGTCTCGCCGCGGGCGATCACGGGGTAACTGGCCCGTTCGCTGCGCGGCACGCGCGCTTCCATGAGTAGCCGCCGCAATGGCCGGTGTCCGACCCCGCCGAGGGGCAGCAACTCGTCGCCTTTTTCGGGCGCGCGGAGCTCCCATCCCGGCCCATCCACCCACGTCGTCCAACCGTCCCGCTTCACCCGGGCCGGCGCGGGCGCCGCATCGGGCGTCCACTCGATCTGGAAGGCACCGAACATGGCGCTGCCCCGCTCACCCGTCGCGACGATCCGTTCGACCGCGCAGCACGCCGCGCGCGATACGCGCAGGTGGTCGAACGCCACTTCCGCGGTCCAGCCTTCGCCGAGCTCGATCCGGCGGCCCGAGGGCCGCGCGATGAGCGCCAGGAGCCGCCGCGCCTTGGCGGGTCCGAGCACCAGACCTCCAGCCCGACGCGCCGCCGCGCGCAGCAGCGCAACGGCCAATGAGTCATCATAGCCGCGCAGCGGGCCTCGGGCAACGGCGAAGCCCGTGGACGACACCTGAAGCTCAAGCTCGGGAACGAGTTCCAGCGCGCGGTCCCACGCGCGGCGATCCGCGGCGGCCTGACGGCCGAGGCGGCGCAGGTCGCTGCCGACGCGCGCGCCGAGTCGGTCGTACAGTAGTGGAAGCAGTTGCGTCCTCACCCACGAACGCAAGTGGCGTGGATCGGCGTTGGCAGGATCGTCATGCGCGGTGAGGTTGCGCGCGGCGACGTGCTCGACCAGCTCGCGATGGGTGAATGGCAGCAGCGGACGCACCAGTCCGCCCCGTCCCCGGCGCGCGATGCCCGCGAGTCCCGCGGGCGCGCTGCCGCGCAATACCCGCAGCACCACGGTTTCGATCTGATCGTCCTGATGATGCGCGGTGACGAGGTAAGTTGCGTCACGACGGCGTTGCAGCTCGCGCAGCCACGCGTACCGCGCGCGCCGCGCGTCCGTCTCGGTTGCCTCGGGCCCGAGTTGCAGTTCGACCGTTTCGAACGGCAATCCGTATTTCTCAGCCAGTCTTCCGACCGTCCGGCCGACCGCCCGTCCGGCCGTCTGAATCCCGTGATCCACGTGCGCGACAACCAGTGCGAGCCCGAGGTCCGGGGCGACACCGTGGAGCAAATCCAAGAGGGCCACCGAGTCGGCGCCACCCGAGACGGCCACCAGCGCCGTGCCCGGCGCGCGGAACAGGGGCGCGCGCGCGACGTGGGCGCGGAAGCGTTCGGGGAGCGATGGGATCTCGGTCATGTATTGCTCATGTATCTTTAAGTATGCTTCCGCCCGACCAGACCTACCAACTCCTGCGCAATCTGACCTCACCCGTCGTAGCGATCACGTCGGAACGGGACGGCAAGGAAAACGGCATGATCTCGGATGCGGCGATCCGGGCCTCGATCGTGCCCAGCGTGCCTCGGCTATCGGTCTACATCCACAAGTTCAACTTCAGCCACGACCTGATCTTCGACACGGGCCGCTTCGTCCTTCATCTTCTCCACACCAAGCAGTTCGACCTCATTCACCGCCTTGGCTTCGTCAGTGGTCGCGACCGCGACAAACTCGCCGACGTCCCGCACCGCCGCGGCGTCCTCGGCGCACCCGTACTGGACGACTGCTACACGCACTTCGAGTGCAAGGTCGTGAACGTGATGGACACGGGGAGCTCGACGCTGTTCCTGGGCGACGTGGTGGAAGTCGGGTTCGGGGGGGGGGCCGCCTCGAAGCCAAACGGCGAGGTCATGACGGCGGCCTATTTCCGAGCCAACATGCCTCCCGCGTGGCGGAAGGAATACGAGGGTTTGCTGGGTGCGGCGCAGCGTTTCGCGGAGGAGAAGTCGCGGCACATTGTGCCGGTCGTGTGGCGAGGGCTCTAGCTCCCCTTCGGGCGTAGGTTCGCGCGCGTCATCGTCCCCGCGCCCCGGGCGGGGCCGACGCCAACGGGACCGTCGGGACCGGTTGGGTCTTGTAACCAAAGGTGCCCCGACCCAACTGACCGTAGTAGCCATCGCCCCAACAGCTCAGGATTCCGGCGCCGGTCCATCCGCAGGTATGGTTTTGACCGGCCGCCAGCCCCGCGAAGCCGGGATCATTTTGGATGGCGATCGGCGTCTTACTGCCCGACGGTGCCGCGTTGCCGAGCTGGCCGTAAGCGTTGGTGCCCCAGCAATACGTCGCTCCCCCGGTGGTGATTCCACAGGTATGCTCGTTGCCAACCGTGAGGCTCGCAAAGACAAGACCGCCGGAGACCGCCGTCGCCGAGGAAGTAGGATTGTTCGACCCGTCGCCCAACTCACCCTGCAGGTTCCAGCCCCAACAGTACGCGCTGCCGGTGCTGGTGAGCCCGCACGAATGCCACCCGCCCGAAGCGATCGACACCAGGCCCTGGGTTGGGTTCACCCATTGTGGAGTGTTCGCCCGTCCATACCACTCACCCCAGCAGTACACCGACGTGCCTTCCAGCCCACAGGTGTGCCATATGCCGGCGCTGAGTGCGGTAAACGTATGACTGCCGGACACCAACACGGGCTGCTGACTGTCCAATCCGGTGCCGTTGCCAAGCTGACCCAAACGGTTTGAACCCCAACAGTACGCCGCCCCGCCGGTCGTGAGCCCGCATGTGTGGTTGATCCCGGCCGCGACGTCGCTGAAGGTCAACCCGCCGGTCACCGCCATCGGGACCGAGCTGGCCAGGGTAGGCCCGGCACCGAGTTCACCGAAGATGCCGACTCCCCAGCAGTAGGCAGCGCCGGCCACCGTCAGACCGCAATTGTGAACGCCGGCCGGGGCGAGTGTGGTGAAGCTGAGTCCACCGGAGACCGGGACGGGCAAGGACCGGCCGGTGGCCGTGCCGTCGCCCAGGACGTTGCCGCTGTTGGATCCCCAACAGGAGGCGGCGCCACCGCCCGTCAGCGCGCAACTGTAGTCTCCATACGGGCCGCCACGGGCGAGGGCTACGGAATCGAGACCGCTGACCGCTACAGGAAGCCAAGTCTCCGCTTTTCCATTACCGAGTTGTTCGAAGCGATCGCCGCCCCAGCAGTACGTCGTGCCGGCGCTCAGGCCGCAGGTGTGATACTGGCCGGTGGTGACCGCACTGAAGGTGAGACCGCCAGCGACCGCTACGGGAACATTGCTCGGTCTGTCGGAACCATTACCCAACCCGCCCTCCTGATTGAAGCCCCAACAATACAGCGCCCCAGAAACCGCGAGGCCGCAGGAGCGCATGTCGCCGGCGGTGAGCGCGCTGAAGGTCAGACCTCCTGCCACCGCCACCGGAACGGGACTGCCACCGAATGACGACCCGTTGCCGAGTCCCCCCGCCGCGTTGCCGCCCCAGCAGTACGCGACGCCACTGGCGGTGATGGCGCAGGTGTGATCCCAGCCGGCCGCGATACCCGCAAACGTCAACCCGCCGGAGACGGAGACAGGAGCTGCACTCGGCATGGTCGTTCCGTTGCCCAGCTGACCGGAGGAGTTGACTCCCCAACAATAGGCGAGGCCGGCCGGCGTGAGTCCGCACGTGAACCCACCTCCCGCGACGAGGAGGCCGAACCGCCGTCCGCCGGCCACCGCAGTCGGGACAGGCGCATTGCTGCTTCCACCATTGCCGGGCTGCCTGCCCCAGCAGAACGCCGCGCCGCTCGGAGTCAGACCGCAGGTGTGGCCACCGCCGACGGCCAGGGAATTGAATGTGATTCCGCCCCAGACCAGCACCGGCACATTGCTGGGCCCCGCCCCGATCCCGCTGCCCAACTGATCAACCGAATTGTCGCCCCAACAATAGGCGGCGCCGGTCGGTGTCAGCCCGCAACTATGAGCGCCGCCGGTGCCGACGGATGCGAATGCAAGCCCGCCCGACACTGCGACCGGTACGGCCGCCGGGACGTTCGAGCCGTCACCGATTTGTCCGTTGTTGTTATAACCCCAGCATGACGCGATGCCGGCGCTGACCTGGCAGGTGTGGAGAGAGGATGTGGCGATCGGCGGCGCGAGCACGCCGGCGGGCACAACAAGTATGCAACCGGTACACGTGCCGCTGCCGTAGGTGCTGGACGTCACGACCACATCCTTGCTCCCGGCGCCGAGGGCGGGTTCGGTGCCGGTGATCTCTGTGTCGCTGACCACCGTTCGGTTCGCGAGCTCGATGCCTCCAACCGTCACGCTCGTGACGCCGGTGAAGGGGGATCCTGTGATCGTCACGGTCCGCCCGCCGCCGACAGCGCTCGCGGTCGGGCTTACCGCGCTGACGACGAGACCCAGATACGTGAAGCATCCCGTGCAGGGGCTACTCACCGATGGTCCGGTTGTCACGACCACATCCCTGGCCCCCGCGGTTGTCGCGGCGGGGGTCGTACCGGTGATCTCGGTCGCGCTCACGACGTGGCGGTCGAGGATGTCATTGCCACCGACCGTCACATTACTTGCACTAGAAAAATTGCTGCCGGTGATCGTTACCGCGGTCCCCCCGGCGAGCGGGCCGCTGGATGGACTCACCGATGCGACGACCGGATCCGGGTGAGAACCAGTGGGTTCGGAACAGCTCGCCAACAGGAACGAGATCAGGAGCGGGAGCAGCGTGGTTCGGGTCATGAAGCCCAAGGTGAAGCCGTCGTGCCGCGGACCGCAAGCAGAACCGCCCCAGGAGTCATAACCCGGGGGTTGCCTCGCGGGCACCCCGCCTCGAGGCTAGCTTCGCGGCTCACCTCTCCGGAGTCCACGATGCGCCCAACATTCCCCCTAACCGCTCTCACGTGTGCCGTACTTGCCTGTCAACCCGCGCCCGCCAAGCTCTCCGACGCCGACGTCAAGGTTTTGTGGGCCGGCGTCGACAGCATCGCAGCGCAGATCCTCTCACATCGAGACTCCGCTGCTGCCGCGCATTACACCGAGAACGCGGTCTTCATGGTTCCGAACCTGCCGGCCGTCGAGGGCCGCGCCGCGATCCGCGCCTGGTTCGCCGGCGGCCCGCCGTTCACATCGTTCACCTTGACGCCCAAGGAGATCGACGGCACCGGCGACCTCGCCTACGTGCGCGGGACGTGGACGCTCGGCATCGCGGCCGCGGGCAAGACACCCGCGATCGAGGACCACGGCAAGTTCCTGGAAGTGCGCCGCAAGCAGGCGAACGGCTCGTGGCTCATGGTGGCCGACATCTTCAATTCGGACGTGCCGCTGCCCACGCGGTGAGTGGTTGCTAGGCGGCCCCCTTCCAGGGATCCGATGGATCCGGCGGGTGCGCGGCAGCGTCGCGCTGGTGGCGCTCGACGCGCTCGACGCGAGCGACGGGCTGGACGCGCTCGACGGGCTGGATGCGCTCGTCATCTGCCGGAGGGTCGTCCAAGGGCGAGTCCTCGTACACGATTGGCGGGGTGCAGGTGCAGGAGCCGGCTTGGGGGAGCGCGACCTGCGCGCTGGAGCGGGGCGGCCGATACTCAATCGTCGCGCGGCCCTGCACGACGCCGCCGCAGAAGTGGCAGTGGATCGTATGCACGGACACCTCCCACGAGTCGCGGGCGCGGGCGCGATGATAGCATTCACTCTTGTACTGGCTTTGAGCAATACCACTCCGGCAACCCGAGCGTTCACAGCAACTTGGCCGCGCGTGGTGTGCTCTGGACGCGCAACGCCCCGGGGAGAGGATCTCCGCGGGGCGTTGCGTTGTCAGTAGCGGCGGTCGGACTCGAACCGACGACCCGCGGATTATGATTCCGCTGCTCTAACCAGCTGAGCTACGCCGCCGTGGGCTCGAAAATCCTAGTCAGTGCACGCGCGGCGGTCAACGGCGGCTACCTGCCGGGGCGCGACCAGAACCGCGCTGCTCGCCCCTTCGGCCACCGCAGCCCACCCATCCGCAGCATTTGCGGCCCCTGCTCGCGCGGACTCCCGGCCAGCGTCGTGGTCGACGCGATACTGAGGTCATACGCGCCCGTCGAGACCGTGTCGTTCGTGCCGACGAACAGGAGATACGACCCCGTCGTCACGACCGGGAATGAAATGAAGGCATTCGTCGTCGTGCCGGCGTTGGCGCTGTCGTTGTTCGTGGCCACCGAAATCCCGGCGGCGTTGCGCAGGAACAGCGCCGCATCGAAGGCGGTCGACCGGTGATTCACCTTCAGCGTCGTCCCAGCTTCGAGACGCATCGCCACGACGTCGGCGTAGTACGTGCCGTTCGCCGTGTCCGCGCAGTCGCTCGTCGTCACGCTGTCGCTGACGTCCACGCCGGGCGTCACCCACACCAATTCGCACCCGGCCAACGCCGCGGGCCCCGTCACGGCCGCCATCGTGTAGGCGCCGACGGAGTCTTGCCAGTACGCGCTGGGCGCGAGCAGGTAATCCCCGGGCGCCAGGATCGCGGTGAGCTGGGAGTTGGTGTTTGTCGAGTCGATGTCGTCGTCGAAGCCCACGAAGCTGCCCGAGCGCAGATACAGCTCGAGGTACGTGTCGAACGTGGCGCCGACCTGGGTCAGCACGACACCTTGGGATGGGGCCGCCACGGTTAGCTCATAGAAATCCGTGAAGAAACCCGTGTAGTACCCGCCGAACCGGCAGTCAGTCGTGGCGAGGGCGGCCGACACCGTGTCGTTCAACGCCAGCACCGGGTGACCGGAGGCGCACTCATGGAACACCACCGGGGTGAGGTTGGCCACAACCGCTTGCACCACGACCGCGCCTTGTGTGGCGCCGAGCGTCAACGTCGTAGTCGCCATGCCCTGGGAGTCGCTGAGCACCGTCGGTGACCCCGGGGTGGCGCTCCCTGCGGAGACTGTCCACGTGACTGTCGCGCCGGGGAATGGTTGACCATCCGTTCCCGTCACGCGGACCCGCAACGGAATCGGAAGTGGCTGTCCGGTCAGTGTCGCCTGGGTATCGCCCGAGATTCGCGTCAGGCCGCTGGTTGTGACAACGGGCGCGCCCGAGTCCTTGCAGGCGAGGCCGAACACCACGGAGAGGCCGAGAGCCATGGCCCCGAGCCGACAGAAAACACGCATGGAGTACCTCCGGTTTACCGCGGGACTACCCGATAAAGTAACTCGCCGTCCCTGATCATGCCGAACTCTTCCCGGGCGACGCGCTCCTGTACCGTGGGATTCGTTTCCAGGTCCTTCGCCGCCTTCGCGAGTGAATCGACTTCGGCGCGCAGCGTCGCAACGTGCTCGCGCTCATCCGCGAGCTGGCGGCGCATCGTGAGCCAGTCGGCGGTGCTGTACTCCCCGCCCCACGCCGCCATGGCGAGCAGGACGAACACACCGGCGAGCCCTGCCATCCGCGTGCGGTTCACAGCCCGTACAGTTGACGACCCGGGTAGTGCGCCACGTCACCCAACTCCTCGGCGATGCGGAGCAGCTGGTTGTACTTGGCGACGCGGTCGGTGCGCGATGCGCTGCCCGTCTTGATCTGGCCCACGCCCGTCGCCACAGCCAGGTCGGCGATGAACGTGTCCTCCGTTTCTCCCGAGCGGTGCGAAATCACCGAACCGAACCCGTTCCCTTTGGCGAGATCGATGCACTGCAGCGTCTCGGTCAGCGTCCCGATCTGGTTCACCTTGATGAGGATCGCATTGCCGACGCTCTCTTCGATGCCGCGGGCCAACCGCTCCACGTTGGTGCAGAAGAGATCGTCGCCCACCAGCTGCACGCGCTCGTGCAACGCGGCGGTGAGCTTGGCCCACCCGCCCCAGTCATCCTCGGCGAGCCCGTCCTCGATCGAGACGATCGGGTAGCGATCGCACCATCCCTTGTAGAGGGCGATCATCTCTTCGGCGGTCTTGGTGCCGCCCTTGCTCTTCTTGAAGGTGTATTTCCCGTCGGCGTACAACTCGGAGGCCGCGACATCGAGGGCGATCGCGACGTCCTTCCCCGCCTCGAACCCCGCGGCCTCAATGGCGGCCATGATCACTTCGAGCGCCGCTTCATCGTTGGGGAGGTCGGGCGCGAAGCCGCCTTCGTCGCCCACCGCCGTCGAAAGACCGCGCTTCGCCAGCACCTTCTTCAGGGCGTGGAACACCTCGACGCCGATGCGCAGTCCCTCGGGGAACGTGTCCGCGCCGATCGGCACCACCATGAACTCCTGCGAGTCCACCGTGTTGGCCGCGTGCGCGCCGCCGTTCAGGATGTTCATCATCGGCACCGGGAGGACGTGCGCGACGGGGCCACCCAGGTAGCGGTACAGCGGCAGGCCGGCATCCTGCGCGCCCGCGCGCGCGACCGCGAGCGACACCGACAGGATCGCATTGGCGCCGAGGTGGCTCTTGTTGGGCGTGCCGTCGGCATCGAGCATCGCGTAGTCGACGGCGATCTGGTCCTCGGCGGGCATCCCCTCGAGCCGCGGTCCGATGACCTCGTTGACGTTCTTGACGGCCTCGAGCACGCCCTTGCCGCCGAAGCGTTTCTGGTCGCCATCGCGCAGCTCGACCGCCTCGTGCTCGCCGGTGGACGCGCCACTCGGCACGGCGGCGCGGCCGGCGGCGCCGCTGGCCAGGGTGACATCGGTTTCGATCGTCGGGTTGCCCCGGCTGTCGAGGATCTCGCGGGCGTGGACGGAAATGATCGTGCTCATGGTGGCCCAACCCTAGCGGCCCCGGCCTCGCCCGTCAACGCGCGTTGCTGTAACGCGACGATCGTGGCGCGCACCCGCTCGCGCAGCGCTTCGCGGTCTGCCGCCGCGAGGCCAGCGGTGGGAATCGGCGACCCCACCAACAGCTTGATCGGCCGCGGGCGCAGCCGCCACGCCCCCTTGGGCAGGATCTCGAACGTGTGATGCACGTACACCGGAACGACCGGGACCTGCGCGGCGATGGCGAGGGCAAAAGGGGCATTCTTGAACGGCAACAGATCGCCGGTGCGGCTGCGCGTGCCCTCCGGAAACACGACCGGCGAGAAGCCGCGCTTGATGATGCGCGCCGCGTCGTCGTACGCCTCGAAGGCGCGCGCCTTCACCGCCCGGTCGATGGGGATGTGCCCCGCGGCGCGCATCGCGGCGCCGAGGATCGGAATCCTGAACAGCTCCCGCTTGGCGACGAACCGTACCGACCCGGGGAGCGTCGCGAACAAGGCCCAGATGTCGAACATCGATGAATGATTGGACGCGTAGATCACGGGCTCACCCGGCGGGATGTGCTCCAGACCGACGGCATGCACCGGCGTTCCCGCGGCGCGCAAGATTTGTCGCGCCCAGTCGGTGCCAGCCCAGTCGTACACGCCGCCCGTGCGGTGCTTCACCCGGAAGATGCCGCCAAGGACCGAACCCAACGCGTGATAGGTCGTCGACACGAGCAACACGCAGTAATACCAGAGGACGCGGATCATGACCGCGCAAAGTGGTCGTAGCCGGCGGGGAGCGCGACCGGGGTATTCCCTTCGAGGAGGCGGACGCCGCGGCCCTGCACGCACTCGCCAATACGTGTTAGTTCGAACTCGGGACGCGCGCTGAACGATGCGGGGAGCGTGACGAGCAGCTCGAACTCCTCGCCACTCGCGGCGGCCGCGAGGGGCGCCACACCGTCCCAGCAGGGCAGCCGTTCGAGCGCGAGCTCGAGCCCGACGCCCGATGCCCCGGCCAGATGTCCCGCGTCGGCGGCGAGTCCGTCGGAGATGTCGATCATCGCCGTCGCACCCTGGGCGGCGAGCCATTGTCCCGCCGCGATGCGCGGCTCTGGATGCGAATAGCGGCGGCCCAGCGGGCCACCGGGCCGTGTCGGCGAGCGGTAGCCGGCGAGCGCGAGCGCCGCGCCACCGAGACGCCCCGTGACCCATACCCCGTCGCCCGCCTGCGCTCCGGCGCGGCGCACGGGACGCTCCGCGGTGCCGAGCACGCACACGTCTACGAGGTACTGCT
>Ga0193697_1000470_pt1 | contig 14065 bp, 15 predicted proteins | sample L3m2metaG_FD_145073 | JGI IMG/M metagenome (GOLD analysis project Ga0193697, IMG submission 145073) | Soil microbial communities from a riparian zone of the East river system, Colorado, United States - L3m2 | ecosystem: Environmental > Terrestrial > Soil > Riparian zone | place: USA: East River... | reverse complement strand
GTCGAAAACATCCTCAACAGCTTCCGCGACGGTTTGATCGTCGTCGATGGCGAGCTGCGGGTTCAGGCGTGGAACCATCGATCAGAGGACTTGTGGGGGCTGCGCACCGACGAGGTGCTCGGCAAGTACTTGATGAACCTCGACATCGGCCTGCCGACCGAGCACCTGCGTCAACCGATCCGCAGGTGCCTCTCGGGAGAGTCGCCCGCTGAAAAGCTGCAGATGCCGGCGACGAATCGACGCGGCCGAACCGTCCGGCTCGCCATCACGTGCGCGCCGTTTGCGCTCGGCAAGAACCCCACCTGGGGCGCGCTGGTCACGGTGGAGGAAGAGGCTGTGGCCGCCGGCGCCAGCTGAAAATAGCCGGCTCGATCTTCCGCGGAGGTGCGCGTGCTTTGGGATCTCTATCAGCAGTATCGAATCGGACAGATTGGCCGGCAGCTCGATGACGTCCGCGAGTCAGCGGCGGCGCTCGAGGGCTCCAGCGATCTGCGAGCGGCCGCCCGCCTCGACGAGAAAGTCAACCGTCTGGCCCTGATCTGTCGTGCGATGTTCGAGTTGATGCAGGCGTCGAGCGGTGTGACCGAAGATCAATTGAAGGCGAAAATCGTCGAGATCGACCTTCGAGACGGCCAGGCCGACGGCAAAGTGACTGAACGCGCCAAGCCTTGTCCCAAGTGCGGCGCGACGATGTCGCCGCAGATGGGTCGGTGCCTCTTTTGCGGTCACCAGGACGAGTCGGCGTCGGCATTCCGATAAGGACGGCAGCCGATTCCGACAAAACGGGGGCCGTTAGCCCTTTTTTCAGGAACGTCGCATTGGGTGGTAAGCAGCCGGAATGGCCCGGCCCGAATCGAAGGATCACCCAAATGCTGACCGCGGCTCAGAAGACGCTCGTCCAGGACACCTTCGCCATCATCACGCCGATCGCCGACGACGCAGCGGCGCTCTTCTACAAGAAGCTGTTCGAGCTCGATCCATCGCTGGAGCGGATGTTTCGCGGTGACATGAAAGAGCAGCGGAAGAAGCTGATGCAGATGCTGACGGCCGCGGTCAAAGGTCTCGACCGGCTGGATCAGCTCGTGCCGGTCGTCGAAGATCTCGGTCGGCGGCACGCACGTTATGGCGTGGCCGATGCGCACTACGACACGGTCGGCGCCGCGCTCCTCTGGACGCTCGAGGCGGGACTCGGACGCGGGTTCACGGCGGACGTGAGGGAGGCCTGGGCCACGGTCTACGGCCTGTTGGCGACGACGATGAAAAACGCCGCACGCGAAGCGGTCGCGGCCGCCTAGCAGCGCGTGGTGCAAGTCCATCGTCGCACCGAGAACGGCGAGGCGCCCCGATGGCAAGGCGTGACTGCGCACTAAACCGGGAGCGGAATAGCGAGCGTCTTGACGCGTCCATCGTCCCAGGCTGCGACGATGCACCCGTCCGAGAATGCGAGGGCGGCGACAGGCACCTGGTGCCCGTCGAGTGTCGCGCACTGGGCGCCGGTATTCACGTCAAGGAGCGAGATCGCACCTGATGCCAGACCAGCCGCGATGAAGCGGCCAGGCGTGCTCGCCGCCAGCGCACGGACGACGCCGACCTTCACGCACCATAGCTCCGCGCCGGTGGAGGCCGATCGCGCGGTCACCTCGTCCGATCGAGTCGCCGCACAGATCGTGTCGACATCCGGCGCGAACACAATCGGCGGCGGCAGCGGTTCGTCTCGAGAGGGAGGTCCGCCGCGGACCGCCGTCAAGCCGGCGACTGAAGCCGCAAGTGGACGCCGGCCTTCGCGGAAACGCTCGAGATCGGCGGCGAGGTCGGCAGCAGTCTGATAACGGCCCGCCACGTCACGCGACATCGCGCGCGCGACGACCTGTTCGAGCGGGCCCGCCAGCGTGTCATTCACGGTGCCGATCGGCGTGATGTCGTCCTCGAGCACGTGTTGAATCGCTTCCGCCCACGGCAGGCCACTCACGTCGAACGGCAGGCGGTCCGCCAGCAGGCGATACAACAGCACGCCGAGCGCGTAGACATCGCTCCTGGTGTCGACTTCACTGGATCGTCCACGCAGTTGTTCCGGGCTCATGTAGGCGAGCGTGCCCATCAGCTGACCGTGCGCCGTCTGAATCGTCATCCGGCGGACGTCTGCGCCGGTCGCACGGGCGATTCCGAAATCGAGGACCTTCGGCTGGCCGTTCTCCGCCACGAGGACATTCCCTGGCTTCAGATCGCGGTGAATGACGCCGCGCTCGTGCGCGTGCTGCACCGCCTCCGCCAGCTTGACGAACAGGCGCACGCGCGCGGCAGTCGGGAGCTGCTGCGCGCGCGCGTAGTCGGTGATCGGCGGACCCGCGACCAGCTCCATGACGAGGTGTGCCGGCGTCGCGCGATCGCCCGGCTGGAACGCGTACACCTGCGCGATGCCGGGATGCTGAAGGCGGCCGAGCATCTCGGCCTCGTGTTCGAACCGGCGCAGGATCTCCGGATGGCGGAAACCTCGTCGCAGCACTTTGATCGCCACCGTGCGCCTCGGCCGCTCCTGTTGTGCGGCATAGACGACGCCCATGCCGCCGGAGCCGAGCGCGTGCAGCACCAGAAACCCGCCGAGGCTCGTCCCGGGCTGGAGCGGGCCGTCGGCCGCCGCCATGTCGAGCGTCGGGATCTGGCCGGGATCGAGGAAGTCGCTGTCGGGAATCTCGAGCGCCGACATGAGCGCCTCGACGTCGCGCCGCAATGCCGGATCGCTGCCGCAGCGAGCGTCGAGAAAGGCGCCGCGATCGGCCGGATCGACGCCGGAGAGCTCGAGGAAGATCACCTCGGCGGCGGGAAGGCTCACCGCAAGCCCTCCGGCGTGGGCGGACCAATCGGCCCAAGGGCGCGGTACAGCCAGGCCCGCGCGAACGCCCATTCGTTTTTCACGGTGGCAGCGGACAGATCGAGCGCGGCCGCCGTTTCTTCGATGCTCAACCCGGCGAAGTATCGCAGGGACACGATTTGCGCCTTGCGGGCGTCGGTCTGCTCCAGGCGCGTCAGCGCCTCGTCGACGGCGACGAGATCGGTGAGCGCCGGGTCGGCGCGCAGCATCGCGCTGTCCAGATCGACGCGTTCGGCGCCCTGCCCGTGCTTGATACGCTGATAGTGGCGGGCGCGCTCGACGAGGATGCGACGCATGGCCAGGGCGGCGGCGGCGAAGAAATGTCCGCGCCGATCCCACTGCCGCGGCTGGCCGTCGCCCGCCACCCGCAGGTACGCCTCGTGGACGAGTGCCGTGGCCTGCAGCGTCTGATTCTGGTGACGTTCGCGGGCGAGACGCGCTCTCGCGAGTTTCCGCAGTTCGTCATAGACTTCCGGTAACAGCTCGCCGGAGCTGCCGGGACCGCCGTCCGACTGGCTGCCCGGGGACATTGGGAACGCGAATTATGACACCGGAAGCGATTCGCGCGATCAAAACCAGTTACGCGGCTGTAGCGACGCAGCCGCGCCAGCTGGCGTCACGCTTTTACCAGGAGCTGTTCGCCGCAGCGCCAAACCTCCGGCCGATCTTCCCGGCAGATCTCACGCTCCTTCAAGGGCACTTCGAAGCAGCGATCGCGATGGTCGTCCGCAATCTCGACGAAATGAGCGCACTGCGCGAACCACTGCGCGACCTTGGCGCTCAGCACGTCCATTGGGGCGCGCGGCCAGAAGATTACGTGACCGCGCGCGAAGCACTCATCGCTGCCGTTCGCGGACTGTCGGTCGGATGGGACGCGATCCTCGAACAGCACTGGCGCGCGGCGATTACAGCCATCGTCGTGCCGATGCTCGAGGGTGCGGCCGTGCACACGGCGCTGTTCGCGGAACAACTCGCCACCACCGGCGATCCCCTGGTCGATGCGTGAGTCGCCCGACTCGCTCAGCCCGCTCGATTCGTTCGCGTCGTGGCGCTGATCTGCAGATCGAATCCGTTCGGCGTCGTCGTGTGATAGCTCTTGTACGGCGAGGTATGGATGTCGCCTCGGCCGCCGGTGTCGACGCGTGCGGTCAGCCCGCGCTTTTCCAGCTCCGCTTTCACCTGATCCGGATCGAACGGGGTGATGCCGAACGAGATGTGACCCATCGCGGCGCGGCGCGCCGGCATCGTGCCCGCTCCGCCGCCACGGTTGCCGCCGCCGCCCCGGCGGATGATGATGTCGCCGACGTCGCCGATTTCGCACTGGTTCTGACTGCCCTCGTCCATCCCCGGCTTCCAACCGAGTAGCGCCGTATAGAAGGCGACGGTCTCCTTGTAGTTCGAGACCTCGAACGAAATGTGATCGAGCCAGACGGTCTTCCAGCTCGTCGGCTCGAACGGCGACGGCGCTGCTGTCTTGCCGTTCGCGGCTCCCTGGCGGCGGTTCTTCCGGCTGCCGTTGCTGATCTGCAGGTCGAACCCGTCCGGATCCTTGACGTGAAAGCTTTGAAAGTCCTTGCCGACGTTGTCGGCGACCGGCGTGAGACCGCGCTTCCGCAGCTCGGCTTCGACCTGCTTCGCGTCCCAGGGTTCGATGCCCCAGCAGAAACTGTCGAACGCGGCGTTGCGCGGCGCACGCGGTCCACCGCCACGGCCCCCGCGGCCGCCAGCCGCCGGATCGCCCGCCGGCGGTGGCGGCGCCACCGGTGGAGCCGGTGGTGCCTGATAGCCGCCGCGGAGCAGGAGTCCGCCCCAGTCGCCGATGTCGAGCAGCGCCTGCTTGCCGTCGTCGCTTCTGATCTTCCAGTTCATCAGCGCGGCGTAGTACGCGGCTTCCTTCGGGTAATCGACGACCTGACAGGACAAGTGATCGAGCAGGACTGTTTTCCATCCCGTCGGCTCGAACGGCAGCTTCGCCGGTGTGGGATCACATTCCGGAGTGCCCGCGCGCGCGCCGCCGCACTGGCCCTGTGCCAGTGACGAGACCGGACGGGCGGCGATGGCCGCGCCCAGTGCCATCAGCAAGTGGCGGCGCGACAGCCGGCCACGGTCGAATCGATCGAAGAGGGCTGCCAGGGTATCGGACATGGAGTCTCCACCATCTGGTGATTTAGTGATTTGGTGATTTGGTGATTGTTGCGTAATTGATTGATTGAATGGTTGGGTGATTGGCAATCATCAGACCACCCAATCCCTCAATCACCAGACAATCACCAAATCACTAGATCACCAAATCACCAAATCATCAGCGCAGCCGGAGTATGCGATCGACCGAGATCGGTTTGCAAGACCGAGGGCTAGCGCCGGATCGCTTGCAGCGTGAAGGCTTCGTCTTTCATAAAGGAGTTGTATTTGACCTGCTGCAGGCTGAGTCGCGTGTGTGTCCCGCGACGCAAGTCGGTCATCTCGAGAAGTCGCGCCGTCCAGATGCCCTGGATGTTCTCGAGGTTCGACGCCAGCAGCCGACGGACGACGTCGTCCTTGACGAAATTGTCGAGCCGTACGGGTGTGTAGTTGTCCTTTCGGATCCAGACGATCGAGCGTGTGTACTGAGACGACCGGGTCTTCTTGGGCGTCGACTGGATTTTCCAGCAGGCGGCTCCGTCGACGGTATCGGCGCCGAGCATGGTGTGGTCGTACTGGTCGACGTCACGCTCCTCGAGATCCTCGAACGTGAAATCGGTCCCGAAGAATCGCGTCGATCGATCCTGGAAGGCGATGCGGCGATCGCGCTCGATGGCGGGCGTCCACATCCATTGATCGGACGCTCGTTCGGGATGGTTGTAAATCAGCAGCGCCACGCCTTTGACCTCCGGCGGCGCCGTGAATCGCAGCACAGACTTGCTCTGCCCGTGAGAGCCTTGCCGTTCGAGCATCCACCGCTTCTCGGTGACGGTCTTGTTCGTGTCGTAGGATTGGAGGAGGCCGTCGTACTGATAGAACCTCGCCTCGCTGCGGCGCTGCGATTCCTCGACGATGGCGCGGGCGTCTGTGTGGTTGTCGACCGTTGGGGCGGCGCTCGCGCCCACCGCGGTGCTCGGCAGCGGTGTCTCCGCTGCCGCGCGGGCCGGGGCCGGGTCTGGCTGCGAATCCGCGGCCGGCGGCGTGCTCACCGGCTCGTTCGTGTCATGCGGAGCCGTGTCCTTTTTCACTGCGACTGGAGCACCCGACGATCCGGCAGCCTTCGGCGTGCCATCCGGCTGACCTGCACGGCCGCCGTCGCTGCGCGGTGCGCGCGCCGTTTTCTTGAGTGGCGCCGGCGCCTCCGCCGGCGGGTCTTCGTGGGCGGCGGTGACGGTCTGCTGGCCGAGACCGAGATAACGCGAGGCCGCCAGCCAACCGCCAACCAGCACTGCCGCCGTGACACAGATCGTCAGGCCTACGATCCCGATGACATTTGTCCGCTCTCTGCTCATAATTGCGGGTCTCTGCACCGATGGCGGGCCGCGGCGTGCGGCCGAGCTCCACTGAAAGTGCTGCCATTTCCCGTATCGGCATCAGCAGGGGGCATCTTCAACGCGTTTGCATGGAGAATGGCCGCCTCGAATGACAGCCAGGCGCAGCACGCAAACATCGGCGAATCTGTTCGATATTGTCAGAACGGTGGGACTGGGCATGCCGGGCGTCGAGGCAGCCACGAAGTACGACGGATCGCGCTAGCCCTGCGTTCCGCTGATGATCCGCAAGTAGGCCTGCCAGGGACCCACTTCGTCGGAGTATTGCCTCGCCAGGACGCGCGAGACCTGCACGACGTGATCGAGGTCGTGAGCCACCCATGTCGCCAGCAATTGCCGCAGCGTCACCACACCCAGTAGGGGATGACGCCCGCGGCGATCGAGGTCCGCGATCGTCACGCCGAGGGCCACCAGATCCCGCAGACTCGTCTGTCGCGCCGCCGCGAATTCGTCGAGCAGGCTGGGGAGCGGTCGGCCTTCTGACGTCGCAAATTGCGCAAAGCGATCGAACGTCTCGAAGGGGCGCGCCTCGCCGTGCTCGAGAATGATTCTGGCCCGCGGTACCCAGTCGGTTCGTTCGCCGTGGATCAGGTGTCCGATGACGTCGAAGGGGCTCCACGTTTCGCCCCCTTCGTGCGCGGCAATCCAGCCGTCCGGCAGGCCGCGCAGCATGGCGTCGAGCGTCGCCGGCGTTCGCGCCAGGATGGCGGTGGCATCCTCCATCACGAACGGCCGTCGTGTGCGGTCGGTTGGCAGAGTGGGCACGGCTCAAATGTTACGTCGGGCGACGGCCGCGCGAACCAGTCCCCGGCCGCCGGCGGCGAGCGCGACGAGCACGAGCGGCACGGCGAGCACGAACAGCGTGTGCTCGACGAAGACCTTGCCGGCGCTGGCGGCGCCGTTCGCCAGCGGGACCGCGACCGTGATGACGAGGTACCAGAACAGCGGCACCCCACCTTCGCACCGCCCGATTCGAGCGTACTTCGGCGGGCAGGCTCCCTCGGCCTCCGGGCTCACACACTCGGATCCTCTATCGACGTATTGCACCAGCTGATATAGCAGAACGAGGCCGCCAAAGTAACACGCGATGCCTTCCACCCGATGGATCTGCGCCGCGGTCATTCCGGCGAATCCGATCGGGTGTGCGGCCAGCCACATCGCAATCGTGATGCGTGCGGCGTTGACGCACACCGCGGCCGAATAGCTCGCGACGACGCACAGCAACAGGACGCCAGCCGCGGCGCGGCAGGACCTGACCCGCCGGCCGCGCACCACGGCCATCATGCCGAAGGCGGCAATCATGAAGTTGATCCCGGCGCACGCCTTCGCGATGAGGAAGAAACGCTCGCGCGAGAGATAGCCTTGCCCCGATTCCCACTCGAATGACACGCGCGTCAGCGCGGTCACGAGGGTTGCCGTCGGGCCGAGGATCCACTGAAGCTCGTCAACCGGCGCCTCGGCGTAGTAGCGCTTCATCGCCCATGTTGCGAGCGCCACGAACAGCAGGATTGCCAGCGTCCGTTTCATGCAGTGGCTCCCGGCCGTCCACGGGCGGTCCGCCGGAGAGAGACGGCTATCGCCGCAAGGAGCGCGGCAACGACCCAGACGAGCTCCGGTTCCGCGCCGCTGGTGACGCCCACCGCGTTGTCGCTGACGCCAAGCGGCAGGGGATTGGGCTGGTCGACCTGGTCAGCGCCTTCGACGTTGCGCACGATCTCGTGAACGGCGACGAAGGAGGTGTACCGCGTCAGCAATCCGTACGTGAGACCGAGCGACGTGATGCGCTCGACGCGATCGTCATCGGGCACGCCCACGCCGAAGTCGGCGAGGTTCGCAATCCGGGTCCGAGCCCACAGCTGGCGCAGCGCACGATGGCTGTCGTCCGGCCGTGCCGGCCCGACCGCGATCGACGCGCGGTACGGCCCTCGTCCCGTCCTGCCGGAGAGTTCGATCGTTCCTCCCGCGGCGCCGCGCCATTTTCCGAACACGACGATCGGGCGGTTCGCGAACAGGTCTGGGATCTTCTTCGGTTCCACATCGTAGGTTTCAAAGCCGGCGAACCTGACGTCGATGGCGGTCATCACCGGCGATTCGATGTAGCGACGGAACGTCACCGCCGCGTCCGCCGCCGCGTCGGATCCGATCACGACGAAGGGTTCGCCTTGCCCCGCGCGCGCGACTCCCTCGATGAGATAGCGATTGACGCTCGTCCCGATCCCGAACGCAAAGACATTGGCCTCGTCGAGATGGTCTGCCACATAGTCGAAAACGTCCTTTTCCGCCTCGATGTAGCCATCGGTGATCAGCACGACCGTGCGCGAAAACCCTGGCTGACGCGGAATCGCCAGCGCCCTCTTGATCGCCGCCAGCAGCTCGGTGCCGCCCGCGCCGGTCTTCGGGCCGATGAAGTCCAGCGCGTTCTCGAGATTGAGAGTGGTGGCTGGAATCGACGAGCGCGCAAACGTCTGCGAGCCGGACGCAAACACGACGACGTTGAAGGTATCTGATGGGCGGATCACCTTCACCAGATCGCGCATCAGCTGCTTGGCGGTATTCAACGGAAAGCCATTCATCGACCCCGACACGTCGAGAACGAACACATATTCCCGTGGCGGCACTTCCTCGGCGGCGACGGCCCGGGGCGGCTGCGCCGTGAGCAGGAAGAAATTTTCGTCCTTGCCCTGATAGAGCAACAGCCCCGAGCCGATCTGCTGGCCGGCCAGTCGATAGCGAAGAATGAAGTCCCGGTTGTTCGATGTCTGATCCGAGTCGGCGATCAGGAAGTCCGCGCGTCCAGGGACCGCCGGGTTCGACACGATCTGATGTGAAGGCGACACCAGCTCCTGAATCGGTACGCCCGTCGACAGCCGGCCCGACAGGTGAAAGGCGCTTTTCGGGGCAACCCCGGCGTGCGTATAAGGCGTCTTGACGAAGGCGTCTTCGTCGGATGCCTCGGCCTCGCCTTTCGACGAGTAACGCGGCCCGACGACCGTCGGGTAGACGAATTCGTAGACGCCATCGACGGGCACCAGCAGCTCGGTGTATCTGAGCTCGACCGAGATGGCGTCGCCGGGCAGGATGTTGGCGACATTCATGGTGAAGACGTTGGGACGGCTCTCTTCGAGCAGCGAGGCGCTTTTGCCCTCGCGCTTTGCCGCCTGAAAGGCCTGCTTCGCCTTCTCGCGTTCTTTGATGGTCGCGACGATGCGCGTGTTGCCGGTCGTCATCGTCATGCCATACACCGCGGCGCGGGTCGATGCAGGAAACACGTAGCGCGCATGAAGGGGCCGCTGCCCGTGGTTCTCGTACACCTGGCGCACGGTGACGTCGGCAATCACGCCGGAAATCGCGACGTCAACGTGCGTGTCCTTCAACGGCAGTCGATCGACCGCCGGATCGCCGCCCTCGACGAAGAAGAAAGGCGAGAGGGTTTTGTCGGCGCGCGGTCGCTCGTCCTGAGCCGCCGCACGCGGCGCCCATGACAGAACAGTGATGGCACAGATGGCGGCCAGTCGGATTGAAGGGTTCATGCAATCCGAGCAGGGCAATCGGCCTGCCGCCGGCGTGGTTGGTGAGGGGAGAGGCTCGAAACGCCTCCCAGGCTGGGAGATCCGGTAACTGGTCCCGTCCGCTCCGAGCGAGGCCACTCTGGAAAAGCGTGTCCCCGGGTCGACAGGCGTGTGCGGTCTGACACGAGCCGCGCAATTCCCGGCTGTGTCAGATCACGCCAGCCCGCGCTGGTATCATTATGATACCATCACACAGGAACGACGTATGCCCAGCATATTGGTCCGCGATCTCGACGACGACGTTCTCAAGCAGCTCAAGGCGGCTGCAAAAGCTAATCGCCGATCGCTGCAGGCCGAGATTCACGACGTGTTGCGTCGCGCCAACACTCGCAATCTGGCAGAGACCCGTCGTCTCTCGGCGAAGTGGCTGAAGCGCCTCGGTCGCACGAACCATTCCGACAGTGCCACGCTGATTCGGGAGGACCGGGACGCGCGGTGAGCGTCTTCGTCGTTGACGCCAGCCTCGTCATCAAGTGGTTTGTGCCCGAGGTCGATTCTGATGCGGCGCGCCGGTGGCTCGACGCGTCACATGACTACATTGCACCCGATCTCCTATTTCCGGAGACCGGAAATACCGTGTGGAAGAAGGTCCGGCGCGGCGAGTTGAGCCCCGATGACGGGCAGAAGCTGGTGACCGACCTGACGGTCATCGCCGTCGAAGCAGTTTCCATGCGCGGCCTGCTGCCAGACGCTCACGCCATGGCGCTGCGTACGGGCATCACCGTGTACGACGCGACCTACCTGACGCTCGCCGTTCGCCTCGAGACGCAGGTGATCACCGGCGATGATCGGTTCGCGCGTCGGCTCGCCGGTCATCCGTTGCTGTCGCCGCATGTGCGCTCGCTAAGGGATTTCGTAGCCGAGTAAAGGGCGGTCAAGTTCAGCGGCGGGCGCCGCACTGTCTGGCTGCACTCATTTCTGCTTGACCACGATGCATGCGTGGTGCATATATATGTGCGGCACATGCTATGTGCCGCGCATACACGCGCGGCCCGCCTTCGCTCGCAAACAGCTCTACGAGCTTCGGCGCGGCAGGCCGGAACGGGGCTTCGATGGGAACCGATCGGGAACGGCGCGGGCTCGACGACCAGCTGCCGCTGCGGCGGGTGGAGTTTCACATCCTCCTCAGCCTCGCCAGCGGCGAGCGTCACGGCTACGGCATCATCCAGGACATCGAGGCGCGCGGCGAGACCGCCGTCCCCGACGTGGGGACGATGTACCGCGCGCTGGCGCGCATGGCGGAGACCGGGCTCATCGAGGGTGCCGCCCGCCGCCCGGCCGCGGACGCCGCCGACGAACGGCGCAATTACTACCGCATCACCGATGCCGGCAGGCGTGTGGCCAGAGGGGAAGTGAAGCGGCTGGAAGCCTTGATGCGTGCGGCGCGCCTCGGGCGGCTCGTCACAAAGGGGGCGAAATGAGCGGCGAGCGCCTGATCGATCTCTCGGAGCGCTGGTTCCGACTCCTCGAGCGGTTGTACCCGCCGGACTTCTCCGACAACATGGGCACCGCGGTCGTCGAGACCTACCGCGACCGCGCTCGCGAGGCTCTGCATCGCGGCGGTGTCCTCCGCCTGGCCGCGCTCTGGGTGCGCGCGCTCGTGGACTCGGTGCGCAACGGCGCGGGCGAACGCGCCCGGCCCGCCGTCCGGTGGCGACGCGGAGCTCGCAACCCGCAGGCTCCTGCGCGCGCCGGCACTCGTGCTCGCCGTCGTCGGAACGCTCGGCGTCGGCCTCGGCCTGTTCGCGGTCGTCTATACCGTGGTTCAGAAGGTCCTGATCGAGCCGCTGCCGTACAAGGATCCCGACAACCTGTACTTCGTGTGGCGCGACTACCGCGCGTACTTCGATCTCGGACGCGGCTGGCTCGGCGGCACGGACGTCGCGGAATTGCAAAAGACGGGCGGCGTGATCGAGGGCGCTGCCGGCCTGCTGCGGCAGCTCACCACGTTTGCCGCGCGCGAAGGGGGCGATGCCACCGAAATCTCGGTCGTCGTGACGTCGCCGAATCTCTTCGATCTGCTGGGCGTGCAGCCGGTCCTCGGACGCGGGTTTGCGAAGGAAGAGGGCGGGCCGAAGCGTCCGCCGGTCATCGTGCTCACGCACGAGCTCTGGCAGCGCATCGGCGCCGATCGCACGATCCTCGGCACAACAGTACGGTTGAACGGCGAGCCGTATACCGTGATCGGCGTTCTCCCCCCGAACTTCGGGTTCGTACGGAACGCCAGCCTCGGACCGCCGCAACGCGCCGACGCTTACACGACGCTGAACGTCAACCTCGCGGAAACCAATCCGGGCGCCGGCTCGTACGCCGGTCTCGTGCGTGCGCGCCGTGGCACCTCGCCGCAGGCCGTCGCGGCGGCGGTCGACGCCGTCGGGCGCCTCGTCGATGCCCGCGACTTCAAGAACCGCGGGCTGAAGCTCTATCCAGTCGGGCTGAGGGAGGACCTCGTGACCGGGGTCCGTCCGGCGCTCGTCGTGCTGGGATTTGCCGGCGTGCTGCTCGTGCTGGTGTTGATGGTCAACCTGGCGTCGGTACTGATGGCACGCGCCGCGCAGCGCGAGCACGAGTTCGCCGTGTCGCGCGCTCTCGGTGCCAATGGGGGCGCGGTGGTTCGCGCCACCATGTTCGAAGGCGCCCTGCTCGGCCTCGCGGGTGGCGCCGTGGCCGCGCTCGCCGCCATCTGGGGAACACAGGCGCTCGTCGCCCTGGCGCCGCTCGATTTGCCGCGACGCGAAGCGGTACTGGTTGACTGGCCCATTGCCGCGGTCGTCGTCGGGCTGGGTGGTCTCCTCGGCTTGCTCGCGGCGATCACGCCCGCCACCTGGGCGGCACGCGCGAACCTCTCGTCGCTGCTGGCCAGCAGCGCGGTTCGCGGCGGCGGCGGCGGACGAGGCCGTTTGCGCCGCGCGATGGTCGTCGCGCAGGTCACCTTGTCTCTCGTGCTCCTCACCACCGGCGGCCTGGTCGTCCGCAGCTTCGATCGGTTGCTGCGCGCCGATCCCGGCTTCACGCCGGGCGGTCTTCTCACCGTGCGTGTGCCGATGCCGGCGCAGTTCATTCCGAAAGTCGAGGAGGCGCAGGCGCTGCAGCAGCGCATCGAGCAATCGTTGCAGACGATTGCCGGCGCCACGGCAGTCGGCGCGACCTCCTCGCTGCCGCTGACGGCATCGGCGAGTCAGAACACGGTCACGATTCCCGGCGCGCCCGGTCTCACTGGCAACACAGACCGCGATACGCCGCTCGTCGACTTCATCGGGATCCGTGCCGGCTACGTCGAGGTGATGGGCATGCGCGTGGTTGAGGGACGCGCCTTCGAGCGGGTGCGTCGCGACGGCGTGCGCGAGGCGCTGATCGATCGCAGTCTGGCGAGACAATTCTTTCCGGGCAGCAGTGCTATCGGGGCGAAGATTCCGTTTGGCAACGACGGCAAGGATGTGCTGACCGTCGTTGGCGTCGTCGAGCAGGCGCGCCTCTACGACGTGCACCAGGACGGCCGGCCCCAGGTGTATCTCCGCGCCGAGGACTCGGGATACCGGACGCTCGCGTTCGTCGTGAGGTCCCAGCGCGACCCGCAGAGCCTGGTGTCGGAAGTCCGTTCCGTGATTCGTCAGGTCGATCCGCGTCTCGCGCTTGCGGATGTCCGCACCATGGACGAAGTGGTCGACAACGCGGTTCGACGTCAGCGGATCAGCGCCGTCCTCCTGTCGGGCTTCGCCGTTGGCGCGCTGCTCCTGGCGGCGATGGGTCTCTTCGGTATCGTCTCAGGTTCAGTGACGCGCCGCCGGCACGAGCTCGCGCTCCGGCTCGCGGTTGGCGCCGACCACGGCCGTCTCGTGCGGCTCGTTCTTGGCGAGGGTGCGGTGCTGGTCGTCGCTGGCGTGCTCATCGGGCTGCCCGGGATCTACATCGCCGGCGGATTACTCCGCGGTGTGCTGGTCGGCGTCTCGCCGCTCGATCCGCTCACGCTCGCCAGCGTTGCCCTTGGGCTCGGGCTGGTGACAATGGTCGCGTGCTACTTGCCCGCGCGGCGTGTGCTCCGAATCAACCCCGCGCAGTCGCTTCGCCAGGAATAGGGTTCAGCGCTTTCGGATCGCGGCTTGCTTATCTCTGCC
>Ga0193697_1000469_pt1 | contig 14069 bp, 10 predicted proteins | sample L3m2metaG_FD_145073 | JGI IMG/M metagenome (GOLD analysis project Ga0193697, IMG submission 145073) | Soil microbial communities from a riparian zone of the East river system, Colorado, United States - L3m2 | ecosystem: Environmental > Terrestrial > Soil > Riparian zone | place: USA: East River... | reverse complement strand
GCCCAACCCCGCGGTCGCCCAGGGCAAGGACCTGCACTCGGCCGCGGAGGTCCGGGCCCGGTGGGAGGAGGTCGAGGCGGAGCGGGGGAGGTTCCTGGCGGGGCTCTCCGACGCGCAGCTGCAGGAGACGCGGAACGTGAAGCCCTCCACCGGCGGCGAGTATCAGCACACCTTTGTCCAGATGTTTCAGCACACGGTGGACCACTCCTCGTACCATCGGGGCCAGGTCGTGACGCTGCTACGGCAGGTGGGCCTGGTGCCGCCTGTGACGGGCCTGATCTTCTTCCACCGGCGGGGTTGACGGGGGCGCGGAACCAGAGTTAGTTACTGACCGTTCAGTAACTAACGCCGGAGCCTCGATGCCTCGACTCGCCGTCCTCAAGAAGCCCAACAAGCAGAAGAAGCCGCGCTGGCAGAGGCGCAAAGGCGCCCGCCCCGAGGAGATCGTGGCCGCCGCGCTCGAGGTGTTCGTGGAGCGCGGCTTCGCGGCCACCAAGCTCGAGGATGTCGCCCGCCGCGCCGGCGTCACCAAGGGCACCATCTACCTCTACTTCGAGAACAAGGAAGCGCTCTTCAAGGCCGTGGTGCGCGAGACGATCGTGCCCGTCATCGCGAAGGGCGAGGCGCTGGCGCAGAGCTTCACCGGCAGCGCTCGCGAGCTGTTCGAGCAGTTGGTGCGCGAGTATTGGCGGCTCGTGGGTGAGACCGCCCTCGCCGGCATCCCGAAACTGATGATGGCCGAGGCGGGCAATTTTCCGGAGCTGGCCCGCTTCTATTACGAAGAGGTCGCCGCCCGCGGCATCCGGCTGATGGCGGGCGTCCTCGAGCGAGGCGTCAAGCAGGGCGAATTCCGCGCCGTCAACGTCGCTGTGGCGGCGAAACTCGCCATGGCTCCTCTGATGCATGCCGTCATCGCCCGCCGCGCCTTCGCGGCCTGCATGCCCGAAGGCTTCGACGTCGGCAGCTACCTCGACACTCACATCGACCTCTATCTCCATGGCATCGCGCAAGCTTAGTCTGCTCCTGCTGGTCCTTGCTACCGGCCCGCTCGGGGCCCAGGCGCCTGTACGCCTCTCCTTCGCCGAGGCGGTCCGACGCGCGGCGGGCACCGCTCCCGCCGTCGAGCTCGCGGGGCTGCGCACCGACGAAGCCTCGGCGCGGGTGCGCCAGGCGCGCGGCACGTTCCTGCCGTCCCTGTCCTTCGCGGCCGGGTGGCTGAACCGGGACTTCAACTCCAAGGCGCAGGGCATCTCCTTCCCGGGCGTGCCCACGATCATCGGGCCCTTCAACGCCTACGACGCGCGCTTCCGCGCCAGCCAGACGCTCCTCGACTTCTCCGGACTCGCGCGGCTGCGCGCCGCGCGCGCGCAGGTCGCGGGCTCGACCGCCGAGGGCGGTGCCGCGTCCGAAGGCGCGGCCGCGGGTGCCGCTCTCGCCTATCTGCGCGTGGCCCGCGCGGCGGCCCAGGTCGTCGCCCGCCGAGCGGACTCCTCCGTCGCCGCCGACCTCGTCGGATTGGCGCAGGCCCAGAAGAACGCTGGAGTGAGCGCGGCGATCGACGTGACGCGTGCCCGCACGCAGCTCGTCTCCGCGGCGGGAGCGCTCCTCGTGGCGCGCAATCAGCTCGACCGCGCGCGCATCGACCTCACGCGCGCGCTGGGTCTCGACCCGTGGACGCCGATCGAGATCACCGACACGCTGACCGCCGCGCTCCCGGTCGCCGACGTCCCCGCGGCCGCGGAATCGATCGTGGCGCTCGCCATGGCGCGGCGTCCCGACCTCGCGGCCGAGCTCGCGCGCGGCGACGTGGCCCGCACCGCCAAGTCGGCGATCACCGCCGAACGGTTGCCGCGCGTCGACGTCGCCGGCGACTACGGCGTGAGCGGTCTCACGCCAAGCACGTCGGTCGGCACGCGGCAGATCGGCGTGCAGGTGTCGATCCCGATCCTCGACGGCTTCCGCCGCGAAGGGCGCGCCGCCGAGCAGATAGCCGTGGTACGGGAGAGTGAAGTGCGGGCCCGCGACCTGCGGCAACAGATCGCCGCCGAGGTCGAGACGGCCTTGCTCGATCTCGCGTCGGCTCAGGCGCAGCAGGGCATCGCTTCCGAGCGGCTGCGGCTCGCGGCCGATGAGATGGCGCAGGCGCGCGAGCGCTTTGCGGCGGGCGTGGCGGGGAACATCGAAGTGATCAATGCGCAGGCGTCGTTGCTGCGCGCGCGGGACACGGACATCGACGCGCGCTTCAGCGCGGCGACGGCCCGGGTCGCTCTGGCGCGCGCCGCCGGCCTGGCAAGAACCCTACACTAACCTGTTATTCCCCGGGCTTGCGCCCGGGGTCAGTCAAAAAGGATCACAAATGGCGACGGTAATGGAACCAGAAATCGGAACGAGCCGCTCGAGCGCGGCGGGGAAGGCGCCGGCGGCTCCGCCGCGCAACAAGCGCCAAATCGTCTTCCTCGTGATGGGGGTGGCAGCGCTGGCCCTGGTGGGCTTCGGGGCCAAGCGCTGGTGGTTCTCGCGCTCGCACGTCTCGACCGACAACGCGCAGGTCGACGGGCACATCATTCCCATCCTGCCCAAGGTCGGCGGCTTCGTCGCCGAGGTGCGCGTGCGGGAGAACCAGGAGGTCAAGGCGGGCGACACGTTGGTGGTCCTCGATGACCGCGACTTCCGCGTGCGGCTGGCACAAACCGACGCCGACCTGGCCGCCCTGCTCGCGACGGTCAGCTCGCGCACGCGCGTGGGCCAGGCCGAGGCCGCGGTCGCGCAGGCGCAGGCCAACGCGCTCAAGGCGCACGCCGATCTGGGACGCATGGAGCCGTTGGCGCAGCAGGATATTGTGAGCGCGCAGCAGCTCGACGCGGCGCGCGCCGCGGCGTCCGCGGCCGATGCGCAGCTCGCCGCCTCGCAGGCGGCCTTGGTGGGAGCCGACGCCCGCGTCGCGGCTTCGCGCGCCGCGCGCGATCAGGCGGCGCTGCAGCTCTCCTACACGAGCATCACTGCGCCCTCCGCCGGCGTCGTTTCCAAAAAGGCCGTCGAGGTAGGCCAGTTGGAGCAGCCGGGCCAGCCGCTCATGGCGCTTGTGCCGCTCCAGGACGTGTGGGTCGTGGCGAACCTCAAGGAAACCGAGACCGCAGACGTGACGCCCGGCGATCCCGCGGAGATCACCGTGGACGCCTACCCGGGCCGCCGCTTCCGCGGCCAGGTCGAGAGCCTGTCGCCGGCGACGGGGGCCAAGTTCTCCCTGCTGCCGCCCGACAACGCGACCGGCAACTTCACGAAGGTCGTGCAGCGCGTCCCCGTGCGGATCCGGCTCGCCGGCCCCGCAGACCCGGCGCACCCGCTGCGTCCGGGGATGAGCGCCGTGGTGACGATCCAGACGAAGTGAAGCGTTCGTGACCGCCGCCACACTGCCGCTTTCGGCCGCCACGTCCGACCGGTATCGCTACCGGTACCTGATCGCGATCACCGTTTCGCTCGCGTCGGTGCTGGAGCTGCTCGATACCAGCATCGTGAACGTCGCGATCCCCCACATGATGGGGAATCTCGGCGCCACGCTCGACCAGATCGCCTGGGTCTCGACCGGCTACATCGTCGCCAACGTGATCGTGCTGCCGATCACCGGTTGGCTGTCGGCCTTCTTTGGCCGGCGCCGTTATTTCGCCGGATCGATCGCGCTCTTTACCATCGCGTCGTTTCTGTGCGGCAATGCGGGCTCCCTCGAGGCGCTGGTCTTCTGGCGCATCGTGCAGGGGCTCGGGGGCGGGGCGTTGCTCTCCACGTCGCAGGCGATTCTGTACGAAGAGTTCCCGCGCGAAGAGTACGGCACCGCGATGGCGATCTTCGGCGTGGGCGTGATGGTGGGACCCACGTTGGGGCCCACCGTCGGCGGCTACATCACCGACGCCTACGGCTGGCCGTGGATCTTCTATATCAACATCCCGTTCGGGATGCTGGCGTTGGCGCTGACCCTCTCGTTCATCCAGGACTCGCGCCATCAGGTGAAGGCGTCCCGGGTCGACTACGTTGGCCTGCTGCTCCTCGCCGCCGGCGTCGGCGCGCTGCAAATGATGCTGGAGCGCGGCGAGCGGCTCGACTGGCTCGCCTCGGGCGAAGTGCGCCTCCTCGCCGCGATCAGCGTGATCTCGCTCATCACGTTCGTCTGGCACGAGCTGCGAACACCGCACCCCGTGGTCGACCTCAGTATCCTGAAGAGCCGCCAGCTGGCCGTGGGCGTCGTCTTCGGCATGGTGTTGGGCGTCTGTCTCTACGCGACGGTGTTCGTGCTCCCGGTCTATCTGCAGAACGTGCAGCACTTCACGGCCAATCAGACGGGGCTCGTGATCCTGCCGGGCGCGCTCGCCAGCGCGTTCACGATGGCGTTCATGGGGCGTCTCCAAGGCAAGTTCGACGGTCGGCTCTCGATCATTGCCGGCGTGGCGCTCTTCGCGCTGTCGATGTGGAAGCACGCCCACTTCACGACGCAGAGTGGGATGCCGGACTTCTTCTGGCCGCTCGTGTTCCGCGGCGTGGGGCTGGGGCTCATCTTCGTACCGCTCACGAACCTCGCCCTCGCCGACCTGCCGATGTCGCGCATCCCGAACGGAACCGGGCTCTTCAACCTGATGCGGCAGCTGGGCGGCAGCGTGGGGATCGCGCTCTCAGCGACATTGCTCCAGCGCTTCACAGCGATCCACAAAGCCGACCTGGCGGCGAACGTGACGATGTACGGGGCGGCCACGCAGGAACGGCTCGCGGCGATCACTAACGCGCTCATCGCGCGTGGCGACGCCCCGGCGATCGCTCAGACGAAGGCCATCGGCGTCCTGAACGGCGTCGTAACACAACAGGCGCTGATGCTCTCGTTCGAGCAGTTGTTCCTGCTCTTCGGCTCGGCGTTCGTGCTCTCGCTCCCGCTGCTGCTCCTGATGCACAAGAGCAAAGGCGGGCCGGGTGGCGGAGGGGGGGCACATTGAGCGGCATTCAGGTGGGCGATCTCGCGCCGGACTTCACGTTACTGGACCAGCATGGCAAGCCGGTGCGCCTGCACGAGGTGACCGAGAAGAAGAACGTCGCGCTCTACTTCTATCCCAAGGACGCGACGCCGGGATGCACGATCGAGGCCCGATCGTTCCGTGACGCCTACGATTCCTTTGCGGAGGCCGACACCGAGGTGATCGGCGTCAGCTCCGATTCCGTGAAATCGCACGAGCGCTTCGCCGCGAGCGAGCGGCTCCCGTTCCTGTTGCTGAGCGACCGCGACGGCGCGGTGCGCAAGCTGTACGGTGTGGAGCGCACCCTCGGCGTGCTGCCGGGACGGGTGACCTTTGTGATCGGGCGGGGCGGGGTCGTACGGCACGTGTACAACTCGCAACTGCGCGTCACGCGGCACAGTCGCGAGGCGTTGCAGGCCCTTAGCGCACCCCCGCCATCGCAGCCGTAACGAACAGGGCCCGGACCACCCCCAACGGTCCATCCACGTTCTCGTACCATTCCGTCGGGAGATGCGCGTCCCCCGCGTGACCCCCCGCGCCGAGCGCGATGGCGGGCACGCCCAGGGCGATCGGCACGTTGGCGTCGGTCGATGCGCAGGCCAGCTCGTGCGAGCGACCCAGCGCGCGCGTGGCGGCGATGGCGGTTTGTACGAGCGGATGGGCGCGCGGCGTGAGGCCCGATGGGCGCTCGCCCAGGCGGCGCAGGTCGAGGTCTAGCGGCGGCGTCCCGGCCGTGCGCCCACCGTTCTCTTCTGCCAATGCGCGGCGTAGCAGCGCCTGAATCGTCTTATCGAGCTGGTCCAGGGCACGGGGGTCCTCGCTGCGCAGGTCGAGATCGAACCAAGCCTCTTGGGGAATTGAATTTAGCCCCGTGCCCCCCCCGATTCGGACGACAGCACTAGTCGTGCGTGCGCCGTGTAGCGTAGGGCGTTCGGCGATCAGGGCAACGGCCCGGCCGACGGCGTTGGCGGGGTTCGCGACCCCAAACGCGGCCCAAGAGTGGCCCCCGGGGCCGCGGTAGGTGGCCCGGTAACGGCGGGCGCCGAGGGCGCGGTGTACGATCCGCTCCACCCCGGCACCGTCGAGCGCGATGAACGCGTGCGGTCGCGTCTCGCGGTCGAACAGATGCCGCACGCCTCGCAGGTTGCCGTCGCCCTCCTCGCCCACCGTGGCCGTGAAACGTACCGGCCGCAGCGTCACAACCCGCGAGCGGACGAGCGCTTCGGCGACGGTGACGAGGGCGGCGAGGCCGCGCGCGTTATCCGAGATCCCGGGTCCGGCGAGCCGGGGGCCCCGGCGCGCGACCGACACGTCGAGCCCGGCGCCGAACACGGTGTCGAGGTGGGCGCTCAGGACGACCGGCTCGGCGCGGTGTGTCCCCAGCCATCCGGTGACGTTGCCGACTTCATCGACCGCGACGTCGCTCAGCCCTGCCTCGCGGAACAGTCCCGCCACGTGTGCGCCGCGCGCGCCTTCGGAGCCCGTGGGCGCCGGAATCGCCGACAACGCCGCCTGCCGGGCGAGCGTACTCTCGTCGGAGCGCTCGATGTGGTGGCGCGCGGCGCGCACGCGCTCATGCGCGACGAGGGCGTCGATCGTGTCGGTCGGCATCGCCCGCAAACTACGGTGCACCTTCACGATCGCAACCGGCGCTTGACCTGGACGTGCACCCGCGCAACACTAATCCCATGGAGGAGCGCGACCTGATCTACGACTGGAACGGGGGGGGGGCCAACGGCGGCGCCGCCTTCGACTGGACGCGGGTCCACGTGGACCTGAACGACGAGACGCTGCGCGACGGCCTGCAATCGCCCTCCGTCACCGATCCCTCCCTCGACGATAAGAAGCGTCTCCTGCACCTGATGGCCGACCTCGGCATCGTGGCGGCGGACATCGGGCTCCCGGGGGCGGGACCTCGCGTCGTGGAGCAAGTGCGTGCGCTCGCCAAGGAGATCCGGGACGCGAACCTGCCGATCTTCCCGAATTGCGCGGCCCGCACGGTGATCGCGGACATCGAGCCCATCGTGCGCATCGCCGACGAAATCGGGATCCAGATCGAGGCCGCGACGTTCATCGGCTCCTCGCCGATCCGTCAGTACGCCGAGGATTGGACGCTGGACCGCATCGTGAAGGCCAGTACGGAAGCGGTGACGTACGCGGTCAAGCACGGACTCCCCGTGATGTACGTGACCGAAGACACGACGCGCGCCCGGCCCGAGGCCCTGAAAGCGCTCTACGGCGCGGCGATCGACTGCGGGGCGACGCGGCTCTGCCTCGCGGACACTGTCGGACATGCAACACCGGACGGCGTGAAGGCGTTGGTCAAATTCGTGAAAACCGAAATCGTGAAGAAAAACGACGTCAAGGTTGATTGGCACGGCCACCGCGACCGCGGCATGGGGCTGATCAACTGCCTCGCGGCCATCGAAGCCGGCGTCGACCGCGTGCACGCGACGGCGCTCGGCGTCGGGGAGCGGGTCGGCAACGCCGAGATGGATCTGCTGCTCGTCAACCTCAAGCTGCTCGGCACGCACCGGCATGACATTCGACGCTTGCCCGAGTACTGCCGGCTGGTCGCGGACGCCGTGGGGGTGCCGATCCCCGTGAACTATCCCGTGGTGGGCACCGACGCATTCCGCACGGGGACGGGTGTGCACGCCGCCGCCATCATCAAAGCGAAAAAGAAGGGGCACGCCTGGCTCGCCGATCGCGTCTACAGCTCGGTGCCGGCGCAGGAGTTCGGGTTTGCGCAGCGGATCGACATCTCGCCCGTGTCGGGCCTGTCGAACGTGAAGTACTGGCTGGAGACTCACGGATACGACGCGGAGAACGAAGCCGCCTGCAAGGTCCTCTTCGATGCCGCCAAGCGCACGGATCGCGTGCTGTCGGACGAGGAGTGCCACCGGTTGCTGAAAGCATGAGCTTCCGCGCGATCGAACGCTCGTTCTTCGACCTGCGTTGGCACCTGGATCCGGTCTCGGCGACGCAGGCCGGCGTGTCCGGGTACGACGATCGCTACGGGCGCTTCAGTCCGGCTGCCCTCGCGCCCCATCTCGCCGCCCTCAAGGCCCTCGCGGCCGCACTCGAAGAAGCCGAGGTCGACGGCTTGGACGAGGAAATCGACCGCACCGCGTTGCTCAACGAGATCCGCGTCATGGTGCGCCGCTACGAAAAGCTGCGGCCGCAGGCGACGAACCCCGAGTTCTGGCTGTCGCATCTCCTCGGCGGCTTGCACCATCTGCTGCTCTCGGGCGATCGCACTCCCGCGGAAAAGGCGCGTGCGGCGATGGGCCGGCTCGAGGACATCCCCGCGTTCATCGAGGATGCCCGCGCCTCGCTCACCGAGCCCGTGGAGGTATTCGTGGAGACGGCGCTGCGGATGAGCGAGGGAGGCCGCGCGCTCGTCGGCGAGATCGCCGCGGCGTTCTCGCTCCAGGCGGCCGCCGAGCGCGCCATCGCCGCGCTCGTGGGCTTCGAGCAAGACCTGACCCGCTGGCTCGACACCGCCGGAGATCATTTCGCGATCGGCGAAGAGGAGTTCAACTTCCTCCTGCATTACCAGCACGCCCTGCGCGACACGGCGCCCGAGCTGTGGCGCTACGGCCATCGGCTCAAGGAAGAAGTGGAAGCCGACCTGGAGCAGCGCGCGAAGCGGCTCGACGGGGGGCGGCCCTGGTCCGAGATCGCGGATCAGCTGCGGGCCGATCACCCCAGCGCGCAGGAGCTGGTCGACGCGTACGCGAAGGAAATGGCTCGGGCCCGCGAGTTCGTTGCCGCGAAGGGGCTCGCGCCGATCCCCGACGCGCCGCTCGGCGTCCTGCCCACGCCACCGTTCCTGCGGCCCGTGGTCCCGTACGCCGCCTACGAGAGTCCCGGGGCCTACACGCGCGACCGCACCGGCTGGTTCTACGTGACGGTACCCGACGAGCGGCTGCCGGCGGAACAGCAGGAGCGCATTCTGCGGGATCACTGTCGCTACGAGCTCGCGGCGACGGCGTTGCACGAGGGGTATCCGGGGCATCACCTGCAGTTCGCCATGGCGAAGGAGCTCGACTCCGACGTCCGCAAGAACCTGTGGACGCCGCTCACCGTGGAGGGGTGGGCGCTGTACTGTGAGGACATGATGGCGGAGCAGGGGTTCTACGAGACCGAAGAAGAGATGTTCTTCCAACGGGTCCACCTCTTGTGGCGCGCCGAGCGCATTCTGCTCGATGTGGGATTGCACACGCGGGGCATGACGCCCGAGCAGGCCGTCGAACAGATGGTTCGCGACCTGCATATCGAGCGCAGCAACGCGGAGAGCGAAGTGCGTCGCTACTGCGCGTGGCCCGCGTACCAGGTGTGCTATGCGGTAGGGCGCCGCGAGCTGCTCCGCCTGCGCGACGACTTCCGCGCCGCGCGCGGCAAGAGTTTCAATCTCCGCATGTTCCACGACGCCGTACTGCCGTACGGCGGTCTGCCCGTCACCCTGATACGCTGGGGACTCGGCCTCGGTGAGTGAGCGGCTCCCGCGGGAAGTAAAACTGTTTGGTGCTGTTTCCCTCCTGAACGATTTCGCCAGCGAGATGATTTACCCGTTGCTCCCGGCATTCGTGACCGGGGTGCTCGGGGGTGGGGCGGTGGCGCTGGGAGCGCTCGACGGCGCCGCCGATGCGGCGGCCGCGCTCGTCAAGCTCGTCTCCGGACGTCTGGCCGATCGCGCGACGCGTCGCGGCCCGTTGATCGTCATCGGCTACCTGGTCGCCGTCGTCGTGCGGCCCGTGATCGCCGTGACCGCAGCCGCGTGGCAGGTGGTCGGCCTGCGCGTGGTGGACCGGCTGGGCAAGGGCCTGCGCACGCCGCCGCGCGACGCGTTGATCGCGGATGTCACGCCCGAGCCGTTGCGGGGCAGGGCCTTCGGTCTGCAGCGCGGCCTCGATCACGCGGGGGCGGTGCTGGGGCCTCTGGTCGCCTGGGGGCTGCTGGCGGGCGGGGCGGGGGTCCGCACCGTCATCCTGGCAAGCATTGTCCCGGGGGTTGCGGTGTTGGTGCTGGCGGCACGGGCGGTATCGGGCGGTAACAGGCGGGAACAGGCGGTACGAGCAGATGCCCCGCTACCGCCCTCTACCGCCCGTTCCCGCCCTCTACCGCCCGGCCTCTTCGCCATCTGCTTCTTCTACCTCCTCCGCATGCCCGAGACGTTGATCATTCTCCACGCGCAGCGGCTCGGCGTGCCGGTCGCGATCGTGCCTCTGCTGTGGGCAGCGGTGCACGTCGTGAAATCGTCTTCGAGCTTCCTGGGTGGCGCGCTCTCCGACCGAGTCGGCCCGTCGCGCACGATGTGGTTCGGGTGGGTGTGCTACGCCGTCGTCGCGGCGGGCATGTCGTTCGCGAGCACTCCGGTGGAGGCCTGGGCGTTGTTCCTCGCGTTGGGACTCGTCGCCGGGCTCACTGAGAGTCCGGAGCGGGCGCTCGTCGCGGCGTTCGCCGGGCATCGCCAGGGCAGCGGTTTCGGTGTTTATCACGCCGCGAGCGGCGTGGCCGCGCTCGTCGGCGGTCTGCTGCTGGGCGTCGAGTTTCAGCGGGCCGGAGGCGACTCCGCCTTTCTCGCAAGTGCCGTTCTGGCGCTTGCTTTGGCCCTCCTCTGGCCTTTTATAGCCCGGGCGCATAGGGTTCCTGCCCGGTGACCCAAGCCTTGAAGAAGGAAGAACCGCGCGGCCGGTATTTGGCCGGGCTGGCGGTGGCTGCGCTCGGTGTCGTCTACGGCGACATCGGCACCAGCCCGCTGTACGCCTTGCGCGAAGCCTTCCACGGCCCGCACGGCATCCCCGTCACGCCCGACAACGTGATGGGAGTGCTGTCGTTGGTGTTCTGGTCGCTCGTTCTCGTCGTGACGATCAAGTACCACATCGTGATCATCCGCGCCGACAACAAGGGCGAGGGCGGCGTCGTCGCCTTGATGGCCCTCGTGAACGGCAGTCGCATCGCGCGGGCGCTCTCACCCCGCAAGATCATGATCGTGCTCGGCATTTTCGGCGCGGCGCTGATCTACGCCGACGGCGCGCTGACGCCGGCGATCTCGGTGATGAGCGCCGTCGAAGGGCTCGAGGTGGCGACGCCGGCGCTATCGCACCTCGTCGTCCCCGTCACCCTGGTCATCCTCGTGGGGTTGTTCTGGTTCCAGCGACACGGTACCGCCCGGATCGGCGCGGTGTTCGGCGCCGTGATGGTGTTCTGGTTCGCGACTCTGGCGGTCCTCGGCCTGGTGCACATCATCGGTCGCCCGGGAGTGCTGGCCGCGGTCTCGCCCCACCACGCGTTCCAGTTCGTGACCGAGAACGTGGGGCAGAGCCTGATTGTCCTGGGGGCCGTTTTCCTGGTCGTGACGGGCGGTGAGGCGCTGTACGCCGATCTGGGGCACTTCGGGCACCGCGCCATCCAGTACGCGTGGTTCAGCGTCGCGTTCCCGGCGCTGTTGCTCAACTACTTCGGCCAGGGCGCGCTCTTGCTCTCCAATCCGGCCGCCGCCGTGAATCCCTTCTATCATATGGCGCCCACGTGGGCGCTGTATCCGCTAATCGTGCTCGCGACGGCAGCGGCGATCATCGCGTCGCAGGCGGTGATCTCGGGATCCTTCTCGCTCACGCGCCAGGCGGTGCAGCTGGGTTACAGTCCGCGGCTCCAGATCGACCACACGTCGTCACGAGAGATCGGCCAGATCTACGTACCCGCCGTCAACTGGGGGCTCATGCTGTTGACCTGCGCCCTCGTGATCGCCTTCGGGAGCTCGAGCAACATTGCGGGAGCCTACGGCGTCGCGCTGTCGACGTTGATGGTCATGACGACGTTCATGTTCTACGTGATGAGCCGCGAGGTGTGGCGCTGGACGTTCACTAAGGCGGCGCTCGTGGCGGCGCTGTTCCTCGCCATGGACATTCCGTTCCTGGCCGCGAACGCGCTGAAGATCCAGCACGGCGGTTGGGTGCCGCTCGCGATCGCCGTCGCGCTCTATCTCCTGATGACTACCTGGAAGCGGGGTCGCGAGATTCTCTCCAAGCGCATGCTCGAGAAGACGGTGCCCTTGAAGCTGCTCCTCGCCGATCTCGCCGCCGAGCCGCCCATCCGCGTGCCCGGGACCGCGGTGTTCATGTACGGCAGCGCCGAGGGGACGCCGCCGGCGCTGATTCACAACCTGGCGCACAACAAGGTGCTCCATGAGAAGGTTGTGTTCCTCACGGTGACCACGGAAGACGTGCCGCACGTGCCCCCGGCCCAGCGCGTCACGGTGAGGCGCATCGGCAAGGGGTTCCACAGCGTGATCGCCCGTTACGGATTCACCGAGGACCCGGACATCCGTGAGGTCCTGGCCGCGTGCAAGAAAGAACAGCTCGACATCCCGATCGAGGGGACGACGTTCTTCCTGGGGCGCGAGACCGTGATCGCGTCGGAACGGCCGGGGATGGCGGTGTGGCGGGAACACGTATTCGCATTTATGACGCGTAATGCGCTGAGGGCTACAGCTTTCTTTAAGATTCCTCCGAACCAGGTTTTCGAGGTTGGAGCACAAGTAGAACTCTAGAAAACCGTTTCAAGTAAGACGCCAAGACGCTAAGACGCCAAGCGGCTGTTAGTCTCCAGTCACTAGTGCCGTCTCGACGAACGGCGTCTCGTGAACCACCGCAGCCTTCCGCTTCGACAATACCAGCCACCACTCGCGTGCCGACGTGACGATGAGCAGGGCCACGACGGCCATGAAGAACAGCGTGATTACGGCGTCGAGGTGGTAGTTGAAGGAGATCCGGCGCGCCGCGGCCGGGTCGGCGGAGCCAGCGAGCGCCGCGGCGCGCGCGAAGAATCCCAGCTTCGGGTCGGTCGAGAACACGAGCTGGCTGCCCGCGGTCATCGTGACCACGACGATCCACACCAGCGGCGCGAGGGTCACCCAGGCGTAGCGCTGGCGGCCCATCTTGATCAGGATCGTCGTCGCGACGCATAACGCGACCGCCGCCAGCAGCTGGTTCGAGATCCCGAAGAGGGGCCACAGCGCATTGATCCCGCCCAGCGGATCAACCACCCCCTGATAGAGGAAGTAGCCCCACCCCGCGCAAACCAGCCCGCTCGAGAGCAGCACGCTCGGGTACCACGAGGTCTTGCCGAACTGCGGCCACACGTGGCCCACGATCTCCTGGAGCATGAACCGCCCGACGCGCGTGCCCGTGTCGATCGTGGTCAGGATGAACAGCGCCTCGAACATGATGGCGAAGTGGTACCACAAGGACGTGAGCGTCTTGCCGCCGATGGCGGAGGTCAGTCCTGAGAAGATGTGCGCCATGCCCACCGCGAGGGATGGCGCACCGCCCGTGCGCGCGATCAACGACGTCTCGCCCATCTGGCCGGCCAGCGCCTGCATGGCCTCGGGCGTCACGACGAACCCCGCCTGATTCAGGACGTCCGACGCGCCCGCCAGGGCCGTGGGGGTCGCGTTCATCGCGAAGTACACGCCGGGATCGAGGGTGCACGCGGCGATCAACGCCATGATCCCGACGAACGACTCCATCAGCATGCCGCCGTAGCCGATGATCCGGGCGTCGGGCTCGTGGGCGATCATCTTGGGCGTCGTCCCGGAAGCGACCAGGGAATGGAACCCCGAGACGGCGCCACAGGCGATCGTGATGAACGCGAAGGGGAACAGCTTGCCCGCGAACACCGGACCCTCGCCTGCCGTCGCGAACGGCGTGAGGGCCGGCATGTGCAGCGGTGGCAGGAGGATCAGGATCGCGACGCCCAGCACCACGACCGTGGTGATCTTGAGGAACGTCGAGAGATAGTCGCGCGGGCAGAGCAGCATCCAGACCGGCAGCACCGAGGCGATGAAGCCGTAGGCGATCATCATCCACGTCAGCGACGTGCCGGTGTGTGTGAACGCGGCCGCCAGCCCCGGTTGGTTCGCGACCCACCCCCCCGCGATCAGCGCGCCGAGCAACAGCGCCGCTCCGACCGCCGACGCTTCACCGACTTTCCCCGGGCGCCACCGCTTCATCCACCAGCCCATCAGCAGGGCGATCGGCACCGTGCAGGCGATCGTGAAGAGGCCCC
>Ga0193697_1000468_pt1 | contig 14078 bp, 11 predicted proteins | sample L3m2metaG_FD_145073 | JGI IMG/M metagenome (GOLD analysis project Ga0193697, IMG submission 145073) | Soil microbial communities from a riparian zone of the East river system, Colorado, United States - L3m2 | ecosystem: Environmental > Terrestrial > Soil > Riparian zone | place: USA: East River... | reverse complement strand
GCGGGCAGGTGCAGAGCATGAAGCAGGCGTTCTACGAGATGGGGTTGGGCATCGTCTTTGCGGTGCTGCTCGTGTACTTCCTGATGGTCGTCAATTTTCAGTCATGGATGGATCCGTTCATCATCCTGATGGCGCTGCCAGGCGCCCTGGCCGGCATTCTGTGGGCGCTGTTTGTGACGCGGACGACGATCAGCGTGCCTGCGCTGATGGGATGCATCATGGCGATCGGCGTGGCGACGTCGAACAGCATCCTGATGATCACCTTCGCGAACGAACAGCGTGCGTCAAAGCTTGGCAGCCTCGACGCGCGGGCGGCCGCGCTTGCCGCGGGCCGCACGCGGCTTCGCCCGGTGCTCATGACAGCGCTCGCGATGCTGCTGGGCATGCTGCCGATGAGCCTGGGCCTCGGGGAAGGCGGGGAGCAGAACGCGCCGCTTGGCCGCGCTGTGATCGGCGGTCTGTTGCTCGCGACGGCCTACACGCTGTTCTTCGTCCCGACCGCGTACAGCTGGCTGCGACGGACGCCGCCGACCGACGTCGATCACAACGGCCAGGCGCAATGAGCGCTGCCCGTGCAGACGAGCGCCCGGCTCCACCAGTCCGCACGCGCACGATGGTGGCGCTTGCCGGCGGGGTCCTGCTCGTGTTCCTGATCCTGCTGGTGGCCGGCGTCTTCGCTCGCCGGCGCACCGCACGCGAGCTCACGTCCGCCGCGCGGAGCGTTGAGACCCACGTGCCGCAGGTTGCTGTGATCAGGGCCACGGCCGCCTCTGATGCCGAGCTGTCGCTCGTTGCCACCACGCAGGCCATCCAGGACTCGATCATTTACGCCCGAACAAGCGGGTACATCAGCAAGCGTTACGTTGACATCGGCGACAACGTGAGCGCGGGTCAGCTCCTGGCTGAAATCGCTTCACCGGAAGTCGATCAGCAATTGCGCCAGGCGAAGGCCGATCTCCACCAGGCCGAGAAGACGCGGGATCTGCAGCAGGCCAACCTCGATCTGGCTCGCGTGACGCTGGGTCGCTATCAGGCGGCCGACGCTGAAAATGCGGTCGCGAAGACCGCGGTCGACCAGAGCGTCGCGACCGCGCGAACAGCGGAGGCGGCGGTCGCCGCTGCCGAGGCGACGGTCGCGTCGAACGTCGCGAACGTCCGGCGGCTCGAGGAGCTCACGTCGTGGGAGCGCGTCGTGGCGCCGTTTGCCGGCACCATCATCCAGCGTAACGTCGACGTCGGCGCGTTGATCACGGCCGGCAGCCCGACCAACAACACCGCCGTGGCTCCCACGAGCGTCAGCGGCGGCGCGAACGGCCTCTTCGAAATCGGCCGAATCGATGCGCTCCGGGTGTTCGTCAACGTGCCGCAGGCCTACGCGGGAAACGTGACGCCGGGTCTGCCGGTTCGCGTGAGCGTCCGCGGACACCTGATGCACCCCGTGGCGGGCAGGGTGTCCCGTACCGCGAAAGCGCTCGATCCGGTGAACCGGACGCTGCTGACGGAAGTCGACATTCCGAATGCGTCGCACGATCTGTTTCCGGGCATGTTCGTCTACGTGGGCTTTTCCATTCGTCCTGCGGGATCCAGGTGGCGCGTGCCGGCCACCGCGGTCGTCATCGATGCACAGGGGACCCGAGTGGCAACGGTCGGGGCCGACGGCAAGGTGCACTTTCTGCCGGTCGTGCTCGGCCGCGATTTCGGCAGCTCGATTGACATCCAGGCGGGCCTCACCGGCGGCGAAAGCATCGTCCAGCAACCGACGGTTTCGCTGAAGGAGGGACAGGCGGTCAACGCCATCAAGGCGCCACAGTCTCCATGACCTTCCTCCGAGGCGCTTCGCGTCGAATCGGCGTCGTCCTGGCTGTAGCCGCGACAACGGGTGGGTGCATGGTCGGGGCGAGATATACGCGTCCGCCAGTCGCGGAGCCCCCACGTTTCAAGTCGCCGGCACCGGCCGCCGGCGAGACCACACTGCCGGAAGAGTGGTGGCGCCTGTATCGAGATCCCGATCTCGATCGTCTGATCGCGATGGCGAACGCATCCAATCAAACGCTCGTTCAGGCCGTCGCTCGCGTCGACGAGGCGCGTGCCCTCGCCCGCGTCGCTGGCAGCTATCGATACCCGACGGCGACGGTCAATGCGATCCACACCCGCCAGCGGACGTCCGCCAACCGCATCAGCCAGTTCAGCGGACAGCCGGTGGGCAGTGCTGCGACGTTCAATGACTGGCTCGTTCCCGTCGATCTCAGCTACGAAGTCGACGTCTGGGGCCGGGTTCGGCGCTCCCTGCAGGCGGCACGGGCGGCCGCGGTGGCAAGTTGGGACGACGAGGCGGTCATCCGCCTGTCGGTGCAAGCCGACGTCGCTCAGTTTTATTACACGCTACGGTCGCTCGATGCGCAATTGGACGTGCTCGCGCGGACCGTGCAGGCGTATCGCGAGGAGGTCCGCGTGTTGTCCGTTCAGGTCAACACCGGGATCGCCAGCCCGATCGTCCTCAGTCAGGCTCAGGCGCAGCTTCAATCGACGCTCGCCCAGCAAAACGACGTCGCACGTGCGCGCGCCGACGAAGAACACGCGCTCGCGATTCTGTGCGGGCAACCGGCGCCATCGTTCGCGGTCGCGTCGAACCCGCAGGGCGACTCCGCCCCGCCTGCGGTACCTCCAGGGCTGCCAGCGACGCTGCTGCTGAAGCGGCCCGATGTCGCCGAAGCCGAGCAGAATATCGTGGCGGCCAACGCGCAGGTCGGCGTGGCGACCGCAAACCTCTACCCGACGTTCGGGTTGACAGGCGCTGCCGGGTTCGAAAGCGGCGCGCTCCACAGTCTGTTCGCGTGGCAGAGCAGCCTCTGGTCGATTGCCGAAGGAATCACCGCGCCGATTTTCGACGGCGGCCGCCTCAGAGCCAATCTCGCCGCCAGCAAGGCTCAGTATCGTCAGGTGGTGGCAGCCTATGTGAACCAGGTACTGATCGCCTACGGCGACGTCGAGGACGCGCTGGGCGATCTGCACGCGCTCACCGATGAGGTCGCGAATCTGCGCGGAGCGGTCGCCGCCTCAGAGAACTATCTCCGCCTCGCCCAGGTTCAGTACCGAAGTGGCCTGGTTGACTATCTGACCGTGATCGATGCCGAGCGAACGCTGCTGTCCAACCAGCTTGGTCTCGCCCAGTCACTGAACTCGCAAATGTCCGCCAGCATTCATCTGATAAAGGCGCTCGGTCACGGTTGGCAGGACCAGCCGTGAATTGGCGTCACGAGTGCGTGAGAGGCATTACCTTTCGCCCTTCCCCAGAAGCACAGTGGGCGGAGTACCTTTCGCCTTCACATAGAAGACGAGCAGTTTCGCGGGTTGGGTCTCACTGGCGTTACGACTCACGCTGTGTATGTCCGTGGGCGATTCGTAAAAGACTTCACCGGCGTGAACTGTCTGGGGGCTACCACCCTTCACTTGAGTAATGATGCTTCCTTCTAGCACATAGACAAAGACATCTGCGTTATGTCGATGTGGCTCGGAGACCTCGCCGGGAGCGAAGGCAACGGTTTCGATCATGCCTTCCTTGCCGGTCACATCGGGAAGATCCTTGGTCATCAGCCGTGTCACCTTTCCGACCTGCGCATTCGCGCTGCTAAAGGCGAGGACGCTGCTAAACGCTAGTAGGAGAAACAAGATTCTGTTGTTCATCTTCGGCTCCCTTCAACGCGGATTGCTACTGGAAGAGCGTGTTGTCGTATTCCATCGGTCCCTCGGAAGCCAACTCCTCTCTTTTGGTCGACGATTGTGTGGGTACCTCCGCTCGGCCCGACGGCGGTCCGGCTGAGGGAGGCCCCCCTCTGGATGGGTTCGACGAAAGATCAGCGCATCCACGCTGAATGGAAAGCGTTCGCCGCTCGCGAGAAGCAGAGCCCCTCCCACCCCCGTGAAAACGGCAAAATTCAGGGGCGCCTTCACTCCTAACGCAAGCGTCATTGCCACCCCGAACGACAGCAGAAGCAGTCCACTTAACAGCGCGGTGGCGCGTGTGTGCCAGCCGACGAGGAGAAGAAGACCGAAGAGCGTTTCAGCGCTAGTGGCGATGACCCCCAGCGGCGCGATTAGTGCCGCCGGCACATACCAATTGAGCGCGTGCGTGTATTCCAGGAACCGTGAGAATGTGCCCCACTCGACATTCGGTTGCCCAAACGGTCCCCACAGCCCGAACCTATCTGCCACGGCAGAAAGAAAACCGAGCCCGAGCGCACAGCGCAAAAACACCGAGCTGAAGCCACCCAATCTGAGAGACATTCCGTCCTCCGGTTCAGATCGTCGACATCACAGACGGAGAGACCGCAACACCGATGCCATCGCGCGCATCTGGTCACCAGGGAGGAGACACCTGCAGTTCGTGCCGAATGAGTCGGTGTGCTGCGATCACCTGGTCTGCCTGCACTCTTCGGCGAGTGCTGGCGCGTCGCTCGAAGGCAGCAGTGACGCAATGACAACTCCTTGCGACTTCGTCGATGTCAACGGCACTAGCGCGCCGCATTCGACGCAATACCCGCTGCCGTGGTCCGGCACACGGCTTGCGATGACGAGCGCTCGAGGCATGCGCGCGTATTGAGGAGCATTTGCCATGAACTCACGGCGTGCGCTGCAGATGCGCCTGGAGAGGGAACATTCATGAGACTCGTAGTCATCGGCGGAACCGGCCTCATCGGATCAAAGGTCGTGACGACGCTTCGTGAGCACGGCCACGAAGCCGTTGCAGCGTCGCCTCACACGGGCGTCAATACACTCAACGGGGAGGGACTCGCCGACGTTCTTCAGGGAACGGCGGTCGTCGTGGATGTGTCGAACTCCCCCTCGTTCGAGGAGGTCGTGGCGATGAACTTCTTCACGACGTCGACGCACAATCTCCTCAGCTGCGAAGCCGCGGCAGGTGTGAAGCACCACGTGGCGTTGTCGGTTGTCGGGATCGAGCGCCTCCCTGGCTACGCCTACTTCCGGGCGAAGATGGCGCAGGAGAAACTGATTCAGGAGTCCTCGATCCCGTACTCGATCGTCCGCGCGACGCAGTTCTTCGAGTTCGTCACAAGCATCGCGGCGTCTGCGACAGATGGCAACATCGTTCGGTTGCCACCCGTGCTCATCCAGCCGATGGCGGCTGACGATGTCGCCAAGGCGGTTGGCAAGGTCGCGGTGGGCACACCAGTAAATGGCATTGTTGAAATCGCCGGCCCCGAGGCATTTCGTCTTGACGAGCTCATTCGTCAAGGGCTTAGCGCACGCAAGGATCCCCGCGAAGTGGTGACAGACCCACAAGCACGCTACTTCGGCGGCATACCGAGTGAGCGCACCCTCGTGCCCGGCGACGGCGCACGACTCGGCGAGATCCGCTTCCAGGAGTGGCTGAATCAGCCCGTCCTCCAGCGCTAAGGGCGGGACGCGCGCAGACCGGGCTCGGGTCCCGAGCCCATAGCGCGCCTGACGACCCCCCTCGAGTCCGACGGCGCGACCGCGCGATCACTCGCGCGGGTCTGACTACCGGACAAGAAGTAGGACATGGTCACTAACATTGTTCAGCAAGCCACGGAGGGTGTCTCTCATCTATCGATGATGGCTTGGCGCGTCCACGAGTTTGGGCCACCAGACGTCATGAACTTCGAGCAAGTACCTCGGCCAACTCCCGGCCAGGGTGAGGTCCTTGTCAAAGTTGAGGCCGCTGGCGTCGGTCCATGGGACGCATGGATTAGGGCGGGCAAGAGCGCCTTGCTGCAACCCCTGCCTCTCACGCCGGGCTCGGATCTATCTGGGGAAGTCGTCGGGGTCGGGCCAGCGGTTTCTGACCTGCGTGTAGGAGATCAGGTTTATGGTGTTACGAATTCCCGATTCATCGGAGCATACGCTGAATATGCGGTGGCTTCCGCAGCGATGGTTTCAAAGAAGCCGACCTCCCTAACCTACATCGAAGCTGCCTCTGTTCCTGTCGTCGCCGTGACGGCATGGCAGGCGTTGTTCGACCAAGCGCACATCAAAGAAGGCCAAACGCTGCTTATTCACGGGGCGGCAGGAAACGTTGGAGCTTATGCGGTTCAGTTTGCCCGGCGCGCTGGTGTACGAACTATTGCGACCGCGGCCACGAATGACATCCCCTTTGTGCACGACCTTGGCGCCGAGAGAGCGATTGACTACCGGACCCAGCGCTTTGAGAAAGAGGTTCGAGATGCGGACGCAGTCATCGATTTAGTCGGTGGCGAAACGCAAGAGCGTTCGTTTCAGGTACTCCGTCGAGGCGGTAAGTTGGTTTCGGCCGTGTCCCGTCCTGATCAGCATCTTGCGCAAAGCCATGGGGTCGAAGCCGCATTCTTTCTCGTGAACGTCACAAGCCAGTACCTGGCGGAGATCGCCAACCTCGTAGATGGTGGAAAGCTGAGAACGCGTGTGGGCACAGTTCTACCCCTCGCGGATGCGCGCGAAGCTCATTTCATGCTCGAAGGTATGCGGCCCCACCTGAACGGAAAGATCGTGCTTACCGTCGGAGCGCGTGAGACCGACTAACAGCTGGAGTTACAGCGTGTGGCGAGAGTTTTGGAAGACGCGAGAGACATGCGTGATCCCCAACTGGAACCATTTCAGCGGGAGGCAGAATGACCACCAACAGCATTCCTCGGAATGGCAGCATGACCATGAGGGCGGTTCGGCTGGTCGAGCGCGGCGGAGCGGAGAAGGTCATGTACACGGAGGCGCCGCGCCCCCACATCGAAGCCGGAGATGCGCTTGTGCGGATCTGCGCCTCGGCCATCACTCCGACCGAGCTCACCTGGTCCTCAACCTGGACGACAAAGAGCGGGCAGGACCGGCTGCCTTCAACCCTCGGTCATGAGTTCGCGGGTTTCGTCGAGGACCTTGCGCCGGATGTGAACGACGTCCGAATCGGAGACGCCGTTTATGTGCTCTCGGATTTCTGGCGAGACGGCAGCGAGGCCGAATATCTTGCGGTCAAGGCTGCCGACCTGGCCCCCAAACCCAGGTCACTCGACTTCGCCAGCGCCGCCGCTGTCCCATTGTCTGCGCTAACGGCCTGGCAGGCGCTCTTCACACACGGTGGACTAAAAAAGGGACAGCGAGCCCTCATCCACGGCGCCGCCGGGGGAGTAGGGACCTACGCGGTCCAGCTCGCCAAGTGGGCGGGGGCGTCTGTGATCGGAACGGCATCCCACGAGAACGCCGCGTTCCTCCGCCGGCTGGGATGTGACGAGGTCATCGACTACAAAGAGGTGTCATTCGAAAACGTGGCCCATGACGTCGACGTCGTTCTCGACACGATCGGTGGGTCGACGCTCGAGCGGTCATGGGCCGTGCTGCGCCCGGGCGGTGCACTCGTTTCGATCGCGGCAGAGCCGTCGCAGACGGAAGCCGATGCCCGTCACGTGCGGGCGAGCACGTTCATCGTTGAACCCAGCCGAGCGCAACTCATCGAAATCGGTACGCTCGTCGACAAGGGAGCCGTCAAGCCGATCGTCGAAGGCATGCTTCCCCTGGCTGCAGCGCGACTTGCGTATCAGTGGGGGCTGTCCGGCCACGCCCGAGGCAAACTGATCCTGACCGTGGCCGATTGAGACTCAAGCAACCTCCTCACGACGGCCAGCGGCACATGAACAGTATGAAGTGAGGTTGCGGCGACTCTTCTCTATTCCCACGCCACGGCACGATAACGGAGTTTGTCGATGCCAAGGCGTCGGATCTTGATTCGAGCGAGAGGAATGAATGCCGAGTCTCAGTGCACGGGGCACGATTCTGGTCAGCCACGTGGTCAGCGCGGTTGACTCGCGACTTGAGACTTTAAACGGTCTTCAGACTGTCGTGACGGCTGGACGAAGATTCTGATTAACCCGGAAGAGGTTTTCCGTGGCGCACTTGGACTTGATAGCTGCTGCGAGTTGAGTCATGACGATCAGTCTTCCTAGAACGAATGTGCGGAGCTTCTTCAAACGCTCATTTCCTCTCCTTTTTTCATGTGTAACGGCCGACGCAGGACCCACGCGCAAACGGACTGCCTGGCGGCAACATCGAAAATCCGCCATCCGATGGAAGCATTTGCGAGCACTGCTTAATACGTGCGCTCCGTCAGACCAACAGTGCGACGACCCAGCCAGCGCGGTGAACATGCAAAAGAAGCACGTTTCTCTGCCCATCTCGTGTTTTGCACTCTAGCCGCTCACAACGACGTCTCATCACCGCAGAACTCGTTGTGGACTGTGATGCCGCGATCGAGTCGGAGAGGTAACGGTGGGCTGTGAAGGCGACAGCTTGCTGCCACCATGCACGGTGACGTTTTGTTGCAGGACTGCGTTTATCGCATCGGTTGAAATGCCGTGGGCATGGACAACGGCATAGTTGATGCTAAAACGGTGTCAAGGACGGCCATTGGCCGCATTGCGAGTGCCATTGGGCTGAGAAAATCCGAAACATCATGACCATCGCCCTGACCGCGTGAGTCGGCAACCTTATGCTAGGCGCACAACGTGCGTTGGGAGGACGTAGGCCGGGGCACACAGCAGGCTGAGGAACCATGAGCAACGTGACACAAATCCTGTCTATCCTGTCTATCGTGGCCACCGCAGTGGCGTTCGCGGCACTGACCATTGCGCCCGCCCCAACAGGGCAACAGATAACGGATGCGATGTACGCTGCGTTCGGCGACCACCACTCGCGAGCGGTTCACGCCAAGGGCACAATGGTCGAAGGCACGTTTACGCCCGATCCCGCGACGCGCTCCCTGAGCAAGGCCAAGCTCTTCACGCTCCCAACTGCTAAGGTGCTGGGGCGCTTTTCGGATTTCACAGGTATTCCGACCATCCCCGACAACATCGAGGGTGCCAGCCCACGCGGCATGGCCGTGAAATTCAGCGTCCCCGGCGAGAGCGAGGTGGATGTGGTGATGCACAACGCCAACGGCTTTCCGACGCGCACCTCGGCCGAATTCCGCGAGCTATTGCTGGCCATCGGGGCCAGCGACCAGGGGGCGCCGAAGCCGACGCGGCTCGACATGTTTCTTGCGTCTCACCCCACCGCCAAGACGTTCCTCACCACGCAGAAGTCGCCCGAGAGCTTCGCCACCAGCGCCTTCTTCGGTGTCAACTCGATCAAGTTCACGAACACGCAGGGCCAATCCACCGTTGTGCGCTATCAGTTCATCCCGTCGGCCGGCGAGCATTATCTCGACGCCGCGGCACTCACGGCCAAGGACGTCAACTACCTTCAGAGCGAGATCGGCCAGAGGCTTGCCAAGGAGCCCGTCAGCTTCACTTGGTATGCACAGATCGCCGGCCAAGGTGACGTCATCGACGATCCGTCCATTGCGTGGCCGCCCGCGCGCAAGTTGGTCAAGCTGGGTGTTGTGACCATCACCGCCCTCGTGCCGGACCAGGCCAGCGCTGACAAGAAGACCCTGTTTCTGCCCGGAAACCTGCCGGACGGCATGGAAGCGGCCGACCCGATGATCCAAGTGCGCAACGAGTCCTACCCGATCTCGTTCCGCCACCGCCAGTGACAGATACCGCCATCATGGTCCGCTACAGATGTCTTCGGCGCCTTCGAGCTGGGTCATATCAGTACCGAGTCCCTCTTCACGAGCGCCGGCTGTGGCTATGTGCTGACGACGGTGTTCTACCCGACGGGTCGGAACGCCAGCGGACTGATCATCTACTCGCCGGACGGGTACATGTCCCCGCAGATCATGAAGACGGGCCGGCGGCCGTACGCTGCCGGCGAGATGCAGGACGGCACGACTGAGGAACTCAGCATAGCCGCACGCGGCTACCTCGCCTACTCAGGACCTTACTGTGTCGATGGGCAACAAGAGAGGTCGCATCTCCACATGCTGATCTCATTATTCGAATTGCATTGGAAGCGTGCAAGAGCGGCACGTCCACCTCGAAGGGGAGCTCCTGACTCTGTCCATGACGGCCGCGAGCCATGGCGGCCGGCAACTCACCCCGAGGCTGGTTTGGAAACGTGCCAATCACAACGGAGGCAGCCGATGAGAATGACCGGATGCACTTTGTCGCGACGTGAATTCCTAGCGGCGACCGGTCTAACGTCAGTGTCGCTGGCGTTCAGGCCCATGCGCGCGTATGCGCAACACGAGGGCGATCATCTCGTCGCTCAGATTCGCGAGGCAGCTGCGAAAGCGAAGATCGAGGTTCAATCCCTTCGAGGGAACGTCTCCGTCCTCATGGGATCGGGCGGGAACATCGCGGTATTGCCCGGGCGCGACGGCAAGCTGCTGGTGGACGCAGGGATTCCTGGAACACGAAGGGAAATCACCAAGGCGCTCTCCGCACTCGGCAGAGATCCGATCAGGCATCTGATCAATACGCATTGGCATTTCGATCACACCGACGGGAACGAGTGGCTGCATGCCGCTGGCGCCTCGATCCTCGCGCACGAAAATACGCGCAAGCATCTTTCCACGTCGACTCGTGTCGAAGACTGGGCGTTCACGTTTCCGCCATCGCCGCCGGGCGCCCTTCCAGCCGACATGTTCGACAAAAGCCGGACGCTTCACCTCAACGGCGCCACAGTGGAGCTCAGCTCCTACACGCCGGCACATACCGACTCGGACATTGCGGTTCGGTTTGTCGAGGCCGATGTTCATCACGTCGGCGACACGTGGTGGAACGGCGTGTATCCCTTCATTGACCGCTCGACCGGAGGAAGCATCGACGGCATGATTCAGGCGACGGAAAAGAACCTGGCGCAAGCGACGCCGACGACGATCATCATTCCGGGCCACGGACCGGTTGGCGATCGGTCGCAGCTGATCGAGTTTCGAGACATGCTGACCGAGATTCGCTCGAAGGTCGCGAGGTTGAAAAGCCAGGGCCGCACGCAGGATGAGGTGTTGGCCGCCAAACCATCCGCGCCTTACGACGAAAAGTGGGGGCACTTGGTCCCCCCGAATCTGTTCGTCAGGACCGTGTACGCGGGAGTGTAGAGCGACGAAGATCGGCTTCGTAAACAGGGTGACCAGCAAGAGCGTTGGACAAGACAACAAGGAGAGCGCGCAATGAGTGCAATCACTACCAAGGACGGCACCGAGATCTATTACAAGGACTTGGGCGCGGGCCAGCCTATCGTGTTTAGCCATGGCTGGCCGTTGAGCTCGGACGATTGGGACGCGCAGATCCTCTATTTCGGTGAGCGCGGGTTTCGCTGCATCGCGCACGACCGCCGAGGCCATGGCCGGTCGACGCAGACCTGGGACGGCAACGACATGGATACGTATGCCGACGACTTGATGACGCTGGTTGAGAAGCTTGACCTGAAAAATGCCATCCACGTCGGCCATTCAACCGGCGGTGGAGAGGTCGCCCGCTATATCGGCCGCCACGGCGCTGGTCGCGCCAAGGGTCGCATCGCGAAAGCCGTGATCATTGACGGCGTGCCGCCGTTGATGCTCAAGACCGCCGCCAATCCTGGCGGCCTCCCGATCGAGGTCTTTGACGGTCTGCGCGCTGCGCAGCGGGCCGACCGTGCGCAGTTTTACCTCGATGTTCCTACCGGGCCGTTCTACGGATTCAATCGGCCTGGGGCGAAGGTCTCCGAGGGCCTCATCAGAAACTGGTGGCGACAAGGCATGATGGGTGGCGTCAAGGCCACTTACGATTGCATCAAAGCCTTCTCCGAGACCGATTTCACGGAGGATCTCAAGAAGATCGATGTGCCCACTCTGATCATTCACGGCGATGACGACCAGATCGTCCCGATTGGCGCCTCCGCGATGATCTCGTCCAAACTGGTCAAAGGCGCAAGGCTCAAGATCTATCCGGGCCTCTCCCACGGCCTGTTCGCGACGCATCACGAAGTCGTCAATCCTGAGCTGCTGGCATTTTTCACGGAGTAAACGACGAGCGGCAGGACGCGCAGTGAGGAGCGGCGCGGGATGGATGCGGGACGAGCTTCCTGCTACGGAGTCCTTGGCCGGGCCTTGTCCTGCTTCCGCTGTGCCTCTTCTTTCTCTTTCTTCAGCTGCTGTTGCTTGTTTTTTTCCTTGTCTTTCTTGCCACCCTTGTCTCCCATGCCTGCTCCTTGTCCGCCATTATGACTCGTGACGGTGAGCGAGCGGCGGATGATGTGTGCCAGCGTAGTACGTCAGATCGTCGTCGGCGTGGCGAGACCTGAGGGCCTGTCCCCGCGGCGGATTGTGGGGGCAGGTCATTGTCACTTTTGGGTGGTCTCAATCGTCAGACGTATAACGCGAGCTGACACCGACGCCGCGCGCGGCGTCTGATCTGAGCGCCCAATGACAGTCCACGACATTCGCCTTGCCGTCCGCAGCCTTACCCTCGATCGGTCCGTCTCCGCCATCGTCATCCTCTGCCTGGCGCTTGGCATCGGCGTCAATGCGACGCTGTTCAGCGTCATCGACGGGGTGCTGATTCAGCCGCTGCCATTCCCGCAGCCCGATCGGCTGGTCGTTCTCAACGAAATCTCCGAACGGCGCGGCATTCACGAGGCCGGCGTTTCGTACTTGACCCTGCAGGACATTCGGGAGCGTGCCACGTCGCTGTCGGCCGTGGCTGCCAGCCGCGGGCGCGTCATCGCACTCTCCGATCGTGATGAGGCGGAGCGTGTCCAGGGCGCAGCAATCACGTCGAACCTCTTTCCCACGCTCGGCGTCCAGCCGATCCTCGGCCGCCATTTCCGCGAGGATGATGACCGGCCGGGCGCCGAACCGGTCGTGATGCTCAGCCACGACGTCTGGCAGCGCCGCTATCGCGGCGATCCCGCCGTCGTCAGCCGGAGCATCAAAGTCAATGGCAAGCCGCACACCGTCATTGGCGTGATGCCGCCGCGATTCAGTTTTCCCGAAACGCAGAAGGTGTGGATTCCGCTGGGGCCGGACGCCGCAACAGACAAGCGCGATGCGCGGTATCTGTTCACCTTCGGCCGGCTGAAGCCAGGTGTCGATCTCACGCAGGCCCGCGCCGAGCTGTTGGCGATCGCCTCGGCGCTGTCGGCGCAATATCCGTCGACGAACGATGGCTGGAGCGTGATGGTGCAGCGGATCACGGACAAGTTCATTCCGAGCAGCGTGCGCCTCGTGCTGGCGACAATGATGGGCGCGGTCACGCTGGTGCTGCTCGTGGCGTGCGCCAATGTTGCGAACCTGATGCTTGCGCGATCGTCGGGCCGTCAACGCGAGTTCTGCGTCCGCGCCGCGCTCGGTGCCGGACGCGCGCAGCTGGTCAAGCAGTTGTTCACCGAGTGTGTCGCGCTCGGCCTGGCAGCGGCGCCGCTCGGACTGGCGACTGCCTTTTTTGGCGTGTGGCTGCTCGATCAGGCTGTGCCTCCAGACCAGGTGCCGTCGTACCTGCATTGGGAAATCAGCGGCCGCGGCATCGCTTACACGATCATCGTGTCGGGGCTGACCGGCCTGGTCTTCGGTCTGGCGCCGGTGCTGCAGGCCGGACGGCTCGACCCGCAAGAGACGCTGCGGGACGGCGCTCGCGGATCGGGACAAAGCCGGCGCCGCGCGCGGTTGCGCAATGCGCTCGTCACGATCGAAGTGGCCATGGCGCTGATCTTGCTCGTTGGCGCCTCGCTCTTCGTGCGCAGCTTCCTGAACCTGCAGAGCGCCAGCCCTGGCTTCGACACGGCGCCGCTGCTGACGGCCCGCTTCTTCATGGCCGGCGGTACGTATGCCACCGTTGAGCAGAAAGCGCAGCGTGTCGACGACATCATGCGCCGCGTCGCCGCGTTGCCCGGTGTCGTGGCTGCCTTCGCGTCGAATTTCGTTCCGCTCGACGCCGGCGGCGGGAGCGGTCATGCCATCGTCGACGGCCGCGCCGCGCCCGCCGGAGAAGAGCCGGCCATCCTCTTCACTGCGGTGACCCCTCATCTCTACCAAACAATGGGACTGCCAATCCTCAAGGGCCGCGATTTCTTGGATGCGGAAGGCGCCGGACGCACGCCGGTCGCGGTGATCAACGAGACGATGGCCAAAAAGCTGTGGCCGGGGACCGACGCCATCGGACGGCGCTTCCGCCTGGTCGAGACCGAGCCTGCGGAGTGGCTCACCGTCATCGGCGTCG
>Ga0193697_1000467_pt1 | contig 14081 bp, 11 predicted proteins | sample L3m2metaG_FD_145073 | JGI IMG/M metagenome (GOLD analysis project Ga0193697, IMG submission 145073) | Soil microbial communities from a riparian zone of the East river system, Colorado, United States - L3m2 | ecosystem: Environmental > Terrestrial > Soil > Riparian zone | place: USA: East River... | reverse complement strand
CTCTTCGTGAAGGTCATTGGCGCATTACGCGGCTCAAAGAACACTTTGCTGTCACCCCTCAGTTCGTGGTCGCCATCGAAGATGTGTTCATGGTTCAGCCCCGTGACCGTGAAGAGCGACTTCGGATTGGTGCGGTGAGTGAGTCGATGCACCCCGTTGTAGCCCGCGCGATGGCCTTCGTAGCCCTCATTGTCCCCAATCACCGCGGTAAGGTCGCCGATCTGGAATGTTTCACGCGCCATAGAGTGATTTCGCGCTAATTCGCAACGAATTTCTGGATGCGTTTTCCGTTGATTTCGCCGACGTAGACGGCTCCATCCCCAGCTACCGTCAGGCCGTGCGGCAGTTGGAAGTTTCCGGGTTCGGCGCCGGTCGCACCCCATGAGGCGAGAACTTTGCCGTCCAGCGTCATCTTCAGAACTTTGTTGGCGCGTCCGTCAGCAACGAACAAGGTTTGATGCGGCGTGATAAAGAGTCCGAAGGGAGCGAACCCACCAAACTGGCGGAGAAATTTCCCGTTGCCGTCGAAGACCTGCACGCGATCGTTCTCGCGGTCGCCTACGTAAACATGGCCTGCGGCATCCAACCGAACGGCGTGCGGTAAGTTAAACTCGCCGGGACCCGCACCCTTCCTGCCCCAGCTCATCAGGAATTGTCCTTCCTTGTTGAATTTCACCACGCGTGAATTGCCGTAGCCGTCGGCGATGTAGAAATCACCATTCGGCGCAAACGCGATGTCTGTGGGTTTGTTAAAATGAGCGGCGTCCTCGCCGGCAACATTCTTTTCTCCCAGGGTCATCAGAACTTTGCCGGCGTGGTCGAATTTAATGACGGTATGATTGGCGTTGTCTGTCACCCAGATGTTGTCATTCGAGTCCACTCTCAGCCCGTGAGCAGAGGCGAACATGCCGTCGCCAAAAGAGCGCAGGAACTTTCCGCGACGGTCGAAAACCAGAACGGGATGTTCGCCGCGATGAAAGGCGAGCACGTCGCCCCTGGAGTCGATCGCCACGCCGGAGACCGCGCCCAGGGTCCATCCGGCCGGCAATCGCGGAAAATCCGCAACCAAATGATATGCCGCGGAGGAGGGTTCACCGGTCCTGGGTTCGGCGGCTTCCGTCGAACCGACAAGGCCCAAGGCTACCATGCACACAAGGAGGCCAGACAATTTGTTCATACCAAGTCTTTCATTGCTTAAAGTGCAACGGTTGCGCGCGCGGTCGCAGGTTCAAGCAAGGCGAGGCCAATTGCAGCGCCACCAAATGTTTGCCCAAACTCTCGCCGTTTCATCATGTTACTCATGTTACATATGGTGGCTTCCCGAAGATCAATGTTTCGCGAGCGCGTTTGCGGCCGCCTGCTGGAAGCTGCGGCGGACGTCGCTGGCATCGCTGTTAGGAAAATTTGAGCGCTGCACCATCAGCACATAGGCGACGCCTTTGACTGGATCGATCCACGCTTGAGTGCCCCATGCGCCGCCATGACCGTAAGTGCCGTCCAAAAGCATGGAGGCGACGCCCTCGTGCTGCGTGCGGAGGATGCACGTTCCGATTCCCCAGCCGTAGTTTGTGCCTCGGTTGCCGTAGGTGTCGCTCTGAAAAAATCCCGTCGGCAGATCGCCGGTTTGGGGTGTGGTGAGGAATTTCATCGCCGCGGTACTCAGGTAACGGCGACCTTCGAGGGTGCCGTGATTGAGCAGCATCTGGCAAAAGCGCGCGTAGTCAGGCCCAGTCGAATAGAGCCCACCGTTGCCCTGCGGTGGGCGATCGCGCGGCCCGAACTCCGGACGCGGTGGGACTGGCTCGAGCAATCCAGTTTCCTTGTTTCTCGCGTAGGCGGTGACCAGTTGAGAACGCAGTTCAGGTGTCAGGTAAAACGTCGTGTGCTTCATCCCGAGCGGATCAAAAAGGCGTTTCTGGAGAAACACATCGAAAGGCAGGCCGCTTACGACTTCAACAATGCGGGCGGCAGCGTTGATGCCGCTTTGGGTGTATTTCCACTTTTCGCCGGGTTCATATTGCATCGGCGCTGCGAGCCAGAGCGGGACGAGATCGGCGAGGGTCTTCGCCTTCTGCGCATCCGGACCACTTGCCTCACCCAGCCCCGAAGTGTGGGTCAGGATTTGCGTGATCGTGAGATTTGCCGGCTTGCCTGAAGGGGTTTTCAGATTGCCAAATTCAGACAGGTACTTCGCCACGGGATCGGTAACGTTCAGCTTGCCTTCATCCTGCAACATTAGAATTGCCACGCCGGTGATTGGTTTCGTCATCGAGGCGATCCAGAAGAGCGTGTCGGACGTCATCGGCTTTTTCGCGGCGACGTCGGCAAAGCCGTTGCCCTCGAGGTGGAGTATTTTGTCTTTCGTAGCGACGACAGTGACAGCGCCGGCAATTTCGTTCTTCGCGACCATCTCCTCCATCGCCGCGCCCACGCCCGGGAGCTTCGGCGGATCAGCGAAGACGAATGACGTGGTGAAAAGAGAGGCGGCGAAAGCAAGTTTGGCGAAGGATCGGCGGAGTTGCATAGGACAAGACTTAATCGGTCATGGAGAGCAAGTAAAGAACGGCCACGAAGGGTAATAGCGCACGTTTCCGACTTGAAGCGGGCATTTCAACTCGACACGGTGTGGCCATGCTGCGCCCGGAAAAGAAATATTCGGTCTATGACCTCCGCCAACTCAAAGGCAAACGTTGCCTGATCCATGTTCACGTCAAATCACCCGAGGAGGCGGCCGCGGCGGAAGCAGCGGACATTGACTTGTTGAGTTGCAGTTTCGATACCCCGGCATCGCAGGCACGATTGCCGTTACTCGTTGCAGCGGCGCCCAAAAGTTTCATTTCGGGAGCAACTCCGCATGGCCTGGCTTCGCCCGAGGAGGCTATCCGCATCGGATTCCACGCGCTCGAACTGGGTGCCAGTTCGGTCTATTGCTCCGCCAGTCCATGGATGATTGAGGCGATGGCGCGGGAAGGAATCCCGGTGGTCGGCCATTTGGGAATGGTTCCGCGTCATGCGACGTGGACGAACATTCGCGCGATCGGTAAAACTGCCGCCGAAGCGATGCAACTCTACGAGCAACTGAAACGTCTGGAAAACGCCGGCGCCTATGCGGCGGAACTTGAACTGGTGCCACACCGGCTGGCCTCATATCTCTGCAAGAAAACTTCCCTGTTCCTGATGTCCCTCGGTTCGGGCAGCGGCTGCGATTCGCAGTTCCTGTTCTCCGACGACATCCTCGCAGATTACGATGAACGCATACCGCGCCATGCGAAGGCATACCGAAACTTTCGCAAGGAATATCAACGACTTCAGCAGGAGCGTGTCGCTGCATTCAAAGAGTACGCCGCTGACGTGAAGAGCGGTGCGTTCCCGGAAAGCAAAAACCTGGTGGATATAAATGAGGCTGAGTTCAAGAAAGCTGTCGAAGCAATCGAAGGCTCCAACGCATAATCCCGGTATGTGCGCACGACGGCTTCTCGCGGCGGTTTGGACCTGTTTGTGTCTGACGATCCCGGCGATCTCGCCAGCAGCAGAAGTCACCGTCACAGTTTCCACGCCCATGCAGCCGCCGAAGTGGGCGGTGTTGGAACGGCGGCTTTTGGCGGAGAACGTCCCGGCTTGCCGCGAGTTTTTTAAGCGCTACTTCGACGAACGCGGGTACTTGCAGTGCTTCGTGCGATGGGGCGCCAACGACGGGCCGGACGACGCCTTCGAGAATTTCAACGGCTGGCCGGAATTGCACGCCCTTGGCGCCAGCGACGAAATCCTTCGGATGTATTTAGCCGGCTGGGAAGGCATGCTCAAGCAGTACACCGGAGCGAAGACGGTCGAGGTGCCGATCGCTCGCGAGGGCATGTATTACCAGGAATTTTGCGTCCAGTCCGACTGGATGCATTTGGGTGAAGGTTTGCAGCTCTTCAATCGCATGGGGCTCTCGGTGCCGACCGACGCGAAATATCAGGAGCGCGCGCGGCGCTTCGCCGGTTTTTACACGAGCGCACCGAACTACGATGCACGCCACAAAATCATCAGGAGCATGTTGAATGGCAGCAAGGGTCCAATGTTGCGCAAAGCCACGGCTATCGATTGGGTTGGCGATCCATTCGATACCACGGGTTTTGTAGCTCTGCACGGCGAACGAACCTTTGAACAATTTCTCGCTCACTACCAGGAATACACCGATGTAGTCGGCGACAATTGCCTCAACCTCGTTGCCACGACGTTGCCCTTGAATGCCTACATGCTCGCGCACGAGGAAAAGTACAAAAAGTGGATTCTCGATTACATGGATGCGTGGGTGGATCGCATGAAGCGCAACCACTGGATCATTCCCAGCTACATTGACCTGGATGGAAAGATCGGCGGTCCCGAAGGAAAATGGTGGGGCAACGCTTACGGCTGGGGCTTCAGTCCGGTCAATCCGATCAATGGCCGGCGGGAAAATCGGCATCGCATTCCGCGCGCGCTCGTCGGCTTCAACAATGCGCTGTGGGTTTCGGGCGATCAGAAATACGTCGATGCGTGGCGAAACATGATCAACGCCGTTAACGCGAATGCTCGGACGAACAGCGGGCGCGTCGAATATCCGACCATGCATGGGGAACAGGGATGGTACGGCTGGCAATCCCGGCCGTGGGACATCGGAGCTTTGGAAGTCTATTATTGGTCGATGAGACCCGATGATCTTGGTCGCATCGCGAGCAACGGATGGATTGATTATTTGCAAGGACGGAACGCGAATTACCCCGAAACCGCACTTCAGAGAGACCTTCAGATGATTCAGTCGCGGGTCGAAGCGATGCGGCGCGATACGTTGCCTCCGGAAAAACGGCTGGCCGATAATATGTTGCATTTCAATCCGGCGGCGACGGAGTCGTTGGTGGAATTGATGTGGGGCGGCCTGCCTCCAGGCAGAGACGGTGGTTTGGTGAATGCACGCTTGCGCTATTTCGATCCGGCGCGCAAACGCGCCGGCATTCCCGAAGACGTTGGAGCGTTGGTCTCCAAGTTGAGCGACCGCGAGACCGTGGTGACGCTGGTGAACCTTAACAACACGGAATCACGGACAGTGGTGATGCAAGGCGGAGCGTATGGCGAGCATCAGTTCGAGAGCGTTACGGTTGGCGCGAAGGCCACACCGATCAATTCAGCTTTGCTCACCGTCCAGTTGAATCCGGGCAGCGGAGAGCAGCTCACGCTGCGAACGAAGCGCTACGCCAATCCACCGACCGTGTTACATCCGTGGCATCGCGCCGCAGCACTACACAAATACTGACGTATCAAGATTGTAGCAGCGGATGGTGGAAGGCCTGATCTACCAGCTTTTTAGAGTGAGCCTCCTTACGTTGACTCCTACAATTCCAAGAGCGCAGCTATGCCAGTTGATCCACCGCCTGGATCAGCCCGCGGATATAGCCATAGGCAAACGCAAAGGCCTGAGAGCCGCCCGGGTCGTCGGAATGGTGTGGAACATGATCGGGCATGACTATGTAGGGATACTCGACTTCCCGGTAAGCCAGCATCGCCTTGACCATGTCGACATCGCCCTCGTCCGGATACACTTCGAGAAAGTCATCGCGCTTCCCGCGGATATTCCGAAAGTGGACGTTAAAAATCTTCTTACGCGATCCGAAGTATCGGATTACATCGAAGATCTCCTTGCCAGGATTCTCCAGCATCTCCGAAACAGTGCCCTGGCAAAAATTCAATCCGTGGTACGGGCTTTCGTGAATGGAAATGAATTTCTTCAGGCCATCAACCGTGCCGAGGACGGCATCCACACCTTGATAGCCGGTGACGGGCGGCACGCCCGGGTCATGCGGATGACACGCCAACCGGATCTTATACTCGTTCGCAACCGGCACCACGCGTTCCAAAAACCAGGTGATGCGTTCCCAATAAATGTCAGCCGTCACGCGCCCGGCACGCGTTAGCGGCGACTGCGGAACCGCGTCACGAAGTCGCCAGGTACTGTATTCGACTCCGCCTCGCCCGGGCGTGCGGCCGGTCCGCAGCACGCCGAGGATGCTCATGTTGTACTTAATGGCCGGGATTTCCGCTTTGGCGCAGTTGCGGATGAGGTTCTGGAAACGCTCGATGTCGCGGTCGCGCTCAGGACTTTGACCGAGCATGATAGCGGGACGTTCGGTCCGGTCGATATGACTCGAAGCCAGGAAAGGCGGCGTGAGCAAGTCGATGCTGATGCTCCACTTCGCAGCCCGTTCCTTAAGCTGCACGAGTTCATCGACCGTTGGAACACCCAGCCCCTTGTCCCTGGTTTCGGGGACTCCACAAATATTCCGCACCCCATGACGCGCGAAGAACTGGAGGCGTTGATCGGACGTTGGTCCACTCTGGCAGCCGAGCTTCATCAAAGCGCGTTTACGGCCCTGAGGTGATTGCGCCGCCACTGGAGAAGTCGAGAGGGTCAACGCCGCACCAGCCGTGGTGGAAAGGATGAAATCTCTACGGTTCATAGAAAGCACTGATGCTTACATGATTTTGCTTTTACAACGGTGACCGGAACGATAAGCCTGCTGGAACATCTGCAGCAACTAAAAGAAGCCGAATGAGTCAGGACACCGGCCCCACCGTTTCTCCAACGGCAACGTCTGCGCTGGATCGCGCGCGGAAGAAGGCCTACTGGCGCCTTCTGCCGTTGCTCTTCATCTGTTACGTCATCGCTTACGTTGACCGCGCCAACGTCGCCATCGCGAAGCTGACCATGACCCGCGACCTGCCCGGGTTCGACAATGCGGTGATTGGGCTTGGCGCCGGCCTGTTCTTCATTGGTTATTTCGTGCTGGAAATTCCAGGGACCCTCCTCGTGGAGAAGTGGAGCGCGCGCAAGTGGATCAGCCGGATCATGATCACGTGGGGGATCATGGCCGCGTCGACTGCGTTCGTGAAGACACCATTCCAGTTCTACGTTGTTCGTCTTTTGCTTGGTCTCTCGGAAGCCGGATTCTTTCCGGGAGTCATTGTGTATCTGACGCACTGGTTTCCCAGCCGCGACCGGGCGAGAGCGCTGGTGTGCTTTTTGATCGCGACGCCGATCGCCCAGATCGTCAGCCCCAAAATCTCGAACGCGCTGCTCAAAATTGGAACCGATGAAACAATCGACGATGTGATCGTGCATCATCCTGAGCTATTTGGGTTTGAGGGGTGGCAGTGCGTTTACATTTTTTGGGGCATTCCCGCGATTGTTTTGGGTGTTGTCGTTTTCTTTCTGTTGAAGGATTGGCCGCGCGACGCAGGGTGGCTCACGCCGGAGGAAAGCGGGGTGCTGCAACAGGAACTGGAACGGGAGAAGGCCGTGCATCGCGCACGACGCATGACGGTGTTGGAGGCGCTGCAGCATCCCCAGGTGTTGCTGCTGGCCCTGGCTTACTTCTGCATCGTGACCGGCAGCTACGGAGTCGAGTTCTTTATGCCGAGTATTCTCCAGCAGTGGTACCATCTGAAACTGGACACACTGACCTGGCTCGTGATTCTTCCTCCACTGCTTGCGCTGGCGGGCCAACTGTTTGCGGGATGGAACTCGGATCGCACGAAAGAGCGGCGCTTCCACGCGATCGTGCCGATTGCCCTGGGTGCGCTGGCGCTGGCTTTGGCACCGCTGACGCAGGGGCAGCTATTTCTGACGATAGCGTGTTTCATGCTGGCGTACGTGGGGTTCAAGGCGTACATGCCGGCGTTCTGGTCGTTCCCAAATCTCTTTCTGGCTGAAGCCGCGGCGGCGGGGAGCATTGGGCTGATTAATTCCATTGGGAACCTGGGCGGCTTTCTGGGTCCTTATGTTTTGGGCAAAGTGCAGACTTTGACCGGGTCGTTTGTGGGTGGGATTTACTTCCTGTGCATCTCGATGGCGGTGTCTGCAACGATCATTTTTTTCCTTCGCGTGGAACGGAAGCAATCCGGCTAATAAATGAATCCGCTGCCAGTTCTCCTATCTGCGCGCAGTTGCCGACGCAACGACAGTCTGGCTTTGAGTTTCCTCATCGTAAGCATCTTCACCTCTCCTTCGCACCTCAGCCCCGCAGCCGAGCAGGATCCGCGCATGGTTGCGCCGCCTGACGCCGTCAGCGGCAGGCTACCCGGCATCGCGCCCACACCCGCCCGCGATGCCGCGAAGACCATTCGTGTACTCGATGGTTTTCGCATGGACCTGCTCGCCGCCGAACCGCTCGTCGCGAGTCCCGTTGCCATGACCTACGACGAAAACGGCCGCGCCTACGTCTGCGAGATGCGCGACTATCCTTACACCGACAAGGCGCATCACCAACGGAACCAGGAGAATCCCACCGACGCGGCGATTGGCACCGTGCGCCTGCTGGAGGACGTCGACGGTGATGGCGCGTTCGACAAATCCACCGTGTTTGCCGATGACCTTTCGTGGCCCACGGGGGTCGCGTGCTGGAAAGGGGGCGTGTTTGTCGCCGCGACACCCGACATTTGGTATCTGAAGGATACTGACGGCGACGGCAAGGCCGACATCCGTCGCAAAGTTTTCACTGGCTTCCGAAAATTCAACGTGCAGGCCGTGATGAACAACCTCATCTGGGGTCTCGACAATCACATCCACGGCGCAGGGGGCAGCAACGGCGGACAGATTCGTCCCGCCGACCGGCCGGAGGCGAAAGCGCTGGTGATGACGCGCAATGATTTTCGTTTCGACCCTGTGACCGAACAATTCGAGTTGCTCTCCGGCGGCGCGCGCTTTGGAGGCACGTTCGACGATTGGGGCCATCGCTTCCTTTGCGATATCCGCAATCCCGCGCAGCACGTCGTCCTGCCGCAGAATTACCTTGCCCGCAACCCGTACCTCGCTGTCGGTAGTCCCCTCCATGATATGGCCGAATCGGGCGACCAGTTGCCCGTCTATCGGATTTCGCAGCCCGAGCTGTGGCGTGTGCTTCGCGCGAAACGCTGGGCGGGCGAGCGCGACATCGTGATGCCCCGCAGCGAACTCGTCGGGGCGGGCGTCGTCACTTCTTCGAGTGGCATGACGACTTACCGTGGCGCCGCGTACCCGGAGAAGTATCGCGGCAACGTCTTCGTCTGTGAGTGCGCGGGAAATCTATTCTACCGCCTGGGACTCACGCCCGATGGCCCGACCTTCAAAGCCGCGCGCATGGACGGGAAGGTCGAAATGGTCGCTTCGACCGACAACTGGTTCCGACCGGTGAACTTCGTCAACGCGCCCGACGGCACGCTGCACGTGGCCGACATGTATCGCGAAAACATTGAGCACCCATGGAGCATCCCCGACGACATCCACGCTGCGGTTGATTTGGAGAACGGCCGCGAGAGGGGCCGCATCTGGAGACTCGCGCCGCCGAATTTCAAGCCGAGAAAGCTCCCGCGCCTGGGCCACGCGACTACCGCCGAACTCGTGGCGGCCCTGGAGAACCCGAACTCCTGGTGGCGCGAAACTGCCCAGCGTCTGCTGTTCGAGCGCCAGGACCGCGCCGCTGCATCTGCACTGCGCAAAATGGTGAAGCGTGGCAAGACCTCCCGGGCGCGGCTACACGCGCTCTGGACGCTCACGGGTTTGAACTGCCTCGCCGAAGAAGACTTGCTGGCCGGCCTGAAGGACCAGGCTGCCGGTGTGCGCGAGAACGCAGTGAAGCTCGCCGAGTCGCGGGTTACTCCCGCGACGGCGGGACCGGCAGTTCCCTCTTCTTCTTCGTTGCGTGACACGCTCCTCAAACTCGCCTCCGATTCCGATGCCCGCGTTCGTTTCCAACTGGCCTTCACCCTCGGCGAAATCACCGACCCGCGCGCCGCTGACGCCCTCATCACCATTGCCAGGCGCGATGCCGCAGACCCCTGGATTCGCACCGCCGTTCTAAGCTCCGCCACCAGCTCAAGCGACCAGCTTCTCACTCGGCTGCTCGCCGACGCGAAGTTCGTTTCGAGTGGCAGCGCCACCGAGCTCATTCGCGAGTTGGCTCAAATCGTCGGCGTGCGTCGTGAGCCGTCGGAGATACAGCGCGTGCTCACGTCCACCGGCGTAAGTCGAGACCTGGAAAGTCCAGCTTCGCGAGAAGTAGTCTCTGGCATCGGCGAGGGTTTGAAGCGCTCCGGCAAGAGCCTGCGCAGTGTCGAGCTGGATTTGGAAACCCGCCGCGCGATTGATCGCCTCTTTTCGCACGTCACCCGGACCGCCGCCGATTCGCAGGCCGCACTCGATGCGCGTGCGCTCGCCATTCGCCTTCTCACCTTCGACGACTTCGACCGCGTCAAGGGCACGCTCGCCGCGTTGCTCGAAACGGTGCAACCTCAAGAGGTTCAGCGCGCGGCCGTTGCAGCCATCGGCAGCTTTACTCAAAAAGAGACCGCACCGCTCCTCCTTGCCAACTGGCACACCGCCACGCCGCTCCTCCGCTCCGAAATCGTGCTTGCCATGCTCGGCGTCCGCAGTCGCCTCCTTCCATTGCTGCAGGCCATCCAGAGTGGTGCCATCCCGGCCAACCAGGTTCCCTTTGCCAGGCGCGCCATTCTCCTCCGCAGCACCGATGCAGACGTGAAAGAACTGGCGACGAAGCTTTTCAGCGATGGCGCGCCAGGCCCACGAAAAGAAGTCGTCGCACAATATCAAACCGCGCTTTCGATAAAGGGTGATACGTCGCGCGGTAAAAAAGTTTTCGAGACCGCGTGTGCGACGTGCCATCGGGCGGGCGAATTTGGCAAGGACGTTGGCCCGAACCTCGCCACCATCCGCCAGTGGAATCCCGATCAGGTGCTCGTCGGTATCCTCGATCCCAATCGCGAGGTCGCGCCGAACTTCCTCGCCTACACTCTCGAGACAAAAGATGGCCGCACGCTCGACGGCATCATCGCCGAGGAAAGTGCCGCGAGCCTCACGCTCAAACGCGCCGAGGGTGTGACCGAGACAGTGCTCCGCCGCGACATTGCCCAGCTTTCCGGCTCCGGCCTCTCGCTGATGCCGGAGGGCCTGGAATCCACAATCACGGTCGAGCAAATGGCGGATTTGATCGCATTCCTGCTCTCGCCACCATAAGGCTTGTCCGCGCAACGAACATCTTCTTACCTCGGCTGAATGAAAATGCACCCATGGGGACGTAAGTCACTCCCGCGAAGTCCGATGCTTCCAATAAAAATCTCTTTCAAGGCGCATCTTTCTAATTATGCGTCTTCACGAACTTGAGGTAATCGATGTCGCCGATGGAGCCGGACACGCCTCCGGTGGCCATCACCACCTTCATCACTTGTCGCCCAGCGACCAATTTCACGCCCTCATGCGAAAACGGCTTGAGGTACTGCCACCCGCCGGTATCGGGAACGGTGATCGGCCCGGTCCGGTCAACGCCGTTGAACTCAAGGCGGAACGTGCCTCCCGCGCCCTTGCAGGCAACAAGCATGTCGATCCGGTAGGTGCCCTCCGCCTTCACGTCGACGGTGTAGATGAGCCACTCGCCAGGGCGGGTCCATCCGAGGTTGAACTTGCCGCTAGCCGTCTCGCGCCACTCAAGGTCAACGCCCGTCTTCCGATAGGGCGGTTCCTTCTTCTCCTGGTTCTCAGGATCCAGATCGTGATAGGCTATGCCCTCGCCGCCCTCGTCGAAATCCTCGAGCTCGATCGTGCCGGGGATGGCGTGAACCTTCCCCATGTACGGACGGGTGGGGCTGGAGCCGGAACCCGTGCCGCCGGATGTGGTGCAACCGACCAGCGCCAGTGTCATAACCAGAGCCAGGAGCGTCGAGAGGTGGATAGTCATGTTCATATAACCGGGGATGGTTGCCAAACTGACTTACTTCTTCAACGCGTCTTCCACAAACTCGAACAACGCCTGCGTTGGTGGATCGTCCGGGAGGCCGAGGTTTTCGTTGAGTTTGGTGTGGTTGGTTTCCCTGGCCGCAACTCGTTTGGCAGGAATACCAGCGTCCTTGAGCACGGACTCAAGCCGCTGCGCTTGCGCGCTCACGTCGGGATGATCGGCGACGTGGAGAATGAGAAACGGCGGGATACCTTTGCCCTTCGCCACGTGCGTGACCGCGGAGTAGTCGCGGTGTTTTACCGGGTCATTGCCGAACTTGATGCGGTGCCCAAACGTGGGCATCGGCAGGCCGTGCACGCGCTGCCGCGTCTCGGCAGTCTCAATCATGGCCGGCACGTCGTAGGTGTCGCCGTCGACAGGAACACAGCCTTTGACAATGGCAAGGGAGAGTCCCTCGGCCTTCAGATACCTGTCGTCGATGCAAATCAGGGCGGCCAGTTGAGCGCCGGCGGAGTGGCCCATGACGAGAAGCAGCTTCGGGTCGCCGCCGTAATCGCCGATGTGGTCGTGCACCCAGCGAACGGATTTGGCGATGTCGCGAAAGATGGTGGCCATCTCCACGTTGGTCAGAAGGCGATAGCCCGTCGAGACGAAGACAAAGCCCTTGTCCGCGAACGCCTGGGGCTTGACCTGGACGTTTGTCTTGTCACCCGTCTGCCAGCCCCCGCCGTGGATCCAGAACACGACGGGCAGGTTCCTGGCGCCTTCCGGCGCGTAGACGTCCACCTTTTGGCGCGGATCGGCTGGCTCGGCGTACGGGATGTCCCGCTTCACATTGAGTTTGGCCGATGCCGCGGCGCTGATTTGTGCTTGAGCGGGCGCCGACGTAAGTGGGATTACAATGGCGAGAAGAGTGATGAATCGTTTCATGTGATATTTGACGCATGGTACGTCCGGGGCTGGATGCGTCAACTGTCCCGGTTCTTGCGTCCAGACAGTAGACTGTTTAGACAATGACGGTCCGGAGGGAAAATATGAAAATATGAAAGGTAAGTTTCCCGCACGTCTCCATATTTTGCTCGCGAGAGAAGCCAAAGTTGGGTTGGTGATTCGTCGCGGACCGTCAAAGTCTGTCTGCACCGTCTTGTGGAATCGAGAACGTAATACGTTTAAGGTCGGCCAGTGGCTACGCGGACGAATTTATGAGCGCCGCTGTGATTTGTCTCCGAATGGCCGCTACTCCATCTACTTCGCAATGAATGGTCGGTGGGAATCTGAAACCAAAGGCTCCTGGACAGCGATCTCCCGTGTGCCGTATTTGAAAGCTATCAGTCTGTTTGCTAAAGGCGACTGCTGGCATGGCGGAGGATTGTTCCTCTCCGATCGAGAGTTTTGGCTCAACGACGGCTACGGCCATAATACTCTGAAAACATCGAACGAGCTCCGTCGAAACCCGAACGGTCACCCTCAGCAGTATTACGGCGGCGAATGTCTCACGGTTTATTACAACCGGTTGCAGCGCGATGGCTGGGTAATGCGCGATGAAGAATATCAAGGCGCGACACTCTTTGAGAAAGAGCTACCGAAGGGATGGATACTACGGAAACTGGCTTTCGCTGAAACCGGCGCTCCCCCGGGGCGGGGTTGCTATTGGGACGCGCACGAACTGCGACACGAATCTACCGAAACGACGCTGGCCTTTCCAGAATGGGAGTGGGCTGATTATGTAGACGGTCGTCTGGTTTGGGCAGCCGAAGGCGAGCTTCGGGCCGCACGATTGGGGCGAGGAAAACTCTTAGGCGAGAAACTGCTTCACGATTTCAACAACATGAAATTTGAGGCGATTGCTGCGCCGTATTAGAGAGAGGCACCTCACCGCGCTGAGGACGAGGCATCCTTATCCTCCAAGCGGTCGAGCTCTTGAAACGCAAGGTCGGCAGCCTCAGTGGCCCACGTCAATTCCTCCGTCTCCTCGAGTTCGAAAACACGTGAAGCAATCGCACGGCGTTCGTCGCGTCTGAGCTTTGGCAGTTCGTTCAGAATCTCGGTGGCGCTCATGCTGCGATTAGTCTAATCGAATGCGGACTGTAAAGCAACCGGGAGGACCTGCGCCTCCATCCGTGCTTGTGGCAGCCAGCGTGGATGGTCGGCGCCGTTGTTGTCGAGACCGCGCGTGAGCAGGCGCGGGTTGCGACCATTGGAATCCATTCTCCAGATGGCGGGCGCAGCGCCGGTTTCAGCACGGCAGAAAATGATGTGCCGGCTGTCTGGCGATTCGCTGGCGCGAAAATCCCAGACCGGCGGGTCGCTCTGCGTGAGGGGCGTGACGGTGCCATA
>Ga0193697_1000466_pt1 | contig 14113 bp, 17 predicted proteins | sample L3m2metaG_FD_145073 | JGI IMG/M metagenome (GOLD analysis project Ga0193697, IMG submission 145073) | Soil microbial communities from a riparian zone of the East river system, Colorado, United States - L3m2 | ecosystem: Environmental > Terrestrial > Soil > Riparian zone | place: USA: East River... | reverse complement strand
GCGCAAGCTGGTGATCCGTCCGAGCGAAGGGCTCTACGTCGCGATCCGGCAGGGAGCCGTGCCAGTCGACGGTGTGCTCACTGCTCAGACAGCCGACGGCGGGCCGGTCACCCTGCACCCAGCAGGCAAGATGCGGAGGTCGTCCAACCTCAGACATGCCCTCACCGTCGAGCAGGTGATCGAGTACATCAGCGTGCACCCGGAGGGAATCACCCCCGGACAGATCGCGGACCACTTCATGCCGGGCGACAAGGAGCGTGGGCACACGGTGAGCAACCGACTGATCGCCTACGACACACGGGTCAAGCGGACCGGTGAGCCACGGCTGATCCACAAGGTGCGCACCCGCGAGGGGCGCGGCCCGGCGAGGGTGACCTACTTCCCTGGACCCCCACCGTCGTGAGCGAGTTCGCCACCTGCGGCCGGTGCAGCGACGAGATTGTCTTCCTCCGCTGGCGTGAAGCGGACGGCGAGCTGGTGGTCGAACGCGAGGGCTGGTTCCACGCTGGTCGAGGTCGGGAGGTTGCAGCGATCCGGGGTTGTCGCGCAGCCTCCCGCCTCGGCGGGATACCGGACGAGGATCGGCCGCGTCACTGGGTGGCCGTCCCTGCCGTGAACACCGAGCGCTCGTGGCCGCGCACCTTGGGCGGCAAGCGCCTCGCCGCCTCACTCGACCCGGTGTCGGTGTGAGCACCATCACCCTGTTCTCGATGATCGGCTCGTGGGTGGCGCTGATCGCCGCCTTCTGGTGCATGCATCTCGCCAACCTGCGCCGCCGTGTCTACAACGGGCTGATCGACGACTTGCGCGAGCAGGGGCGGGTGGTGGTCGTCTGCCCGTACGTGGTCTACGGCGAGAACGACCTCGCCCACTGCACACTGATCGAGAACCTGTGATGCGAGTCTGGTCGACGCCGTCGGTGGCGATCGCCAACGGAGCCTGCGCCGTGTGCCTCGGCGGCGGCGAGACGTTCGATATCATCCTCGGTCGGCTCGGTCCGTGCTCGGGATGTCATGGAACCGGGCGGCTCCACGACATGCTGGCGAACCAGTGCGACAACCCGGATTGCCCGGAACACTCGCCGGTGAACGGTCCGCTGGGACCGAACCGGTGACGGCGCCCCGGCCCAGGGATTCCGCCCCCCAGGGCCGGGGCTCACCGGTCGACTGGCCGACGTGTGAGGCGAACGTGCACGCCGTGATGCTCGACTTGGAACTCGACTGCGTGCGGCCGAAGGGTCACGAACTCGACGGCGAGAAGATGCACCTGGCGTCGTACACGATCGGTGTGGGGCGGGTCGAGTGGAACTGCACCGTGGAAGACGAGTGAAGCGCTCACCGCAGGACCGTGCCCGCCATCGTGAAGCAATGGCCGAGTTCGTGCGAAGCCAGCGCGACACCGCCGATTGGGCGGCGGCGTACTTCGAGGTCGATGACCCGCTGCACCCGCTGATGTCGCTCACTCCGCAACCATTCACCGACTGGCTCGACTTCGTGAACAAGGTGGCCCGCCCGCTCATCGAGAACGACGGCGTTGACGACGCTGTCGAGCAGGCGGCGATGGTGCTCTACCGCCAGGTGTCGCCGTACTACATCTGCACCGCCCTGGTGATGGCGGCGAACAGCATCGAGGCAAAGTGAGCAAGCCGACCCGTGGTGGTGTGCCGACCGATCGACTGACGCGCATCTGTGATGCGATGACGTTCACGTTCAACCAGCACCCCGAGCACCAGCAGGGCGACAAGTGCATGGTGTTCCTCGATAACGGTGACCGTGGCGGGATCGTGCTCGACGGCTACGACGACGACGCCGAAGCGATGACCGATCTGCTGATGCACCTGACGGCGATCTTCAACGCCAACGGCAAGCGGCTCGACCTGATGTTCATGGACCCCGACGGGGTCACCCGAATCGACGGACCGGTTGACGAGTGATCTGCGCCTACCGCTGGCGGGCGCCACGGGCCGACATGCCTGACAGCGTGCCGGTCGAACACGTCTGCGGCCGGGATGGGCACGGGCGCCACTGGTACCACGAGTGCGCCTGCGGCCTCACCCAGCTCGACGAGTGGGCACCCGACGACCAATGAGCGGCGACTGCGCTGACGTCGTGCGACCGGGGATGCGCCGATCGGCCGGTGAGACGATCTGACCGACGCCGGGCTCACGCGCTTCGGGGGCGGTGAGCACGCCCCAACGGGCCAGCGTCGCCGCCGACAGTGGACCGTGACGTTCCCACACGAACACGTCACCGATGCCACGCCGGGTCACCTGGGCGACGTCCTCGTTGAGCCGGACGTCGTTGCGGTGTGATAGGCGTCTAGCAGTCACGGCGTCGTAGAACGAGCCGACCGCTCGGGCCATCTCCGGCTGGCTCAGCACCTTCACCCGATGCTTGCCCTTGCGGCCGTACGCGGTGAGACGTTCGAGGGTGGGAATCTCCGAGGCGGCAGGGGAGCCCGACCACACGACGACCGACCCCTCGAAGGCGTTGGCGTTGGCTGCGGCCCGCTGCACCAGCTCGTCGAAGTTCGAGTCGACAGCGATCACTTCGAGCGGGGTGATGCGCGAGCCGTCGGCGTCGAGGATCGAGCCCGCCGAGACGAGAGCGCCGGTCGTGCGCTCCACGTCGAAGTCGAGCCCGAACGAGACGTGCTGGCCGGGCACCAGGTCGGCTCGGAAGCACGCCATCCACGACGCCTCAGCCAGACCCGACATCGACGCCCGGTCGACCCACAGGTTCAGATGCTCCTTGCGGAACGTCGGTGCGTCTTCCTCGTGGGACGCCGCGCGCAGTGCAATCTCATCGACGCCACCGGGTAGACCCATCGACGGGTTCGCTGCCCACCAGTTCGCCTCGTCATGCACGTCGACCGTGGCCGGGTCGCCGGGTGGGGCGTACTCGATCCAGCACAGCGACGCCTTCGGATCGTCGGCCACCTTGCGGCCCAGCTCGGTGTAGTGCCACCACATCTCGGAGTCGGCGTCGCCTGCGTTGGAGACGATCCAGAGCTGCGCCATCGGCCGGGTGATCAGCGTCGGGTTGAGCGCTCGCACCACGCCCATGTCGTTGTGCGAGTACGCCTCGTCGATGATCGCCAGGTCGATGCTCAACGATCGGCCAGCCTTCTTCGTCGTCGGCGTCACCGGCATGTAGATCGAGCCGTTCTTCATGATCATCATTTCGCGGTTCTGCTGACGGTCGACCCGGTCGACCCGCTTCTCGAACGGCGTGTCCATCAGCAGCTCGACGTGCTCCATCCACTTGACGCGGGCGAGGCTGCGGTCCTGGGCGGTGTAGACGACGGTCTGGCGGCGGGGGAGTAGCGCCCGCCCGACCCGCACCAGCACGAGCGTCGTCTTGCCGTTCTGTCGGGCAACGCTGAGGCCGACGGTGCGGAACCGTGGACGGCCGGTGTCAGGGTCGTACTCCCCGGCGACGTTGGCGGCGTCCTCCTGCCACTGAAAGAACTCCCACCCGAGCATCCCCGCCACCTGCGCGTCGAGGTCGCCGTGGGTCGGCAACGTCGAGCGCTTCGAGCCCCACCGCGGAATTGATGGGCTATTCATGAATTCGGCCACCGGAGGATGCGGGTGCCGACCCAGTGCCCAGTGGCGGCCATGTGCTCGCGCCGCCAGGCGTCCCGGTTGACGTGGTTGGTGAAGCTGCGCACCAGGTGCGCCGTTGAGAGTGGCGTCAGGTGGGACAGGGTGCAGTCCCGGCACTCGGCGAGCCAGCGCAACGCTGATAGACGCCTATCAGGTTCCACCGCTCATCGCCTTTGCCAGAGCGTCGAACGGATCGTTCTCGGCGTCGGGCTCGATGCCGAGCATCGCTCGACGTTCCAGGTCGGCGCCGAACTTCAAGAGCTGCACGGCCACGGCGATCGGGATATCGGCCGGGTCGCACTGGTCGAGTACCGCCATCGCCTTCGTCATCGCCCGTCGGCCGAGGTCGCGGTGGAGCACGAACATCGCCCGCAGTTCTTCGGCCTGGACCGGGTCGAGCTGGTCGTCGCTCATCGCGCCTCCGTGCTACATGGCCGGACGATGCCTGCACCGGGACGGATATGCCCGGCGACGTTTGTCGGGTTGTGCGAGTGGTGGGGCGGCCAGGTCGGTGAGTATCCAAGCCGCTCGACCTGTGCCTCGTACTCGTCGCGGTCCCACGGCTCGACGTCTACAGCCATGACCGCGAGCTCGGGACGGTGGTGAGGTCGGGTAGCGGGATGCCGAGCTTGCGGAACCGCGCCGTCTGCCCGGCGAGCATCGCTCGCTGACGCTGCTGGCAGGCCCAGCACGCCGGTTGCATCCGACAGCACCCGGTGCCTTCGACGTGGGTGTGACGCGAGAGCGGCGGATCGTGGTCGGTCGACGTCGAAGGGGCACCGTCACAGATGAGGCGCATCTGGCACGGCTCGCCCCGTTGGGCGGCGCGCACCCGCTCGTAGCGCGGACCGTACGGCGAGCCCTTGCGTGGCATCACTCGTGTGCGGCGACGATCCCGGCGAGGAACGACGCGGTCAGGGCGATGAGGCCGATGAGGATGACCCGGTTGTCCGGCCACAGCACGACGACGGTGGCGACCACCGGGGCGACGTAGAACGAGGCGCAGTAGTCGCACTCGATGAGGTAGGCCCGCTTCGAGTCCTCGCCCCATCGCTTCGCCAGGCGCTCGCGGATCGGCTTGGTGATGTAGTCGGCGGTCACCAGTCGGGTGAGGCGCATGATCGCCCCGATCGTGAGGGCGACGAGCAACCAGGCGGGCATGCCGGTGCACCGTAGCACTACGTGCAACTCGCGCACAGGGGGTGCATAACCCTGTGGATAGCCCCGCTGCCTCGCGTGCGCGTGCGCGCGCGCGCGTGCGGGGGGTTCTTCTGTATATGGAATCTTCGGCACACGCTGGGGTTATATAAAACGCATCTACCAGGGACGATGTCGCGTCGTCCCAGCGTGCACCGAAGAAACCAAGCGTTTGGAATCTTCGGCGTGACCTGGGCTTATGTAAATGGCCCTCGAAATCTTCGGCGTACGCTGGTACTCCCGAGACAAAGGCCCAGCGTGCTCCGAAGATTCCAAGCTTGGAATCTTCGTAACGTGCCCTCTGACCTGGGGAACTACATCGGCTGACAACCGAAGATTCCACGGGGACGACGGCCCCCCGCGCGCACGCGCGCGCGACGCGCACGCGAGGGCGGGTTGCACGACGGTCAGTGGCTGCACATCGTGCGATCGTGTAACGTCCCCGCCTGATGAGCGATCGCCGTCCGCGCACGGCATCGAAGCGATCCAATGTGCGCTACAACGCCGTCGTCGCCTCGGCCACGGTCATGACCTCGCGGCCTCCCGCGCTCCGTCGGATGAGCAAGGGCGAGGCGTGGCAAGAGGACGCCTGGCGGTTCTACGACGAGAACGGTGAGCTGCGCTTCGCCGTCGGGTGGATCGCCAACGGGCTCAGCCAAGTGAACCTCGTCGCCGCTCGACGGCCAGCGTTGCTCGGAGACGACCCGGCGCCGCTCGCCATCAGCGAGAAGCCCATGCCGATCGACAACGACGCCATCAGCCTCACCGCCGCCATCGCTGGTGGACCCGACGGGCAGGCGCAGATGCTCGCCCAGCTCGCCCGACTGCTCACCGTGCCCGGCATCGGATGGGTGCTGATCGAAGGCGGCAGCGCGCAGAACCCCGACGAGTGGAACTGGCGGGTCATCTCGAACGACGAACTGCGCGCCGAGCGCGGTGACTACGAGGTCGAAGACGAACCGACCGACGAGAACCCCGACGGGTGGCGCCCGCTCGACCCCGACCACGTGCTGATCAAGGTCTGGCGCTCCCACCCGCGGCGCTCGAACAAGCCGGACTCGTCGTGCCGCGGCGCTCTCCGCCCGCTGCGTCAGCTCGCCATGCTCGACGACCACATCGACGCCACGTGCCAGTCGCGCCTCGCTGGCGCGGGTCTGCTCGTCGTGCCCAACGAAATCGAGTTCGCCCCGATCGCTCGCACCGTCGACCCGGCCACCCCCGACGCGCAACCAGACGGCGCCGTCGTCGATGACTTCGTCGAAGTGCTCATCGACACGATGACGACGCCGATCGCTGACCGCTCGTCGGCGGCGGCCGTCGTCCCGCTCACCGTCAAGCTGCCCGGCGAGTACGTCGACAAGGTCAAGCACATCACGTTCTGGTCCGAGTTCTCAGACACCGTGCTCGGGCTCGGGGAGCGGGCGATCAAGCGCCTAGCCCTCGCACTGGATATGCCGCCCGAAGTCGTGACCGGCGTGTCGGGCATGAACCACTGGGGCGCCTGGCGGGTGCAAGAGGAAGCGATCACCCTCCACATCGAGCCGTTGGCCGAAGTGATCTGCCACGCCATCACCAAGGGGTACCTGCGGCCCGGCCTGCTCGCCCTCGGCCACGCTCAGGCCGACGTCGAGCAAATCCTGATCTTCCACGACGTCACCGATCTGACGGTGCGGCCCGACCTGAGCCAGAACACGATCGCCGCGTGGGACCGCATGCAGGTGGCCGACTCCGTGCTGCGCCGCGAGATTGGGCTGTCCGAGACGGACAAGCCCGACGACGCCGAGTACCGCGAGCGGCTGATCCTGCGCATCATCGACCGCTCGCCGCAGCTCGCCCCGGCACTGCTGCCCGCTCTCGGCATCCCCGTCGACCTGGCGGCGCTCGGTCAGCCGTACCCGATCACGCCGACCGAGACGACGCCGGGACGACAGATCGGCGGACCGCCCGACACGGCGAATGGTGGGGAGCCGGACGCCGTGTCGGGCGGCGTTACGTCGTCGGCTGATAGTCGTCTATCAGACGACGCACTGACCGCCGCCTGTGACGGGCTCGTCTACCGCGCCCTCGAACGCGCCGGCCTTCGGCTGCGCAACAAGGCCGGTCGACGTGACGGCGGGCCGTCCGGTGTCGAGTGCGCCGACCTGGCCGAGCTGCACACCCGCATCGACGCCTCGACCTTCTCGAACGTCCACGAACTCCTCGAAGGCGCCTGGACCCGCGTGCCCACCGTCGCCAGTCGCTACGGCGTGCCGTTCGAGGAACTGCTCGTCGCCATCGACTCGTACACCCGTGGCCTGCTCGTCAGCGGGCAGGCCCACGACATCGACCGGCTACGTGACGCCATCCCGCGAACCGTCGCCGCAGGGAGGTTCTGATGACCCGACGCAAGCGCTCCCGGCAGTGGTCGATGGCATTGACCGCGGCGACCGTCGAGCCGCCGTCGGCGGTCGCCGCTCCCACCGACGGCTTCCACGCCCTGCTCGCCCCCGAAGGCGTGTGGTCGTCGGACGGGCGCATGTTCGCCGCCAACGCGCTCAGCGTGCGTGAAGGCCCGAACGACCTTCCGCTGATGGGCCTCATCGAGAACACCGAGATGCACGACCGCAGCATCAACGTCGGGCACTTCACGTCGATGAGTCGACGCGACGATGGCTGGTGGGAGGGGAGCGGCGTGTGGGCCGACTCACCCGAAGCGCTCGCCATTCGTGAGCGGGTCCGGGCCGGGGACGTCACCGGCATCTCGGTCGACGCCGCCGTCACCGAGTTCGAGTACCTATCGCCCGCCGCCTCGTACGACGAGATGATGGCGATGTTCGACGACGACGCCGACGACACCGAGCCGCCCGAGCCCGAGCGCATCGACATCGACGGCGTCGAGTACATCGTCAGCAAGGTCGTGCCCGACCTGATGCGCGCCACGGTCGGTGAGCTGATGGGCGCCACCATCGTGCCGTTCCCCGCCTTCCCCGGAGCGACGATCACCGACCTCTCGCCCGATGCAATTCTCGAGCCAGCCGCGGTGACTGCTGCTGCCGCGCCGGTCGCGCCCCCTCGTGGCTGGTTCGAGGCACCCGACGTGAACCACGGCGCCTACGACGTCGAGATTGACGACGACGGCCATCTCCACGGCTACCCCGCGGCGACGTGGGACTCGTGCCACCTGTCGTTCCCCGACGAGTGCATCACCCCGCCACGCTCACAGACCGACTACGCCTACTTCCGGGTCGGTGCCGTTCGATGCAGCGACGGCAGTCGGGTGTCGACCGGCCCGCTCACCTTGCGCGGTGGTCACGCCGACCGCACGTGGAGCCTCGCCCGAGCGATGGCGTTCTACGACGACACCGACAGCGCCTTCGCTGACGTCGCCATCGGAGAGAACCAGCACGGCATGTGGATCGCCGGGGCGCTGCGTCCCAACGCCTCGGCCGCTGATGTGCGCACGGCGATGGCGTCGGGCTTCTCCGGTGACTGGCGCTGGACCGGCCGCAGTCACGAGCTGATCGCCCTCTCGGCCGTCAACACGCCCGGCTTCCGTCAGCACGCCAGCCTCTACGAGAACGCCGGACTGGTCGCCTCGATGATCCTCGACATGCCGCGCACCAACGAGGACGACGTCATCGCCGCGTCGGCCGTTCAGCGCATCGCCGCCTCGATCGGCCGCAGCTCGCAGCAGCGCATCGAAGCACTCCGAGCTCGCGTCCATCCCGAGCTACAGGAGGTCCACTGATGACGTGTTGTGGTCGGCGTACTCAGCCCGCTCCCCGCGTCGCGGGGACCGCTCGACGTGACCTCGGCGGTCCGGTCGCCAGTGCCGACTCGTTCCTCGCTGCGGCCCACCCGCGCTACCTCGTCGTCGCCCGTCAGACGTCGACCGATGGGAAGCGCTTCTCGACGTTGACGGCGGCGCAGGACTTCGCCCGCCGCAGCGGCGGGATCATTCGGCAGCTCTGATAGGCGTCTAGCACCGTGGCAAGCCGAGTCATCGGCGTCGCGACCGTTCAGGTCAAGGCCGACACGACCGGATTCCGTGGTGCCCTCAACGGGCTCGGCAGCAACCTCAGCAAGTCGTTCAGCGGGATCAGGCGGGCCATCGGCGCCCTCGGGCTCGGCCACATCGCCCGCGAAGTGATCGACTTCGGCGCCACCTACCGGGTCCAGCTTGACAACGCCCGCGCCGCCGTCACCGGCCTCACCAGCTCCCAGCGGGAGGCCGACAAGCTGATGCGGGAGATGACGCAGTTCGCCATCAATACGCCGTTCGACCTCCCCGGCGTGCAGGACGCCACGACCCGGCTGCTCGCCTTCGGTGCGGGCTTCGGGGTCACTACCGACAACGTCATCGACTACATCGCCATCCTCGGTGACGCCGCGGCGTCGACCGGCAAGGGCGCCGACGCGATGAACAACGTCATCACGACGCTGGGCAAGATCAGCGGCCAAGGGCGCGTGCTGCGCCGCGACATGAACCAGTTGACGGCCAACTTCCCGTCGCTGCACCCGTGGCAGATTCTCGCTGACGCGACCGGCGAGAGCGTCGAGAACCTACAGCGAATGTCGTTGAAGCCCGGTGGGCTCGAAAGCATCATCAGCGGCGACGAGGCCGTGCGGCTGTTCATCGCCGGGATGAAGGAGATGCCCGGCGCGGCCGGCGCGATGGAGCGTCGGATGGCGACCCTCGGCGGCACCTTCGAGATGTTCAAGGACACGATGGGTGTCGCCGTCGCTGACGGGCTGGTCCCGTTCTTCCGCACGCTGCAAGACATCATGGGGTCGAGCCGCATCCAGATCGAGCTGAAGTCGCTCGTGGCTGCCTTCTCCACGCTGGCGGCAGGAATTCTGAAGGAGCTGGGGCCGGTCCTGCCCGAGCTGATCCACTCGTTCAAGCTCATCGTCATCGCCCTGCTGCCGATAATCCCGGCCATCGGTGACCTGGCCGCGATGTTCGCGATGGCGCTCGTCAGCGCGGCGCCACTCATCGCCGTGATCGCGCAGGTCGCCTCGGCCGTCACCAACTTCCTGATGAAGATGAACCCCGACTACCTCGGCATCCTCTCGGCGGCGCTGCTCGTGTTCTGGATGAGCCTGTCCGGTGGCCCGGTGGTGGCGCTCATCATCGCCGGGATCGTGGCGCTCGCCATGATCATCATTCACAACTGGGACACGATCGTCGCCGCCACCGGGGCGATGGTCGCCGCCGTCGTCGGGTGGTGGGACTGGCTGTTCGACAACGTCATCGACCCGGTGCGCGACTTCATCATGGACGTCGTCCACATCTGGCAGATGCTCTACGACTGGCTCGTCGGGAACTCGATCATCCCCGACCTGGTCAACGCGATCATCAAGTGGTTCACGATCCTGTTCGACTTCGTCGGCACCATCTTCAACGCGATCAAGACCGTCATCCTCGCCATCTGGAACGGGATCAAGACCGCCGTCGTCACCGTCGTCACGGCCGTCGTCGACTTCATCCGGCGCCACTGGCAACTGCTCGTCGCGATCATCGCTGGGCCGCTGGGCCTCATCGTCGCGCTGGTCATCTCGAACTGGGACCGGATCAAGTCGTTCATCTCGACGACCATCAACACGATTAAGTCGGTCGTGACGACCGTGTGGAACGCGATCAAGACGGCGGTCATCACCCCGATTCAGGCGGCCCGCGACGCCGCCAAGGCCGCCGTGCAGGCCATTCTCGACAAGGTGCGCTCGGCGTGGTCGGGCCTGTCCGGCTTCGTGTCCGGCGTGTGGAACGGGATCAAGAGCGCCATCACCGGCCCGATCCAAGCCGCCTACGACTTCGTCGCGAGCAAGGTCGCGGCGATCAAGCGGCTCGTCCAGGGGGCCATCGACAAGGTCAAGAGCATCCCCGGTGCCGGGCTCATTGGTCGCGGGAGCAGCGCCATCGGCGGCATCTTCGGAGCCAGCGGCGGCGTGTTCAACCAGCCGACCATGAAGATCATCGGTGAGGCCGGGCCGGAAGCGCTCGTGCCGATGAACAACCCGATGCGGGCGATGGCTGTCATGCAGCAGGCCGGGCTCGACCGCCTGGCGGCGTCGATGGGCGGCCAGCGCGGCTTCTCCGGTCCACTTGTGCAGATGAACGGCACCACCATCCAGGACGCCACCGACGCCGACCTCGTCGCCCAGCGCACCCTCGTCGCCATGCAGGCGGCGATGGTCGTGACCTGATAGTCGTCTATCTGTCAGACTGCACATTGTGCAAGCCGAGCTATACGACCCCCACCTGGGCGTTCTCGAACTCGGGTGCGATCCGTACGTCGTGACGTCGATCCAGGTCGGCTCACCCGAAGTGCGGGAAGTGAGCCGCTACCGGTCGCTGACCGACGGAACATTCGACGACACCCGGTACACCGGGGCTCGGGCGATCACCCTGGTGATCCGCTTCAAGGACAAGCTGCTCGGTGAGTGCTCCGAGGCGGGTCAGTACCCGTCGATGCAGACCCTCATCGACCTGCTCGCCCCGTACATGAGCCCGCGCCTTCGCCCCACCCTGACGTGGCAGCTCCCCGGCTCCGACGAGATGCGAGCCGCCGTCGTGCGCGGGGTGAACTGGGGGTGGACCGTCGAAGGCCCGAAGGCCCAGGGGATCGCTCCGCAGTGGGTGGTGCCGTCCGGCGAAATCGTCGCCGGGGGACCAGACGCGCTGCACTGCCAGACGATCCGGCCGTCGGTCGACGTCGAGGCGGGCCGCGTCTACGACCTCGTCTTCGACCGCACCTACCCGGCGTCGGAAGCGATCGGCGGGCGCACCATCGTGAACCCCGGCAACGCAGCGACCAACTGGGTGCTGACCGTCTACGGCCCGGTCGTCAATCCGTCGTTCACCGTCAACGGCGTGCAGATCACCACGAACCGCCTGGGCGGCGTCACCCTCACGGCCGGTCAGACGCTCGTCATCGACACCCGCAACCGGACCGTGCTGTTCAACGGCCTCCCCGCCAGCTCGCGCTACCAGAACACCAACTTCGATCAGTGGAGCTGGGACGACCTACTGCTGCAACCGGGCTCCAACATCGTTCGGTTCGACGGCACAGGAATCACGGCGCAGACCGCGGCCGACTTGTGCTTCACCCCGGCGTATCTCGGATGAGTCGTGGCGCGCCTCGTAGCCGGTGACGTCAACTTCAATCTGACGCTCGCCATCGGCCCGTCGTCAGGGTCGGCACCCGTGCAGGAAGTCACGTCGTTCGGGTCGGTCACGATCACCTTCGACCTCGAATCGGGCAGCAATCTTCAGTTCGTCGCGCGGGGCAACTCACCCGAAGCGGCGTACATCGACGAGCTCGCGACCGACGTGTGGCTGATGGGCGACATCAAAGCCCGCTTCCGCACCTGGGCCGTGTGGCAAGAGTGGTTCCAGAACGGCCAGGACAACGTCAACGTCATGGGCGTCACCTACAAGAAGCTGCTCAACCGGCGCCTGTTCAACACCCCGGTGACGTTCACCACCACCGACCTCGGGCTGATCATTTGGGGCATGTGGCAGCACACCCAAGCGCTGCCCGGAGGCAACCTCGGCGTCACACTCGGCACCCCGAATCTGACCGGCATGGTCCGCACCCGCGCCTACAAGACCGGCGAGAACCTGGGCGCCCAAGCCGACGCCGAATACGAGGAAGGCATCTGGTGGTCGATCGACGAGAACCGCGTGCTCACCGCTGGGAGCCTCGCCACCCGAGCATTCGTCGGCGCCCCACTCCATCTCGGCGCCAGCGTGCGCGAGATGCAGCGAGCGTCTGGCTCGGACTTCGCCAACGCCGTCTACGGCGATGCTGACGAGAGCGTCACGACCGGCGTGTGGAAGGTTGACCCCACCGTCACCACCGACCCACGGGGCCGCTGGGAACTCGCCTCGGGCTGGCCGACCGTCACGTTGCAACAGACACTCGATGACCGCACCGCCGCCTTCTTGAAGGACTCGACGCTCACCGTCGCTCACTGGAACATCGACATGGAACCGGCGCGCTGGATGAGCGACACACGGATCATGCCCGGCGACTACGCCGTGCTCGTCGTGCCCCGCTCGCTCGCCGCCCCGATCGGTGCGCCGACGCAACTCATCACCGTCCGCGTCACGCAGGTGTCGGTCAGCTTCGACGCCGACGGCGGGCTCGAAGTGAAGGCGGTCGTGATGGAGATGCCCAGCGTCCCGGTGCCCACCGAGCTGATAGACGACTATCAGGAGCCGATCACATGACCGGAGTCCCCAACAGCGTCAGGGCCGTCGACACGATGGCGGCGCACTTCCGCAAGATCAACCAGCGCCTCGCCTCGCTGGAACGGGCCTCATCGAGCGGTGGCGGTGGGGGAGTCCCGACCGACTGGACGCCGTACGACGCCCGCTTCGTCAACGTGCCCGGCGACAAGATGACCGGCCTGCTCCAAGTGGTCGGCAACCCGGCCATCGACATCATCACTCCGGTCGGCCAGCCGCAGACCTACCTGCGCGCCCTCGACAGCGACGGCACCAGTCGCCTCGGCTACCTCAACTTCCTCAACGCCGGGGGCGGGATACGCCTTGCTGCCGACAACTCGGCGCCGATCCTGTTCCGCACCGGGGCGAGCGACATCCTGTCGATGCTGCCAACGATCATCAGCTCCAAGGTGGCGTTCCAGTCACTGGTGCCTGCGGACTTCTGGTCAGCCAACTCGGCGCAAATCTTCTTCGGCACGATCGGCCACGTCGGCACCGACGGCTCGAACCGCATCGGTATGTACTCGAACACCTACCGCAACATCGGGGGCACGTCGAGCAACGGCGGCGGGTTCGCCGGGTCATCGGCCATTGAGTGCGACCCGACAGGGTTCATCATGTTCCGCGCCGACACGGGCATCCCGGCCGGGAACGGGCCAGCGAACCTCGGCAAGTGGGCACCCAACGTCCTGGAATCCTTCACCCCGATCTACGTCGACGGACAGTTCCGCGTCTTCCTCAGTGGCCTCACCGCTCTGCTCGCCGGGAGCAACGGCACCAGCTACCTCGCCTTCTACACCGCCGCCACCAGCTACAGCGCCCTCGGCGCCCGCTCGGGCTACGTCGGGTACTCGTCGGCGGGCAACCTGCTGCTCAACAACGAGATGTCAGGCGGCCACATCTACATCGACGCCGGGGCAAGCACCGGGAACATCATGTTCCGCTTCGGCGGGGGCGAGCAGTACCGCATGAGCCCGCAGGCTGTGCTTGTCGGGAAGACCGCCTACAACACCTACCAGACGGCGTCGGGCATCGAGATGTGGTCTGCCGACGGCCAACTGATGGTCACCCAGACCACGAACACGTTCAATTCGATG
>Ga0193697_1000465_pt1 | contig 14119 bp, 12 predicted proteins | sample L3m2metaG_FD_145073 | JGI IMG/M metagenome (GOLD analysis project Ga0193697, IMG submission 145073) | Soil microbial communities from a riparian zone of the East river system, Colorado, United States - L3m2 | ecosystem: Environmental > Terrestrial > Soil > Riparian zone | place: USA: East River... | reverse complement strand
TCTCTCAAGAAATCGCCCACCGAAGAGCGCAATCCGCGTTCGACGAAACTCGATCGCATGCCGCTGCGCGAAGCAACGAAGCTCATGTTGAGCGAAGATGCGCGGATTCCAAAAGCTTTGCTCCGCGAGCTCAATTCGATCGAACGCGTGATTCGTCTTGTCTCGCGGTCATTTAAAGCTGGAGGGCGGCTTTTTTATGTCGGCGCAGGCACGAGTGGCCGATTGGGCGTGCTCGACGCGAGCGAATGCCCGCCGACTTTTCAGACATCTCCCGAGATGGTGCAGGGGATCATCGCGGGCGGCCAATCGGCGCTCTGGAAAGCCGTCGAGGGCGCGGAGGACGATCCGAATGCCGGCGCGCGCGCGATCGAATTCCGCGGCGTTAATTCCAAAGACGTTGTCGCAGGAATCGCCGCAAGTGGACGCACGCCATTTGTCTGGGGCGCATTGGCGGAAGCGAAAAAGCGCAGGGCCACAACTGTCCTCATTTGCTTCAACCCGCATCTGAAAGTCCCGCCAGAATTTCGGCCCACAGTCATGATCGTTCCAAAAATCGGGCCGGAGATTTTGACAGGCTCGACACGGCTCAAAGCAGGAACGGCCACGAAGTTGATCCTGAACATGATTACGACCCTCTCGATGGTCCAACTGGGGAAAGTGATGAGCAACCTGATGATCGACGTGAAAGCATCGAATGTGAAGCTGCGCGACCGCGCAGCTCGCATCGTCTGTGAATTGACCGGACGCAATTATGACGAGGCTTTGCGGGCGTTGCAGGTATCGAAGTGGCAGATCAAAGAAGCGTGTCGGCGGATTCAGCGCGGGAGCATCAAACGTCGCCGGCAGGAGATCGATTAGAGGAAAGGCGGACGCAGAATTTTTTCCTCGAGAATAAGCGTTGCGACGAAGTGCGCCAACCCGGTGAGCACGAGAACAATCAGCGAACACATGAGATAGAGCCCCAACGCGTTCGAGGGGTCTGGCTTCATCACGCGTGGAATGCCCCGATAGAGAACTGACATCGCAAGAACCACCCCGATGGCCCATGGGATCCATGTGTTAAGGGACGGGAAACCGTCAAGCATCCGCATGAGAAAATACGGGCCGAGGCTGTAACCAAGCGTCGCGAAGCAATCGCTGTAAGCGTGACCGCGTTGAAAACCGTGGCCGAATTTCTTAAACAGCCATGCCCCGATAAAACAGATGGCAAGCCCGAGGACGAATTGGGCGATTTCATAGCGGATAACCACTTGCTCCGGCACCTGAGCGATTCTGTCGCTGAACTGCCCGCGAGAGACACCGAGCCTGTGCACCACTACGCCCTCGACGGCAAAGGCCAGCAACATGATTGGCAGCAAGTAGGTGAAGAGCACACGCCAAACCGAATGTTTCGTCGTTTCGATCTTCTCCCAGGTATTCGTCGGATCGAAAATCAGCAGCAGGGCCCTCAGCATGTGTGCGCAGTGTTATTAGGAACCGGAGAAGTGACAATCAAATATCATCACCCGTTCAAGGTTATGGGATCGCAGTTTGCCGATGACGTGAAATCTTCCCTTCCATTTTACAAGCGCGGGTGATTAAGTAGAACCCCAATGAATGTCAATCTCGGCATTTGGGACAAACTCACCCGCGTGGTGATCTTCCTTTTGTTCCTGGCCGGGTTGCTCGGAGTTTTCTTTTGGTATCTTCCGTTGATCGAGCAGAACCAGCGCTATCGCAAACATATCCTGTCCCTCGATATGAAAATCCAGGAGCAGGAACGTCTCGCGCGCCAGCTCAAAGCTTCGATCGACGCGGTGCAAAATGACCCGCGAACCCTGGAGCGTCTCGCGCGCGAACGTCTTGGTTATGCGCGGACCAACGAGGTCGTCATTCGCTTCGAAGCGCGGCGCTAGGTCAACAATCTCTGCACCAGCCAAAACCCTCCGGCCAGCGCAATGATGACCGAAAGGGCGGGAACGTAGACCGGTTGGTAGTCGGGCCGTTTCTTCGCCTGCCAAATAATGGGGAGCACAATGCCCGCGATGGCGAGTTGGCCGGCTTCCACGCCAAGGTTGAACCCGAATAACGGCGCAGCCACACCGCCCCCGCTCGCGCCAATGCCCATCTCCCGCAAGACAGACGCAAACCCGCACCCGTGTATTAATCCGAACCCGAACGCGAGAAGCCAGCGGCGCTCGAGGTCCTTGCGAAAAATGTTTTCGATTCCGACGTAAATGATCGAAGCCGCGATCAGCGGCTCGATGATTTTGGAAGGGATGTTCAGCACGTTGAAGGTTGCCAGCGCAAGGGTGATCGAGTGCGCGATGGTGAATGCGGTAACGATTTTGACCACACCCCGGAAACTGCCGCCGACAATCAACAAACCAAACAAAAACACAAGGTGATCGTAACCGGTAACAATGTGATGGATCCCCATCATCAGGAAGGCCGGAAATGTCCTTCGTTCGCTTTCGGTGAATGCAAATGAGTTGTGCACAGGATCCAGAACATGCTCAGCGAGGACCTTGTCGCGAGCGTCGCGCACGCTGAGGTGCTGTCGATGCGCGCGCGCAAGTTGCGGCAGGAGCGCGGATTTGAAAGTGAGTTGCTTTCCCGGACGCGTCGTAAAAGCCAGTTTGACATGAATCGCGTCCACGTTATCGAAGCTCAGTGACTCGACGTACGGTTCGAGCTTTTGGCCGTCAACGGCAACTTCGAACGCGGTGAGCGCGATCTCTTCCAGAACATCGTGGCGCGCGTCGAATTCGGTTTGCGTAAGCCGGCCGTCCTTATTGGCATCCATCGGCACGATCGCCTCAAGGTCCGCGTGAGCGAACGTAAGCTCGGCGCGAATCACGTCGGGACCAGGGTGCACCGCCACTGCGCTTAACCCGGCGGTGTGAGCAACGGCTCTTGCGCCCAAACCGAGAAGAGACGCAACGATGAGCACTTTGAGTCGCATGCGGTCGATGTGACGCGGCTCAAACGGGCATTGTGCCCGTTATTCCGCCACGGCAAGGTCCATGTCGCGCGTGTAATACAGAATGCGGCCGCAATTGGTGCAGGTGACAATCTCCTGCTCGGCCTGGCAAGTCACAACTGTGCTGCGGCTCAATTGCATGTGGCAGCCCCCACAGACTCCATGCTGAATTCCGACGACGACGTTCTGGCCTTTTTGCTTAAACAGACGCTGATATCGGCTGCGCGTGCCCTCGTCCACGGCCGAAGCCAGTTCCTCACGGTTCGCTTCGAGTTGCCCGAGTTCTTGTTGCAGGTTCGCCTCGCGCGCAGCGATGTCGGCGAGACGGGCATCAATCGTCTTCTTCGATTCGTTTGTGACCTGAGTCAACGAGGCGACCTGCCTTTGGGCGGCTTCGGCCTGCTCCATGAGGTCAAGTTGCTGGTCTTCGAGTTTGAAGATGGCCTCTTTGCACATCTCGATCTCGTGCGCCAGGGCTTTGTATTCCTCGTTTTTCTTGGTCTGAAACTGTTGCAGGGAATATTTCTCGATCAATTGCTTCCTGGCATCGACGTCCAGCTCAAGTTTTTTCCGGTCCGATTCGATTTGTTTCCCTTTGTGCCTGGCCGCGTCGAGGCCAGTCTGGGCGGCGGCCACCTTGCCCTGGAGTTGCTGGCGTTCGACAGGAATGTGGGCCAGTTCTTCGCGCAGTCGAAGCAATTTTCGGTCGCGGTCCTGAAGAATTAACAGTTTTTCGATAACGTCGAGCATGATGCCGTTTTTAGAACAAATCAGCTTATCCGGCGCGGAGCGCGAAGTCAATTCACCTAAATCAAAGGTTAGTGGTACGTACCACGACCAAATCAAAGCGTTGGCTTATTTGAACATTTGGGTTACTTGTTTCTCAAATTGATGAAGAGCCCTATGCGTTTGATACCGGTCCAACTAATGGTCTGCCTGATTATTGCGACATTCGGCGCCTCGGCTGAACCAACGAAGCCGAGTGCGTCGCTCGATCTGGCGCGGCAGATCAACCAGGCCTTTATCGACGTCGCAGAAGACGTTTCACCGGCCGTCGTCGTGATTCGCGTCGCGCAAAAGGCCGGACGGTTCGATTTAGATGACGAGGACAATCCCCTTTGGGACATGCTCCCGCCGGAGTTTCGCAAACAGCTTGAAAGACAGCGTGAGAAGCAACGCAAGGAGCAGGAATCCCCCGGCGCGAAAGAGCCACCTGTGTTCAACGGCCAGGGATCTGGCGTGGTGATTCGCAAGGAAGGTTACATCCTGACGAATCGTCACGTCGTTGACGGCGCCGAAAGAATCAAGGTGCGATTCAATGACGGCGACGAATTCGATGCGGAAGTGCGCGGCATCGACTCGCAATCCGATCTGGCCGTGCTGAAGATCGATCCAAAAAGCAAGAAGCTGAAAGCGGCGAAGCTCGGCGATTCCGATAAAACGCGCGTGGGCGAGTTTGCGATCGCCATCGGCGCGCCCTTTGAACTCGATTACAGTTTCACCTTCGGGCACGTCAGCGCCAAGGGCCGCTCCCGGATTATCAACGATCCAACGATGGACCAGGACTTTATCCAAACCGACGCGAACATCAATCCGGGTAACAGCGGCGGACCGCTGGTGAACATCGAAGGAGAAGTGATCGGCATTAACACCCTCATCAAGGGATTGCGCACCGGCATCGGGTTTGCGATTCCCGTCAATCTTGTCAAAGAGGTTTCAGAGAAACTGATCAGTGACGGCAAGTACGTTCGGGCATGGTTGGGGATTGGAATCCAGGCGTTGCGCGAAAACTCCGATTACCGGGATTTAGTGACAAATATCACCGATGGCGTCGTGGTGACGTTGATTCAGACCAATGGACCGGCCGCCAAATCAGACCTTAAGCCCAGCGATGTGATTACCGCGGTCGACGGCAGGCCAGTCGCGACGGCGCAACAGCTTAAGAATGAGATACGTTCGAAGAAGATTGGCAGTCCCGTGACGCTCGACGTTCATCGCGGCGGCAAAAACATCAAAGTGAAAGTGAAGCCGGACGCCTGGCCCGACGACACGACGTTTGTGGTGAACAAAAAGAGTTCACCAACGGAAGAGGAAAGCACCGTTAAGTTCGGGCTCAAAGTGCAGGCGATGACAGCCGAGTTGGCGGAGCGTTACGGCGTGAACAAGGCCGATGGCGTGATTATTACCGAAGTCGAGCGAGGCAGCGCGGCCGAGCGCGTGGGGTTGCGCGCCGGCGATATCATCACGGAGATCAATCACAAGCCCGTGAACACGCCCAAACAATTTCGGGATATAATCAAAGCGGCTGACTCGAAAAAAGGCGTGATCATCAACTTCACCAGCCGTGGCACGAGCCGGTTCGAAATCCTCAAGGAAAGTGGCGAATAAGTCTCTACGATTTAGAAGAGACTATTCACCATAATTCCAAGCACGCTCAACGGCCCCTGGTCTTCCAGTCCTTCGGTCGCCTTCTCGACCTTCTGCAGACTCAGCTTGGCGTTTTTGAAAAGCGAATCGTCATTCACCAGTTTGCCGACGCTGCCTTCGCCGCGATTAATTTTCTGAACGATTTCGCGAATGTTGGTCACCGTCGCCATCGTTTCGTTATAGAACGCCTCGTCGTGCAGAAGTTTCCCAATCGTGCCCTGCCCGGAATTGACACGATCAAGAATGCTGCGCGCGTCACCCACCGCCGCCTGGGCCTGAGCCATAAGCGTCCTGGCCTCGTTGGCCGTGCCCTGGAGCGACGTCACCGTCGCGAAAGCTGACTGGTAGAACGATTCGTCGTAAATTATCTGCCCGACAGTCCCTTTGCCCGAGGCGATCTGTGCGGTGATATTTCGCGTGTTCGCCATCATTTCAGTGATATTCGTGCTGTTCTGCTTCATGAAATCGGTGATCGGCCCAAGAATCGTGCTGATATTTTCAGCGCTGAAACTCTTCGTGAGCCCCTCGACTCCCGAGGCGACATTTTCAAGTTTGCCCATGATCTCGTTCAGGTCCGGTTGCTCTGCCGTTTGAAGCGTGCCGCCCGGAAGAATTTTCGGAGCGGCATCCGATCCCCCCTGGATGTCGACAAAATTTTGGCCCATCAAACCCGTGAACTTAACCCGCGCTGTCGCGTCGGTCTTGATCTCGTATTTCCCCTGGATCTTCATCGTCACGCGGGCCTGGCTGCGGACGAGTTGAATATCGTCCACCCGGCCGATCTCCACTCCCGCCATTTTCACCAGATCTCCCTTCTTCAGCTCCTGCGCCGTCTGAAACGTGCCGATGATCGGATGCCCGCGTTTGAACAAGTCGGCCGCTCCCACCATCTCGAGAACGATGATCGCCACGACGAGCGCCAGGGCAAAGAAGAGTCCAAGTCTGGTTTCAAGAGTGTTTTTCATGCTGGTTCCTTTTCGTTGAGGTTAAAGTCTGCAGTCAGGAATCGCTGGATGAGCGGATCGCGGTGGTGCCGAATCTCATCCGGGATGCCGATCGCGAGCAGGTTGCCCTCGTGCATCATCGCGATGCGGTCGGCAATGCCAAACGCCAGGTCCCGGTCGTGCGTTACCACAATAGAAGTGACGTGGATGCGCTCGGAAAGCGCAAGAATTTCCTTCCCGATGACAACCGCCATCAGTGGGTCCAGTTCGCTCGTCGGTTCATCGTAGAGGATCAATTGCGGTTCGATGATCAGCGCCCGCGCGATCGCCACTCGCTTTTTCATCCCACCCGACAGTTCGCTCGGAGAGCGCTCACCCACATTTTTCAAGCCGAGAAACTCGAGCTTCTCCATGGCAATGCGTTCGATCTCATCCGGTGGCTTGAGCCGGTGTTCGCTCAGGTACAAGCTGACATTTTCAAGTACCGTCAGCGAATTAAGCAGCGCGCCCGACTGGAACACCATCGCCAGGCGGTATTTGTCCATCACTCCGGGGGCATCAATCGATTCGCCTTCGATGAGAATTTCACCGGCATCGGGAGTCTCCAGCCCGATGATGTGCTTGAGCAACACACTCTTGCCGCTGCCGCTGGGGCCCATGATGACGAAAATCTCCCCGCGCTTGACCTCGAAATCGATGCCTTTGAGCACCTGCTGGCCGGCGTAGCTCTTCCGCAAGCCCTTGATTTCGACCCGAACACTGTGTTGCGGCGGCTCAATATGGAGGGGTTCGTCGCTCATCTCAGTTTTCAAAATACAGCAGAAACCGTGTCAGGAAATAATCCAGGATTAAAATGAGGACGATTGAATTCACCACCGCCTTCGTCACGGAACGTCCAATCCCGCGTGGGCCACCGATCGTAATAAGTCCTTGGTGGCACGACACAATCCCGATCACGACCGCGAACACGAAGCTCTTGAATAGACCGTTGAGCACGTCGCCAATATCCACAATATTCCGCAAGTTGCTCAGGAAAGCCTGGAAGCTCAGCCCAATCTTCTCGTTCACCACCGCGACCATCCCGCCACCAAACCACCCGATCAACACCGCAAAGATCACCAGAATCGGCAGCGCCACGGAGATCGCCACCATGCGTGGAAGCACCAGGTAATGGATCGGGTTGATGTTCATCGTGCGCAGCGCGTCAATCTCCTGATACACGCGCATCGACCCGATTTCCGCCGCCATCGCCGAGCCAATTCGCCCCGCGATCAGGATGGACATCATCACGGGCGCAAGCTCTTTGCAGACCGACAACCCCACCAACCCGCCAATGGCGCTCGACAGCCCGCGCTCGGCCAGAACAGGCCCCGTTTGCAGCGCGATCACGCCCCCGATAAACAGCGACAGGATGCACGCCATCAAAAGGCTGGCGTTTCCGATTTCAAAAAGTTGATCGAAGACCTTGCGGCGATGCCGAAAGACCAGGGGCAAGGCCTTGAGTGTGCGCCACAAAAGGACCAACAGTTCACCAATGTTCGCAAACATAGTTCAGCGCGCTGCCGGAGCCGCACCATCCGTGCGGCTCTCGTCTTTTCCGCCGCCAAACGGAATGTAGAACACTCGCCAGCGGGTGCCGGTTGGCAACGATTGATACTGAAAAAGCCCAAAGAGGAGCGAGCATTTTTTGGACTCCGGCGAACTGTCGCGCCGATAGAGGTTCCACAACAGGGACTGGCTTGAAGCCTGCGTATGCGCATTTTTCTGCGAACGCCACAGCGACCAGAGCGGCGAATAGTTCCGCTCGATGCTCTTGTTGTTCGGCAGAATCGGTTCCAGGACCGCGAGGATCTGCAGCCGTGTGTTCCCGTTGAGGTCCTTGCGTGAAGTAAAGAGCGGCCAAAAATCCCGCCGCCGGTATTGCGCGCCTGTCTCGGTGTTTTTCTCCGACACGTCCGAATACAAATAGAGGAGAATGCGCTTGCGCTCGCGGTCCAATGGATCGGAGTGCACGCGGTTATACTTGTAAATTGGCCATAAATACCAGCGGGCCGTGAGCGTATCAGTATGGGCGTCGCTGTAAAAGGGCCAGACGCGGCTCGTATATTTGCCCTCGCCGCGCGTGAAAACAATCAATGGCCACGGCGCGCCCCACTCATCGTACTTTTTCTCGCGATCCACCGTGTGCGTGACTCCCAGGGGCCAGAAGAATGTGCTCGAATCTCGGTTAGGCGAACGATAAATGCTATAAGCCGGCAGCAGTGCCTCCTGTTTTGTGACATTTGTCGTTCCGATTCCTGACCTGCTGTTGACGTAAAAAGGCCACAGCACAAAAAAACGATCGTGCCCGCCGATTATCTCCGTCTCATCCCAGATGTTCGTCCGATAGGTGATATCTTTGTGTTCCGTGCCAAAGAATGGCCAGAATTGCCACCCATCCAGCCCATCGCCGTGCCGCACGTGCAGAAGCGGGTACGGAAAATTATGCGTGACCACATCGCGCTTGCGCGTGCGGGAATACAGGGGCCACATCACGAACCGTATATCATCGCGGAACAGCCGACCACGCAAATGACCGTAGATCGGCACCAGCGCCCAGTAGTCCCGCTCCGGGTCGGCAGACCATTGGTGGAAATAAATCGGAAACAGCGTGAAGCGATGCACGTTCGTCTCCGAATATGTCTGCCCGCCCGCAAACGCGAAGAGTTGAAATATCTGGAACCGGTACTCCGGTCCAAACCGATCGTAGGTAATGATCGGATACAAAAGGTCGAACTCCGAAAAATCCGTCTCCTCATCCAGGACATACGAGCCAATCGGCGGCACTGCCCACGTGCGCGTTGAATCGCGGTTTTCATGGTAGAAAAATGGCCCGACAGCCTCGGTACGATGCCCCCGATCGAGCGTCAATCCAAACTCATGAAACAGCGGCCCCATGGCGACGTCGGCTCGTGCGCACCACAAGGCCGAAAACAGCGCAACACAGGCCAGTAAATGTGCCGAACGGAACATCGGGTGCGCGACTATAGGAGTGCGATTGGCATTGTGAAACGGCAAACCACTCCGAAGACCACCGAAGTGGGTTTGAGCACGTTAACGTTATAGCCCATCCCAGCTACCCTCTTTTGACTCATTTTGACATAGAATTTGACTTTAACGTGAATGCGCATTATTTTCCCATCAACTTGAGGTTGTTACCTCGGTTCCTCCCGACCCAGTGTCGACTGTGCATTGTCGCGCTGGGTTTTTTTTATGCTCCAGCCATGTTTGTCGAGCAGGTTCAGCAACGCCGGCAAAAACGTTAAGCCCACGATCATGCACGTCGTGATTCCCGTCGCCATAATCAATCCCAGGCTGCGAATCCCGCGATGGTCCGCAAGGATCAGGCTCCCGAACCCGGCAATCGCCGTCAGCCCGGAAACGAGCACCGCTTTGCCCGTGCTGCGCGCAAGAATGCTCGGATGCTGTTCTTCCGCGAAGCGATTCAGGATGTGAATGCCATTCGTGACGCCAATGCCAACGATCAACGGTAGAGTCATCACATTCGCCGGGTTAAATGGAATGTCGAAGTAGCCCATGATCCCCAGCATCCACACAAACCCAAAACCAACCGGCAGCAGCGAAAGGATCACGCACGAGATTTTGCGGAAATGGATGTAGACCAGGATCGCAATGGCGATGAGCGAGTAAATCGCCGCTTGCTCAAAACTCTTCTTCAACAATGTCGTGTACTCGTAGAGTTGCACCGGCGTGCCGGTGACATTCGGATCGATCTTGCGCAACTCCCTGATAAACGCCTCTTGCCCCTCGCGCCCCCAGATATCTATTTCTCTCTTCGGATACACCTGGATCAAATGTTTGCCCGTTACACCGATGAAGCGGTTGCGAATCGGCTCGGGCAAATCCTCGGGCCGCATCGCCCCGCTGTCGTCCTGATTGCGAATCGCCTCGAACGTTTCGCGCACATCAATGAAAAGTGCCTGCTGGAAATCCGCGAGCTTGCCTGAGACCGCATTGCTCTCGCCCAGCAATACCGCGTGTGAAAGCGCGCCAATCGCCTTCCGCAGCGACACAAGCTGCCGATACAACTCCGGCTCCTCCCTCTTTGTTTCTGCGGCCGCCAACCCGGTGTAGCCGTGAAATGAGTAAAGCGACTGCGTCAGCTCGCGCAAATCGACCGGCTGCATGTCCACTGGTTGAAATTGGATTTCCGCCGCAACGTTTTTAACTTCTCTCAGCAACTCCAATTTCCGGGTCTGATCTTCCGTCAGGTACGTCGCCATCGATTCTACCGCGACGACCGTGGGCAAATTTGTGATCTGCGCGATCAGGTTCGTCGCTTTCGGCAGCGAATCGGCCACCACCGCGCCAAACAGCACTGACCGGCTCGAGGACGCAATCAGCTTCTCCTGGTAAATGACTGCCGGCAGACCCGCGCTCTGCATGTGAAGCAGGTTGTAATCGAAGGAGATCCGGCGCGCCCACACCGCGGACACCAGGGTCAGCACAACCACCACCGCGATCACCATCCAGGGACGGCGCAGCCAGAAATTCTCGATGCGCGCCCGCCGGTCAATTTCCACGGCCGTCTGGCTCTCCAATTTCGGACCGAGCTCCACATCCAGTATATTCTGCCGTCCACGCAAGAGCCACGCCGGTAACATGGTCATCATCGGCACGAGACACACCAGCATGCCTCCGCCACAAATGATGCCCATTTCCTGGATGCCCTTGAAATCGGCCGCCGCCATCGCGAAGAACGCCCCCGCCGTCGTGAACGCCCCGGTAAAAATTCCCATCCCGGTGAAGACCATCGCCTTTTCCAGCGCGATTTGCTGCGGTCGCCCGCGCCGCAACTCCTCCTCGTAACGCGTGATCAGATGCACTCCGAAATCAATCGCCAACCCGATCAAAATCGGCACGAAGGTGATTGTAAGAATATTCAGGTGCCCGACCGTCGCCGTGGTGAACCCCATTGTATACGCCAGGCCGACGAGCAGACAGGCCGTGGCTTTGAGTGGTCGCCCGGTTTCGTGATAGCCATATATGAAAATCAACGCCACGACGACCAAAGACACGATCGTCGCCACGGTCGAGTCGTGTTCCGACTGCTTCATTTCATCGACTTCGAGGACCGGCTCGCCCGTGAGTCCCACGTTCAAGCCCGGCACCTCCAGTTGCGTTTGCGCGATCAGCTTGCGGATACGCTTCACCGCTTCTTCATTCAGGTCCTCATTGGCCGCCTGCGCCGTCAGCAGATAAATGCGGCCGTTGCTAAACGTGATGTACATTTGCTGCTCCGCTTCCGCGCCGCCCTCGAACAACGCAGTCACTCCCGGCGATGGCGGGGTGCCGGGCCGCGTCAGCCCGTCGTTGGCCTGCCGCACGATCCGCTCCAGCGCCGGCAGCGCTTTAATCAGCGCCCGATTCTGTGCATTTTCCTGCCGGCTCGCCGTGCGGAATTGCGTGTTCACCAGGTTGATGAATGAGACGAGGTTGCTGGTCTTCGTGAATTGCAGCAGGAACGGTTTATAATCCTGTAACGTCTTCTGCAGGTCCATCAGCGCCTCTTCAGGCATGAACAGCAACGCCTTGGGACCCATGATCGTCAGGTCCCCTTTGAAAAAAACGCTCGCGAAGTTTGTGTCCGCTTCAAGTTTCTTGCCCAACCGCTCGACAAACTGCCGGTTGCGCTCCATGTCCTCGCTTTCCACCACCACCACCAGATCGTCCTGCACCGGGAATTCCTTTTTGAATTCCATGTAGACTTTGTGGTAGAGCTTTTCCCCGCCGACGAGCGCGTTGCGGTTCATCAAAAACTCCAGCTTTTGAACCGTGAGCCAGATGCACAACGCCATGAGGACAATCTGCGGCCAGAAAAAATACCACCGATGTTTGTAAATGGCGCCGGCCAGCCAGAATAGAAAGCGTGCGGTGGGCGATGCGGGTGCTCGGCGCTCGCTCATGCCTCTGCGCACCAGGTGCTTGATCCCTTAAAATTCACGATCAGGACGCGGCGTCCGGAAATTCGGCGTTCGAGTAAACTTCCTTCACATCATCGTGGTCTTCGAGCGCGTCGATCAATTTGTTCACCGCTGCCACTGCTGCCGGTTCGCTCATCGGAATCGTGCTGACTGGCAGTGACGTCACCTCCGCCACCGCCGGCTTGATCCCCTTCGACTCAACAGCCTTGTGTACCGCCTCGAACCGGCCCGGCTCCGTCAAAACCTCGAACCCATCGTCGTCCGCCTTGAAATCCTCCGCCCCCGCGTCGAGCGCCAGTTCCATCAACTGATCTTCATTGGCCGCCTCGCGCGGCACAATGATCTGTCCCTTGCGTTGAAACAGCCGCGACACGGAACCTGACGTCGCGATCGTCCCCCCGTTTTTCGAGAGCAGACTCCGGATTTCCGCCGCGGTGCGGTTGCGATTGTCCGTGCTCAACTCCACCAGCAGCGCAACTCCATGTGGACCGTAAACCTCATAGGTAAGGTCTTCGAAATTCACGCCTTCTCCGCCGCCGGTCCCTTTCTTGATCGCTCGATCGATGTTGTCGTTAGGCATATTCGCCGCGCGACACTTCAAGAGCACCATGCGCAGCCGCGGATTCATCGCGGCGTCGCCTCCACCGAGCCTGGCGGCGATCGTGATTTCCTTGCTCAACTTTGAAAAAATCTTCCCGCGCTTGGCGTCCAGCGCGCCTTTGAAATGCTTAACCTTCGCCCACTTGCTATGACCGGCCATACTTCAAGGGTTCATTCAACACCACCACCCCGACCTCCAAAAGCACAATTTTAAATTCACGCTGTTTATACTCTTTACTCCTGATGTCTCGAAGCCTTCCCGCGCGCAAATTACTTTTACGCCGCGAGACAATCCCGTTCGCGGACGGCTTCTTCGACATCGTGTCTCCGCCAATGCGTTCCACTCATTCGAAGTCCGAAAAATCATTGAGCGAAACCAGGACAGCCCTCGCGCCAGCGGATTGTTTGTCGTGACAAGATTCGTGCGACGATTATCTGGCGTGTCGAATCTGTGACCGTCTGCTGCGACTTCTCGCCCCCACGCATTTCAAAGTCTCGTGAGCGAGAATGCGTCGAACTCCTGTGCGACGCACAATCCAAAAAATCGAGTCCGACTGTTTCAAAATCGGCCTCCCCTTGGGGTCTCACGACCGCCGCCGCGCAGTCGTAAAATCCGACGGGGACTTCGTCGTAAATGCCTCCAGCTGAAGCACAACCGCGGGCTGGCTTGACAAGCCTTTGAAGCAATGATCTGTTTGTCTTGCCGCCTAATTCCGGCTTCCTTCCTGAGGCTGGATGCGGGGGACCCAAATTCCTCGGCAAGTCCGGGGACGGGGCGCAGGAAATCTGGCAACAGCTTTCCAGGCCACTTTCAAGGCCCAGCCCGTCAGCTAACCTCGTCGGCAATTTGGAAGGGCGATCCTCTAGGGCCGCAAGTTGCGGTCCCCACGGTTACCCCAACATAGATGCGTTGTGCCGTCGCAGTGTAAACGCGCCACGATGGCACGAGCACATCGGAGATGGGTTATGCGTGTTATGACTGCGGTTGTCACATTCGGGGCAATCTCGCCTGTTATCATTGTCTCGGCGATCATTGTCTTCCTCGTTGCTTTGCTCTTCGGCCCCCTGGTTCTCGGGTCTGTTTTGATCCGAGAGCGGCAAGTTGGAATCGTCGTAAAACGCTTCGGCGCTCGCGGGTTGCGGCCCGGCTCGCTCGTCGCGCTCAATGGGGAAGCCGGTTACCAGGCGGATACGCTGGCGCC
>Ga0193697_1000464_pt1 | contig 14145 bp, 22 predicted proteins | sample L3m2metaG_FD_145073 | JGI IMG/M metagenome (GOLD analysis project Ga0193697, IMG submission 145073) | Soil microbial communities from a riparian zone of the East river system, Colorado, United States - L3m2 | ecosystem: Environmental > Terrestrial > Soil > Riparian zone | place: USA: East River... | reverse complement strand
GCAAGTTTTGCTTGCTCTAGGTCCATATACGGACCACCATCGCGCCCTGCAAGCCGATCATTCGGATTAAACAGGGGAACAGTATCAGTCATTATTTACTCCTAATGAGGACTTACCCACAAGCGCGGGGTAGCCATAGTATAAACCGACAGAGCGCACTGAATACAAGTGTTTAATATTCTAGTGCATACAAGTCTGTTCCTACCTGCTCCTTCCAATGATTTTCGTGCTCTTGGCTAGGTGGCATATCATTCTTATATGCTTGTCCGCCGGTTGGGACTTTAGAACGCTGATCCCATCTATCCTTAGTGGGGTCAACTCCATAAGGTGCGCCGAGTACGTTCTGAATTAGTTTCGGTTCATTATCTACAACAGGAGCCAGATCAGGCATCATTGTGAAGAAGTACCTACACGAATCAATTGCATGGTCATCTTTCTTATGTGGCTGCTCTAGTTTATTGTTTTCGAATGAACTCTTACGCGACGCATATGTCTTCCAGCGGTACTTCCTCATTTCAGTAATAAGATTGGCACAGTTATCTGTGATAGTCCAAGTAGACTCATTACCGAACCTAGGAGTCTTGCGTAAATAATCAACCATCCGGTTAAGACCAGAATCTACATCAGATAGTTTTGTACCGATGTAAATTCCAAACTCACCATATGCTTGTACAATTGATGTACCAGTAATTGCACTACGCTGATGCATTGCAGGATCACCTACAAGAATATCAGGTTCTTTGCCAAGTTCTTTGACAATTTCCCAATAACGTTCAGCGTGTTGCTTTACTGTCCACTCGCTTTGATAGTGCTCGAAAAAAGTGACCACTTTACCGTTCGGGCTAACAGCATGCCATAAAATAGCTGTTGGGTTATTAAGCCCGTGGTCAAAACTAACGTACCAGTACCAATCCTTCGGAGGGATAAAGAAAGGGCGTACATTGTCGTGAATGTTGAAACCTTTGAAAATTCGTCCACCCACAGCCACAAATTCTCCGCGGGATCGGGCGGCACGTTCATCGGGATCGAGTGTAGATAAGTAGGCATCACGAGCCTCTTTGCTCAAGTGAGGGTTTTCACTCATCTCAATTTCGACCACATGAACTAATGGATCGCCATTTAACCCCGGAAGATATAAGTCCTCATAAACCCAAGTCATGCCCTCGACAGGGGTCATGGTGATAAAAGCCCTACCATTACGGTCAATCAGCCGCGCCTGAGACTCGTTATAGATGTGCTTCGGGGGTTCCTCGTCATACCAGTTAAAGTCGCGAGAAGTGCCAGCGAATTTCTCTAGGTCCTGCTCATATGATTTGAACTCTAATTGTGATTTATTTGCTAGTGTGAGAGTGCGAAGTTCTTTGTCGTAGGAATCTTCCCAGGACCCGTTCTTAAGAAAGGAGGGAGGCAGCCATCGAGCAATCTCTGGCATAATGATTTTTGCCACTCCATAGAGAAAGTCAACAGAATGCACACGACCATATACAGGCGGAGGGGGTGTCGACTTATACGGATTACGGCCCATGAGAGCGTAACAAGTCTCGACAGCACCGCCAGTAGTCTTACCACTTCGGTTACCTCCAATGTAAAGGTCTACTTTGGCGCCTGACTTATGGAAAGCAAATTGCTTGTCATGAGGTACATAGGCATAGAGATTCGGTCGAACAGCCTGTTCTTTTAGGCGATCGTTAATCTGCTCTAGAATCTGATCGTATGTCAGATTCACTCGTGAGTTTCTAGCCATTATGAAGTATTGTCAGTGAATCCCAATACGGCTGCCAGTTGACTGATGAGGTTTGCCAATGCCACATTTCCGCCCTTAGCACCTGTGATGGAAATTCCTTCCATAAGTTGCTTGGAACTTCCTCCATCGTGCAAATGGTCGCCAGGAGAGGCTTGCCCTCGTCCGCTGCCGAGAGTATGGTGAAGGGAATTTCGAGTACCATCTGTGTCAGCATTTCTATGAAAATCTTCGACAGCCTGTGAAGATGGCTTTTGTTTATCTGTCATTATGTCATCTCAGCAAGGACAGAGCATTGTATAATAGCACCACCACCAGAAGGCATAGTAAATTGACCAGGAATCTGCGGAGTACCCGAACCTGCACCCGCACCTACAAAAGCATTTTTAATGCCAGCCATTCTATTATCAGTACCAGTAATAACTGCCATTGGAGATAGAGCACCGGCTTGTAGTTTTCCGCCAGCGAGAGCCCAGGCTCCGAATCCAGTAGTGGGGAGATAGAAATAGCACTTTTCAAATCCAGTTTCGACTGTAGTTAGTGTTTTTTCTAGAAGCGCATTGCTAGGCACACTAAATTGATAGTCACCAGTGCCATTTACAGTAGTAGTTCCTGTACTAAGTTCAACTACGATACGTACTAAGTTAGGGCTAATCCTAAAAAATTTACCAGCAAGACTACCATTACCGACACCAGGTGCAACGCCACCACCTAGCGCGGTCCAAGTTACAGGGTAGGTTTGATACTTAGTATCTTTGTAGATTTCAAAACCACTACCGGTGTAGCGATAAATAGCGCCTGTAGCAGTATTTCGAATCAGGCGTCCAACAAAGTTGCCTGTAGATGGTTGAGAGCCTGTGTAGTCAAAAATACCTACAGCATTACTCAGATAGTCAATAGAATCTGCAAGTTGTGTAGTGACGTTTACTGTGTCATCCCCACCTGGCCCGCCATCATCAGGCAGAATGAGTTGGGTTCGAGTTTGAAGAGTACTCATTCAAGTTCCTCTGGTAACGGATCAAAAAAGCCAAATGGGACTACAACTGATCCATCTACTTCCGATGTTACTCGTGTAGTAGATGGGACTGCATTTAATCGTGGGTGTGTGCCTACCGGAACCGGCCGAAAATCACCAGCGCCAAAGTCACTATGCACACTACTAGAATCCATACGTGAAGATCCATCTTCTATCACCTCCGCGTCTACTATTGGGGAGATATAGTTCGCAGGCGGGTCTTGCAACCCCCGCGGAACACCACCATTGAGAATAGTATCAATATCTGTAGAGACCTTTTTGAGAACTTCTACGTCGTTGACATACCTGGTGATTACCTCCAAGATTAGACCCACGATCTTGACAATGTCAAGCATTTGTTTCTGTGATGGGTCATGTCGACCAGAGACTTCATAGAAAAGTTTGATCGCGTTAATATCACCTTGGTCAGCACGTTGTACTAATCGAGCATGTACTGTAGAGATATTATCGTTTAGAAGTGACTCTCCAATCTCACTTACTTTACTAGCGAAAGTAGGATTCTTAAGCCAGGCTTTGTACTGCGTATGAGAGATACCAGCCTGTTTGAGTTTATCTCCAAAAGTTCGTCTGTTAGTAGGATCAGTGATAATAGAGATAGCAAAGATTTGTTCTGGGGTGAGTATTCCCGCAAGGTTGATATTAGTAGTCCATCTAATTCCTCTTTTGAGTAGTGCTTCTTTTCCTTCTGCACTAGTTACCACCTTTGCTACGACGTTCTTATGCGTACCTGCGAGTCTAGCCACATCATCAATGCTAGGGAGCAGTTGACCTGCGGGTTTGGTCTTGTAAGCAATCTCAGCAGCAGCCAGGACACGCCTCAGTTGATCCTGCGAAACACCCTTGGGCAGCCTGTTTGGGGAGTACCCAGGAGTACCCTCAGAAGTAGTTTCAGTCATCCTCACACCAGCTTTTAATAGCCTCGTTTAATTCTGATAATATGTCCGCAGTTGCTCCGAGATTGATGAGACAATCTCTGACTGCAACGGGCATTCTGGTTGTTTTACCAAGTTCATACTTGTTAAGGACCGCAGGGTGTATGTTTCCCCACTTGGCCCATTTGATTTGTGAGCCAGGAAGTGAGGCTTCTCTGGCGATAATTTCTCGAAGTACTCTATGAGGATTTCTATCGGGATGGGTGTGATACTCGCTTCGCCACACATCTTTGATGAACCTCCAATTAGGTACTAACCCGACAGGCAACTGTGATGGCTTAATCTTGTACTCATGCAGGTATTCTAATTCGATGTCATTCTCATGGGAATAAGTGAGGTCACTAAGTACCTCTAGAACTTTGCCGCTGGGTGTGGCATACATCGTCTGTTCTAACTTAACAATATAGTCACGACTTACACCAGCATGGTCGGCTAATTGTTGCTCTGTGAGTCCCGCATCTTTTCGATAACGGGTAATTGTGTTGGGCATGTATTTAGTATATCGTGGTATGCTTTCAAGTCAAGTGTAATTTGGGCAATAACGTCCCTATTATGGAATCGGGTGGAGCCCGGTCACCCTAGACAAGATGCTGTCCACCATGCGGACTCGTGCGAGAATCGGCCGGACCAAACTCGCCCTACAAATCTTGTCCACTATGTGAGATGCTGCCCCAGATAACTTGACCTGTATGCCTCAGCGAGTAGTCTTGTCTTAGTGGCCATCCGGGCCACGCATCCCAGATACAGGAGTCATCATGTCGGACAACGTTTTGTTTAACGCTCTTCACGAGCAGATTGTCGCCAGCGCTGCCAAGGCTAACGCGATCGCTGATCGCATCCGGGCCGCCCGTGCTGGCAATCCTGAGAGCACAGCCAAGAAGTTCGTTACCAAGGCTGAACTTTCAGAGGTTCCCGAAGAGGTTCGCGCGACGGTTGAAAAGTTCCGTGAGGGTCGCGATAAGGTTCTCGCCTCGCTCGCTGCCAATGAGGCTAAGGCTATCGCCGCTGTCGTGGCGACTCTTCCCAAGAGCGAACTTTCCGAGGAGGAGACTGCTGCGCAGACTGCGGAGTATAAGTCTCACGTTGAGAAGTTCCGCACTTGGCGCAAGTCGCTTGTGGATTTGGACGTCGCGACCGAAGAGCAACTTTCGGAACTTCCCAAGGTTAAGACTCTTGGTGGCGGAAGTTCGGCTGGAACTCATGCCTCAAGTGGTCGGCCGAAGCCTCGCTTTGATGAGATCACTCTTAACGGCCAGAGCGTTGCTAAGACTGTGGACGGCAAGCGAGTTTGCACGCCTACTGTTCTCAGCGAGCGCATTAATGCTCTCCACGCGGATGATGAGAAGTGGAACAAGGTTACCTCTCACGAAATCGTGGACGAGGTTTTCGCGACTAACGGCTCTCAGGATTTGACCGAGCCGGTTACGATTACGTCATTCCGTGGCGAGTACGCTCTGGTTTTCACGCCTAAGGCGCCGAAGTAATCAGACGCTGAGATAACCTCCGATCCGAAAGGGTCGGGGGTTATCTCATGCCATTTTTCCGGAAATCGGGCGGAAACGCCGTCGCTGTTATCTGACCTGGTTATTCTCTGGGCACATTTCCCCTCTTCGGAGGGGTTTTTCTATGCCCAATTTTCCGGAAATCGGGCGGAAACGCCGTCGCTGTTATCTGACCTGGTTATCTTTAAGGTATATTCTCGAGCCGACAGGCGAATTAGAATTATGCACTGGAATCGGCTGGAATTATGCTGTATCCATATGGTGTATTTGTAGAATAAAAGTGGCCCCTCTTTCTCGCCTACCTTGCTTAGGTGGGACAGACTCAGATAATTGAGCCCTTTCCAGCGATTATAATTGGTGGGGCCAGGGTATAACGCCCTAAAGGGCTAATATACCCTCTGACCCTGAGCCGTGGTTTTGTGAGACACACCCTGTACAGAATCCTACACTTGTAAGACTGACTGAGACGTATCTTAAGTAAGCGTCTCAGTGTCCTATAATCCATTTTGAGAATCCTCTTGTTCAATGTCTCACCTTTCTGCTATACTTAGATACGTCTTAAGACAGACGCACCCTGCCCGAACTGAGACTGAGAAAGGTAATTATTATGGATTGGGAATGGCTACAAGCCCACAATTTGTCCGATACTGACATCGAGTATGCCTATCTCTATAATATTGCAGTAGACAATGCTAATTACGCTACTGAATTAGAGAAGCGTCTTGCTGACCAGGATGAACACATCAACTCACTTGACATGGCTATTCGTGATCGTAAGCGTCAAGTTAATCGGCTGGAAGCCACTATTGTCGATGGTGCTGCTGCTAACGAACGGCAGTCTACTGTTATTAATGAACTACGTAATGAGTTACGTACCCGTGATAAGAGTATCACTGAACTCATTAAGAGTCGTGATGTTACACGCTATCTAGCAGAACATATGCACCATGTTTGGTGTACGAGTGAGCACAATATTGATTGGGAGAAATCAGTTACTGTCGAAGAGACTTGGTACACCGATAGCAACAATTGGAATAGTAATAACCACGGTAGTGATCCCACATTTCATATGGGTAGTGATAATGAAAACTGACGAACGCTTAATGGAGATTGCAAATCTCCTACAAACAATAGGTTATATCACCCCAGAATTAGGGATGACAGTTCCTGAAATAATGGAAGCGACTGGAATGTCGCGCGCTACCTGTTATCGTGCCATTGAATCACCTAAGGCGATTCGTTGGGGAATTAGCCGAACAAGGAAAAGGCTACAACCTTATTCATACTACGTAGATAATGATACGCTCCTAGCATATCAACTTTACTATAAAGCCAATGCACAGACAGAACAATCATCTAGACGAGAGACTATTGCATTTCCAGGTGATAAAGACAGACAAGCAGTTTTAGAAATGCTATCATCATTCTTAAAACAGTCTGTCGGACAATTCAAAGACCCAAAAGAAAGACAGACAAGCAGTTTTAGAAATGCTATCATCATTCTTAAAACAGTCTGTCGGACAATTCAAAGACCCAAAAGCCATTCATGAGAACTTCATACTCTGGCTCCAAAAACCTAGTGAAGCAATCTTAGAGGATTATCATACAGTAGATAAATCTACATCTAAACTAATTCTGGCACTAGCACTAGCATTCAGTCATCTGGAGGAATGATGAAACAGAGACTAAAGATTCGTAAAAAGTTTATCTCTGAATTCTGGGGTCCGCGATGGACATATACCTGCCCATGTGGCGCCACTGGACATACACATACATTCGATCAGATCATGAAAATGGTAACGACACATTGTTTTTGGACGGAGGTAGATCATGGCAGGCGTGTTTGATCACTGTGAAGTATGTCATGACAAAGGCCCGCAGGTTTATTACTGTAAAGATTGCGGTATGAATCACTGTGAGAATTGTGGCGAATACTGTGAATATGATTGGGAGGATGGTGACATAGACTAATGGAGACTTTTAGTTGGATAGTATACTTTATACTATGCATAGTTGGCGGTGTTTTCTTTGGAATAATAACTGCTAAAAATCTACCTCTCAGTCTGAAATCATTCTTTATCTTAATAGGTTTGCTACTTGCATGGTGGGCATTCATTACACTTAATATATACCTACTATATTGGAGCCGAGGCTGGTAATGGAATTTCCTACAGTTGGAGTTAGTGTCGCCTACATAAAGGCTTTACTAGGTGGTGATGAACCATTACCGTGTGAAGACTGTGGCGTACGTGATGACTCAGTTAAATACAGTCAAGCATATGAGGCTTGGCTTTGCACTGGTGACTTTGTGAATAGGAATATGGCGCCATGAGTCAAATTAAACTAACACAGTTTGTTTCAGGAGAGACAAGCGAAGCAGTAGTCTCACGCATGATGCGTGCTCGAAAGATTGCAGAAACAAGTACTTGTAAGCAAAAGCATGGTGCAGTCCTAATGCAAGGTGCCCGTGTTCTTGCTGTCGGCATTAATGCTTTTCGTAACGATCCTGCAAATCTAGGCCTAGATGGCGAAACACCAAATCCGCGATCTCTGGAATTACTGTCCATGCTGAAGTGGCTGCGACTTCTTTTATTCCTCATCGAAATGTTCCTAATACTACTCTTTATGTAGTTCGTTACGGTATGCAAAAGCCTTATGCCCTTTGTGATAGCAAGCCTTGTGATGCTTGTATCGCTCATCTTATTTGGAATACCCAAGTAAAAGAGGTTATCTACTCATGAAGCGACGTCCAGGAAGACTTATTTGTCCAGCATGTAAACATGAAGCAGACAATCAACCCTCTTATCAAGAAGGTAATAGAATATTTCAGTCTTTTATTTGTGATGATCCTAATTGTCCGGTTAGTTCATTTAATGTAGAATGGCGAACTCATGAGCAGTGATTTACTCCCATCTCGCTGCCCTAATCCTAATTGCAATGAACTAATTGCTATGTTCACAGACCATTGTGATAAAATTCCAGGTAAAGTTCCATGCAATTGGATAATCTGTCCTAACTTAAAATGTAGATGCACTGTTGACATAAAGCTTCGCCGATTCTACTATATGGAGGCAAACAGAACTATCAGTGATAAACTTTAATAAAGTAAACAGCAAAACCTCTTGATTTCCGGTATACCACGCGCTAGGATGGTAGGGTACCGCTCACACAGACAAGGATGCCTAAAAATGACTGACAACCAGACCGAAACTACCACTCAGGATAATGACGAGACTGAGACCGATGTTATCGGAGTACTTTCAATGGATGCAACTCGTGACGAACTTATGCAGGTTATTAGGTTCGCTGTTGGACTCGCGCCTGTTGAAACTCTTGAGGTAATGGGCAAAGAAGTTGAAAACAATATGATGGGTTCAATTGCTGAGAGTTATACTGCTCTCTCAGAACTTACCACTAAGGTTGATGAGAGCAGTATTGATCCCGAGGATGCTCAGAAAGAAATCACTAACATTCTCGTGAGTCACTGTGAGGCTATTGACCTTCACACAGGTCTCATGAGTGTAATTGTCACGGCTCTAAATTCTCGTCTGTCTGAGGATGAGGATGAGACGGAAGAGGTGGTTAGTGATGACACGAGTGAGTGACCGATTCTCTACCAAAACTTTAGGAGGTAGTCGTGCCGCAGCAAGACGTGCGCGCTATGACCGCTGGCGAAATCGCTACCGCCTTCGATAGACTTACAACTGCATATCTTTCAGTCGCAAATATCCTCAGACCTGGGGCACGTAAAGCATTACTAGCCGACCTGAAATACTACGAGAAGAGAAGGAGTTTAACCGTGGAAAATCGAGACCTGTCAGAGAAGCAGCACAAGGCACTCGACCGGATTGACCGTACAAATCCTGAGGCTCGTGTTATTGGTTGGGATTACCTCAACCACGGACCTATTATCGAGACCATCGTTGCTGGCGTTAAGCACGCCAAGGTTCTCGGTACTCTCGGATATCTTCGCAACCTGACGTAATAACTAAATACTTGCCGAGGATATAGTCTGGAACTTACGGGTTCCTGTAATGGTACAGATGCCTGACATATCACCTGGTGCTAGAAAATTCAATGGTCTTGGTTTTCTTAGTTGTAAGGTTCGAATCCTTACCTCGGCTCTCTGGACGGGCGCCTTAATCCTGTCAAGGATTCCCGATCCGGGCAAAATCCGGCACACTATAGATTATCACAACTAAAATCACAGGCTTTTAGTTATGGGGCCTTTCTATAGTGTGGCCGGATACAAACCAGAACCAGATAAGGATAAGATGATGGCTACTGAAACTAAGATGGCATGGAAGTCATTGAACTTTGACCAGTGGCAGAATTACTGTAAGTCAATGGACTTCACAATTGTGTGTTACAGCACACACATTAGTGTGTGGCAGCGTGGCATCTTCATTTGTGAATGTGAGTACTGAAATGGAATTCGATTGGGACATTGCAGAGTTGGATGAAGAAACTCAGCAGCCAGAAATTCCTGCTGCTTTCCAGGCTACTCTTTCAGTTCGTCTAGATGATGAACTTCACATTATCCCATCAGCCTCAGTTGCTTATGAGCCTGGTAAAGAATATCTGGCTATTGTTGAGCAGGCTGGCGAACACGCAGAAACTATGCTCGACAGAACAAATCAACTTAAGGTTATCAAGGAAGAAGTTGAAGAACTACGCGCTAAGTATAACGAGGCTATCTATGCTCTAAGCGCAAAACAGCGAGAGATTGATGCAAGCCTTGCTCATGACCGTACCGTTCAGCGTGAGTATGAGCGTCAGGTCTATGAGGCTAGTAAGAAACTTCGCGTGGCTCTTGAGTCTGAAAAGATTCAAAAGGAATTCCTTGAGAACTCGACTAGATTTGATGCGCTAACTGCTTCTGCGGCATGGCGTGAGTGGGCATTTCCTCACCAACTTGAAGGCGCAAAACTAATCGCTTCGGCTACTGGCCGGGCGATTCTTGGCGATAAAATGGGGCTTGGTAAGACGCTTACTGTTCTTATTGCTGCTCGTATGTTGGAGCAGCAGCGTATTCTTATCATCGTTCCTGATGATATCGTTGGTAACTTCTATGCTGAGGTTAAGCATTGGGAGCCCAGCCGAACTGTTATGCACATCGCTAAGATGGCTAAGCGACAGAGAAATGCTTTGCTTGATCTTTGCGGCGGTCTTGATGAGTTTACTGTCATCGTTAACTACTCGGCATGGCGTAAAGACTTTGCTCTGCTGAATAAACTGGATAGCCTTCACTTCAGCATGGTCATTCTTGAGAACTCGACTAGATTTGATGCGCTAACTGCTTCTGCGGCATGGCGTGAGTGGGCATTTCCTCACCAACTTGAGGGCGCAAAACTAATCGCCTCGGCTACTGGTCGGGCGATTCTTGGTGATAAAATGGGGCTTGGTAAAACACTTACCGTTCTTATCGCCGCTCGTATGTTGGAGCAGCAGCGTATTCTTATCATCGTTCCTGATGATATCGTTGGCAACTTCTATGCTGAGGTTAAGCATTGGGAACCTAGCCGAACTGTTATGCACATCGCCAAAATGGCTAAGCGACAGAGAAATGCTTTGCTTGATCTTTGTGGTGGTCTTGATGAGTTTACTGTCATCGTTAACTACTCGGCATGGCGTAAAGACTTTGCTCTGCTGAATAAGTTGGATGGCCTTCACTTCAGCATGGTTATTCTTGACGAGGCGCACACTGTCAAGGAAACTACTACCAATGCTTATCGTGGAGTCAAGAGAATCATTCTGTCGGACAACTCTTGCCCCGAGTGCCGTGGGAATATTCAGAAGGTTCACATTTCTGCTGACCGTAAGATTGACCTAATTAACGAGGGTCATTACGCATTTGCTCAGCGTACTCGTGATGCTTGGGTTTGTGTCGGAAAGCACACAGCCAATGACACAGTTATCCCTGAAGAGTATGTCAAGGGCGATGGTTGTGGCTGGAATGAAGTTCGTGACCAAGTTAATAACGTGAAGCGTGAATACGGTGCGCTTCGCTCTGTTCAGGCTGTTGTGCCTATGACTGGCACACCTATTCTTAACAAGCCTGCTGACCTATTCTCGCTGCTTACACTTATCTGGCCTGAAAAGTTCAACAATCTTCACGAGTTCGAGCGTATTTACTGTGAGCGTAACTATGCTAACAAGTGGATATTCAAACCTGGTGGTTTGAAGAGGCTCACTAACCAACTCGCTGGTCGTTATATTGCGCGTGACCGTCACTCTGCCGGTGTTATTCTGCCTAAGCAGACTCGTGTTGTTCACTCGGTTGAAATGGATGAGAAGATGTATCCGGGCCAGGCTAAGGTTATTCGTGACCTTACTCAGCACGCGATGCTTATGTTGCAGGAAAAGACAATGCCGGTTATCGCCGCCATTGCTCTGATTACCCGTAAGCGACAGGCGAATGTCTGGCCCGCTGGGATTAAATTCACTGATGCAGATGGGATGGTTGTATTTGATGTCGGAGACGAAATCAGAGAGTCCATTAAACTTGATAGACTCTTGCTGCCAGCAGATCGAAGTGAATCAGGCGATTCTGAGGGACTTATCGCAGAGTTTACGGCTGGTGGAGACTTCACCAACGGGGACCGAGTCGTTGTTTTCTCCCAGTTTAAGCAGCCGCTTAAGGAACTTGAAGAGCGAATTGCGAACGCAGGAATTTCTGTTGTCCGATTTGATGGTGACACTTCACAAGACGTACGGGATCAGGTACGAATCGACTTCGACCGAAAGTATTGTGACCAACCGGGTTATGAACCTAAGTGGCAGGTAGTCCTTGCTAATTACCGTACTGGTGGTGTTGGTCTGAACTTCACTGGCGCAACACAAATGATTATGCTGGATGAAGAATGGAACTCCGGTAAGGATGAGCAGGCTGCTAACCGCATTGACCGTATTGGTCAGACTGAAGAAACTACTGTTCATACAATTCGACTGGAAAATTCAATTGATGACTGGATGGCTGAACTAATCGAATCGAAGCGCCAAATGGTCGAAGGTTTTGACAGCAACGCTTCACTCGCTAATGACCTACTCGCTGCTATGCGTGAAGGGAGGATGATGTAATCATGGGTAACATTGGTGAAGGCCAGGAAGAGTATGAGTTCGAACCACTAACCATTCCGGAATTTGAACCGACCGAAGTTCCTGTTCCTGTCGAGCCCGAGCGTGAGCCGGAGAAGGTACCAGCATAATGGGATACTATGATGGCACCGAAGTCCCCTTAGTTATTGGATCGCTAAGGGGACGGAGAAACTTTCGCGTTAGTTTGTCCGCTAATGAAGAACCAGACGAACGTGAGAATTTCAATACAATTCTTTGGAGCCCGCAGCAGCATTTTGGTTGGACCCAGGATGAAAATATAGCACAGTGTAAATGCTATGCTCATGGTGGTGAACGCTCCACACATGTACCTGGTAGTCTTAATACACGGTGTGGGTTCTATGCTTACACTAATCACAAATATTTTGAGTACGAGCATAACACTCAGGCTATTGGTGTTATTGAAGGCTACGGTCGAATGACTGTTGGTGACTTTGGATTTCGTTGTCAGAAAGCACGCATCCTGGCTATTTCATTTAAAGAACCACTAGGCTTCGCAGATGATTTTATTTGGGCTGGGTATTACAATAAAATCAAAGTCTTTGGTGATCCTCAAGATATGTTTGAGGAATTTCCCCTTATTGGTATGAAGGGCGAAATTAGAGTTCCTGTACTTAGTGAGCATGCTAGAGCGTTCAGAGATAATGTTTGTCCTGATTGTAAGGGTGGCCTACATTACGAAGGTTCAGATCAGACATTTATGTGTGGTGAATGTATGAATTTCTGGACAGCACAGTATGTAATGGCAACTATTCATGATTGGAAATCACAATGAGAAAGGTAATAGTTCCGCTGGTTATTCTTTTGGCTCTAGCAGGTTGTAGTAAAGGACCAAACAAAGGAACTGTATCTCAAAAAGAAATAGGTGCAGCATACACCTGGTACATGCCTATCTGTATTATGCAAGGTAAATACGGATGCCAAGTATATATGCAGATACCAGTGCATGAGCCTGAACGTTATTATGTAATGCTTGTGTCGGAGCAGGGGGAGTACAATAATTGTCAGGTAGACCTTAGACGTTATGATATCGCTCGACAGGGCGAAAATTTCACTTGCAACCTAGAAGGTTAATATGCCAGATACAACTTGTCAGACTTGCGGCAGCAAAGTTGCCGATGGTAATAAGCATAATGAATGGCATCGAAAGGGGGACGAGTCCCATGAGGAAGTTAGGCGTGATATTGCTGGCCTTAACGATCATATTAGGAGTGTACTTAACAATATTTCAAGATACGACCAAGACACGCGAACCGTCATCAATTAGCACTCCTGCTGCAACAATTACTCTGCCTCCTGCGGTAGTTGCCCCAGCCCTACCTACGACCACAACCACAACTACATTTAAGCCGAGTGGAAAATATGCTGCATATGAGTCTCGCTTCGGAACTGTTATTCATGACGGTCTTGACCTTATTTCTCCTGCTCGTGCTTATACTAGATGTTATCCTACCGATGGGACTGCAGAAATATATGTCGCAACTACGGTCAAGCCTGAGGAAAAGGATGGAGTGATCTTCCATGAGTATGGACACGTTCTCGAATGCCGTCAAGGCTGGGGAAGTGATGTCAATTCTCCGTTGGGCGAATCTGTCGCAGATGCAGTTTCTATTCGACTTGGAGGCTTTGCAACGTACGGACATTACCCCAATGCAGATGTATTCAGCCTTGCAGATGGTTTACTCGCTGAAAGAACAGGCTGATTTTATATTCAAGAATCATAGTGGTCGTGGCTCTATTACTTATGGAGGTGTAGTTGTTGAGATAAAAGTTCCTCCAATGCCAGATAAAGGTAACTTTCATTACTACGCTGGACCT
>Ga0193697_1000463_pt1 | contig 14175 bp, 7 predicted proteins | sample L3m2metaG_FD_145073 | JGI IMG/M metagenome (GOLD analysis project Ga0193697, IMG submission 145073) | Soil microbial communities from a riparian zone of the East river system, Colorado, United States - L3m2 | ecosystem: Environmental > Terrestrial > Soil > Riparian zone | place: USA: East River... | reverse complement strand
TACAGCCTCGCAGCCGTCATGGTGGCGCTCACCATCGTCCTGCTCCTGACATGGAGCGTCAGAGGCGGCAGCGCGTACCTGCTTGCCGCCGTCGCCGCCTTTTCGGCCGGTCTGGGTAATCATCTGACCATCGTCGGATTGATTCCCGCCGCGATCGTGTTCGTCCTGTGGCGGGATCGCCGATCGCCGGCATCGACCCGCGCGTTGAATTTCCGATTGGTGGTCGTCGACGCTGTCATCCTGGTTCTCGGGGTGGCGCAATACGGCTTCATCATCCTGCGAACGTACCAGGGAGCCCCGCATCTCGAGAGCCGAGCGGTCTCCTTGTCGGAGCTGTACGAGGTTGTGACCGCGCAGCGGTTTGCCAAACAGCGATTCGCGTTCAGTCCGCGCACCGTACTGACCGAGCAAGCGCCGGTCGTGCTGTCCGTCATCGCTCGCGAGCTCGGTGTCCTTGGAGTCGTGTTCCTGGCCGCCGGCCTGGTCGCAATCGTCGCGCGGCCGGACGCCGCGGGAATCCTGGTGGCCGGCGCCGCGCTCGGCATGCTGGCCATGGTCGTGAATCTGTCCGGCGACCTGAAAGGATTCATCACTCCCATCGTCGTCTTGCTGTGGCCGCTCGTCGCGGTCGGCGCCGATGCGGTCAAGCGAGTCGTCGAATCACCACGCGTGATGCGCGCCGCCGTCGCCGTCCTCGCAACGGTCGCGATATCCGCAATCCCCGTCAGGAATGTCCTCGCCAACTACTCGGAACTGGACCGCAGCAGTCAGCTCGAGGAAGGGCGATTCTTCCGGAGCCTGTTCGCCCAGCTGCCGGATCGAGCGGCGATCGTCGCCGAAGACTATTTCTTCGACATGGCGCTGCTGTACTACGAAGTCACGGGGGAAGGTGGACCAGGCCGCGGCATCGGGCGCATTCCATTCGATCCCCGCGTCGTGCGCGAGGCGGCGCGGAGCGGCCGCCGGGTCTTCGCGTTCGGCCGGGCGGCCACGTTTTTCGGTGCGCAGGGCCTGTCGTTCGAGCGGGCGACGGTTGCCGGACCGTTACTCGGGCCATGGTTGCGCACGCTGCCGCGCGGCACCGTGATCGCCGGGGCGGCCGCGTACAGCGCCGTGCCGTTCGAGTTCTCCGCCATCGATCGGCATCAGTCGGCGGCGACCATGCCGCGGAGCCACCCCTTTTCGGTCTTCGCGCTCGCGGCTCCCGGTTCACCGCGTGTCGTGCGCGAAGCGGACGAGCAACTCTCGCTGCCCGTCGATCGCGGCACCCTGGCGACAGCCGCTCCGCCGTTCCCCGGTCCAGTCAGCGCGACGGCCGACGATCGCGGCGCGCGGGTCGAGTTCGGCGGCCGCACGATCGCCGGCGTCGACAAAGGCCTGGCGCTGGCCGTCTTCAATACCGACGGCACACTCTGGCGCACGCTCGAGTTCCCGTCCGGCAGCCATCCGCTGCGCGTCGAGCCGGAAGCGGCGATCTACGAGCTCAAAGCCGAGTCGCCGTGCGTCGAGATCACGACCGATCGCTGGACCGACATCGCACCGGTTCTGTCGACAGGCAGCTGGCTGGCCACGGTGCCGGAAGTCGGCTCGGTCACCATTGAAAGCGAGCTGCCGGCGTCATCGGTCGGACCGAATGCTGGAATCGGCGAGATGCTGGCGGCGGGGGTTGCCCGCCGTGTCAGCCGAACCCCGAATGCCGATGGCACGGTCACGCTCGTCACCGAGTTGACGCGCAATGTGTACGGCCGTCCGCTGTTCCGCATGGCGGTCGACAACCCGCCGTCACAGCCGCGTGCCCGGGTCCGGAGCGGCGGCAAGGAATCGACTGTCACGCTGTGCGCGCATCGCCCACCACCGCTGTTCGCGGCTGATGGCGACCGGGCGGCAGTCAGACCTGACTTCGAGTCCGAAGCCTACTTCGGGAGCGGATGGGGTGATTCGGAACGAACTCCCACTGGCCGGGTTCGGCGCGCCGACGGCCGCGCCACGCTGCTCCTGCCGCTCGCTGCCGGTTACCGCTACCAGCTGTCGCTCGACTTCGCGAGCACGCCGGCGCGCCTCGACGCGTCGCTGAACGGGGAGATGATTGGGACGTGTGAGCTCGGCGAGCGAACGGCGTGTGATGTCGTGCTGCCGTCCAGGATCGTGCGCGACGGCGTGAACTCGCTGACCCTCACCGCAGTGCCCTTGTCGCCTTCGGGGCCCGCGCCAATGATGTTCCAGGGCGCCCATATCGTCCGGCGCCCGGAGCGATGAGGCAATCAGCGCGTCTGCTTGATCTCGACGAACACCCGAATCAGATTCTCAATCGTCTCTCGCTCCGTCAACGATTTCGAGAGCGGGACGGGCCACTTGACCGTAAGCGACGTGAGCTGGTCCTGTTCGCCGTCGATTCCGCTCGAGGCGAAGACGAGCTTCACGGTGTAGCGGCTCAAGAGGATCTTCCTGACGACACACTCGACCCCCGGCTCATGCCGGTTGATGACGATGGGCTCGATCGTTTTGCTGGCTTCGAGCGCGAGGAGAGACTCGCCGACATACGCGGTCGCGACCATATCCTTGAGACGTTGTGGCTCGGTCTCCTTGATATCGTCGCGGCCGCGACGGCCATCGAACTGAAGGTACGTGCCTTCGGACGGCGTCACGACCGTGAGCCCATCGCGCTTGCCTTCCCGTACCACGCCGATTCGGCTGCGCTCGTCGTACACCAGCGTGTACAACGGCAGCTTGAGCACGACGGTTCTGCCTTCCCAGTTTTTCGCAAAGGCCTGCTGCGGATTCTCGCCGGCCGAGAGCACCGATACGGCTGTCGCAAGAACAACCAGCGCTGATGTCACTCGACTCAAGATGCTTCCCATTGCGGCCTCCCAGGTATCGCTTACGCCTTTTTCGTATCGGCGGAAGAGCCCACCGGGATTAGACGAGGGATTTGCGCACGCGATCGGCGTTCGGTGAGGGTGCCTGAACGCTGACTTTCAATTCCCGCGAAAGGCGGCAAGGAACCGCAGGGCCGCGATGCTGGGCATGAAGAGATACGCGCCGGCCCTCACCTTCACGAAGCGCGGCAGCGCTGCCGTACGTACGCTCAAGGGCCGCTGCGGAATCGTCATGTGGCTCGACGCCTGATCGGTTCGAGCATTGTCACCGAGGATCGGGTCCTTGTTGTCGTTGAGGCCCGCGAAACGAGGGTTGCTGCACCAGGTCTGCTGCACGAATTCGAACTGGCGTTTGATGCTCGCGTTGACGCAGAAGAAATGGATGCCGCGCTCCTTCCCGTCGTCGGCAAGGTCGAGGAGGCTCTTCCGCCCGGCCAGGTTCGTTGGATCGGTCAGCAGAGCCGGGTCGAATAGCGGCGGTCCGAACGCCCGCGCTCGACGCAGCAGACGATGGGCCTCGGACATGCTGAGCGATTGAGCCTTGTCGTACGGCTTGATGACGTCGCGGGGATTCGCGCGGCGGATGTGCGAACCGAGCGGGCACGACAGACCATCCGGGTCGTCGCCGTACAAGAAGTCGTTGCGGTCGAAGGCCTGAGGGTCGTCGGCGCCTGGAGCCAGAACCAGCGGCGCCCCGCTGGGCCATCGTCCAACGCATCGAGACGCCAGCCAGATCATATGACCGGTGTCGTCAGTGCCCGTGCTTCGAACCGTTTCGCTTTTCATGAACTGCCAGAACGCCGCGACCTCCTGTTCGAGTTTGCGGTACACGACGTAGGCACCATTGATCCCCAGATCTCGAAGTTGTTCTGACACGTAATAGGGATTGGCCAACGGAGGCAAGACGGCCTCATGGTCCAAGTCTGCGGGCGTGACCGGCGTCGGCGGAATGATCTGGTAGTGGTTCGGGTACCCGAGGATGAACTCTCCCGTGGGCACGCCATCCCCAGGGATTCCGGCAATCGGCGGTTGCGCGAGACCGTCGTGAAACCCGAACGGCTCGTGATCGCCCTGGGGTCTGTATCCGGTCTGCATGCTACCGGGCAGCTCGACGACGCCGCCTGCCGCGTCGACGAGGAGCGCGCGCTGCGCACGGCACGCGTCCTCGAGCCCTTCATCCGATTCCGCGTGAACGATCAGGACTGCATGGATGGGCGGCTTCCCCGGCCCGCCCAACTCCCATTCGACGGGGTCGCTCTCTTCCGTATCGCCGAGAATTCGCGAGCGGTTCGGGTCGGCGATCCCCTGCTGGAACTCGAGCGGAAAGGTGTTGAGAACCTTCCGTGGCAGCCCGATGGCGGCAAGCCCGTCGGCGCTGAACGCGATGTTCAATGCCAGCGTCGGCTTGATCTTCTCGCCGTTGGACGCGATGGGCCACGCGCGGGCGGATGTGATCGCCGGTCCGAGACGCCGCAGCCAGAGCCGCGCCCGTCCCGCGTCGTGAAACTGGAGGAAGAGGTAGGCAGCGGGCGACAGGTGCCCGTAGCCGCTCGTGACGAAGCCCTGGATCTCGGCCAGGACGTCGTCGGTGAAACGTGGCGATTGCTGCGTCACCTGGCTCACAACTGCTGCAGTGCGCCGATGTGTTCGGCCATCGCCGCACAGGCGTTCGCCAGCGCGCGATCGTTGACGATATTCAGCACGGTCTCTTCCGGATACGCGCTGTAGAAGACCTCGGACGGCACTTGATGGCTTCGCAGGAACCGCTTGAATGCCGGCAGATCTCTGGCGCCATCCGGAGGATACCCGTAGGACGTTTCCCAGATTGCGTCGAGCCCGGAGAGGATCAGCTCGGCGAACTCGTCGATGTAGCTTTCCCAGGATCCGTCGTAGTCACTGATCATCATCAGTCGTCGACCATCGTCGATGACGAGCCACCTGACGAAATGGATCGTGCTGATGCCAATGAGGGAGCCGGGCGCCGCCAGTCGCTTGGCGTACGAGTCGATGGCCGCCATCACAGCTCGGACGCGATCGGCCTGCCCGTCGCGCACGACGGTGATCAACGTGAGCTGGTTCTGGGTGACCACATCCTCTCGAAATGTCGGAGACAGATCATCCTGGGCCGATGGAATCTCGTCGCCCGGCACGGTCGGAGCGGGGACCGAAGAATTGTCCAGGGCGACGCTCGAGTAAACGGATTTCTGGGGCGGTAACCGGTTTCGAGTGAGCCGGTTCACGCCCCTGAACACCACGTATCGGTCGAGGCTGGCGATGAGCCGTAGCGTTCCCGCGTAGACGTTCTTGAAGCCGCAGCGGACGATGGCTCGCAGCAGATCGACCCCGATCGGGAGCGCCTGGATTGACCGCGCAATCGCGGCGCCGAGGCTGCGCCCGGCTGTCCTGGTGGCGTGACGGACGACGCGGGCCCACGCCGGTTCGCGCCTTGAAAGGATCGGAAGGATGGTCGCAAGTCGTCCGGCGGAGGGCGTGTCGAGCAGGGACCGCACCTGACGTCGAAGCGCGATGGACTGCTGGATGTCTTCGACCGTTTCGTCGCGGAATGCGATGTAGAAGGCGTCCGGCTCGCACGTATGCGCCCGAACGAAGGCTCCGAACTGAGCCCTACTCGCATAGCCTTCGCAGCAGCCCCAGATCGCGTCCATGTCGGAGGTGATCGCGATCAACTCGTCCACGTGGCTATCGAGATCGCCGTCGTAGTTCGACGAGTACAGCAGGCGCTTCCGGTCCGGCCCACGGTCGAGATCGTCGAGAATCGCGAAGCGCGCGAAGTGAATCCTCGAACTGCGGTTGAAGTCGATGTGCGGTCGCCCAGCAGCATCCTTGAGCGTTCTGCCCCGGATGTCGTCTCCGATCGGCCGGAGAACGTCGCGCAGGCGTGTCTCTTCGCCAGGTCGAACAGGCGCAAGTACCGTCAGCCCCCGTGGCACCGGCCGCGAGTCTACACCGCGTCCTGCTTCCTGCGTGCGCCAACGCCAGATGAACACCTCGTCTGCCCGCCCATGGATCACCTGCCTACCGACATTGCGCCGCGCCCTGGCGGATCACGGTCACGCCCTCGCCCACCCAGATGTTTCCGTTCGGCAGCACGCGAACCGGCACCGCATTGGCCTGACCCGTCTCGGACAAGTACCGCAGCACGAGCTGCCCCTGCAAGGTGGCCACGTTCCACGACCCGCGATCGTCGAGGTTGCTGACCTGCTGGTTGTCCATAACCGTCTGCCGGCGGCTCTCGCCGAACGTCATATACCGTCCCGAGCTGCAGAAATGCACCTGCAGGGTGAAGAAGGTGCCGTACAGCGGTCCGCCGTCGCGCCAGGTCACGAGCATCTTCTGGCCGGCGAAGATATCGCGTACGTTCCGCTCGTTCGACTCGGTCTGCGCGCGCGCCGGCGTCGTGAGGAACACCGCGAGCAGAAGCGAAGTGGTGACCGCTAATGCTGATCTCATGCAGCCGTCATCAGCAATTGCGGTACCTGCCGCCGCGCGAACGCCAAACCGCGCATCCCCACTTAATTGCGCCGCAACCACGAACGGGCTGCATGGTCATCACCGCACGCCGCTATCCGATCGGATAGCGGCGTGCCATTCGGATAGATGGTGGCGGTCCCCGCCAGGGCGGTTTCGTGATCGTCAGAACCGCGTCTGATCCGAGGACTTCGCGGCTTGTGCGAAGTCCTCGGATCGAGACGACGCTCTCGGACGTCGTCCGCTATCGAAGGACGAGCTCAGTACAGGCGTCCGCCTGGCAAATCCGAAAGCGATCCTGAGTGCCGAATCGCTGCACCACGGCGCCGACGACTACGAGCCACCTGTCTGTCGACGCCGGTGGCGGTGATGGCTGCGGCACGAGCAGCACGAACTCGGTGCAGAGGCCGTTCGTGCAAATCCGGTAGCGATTCTGCTTACCGAATCGCTGAGCCACACCATCGAGAGTGGCCCACGTCGGTTCAGGCGCCGGTGGCGGCGGCGGCTCCGGCGGCGGCGGGACGAGTATCGGCGGGAGCACAGGTGTCGGCGGCTCGATGACCGTGTCCGCCGCGAAACGGAACGTCATCAGAGAAGATCCGAGCGGCTGCATGTTCGCGCTCATTCGCCACGTGCGGATTTCGTGGGATCCTCTTGCGAGCCCGTTCACATTGAAGCTTCGAGCGTCACGCGGCCCACTGTCGGGTGGGCCGACCAGAAACGGGACGCCGCCGTCCACGCTCACCATCAGCTGGTCCGCCAAACCCGTAGAGGCCCCGCTCAAGATCGCGAAGGCGGTGATCGTGCCTCCGGTGAGTTGCGCCGGGCTGCTTTCAGTCGGAAACGTGATGATTCCCCGGGGTGGGCCGAGGGCAGCCTTCAGGCCCGGGAGCGCGAACCCGGCAAGCCCCTCCAGTGCGACGGCTCTCCCGGAATCGAACGCCTCGCCGAGATACGCCATCCCGTACTTCGCCCAGGCTTGTCCCATCGTCAGTCCGGCTTCTGGCGGGTTCCACATGTGTATGTTCTGGTTGGTAGACGGCCAGACCGGTAGATCGGCCCGCTGCTGAGCGGTAAACAGGCGAAAGTCTTGGCCCGTCCCTTGCCAGTTCTTGATCTGATGGCGAGAGCCGCCTTGGAAAAGGAACGGACTCACCCCCACGACGGGGAACGGCGGCTGTCCGGACCACACCGAGTTCGTGCCGAACTTGATGAACTGCTCGGGCAAGCCGGGGAGCGATTGATGATCGACGTTTTCCTGATAGCTGGTGTCGGGCACATCTGTCCAGTCGATGTTGACGCGGTTACGGAGAAGCGTGCCCGTGATGAAATTGTAGTGACCGCCGCCATGGACTCCACTGGCATAGCCCTCGATTCGCCCGCCTTCGATCCGCATGGTCACGGTATACGCGACTTGCGTCTCGACCCCAAACGCGTTGCCCTTCCCGATGAACGTCGGGCGCCGGAGAAAGATGGACGCGTTATCCGAGAGCCCCGAGAAGAGATCGAACGCGCCGTTCGACGTTGAGATGGGATCCTCGGTCGGCGTTTCTGGCACGCCCCAGAACTCGAGGCCATCGACGACATTCGCCGCTGTCACAGTTCCAGTATGCTGAACCGGTATTGCGACGAAGTGATTGAATGGCGTGTCGAGTTCCCCGCCAGGCACACTGGGAAAGTTGCCCGCCACGCTGCGGAAGTTGAACAGGTTGAAGCCGATCGCGTTGTTCCAGGCTTCGTTGCCGTCGAACGTGTTCTGAATGCCTCTGAACCAGAACCCGTTCCCGGCCGATCCCGGCGCGTTGTTGAAAGTGTTGGTGTCTTCAGCGTTGGCGTTGCCGTTATGGTTTCCGAATGAATACGCGGAGAAGTTACGTCGGAATACATTCCGCGTCTCGTAGCCGTCTTCGGTCACGAAACCCGCGCCTGGAAAGCCCACCGCGATGTTCTCCTCGAGCAGTTCGTCGTGTGTGCCATGCACCGCCACGCCCCACTTGCCCGAGTTACCGGGGGCAGCCCGGTAGACGTTCCCCACCGACGACGAGCCGAAGCCTTGTGCGTGGTGGTGGTGGTCGGCGTAGCGACCGACCTGATTCGTCCCGATGTGATTTGTTGCGAGATTCACACTGTCGAGAATCCCGACCTGCGTGCGCCCCAAAGCGACGAACTCGTTGTAGCGCACGTCCCAGGTGGCATCCATGCCGATATTTGCCGTGTGACCCGGTGTCGCCTGGGCGTTTTCCGATCGCACAACCACATTCCGCGTGAGGTTGGCGACACGCGGCAGCAGCACAACGCTGCCTTCTGGGTCGCGGATGGCGTTGTGCTCGAAATCGAGCGGCTTCGTGAGTGTGACCGCTCGCCCGTCCAGCGCCGCGATAAACACCGGCGCCTCCCGGCGGGGACGCGCCGGCATCGTCGTCTGACGGGTATCCGGCAGTAACAGCTCGTCACCGATGCGCCAGCCCGTGGGATCTTCGGACAACACTAACCTCGTCGCTCCAGGGGCGATGTCGCCGATCGTCGATGTCCACGCGCGTTTCGCGGACCCGACCCGCGTTTGCCGCCCAAAGTTGAGGAGCCCATTGCCCCATTGAAACGGGTCACGCCTGGTGTCGATGGCGGGGCCGCCGCGCACGATCAACTCGACACGCCGATCGGCTGGAATCGGGTCCCCCTGCGTGCCGACGTCGAGGACGCCTCCCGGAAGCACAAACAGGTGCGTGAACCGCAGGATGGTGTCGCGGTCGCGAGCCACACGGAGGGTGCCCGCCACCTCGATGTAATCCCACGTCGAATCGGCCGCTGGGGTCACCGTGGTGCCGGCGGCCACCACCAGCACGCGTGACAGGTTCAGAAAGCGCGGAACAACGTCGGTGCCAATCATGATGCCGTCGGCCTGAACGACGACGGGCATGCCGTGCGCGTCCGCCTGCCCGATGGCAACGGCGAGCGCGAACACCGTGATGCTGAAATGACACAGGTACTTCCTTGCCGTGGAGACGCACATGTGTGCAGTCCTCTCCCTCGGGTCCGGCCGCGCCGCACGCACACGTCGGCTCGACGATCGGCGTGCGCGGCCAGTCCGATGAACGCGAATTAAAATGGGGACAGTTGTCGCTCGACGCACCGGCAAGAACGTTGCCGTGCGCGCGTCAAGGAAATCCGGGGGTGTTTTTATTAGCTGAGTTGGAAAAAGGTTCGGACCGTGAAGCGGCGCGTACATGGTGACTCGCCGCGCGGCGGCCACCGTGAATCGTTCACACCCGATCGTGAACCGAGCGGCGATTGAGTCTGTTTACAATTCGGTCGCACCAATTTCAGTTACGCAACACAGCGCGCTGGTTGTGGCGGCATCATCCCTGGGTCATTCAGCACCGTTCTCGCCTGCCGTATACGGTTGGTGAAGCTTCACCGGGCTCCCAGCCTTGCGCACGCGCATGTTGACCATCTCCACGAAGACCGAGAAGCCCATGGCGAAGTAGATGTAGCCCTTGGGAACGTGCATGCCCAGGCCGTCGCCGATCAGCGACACGCCGATGAGGAGCAGAAACGACAACGCCAGGACTTTCACCGTGGGATGCCGATTGACGAATCCACTGATCGGCTCCGCGGAAAACATCATGATCCCGACCGCCAGTACGACGGCGGCGGCCATGATGGTCACGTCGTCGGCCATGCCGACGGCCGTGATGACCGAATCGAGCGAGAACACGATGTCGAGCAGCATGATCTGCACGATGACCGCGGCAAAGGATGGCGCCACGCGCACCGCACCGTCGCCTTCTTCACCTTCCAGCCGTTCGTGAATCTCGAGGGTGGCCTTTCCGATCAGGAACAGTCCGCCGCCGATCAGAATGAGGTCGCGCCCGGACACCCCCCGTCCAAATACCGTGAACAGCGGCGCGGTCAACCGGATGATCCACGCGATCGACAACAGCAGGAGAATACGCATGAGCATCGCGGCCATCAGGCCCACGCGACGCGCCCGTGCCTGCTGCTGCTGCGGGAGCTTCCCCGACAGGATGGAGATAAAAATCACGTTGTCGACCCCGAGGATGATCTCGAGGAACGTCAAGGTGACGAGGGCGAGCAGACCCTCGGAGGTCAGGAACGCATCCATAGTGCCGATGACAATAGCCCGGAATTCAGACCTTCGGCGACCAAGAGGTTTAGAGCTTTGAATAATTCCAAGAACTGATCAATCCTGACTGCTTGTGCAGTAGCAGGGGCAGCGCCACATCACGGCCGATCCGCCGGACTGACAAGCGGGTCGCAAACCCTGCGACAGACAGTGGAGGTCAACGTCAACATGGACAACGAACAGAAGTGCCCGTTCTCGGGCAAAGCACATAGTGGCCGGTCGAACCCGGACTGGTGGCCGAATCAGCTGAACCTGAACGCCCTCCACACGAACCACCCGGCGGGCAATCCGATGGAAGCGGAGTTCAACTACGCCGAAGAATTCAAGACGCTGGATCTCGATGCCGTAAAGAGGGACATCGAGGCGGTGATGACGAACTCGCAGGACTGGTGGCCGGCGGACTTCGGGCATTACGGGCCGCTTTTCATCCGGATGGCGTGGCACAGCGCGGGCACGTACCGCATCCACGACGGCCGCGGCGGCGCGGGGTCGGGCATGCTGCGTTTTGCGCCGCTCGGCAGCTGGCCGGACAACGCCAACCTCGACAAAGCGCGCCGGTTGCTCTGGCCGATCAAACAAAAGTACGGGCGGAAGATTTCGTGGGCGGACCTGATGGTCTTGACGGGCAACGTCGCCCTGGAGTCGATGGGATTCAAGACGTTCGGCTTCGCTGGCGGGCGCGAGGATCGCTGGGAGCCCGAACAGGTCAACTGGGGGTCCGAGAGCACGTGGCTCGGTGACGAGCGCTACAGCGGCGACCGGCAACTGGCGAATCCCTTCGGCGCCGTGCAGATGGGCCTCATCTACGTGAATCCGGAAGGACCGAACGGCAAACCGGATCCTGTTGCCGCGGCACGGGACATTCGCGAGACCTTCCGCCGCATGGCGATGAACGACGAGGAGACAGTCGCGCTGATTGCCGGCGGACACACGTTCGGCAAGACGCATGGGGCGGGCCCTGCGACAAGCGTCGGTCGCGAACCGGAGGGCGGCAACCTCGAGGAGCAGGGTTTCGGCTGGAAGAGCAGTTACGAAACCGGTGTGGGAGCCTACGCCACCACGAGCGGTCTCGAGGTCACCTGGACCAGGACACCGACCAAGTGGAGCAACGACTTCTTCAAGCACCTCTTCGAGTACGAGTGGGAGCCGGCGACGAGTCCGGCGGGCGCGAAGCAGTGGAAGCCAAAGAGCGGCGCCGGCGAAGGCACGGTCCCGCACGCGCATGACAAGGCGAAGAAGATCGCGCCGTCGATGCTGACGACGGACCTCGCGCTGCGATTCGATCCGGCTTACGAGAAGATCGCACGCCGCTTCCACCAGAACCCGCAGGCGTTCGCCGACGCCTTCGCCAAGGCGTGGTTCAAGCTGACGCACCGCGACATGGGGCCGATCACGCGCTACCTTGGTCCGGAAGTTCCCAAGGAACCTCAGTTGTGGCAGGACCCGGTCCCCGCGGTCAATCACGAGCCGATCGACGCGAAGGACATCGCCGCGCTCAAGAGCCAGATCCTCGCCTCGGGACTGTCTGTCTCCCAGCTGGTGTCGACGGCGTGGGCGTCAGCTTCGTCATTCCGCGGCACCGACAAGCGTGGTGGGGCCAACGGCGCGCGCATCCGCCTCGCGCCGCAGAAGGATTGGGCGGTCAATAATCCACCGGAGCTGGCGAAGGTACTGAAGACCCTGGAGGGGATTCAGAAGGCGTTCAACGACGCGCAGGCCGGCGGAAAGAACAAGGTCTCGCTCGCCGATCTGATCGTGCTCGGCGGGTGCGCGGCGGTCGAGCAGGCGGCGAAGAACGCCGGCCACGACGTAACGGTGCCCTTCACGCCGGGACGCGCGGATGCGTCGCAGGAGCAGACCGACGTGGAATCGTTCGCCGTGCTCGAGCCAGACGCCGACGGGTTCCGCAATTTCCTGGGAAATGGCCACCAGGTGCCCGCCGAGCATCTGCTGATCGAGCGGGCCTTCAGGCTGACACTCAGCGCACCCGAGCTGACCGTCCTGGTGGGCGGTCTGCGTGCCCTCAACGCGAATACCGGGCAGTCGAACGTCGGCGTGTTCACCAGGAAACCCGGCACACTGACCAACGACTTCTTCGTGAACCTGCTCGGCATGGACACCGAGTGGAAGCCTACGTCGGACGCCGCGGAGACGTTCGAGGGACGCGATCGCAAGACCGGGAAGGTCAAGTGGACCGGCAGCCGCGTCGACCTCGTCCTCGGTTCGAACTCGCAGCTCCGTGCGTTGGCGGAGGTCTACGCGAGCGACGACTCGCAGAAAAAGTTTGTGAGCGACTTCGTGGCCGCGTGGGACAAGGTCATGAATCTCGATCGATTCGATCTTGCGCGATAGCGAATGGCTCAGGCGCGCCGGCGCGCGCCGCCGCGGTGCCTGAGCCCTCCCTCTCGATACCTATCGGAGCGCCCGGTCGAGCGACCGTCGTCCGGACAGCCCGAGTGATACTTCTCGAGCATCGCCGTGGCGTCGTTCACTGCCTCGATGCCGGGTTTTTCGCTCCCGAGGGTAGCGGCATTGGTCACCACCAGAAGCGCATATCCCTTGTCGACGTTTACGATGGCCCGCGCATACCAGGCGGTGTTCGATCCGTCATGACTCAGCACCTTGTCGCCGCTCGGCGAGATGCCCCATCCCCAACCATAGCTCACCGGCCACCAGGCGAACCACGGATCGCTCGACGTGTATGCCGTCATCAGCGTGGTACGAGTCGACGCCGTGAGCGTCACTCCGCCTTCTTGCCCCGTCAAATAGAGACGGATGAATTTTCCCCAATCCTCGAGTGAGGCGTGCACGGTTCCGGCTGGGCCCAGGGACGGAATATTGTCGGTGTCGGTCGGCGTGTACACCCCGTTGTTGTCCCAATGGCCCCAGGGCTGCGGTTTTCCGCCGGCGGCTGGACCGCCGAATCCAGCCGATGTCATGCCGAGTGGCTGGAAGAGGTACTGCGTGATCAGGTTCTCCCAGGAGTCGTTGAACAGGTTCTCCAGCATGGCGCCGGCGATAATGAAGTTCTCGTTCTGGTACTGGAACAGCACGCCGGGCGCCATCAAGTTCGGATCGAGCGCGACGGCGTGGGTGAAGTTCTTGCGCTGCTGCCTGACCGTCTGATTGGCCTCCCACAACTTTTCGCTCTGATTTGCCGGGAACAGATAGAGACCGGAACGGTGCGCGAGGAGTTGCCGCAGGGTGGTCTGCGCCATCGTCGCGTTCAACGTGCCTGCCCACTCGGGAAAGGCGTCGGCGACGGTCGTGTTCCAGCCAACGGTCGACGGATAGTACTGTCGAAGGATGCCGACCAGCATCGATGTCATGGCCTTGGTGTCGGAACCAAAATGCCACTTGTCGTATTTCGTCACGTTGGTGGGACTCGCCGTGATTTTTCGAATGCCGACGGCGTCGAAGACTTCCATCCCGTACTTGGTGACCACCGCGCCGCCGAGCGCCGGCACTCCGTGCGCGGCGCGAATCATTTCGAGCTTGTCGTCGATGGGAAGCAACAGCCCACCGTCGGTAAAGCACGTCACATCGCCGCTGCTCACGTACGGCTTGAGGAGGACGGGCGGCGAGATGCCTCCCACGGCGTAGCCCTTGTCGGTCAAGCCTTGAATGCGGACGTAGAGTGACGGCGACAGGCCCAGCGTGGCCAGG
>Ga0193697_1000462_pt1 | contig 14246 bp, 14 predicted proteins | sample L3m2metaG_FD_145073 | JGI IMG/M metagenome (GOLD analysis project Ga0193697, IMG submission 145073) | Soil microbial communities from a riparian zone of the East river system, Colorado, United States - L3m2 | ecosystem: Environmental > Terrestrial > Soil > Riparian zone | place: USA: East River... | reverse complement strand
CGCGGGCGGTCCGCCCGAGAGCGGACACTACGTACGAGCATCTCTCGATCGTTCAGATACGCGCGGATCGCCTTCGCCGCGCTGGTGTTGAACGGCACCAGCCGCTCCTTGCCACCTTTCCCACGGACCCGCGACATGCGTCCGCTCAGATTCACATCGTCGAGATCCAGGCCGACGAGCTCGCTGAGTCGAAGGCCCGACGCGTAGAACAGCTCGAGGATCGCGCGATCCCGTCGTCCGAGCGGCGTGGTGTCCGGCGCCGCGGCGATGAGCGCCACGATTTCCTGTTCGGACAGGTGCGCCGGCATGCGGATGTCCCGCTTCGGCGTCGCGATGAGTGCACCGGGGTCGTCCTCGATGGTGCCCTCGCGGCGAAGGTAGCGGAGAAACGTGCGCACGGCGGCCAGCTTGCGTGCCGCCGACGCCCGCGTCTGCCCCAGTTCATGGAGTTCGCCAAGGAAGCGGCGGATGGCGGAGCGATCCAGCTGCGCCGGCGTCAACTCGCTGCGCTTGACGCCGGCGCCGGCTGCGGCATGGGCGATGAACTGCGAGAGGTCGCTCTCGTACGCGCGCACCGTGTGCGGCGACGCGTTGCGGTTAAGGCGTAGAAACTGCAGGAACCGTTTGAGATGTTCGTGCATGAACCCAGGCCTGCAGATCCTGGAGCGCGCGGTCCGCGAGCGCCAGGTTGCGGAGCTTCTTGCCTTTTGGCGCCGGCGACAACGGCGGCCCCTTGGGAGCCTCAGGGCCGCCCCGAGCCCAGTCGAGGGGCGGCATGATGCCAAACGTGATGTTCGACGGCTCGTAATGCGCGGGGTTCGCGTGCGAAACGTAGTAGGCCAGCGCGCCGATGGCGGTGGTCCGTGGCGCCGCCGATACCGGCTCCCCCTTCGCCATCGCCGCGGCGTTGGCGCCGGCCAGCAAGCCCGAGGCGGCCGACTCGACGTAGCCTTCGACCCCGGACATCTGACCGGCAAAGAACAGTGTGGGGTGCGTGCGGACCTGCCATGTCTCCGCGAGCACCGTCGGGCCGTTGACGTAGGTATTGCGATGCACCATGCCGAAGCGGACGAATTCGGCCTGCTCGAGTCCGGGGATCATACGAAGGACGCGCGCCTGGTCGCCCCATTTGATCTGCGTCTGGAACCCGACGAGGCTGAAATGGTCGCCCGCGAGATTGTCCTGACGCAGCTGCACCGCCGCGTAGGGCTCGCGACCGGTGCGCGGATCGATCAGCCCGACCGGCTTCATCGGCCCGAACCGCAGCGTATCGCGCCCGCGGTGCGCCATCACCTCGATCGGCAGGCACCCTTCGAAGAAACGTTCCTTGTCGAAATCGTGGACGGTGGCCGATTCGGCCGTGACCAGCGCGTCGTAGAACCGCTCGTACTCGTCGCGTGTCATCGGGCAGTTCAGGTAGTCCCCTTCACCGTCGTCGACGCCGCAGGCGGGTGCGTCCGGCTGAAGCCCGACACTACGTACGTCAGGTGTCTCAGAAGTAGTGTCCGGCTTTAGCCGGACCGGCCGCAGACTCCGTCCCCACCGCGATGCGCGGAAGACCTTCGACCGATCGATCGTCTCGGCGAGGACGATCGGGCTGATGGCATCGTAGAAATACAGGTGATCGCTGCCGACCACGCGCGCCAGATCCCGCGACAGGGCCTCCGACGTCAGCGGACCGGTTGCGATGATCACCGGCTCGCGCTCGGTCGACGGCGGAATCGCCGTCACCTCTTCGCGCGAGATCGTGATCAGCGGATGTCCGGTGAGCGCCGCCGTGATCGTCTCGGCGAACCGCTCGCGGTCCACCGCCAGCGCGGCGCCCGCCGGCACGCGGCTCGCCTCGGCGGCTCGCATCACGATCGAGTCCAGACGCCGCATCTCCTCCTTGAGGAGTCCGACTGCGTTATCGAGCTTGTCGCCGCGAAACGAGTTGCTGCAGACCAGCTCCGCGAGTCGATCGGTCTTGTGAACCGCCGTGGCGCGGGCGGGACGCATTTCGTAGAGAAGGACCGCGACGCCGCGCGACGCCGCCTGCCATGCAGCCTCGCAGCCGGCGAGGCCGCCCCCGACGATGCGAACGGCCATCAGTGGGCGATCTTGCGCTTGGTCGATTTCCGTTTGGCGGGTGTCCGGGCGCTGACCTTCGCGCCGGCCGGCTCGCTCGATCGGCCGGCGCGTCGCGGCCGCGGCGTCCCTGCCGGCGCCCGGCCGCGGCGGTTGGCACGCGGCGGCGCATTGCGGCGCGCCTCGATCAGCGCGCGCGCCTCGTCCAGGCTCAGTCCGGCGGGATCGGTGCCACTCGGCACGGATGCGTTCGTTTCGCCGTCCGTCACGTAGGGGCCGTAACGCCCCTCGAGCACCTGAATCGCCTTCCCGCCATCGGTCGCCTCGATCTGGCGGATGACGCGCCTGGTCATCTGCCGCCGGGCGGACTTCTTCGGCTCGGCGAGTAGCGCCAGCGCCCGATCCAGTGCCACCGTGAACACGTCGTCGTCGGCGGTGAGCGACCGGTAATCGTCGCCGTGTTTGACGTATGGGCCGAACCGGCCGAGGCCCGCGACGATCGGTTGCTGTGATTCTGGATGCGCGCCGAGCTCGCGCGGCAGCGCGAGCAGTTTCAACGCTTCGTCGAGCGTGACCGTCGATTCCGTCATGCCACCGGTGAGCGACGCGCGTTTCGGCTTGTCCTTCGATCCCTTGTCCGGGGTTTCGCCCAGCTGGACATACGCGCCGAAGCGGCCGTGAATCGCGTAGACGTTCATGCCGGTTCGCGGGTCGACTCCGACCAGGCGCGGCCCCTCGGCCTTCGCGCGAATCAGGATCATCGCCTTCTCGACCGACAGATCGGCCGGCGCCAGCGACGGCGGCAGCGACGCCGTTTTCCCGGGTCCGCCCTCGCCGAGCTGCAGGAACGGTCCGTAGCGGCCGATGCGGACGCGCACGGGATCGTTCGATTCGGCGTCCACGCCGATGTCAATCAGCGGGTAATCGGCATTGGCTTCCGCTTGCTTGACCGCGTCCTCGAGCCCGCGATGGTTGCGATCGCCGCGGTAGAACTGGCGGATGAAGTCGAGCCACTCGCGCTCGCCGCGCGAAATCTCGTCGAGGTCCTCTTCCATCTCCGCCGTGAAGGCGACGTCGACGAGGTCGCCGAAGTGCCCGCGGAGCAGGTGCGTCACCGCAAACGCCGTGAAGCTGGGTACCAGCGCTTTGCCCTGGCGGAACACGTAGCCGCGCCGCTCGATCGTGCCGATCGTCGCGGCATAGGTCGAGGGCCGGCCGATGCCGAGACGCTCGAGTTCCTTGATGAGCGACGCTTCGGTATAACGCGCCGGCGGCGATGTTTCGTGGCGCTTGGGCTCCAGCGCCACGGCGTGGAGCCGCGCCGCCGCCTCGCGCGCGACGCGCTCGCCCACTTCGAGCTTCGGCAGCACGGTCTCCTGCTCTTCGAGCTCCGCGGCCGGATCGTCGCTGCCTTCGACGTAGGCGCGGCGGAAACCGGCGAATTCAATCGCCTTGCCCGATGCGGTGAACACCGCGGTGTCGCCGTTGGTGCCGGCGCCGGAGATTTCCACACTCGTACGCAGGACCCGCGCGTCGACCATCTGCGACGCCATCGTCCGCTTCCAGATCAACTCGTACACCCGGAGATCGTTGCGATCCAGCGCCGATTCCAGGGACGTCGGCGTCGCGGCGAAATCGGCGGGGCGGATCGCCTCGTGCGCCTCCTGGGCGTTCTTCACTTTCGTCGCATACCGGCGCGGCCCCGAGTAGTACTCGGCGCCGAACATGTCGCGAATCGTCGCCGCCGAGTCGGAGAGCGCCTTTTCGCTGAGCGTCGTCGAATCGGTCCGGTGGTACGAGATGTGGCCGTCCTGAAAGAGCCGCTGCGCGGCTTGCATGGTGCGCTCGGTGGAGAACCCGAGCTTGCGGCTCGCCTCCTGCGTGAGCGTCGACGTCGTGAACGGCGGCGCGGGACGCTCGACGCCGGGCTTCTCGTCAACCGCCGTGACCGTCCATGGCAGGTGCGCCCACAGCGCGTCCAGCAGCGCGCGGCCGTCGGCCTCGGACAGCACGCGCGCGTTCTTGCCGGTCAGCGCGCCTTTCTCGTCGAAGTCCTTGCCGGTCGCGACGCGTTCGGTCCCGATGCGCGCGAGCGACGCGGTGAATTCGCGCCCGTCACCGGAGAGACGCGCCTCGAGGTCCCAGTAGGTCGCCGCCGTGAACTTGAGACGCTCTTCTTCGCGATCGACGATGAGGCGCGTGGCGACGCTCTGCACACGGCCGGCGCTCAGGCCGGTCTGCACCTTCTTCCACAGCACCGGAGAGATCGTGTACCCGTAAAGACGGTCGAGGATCCGGCGGCTTTCCTGCGCGCGGACGAGGTTCTCGTCGACGTCGTGCGCATCCTTCAAAGCCTCGTTGATCGCGTCCTTCGTAATCTCGTGGAATACGATCCGCTTGACCGGCACTTTCGGTTTGAGGATTTCCTTGAGATGCCAGCTGATCGACTCGCCTTCGCGATCCGGGTCGGTCGCGAGCAGCACCTGGTTGGCGCCCTTGAGCGCCGACCGCAGCGCCTGCACGTACTTGCGCTTGTCGTTCGGAATCACGTAGTAAGGCTTGAAGTTGCCTTCCGTGTCGACGCCGATGCGTCCCCACTTCTTCTTGCGGATCTCGTCGGGAATCTCGTCGGCTGATTCGGGCAGATCGCGGACGTGGCCGTAGCTCGCCAGCACCTCGTAGCCGGACTTCAGAAATCGCTCGATCGTGCGCGCCTTGGCGGGCGACTCCACGATCACGAGTGTCTTGGGCATTCCTGTTCACCCTAGCACGATCTGTCAAACCCGGACGAATCGGCCGCCGCCCACCCGTGCCACGGCGCCCTGCAATTCCAGCTCGAAGAGCCTCGGCAGCAGCCGCGCTGTCGTGAGTCCCGAGCGCTCCGCAATCGCGTCCAGATCGCTCGGTTCGCCCGGCGTCAGGCAGGCGAGAATCGGATCCTGATTGAGGCTCGCAGGTTCGCCGCACGTCGATGCACAGGCGGCCGGCGGCATCCGTAGCTCCTCAAGAATATCGTCGGCGGACTCCACGATCTTTGCACCGTCCTTCAGCAGCGCGTGCGCGCCGCGGTTGCGGCCGCTCAACACGTTGCCCGGCACCGCCAGCACGTCACGGCCCTGTTCCAGCGCACAACGCGCCGTGATCAGCGAGCCGCTCTTCTCGCCAGCCTCGATGACGACGACGGCGCGCGACAGACCGCTGATGATCCGGTTGCGCATCGGAAAGAACTGCTTCAGCGGCGGCGTGCCGGGCACGAGCTCGCTGACGACGCCACCGTCCTGCTGCATGTCGCGAGCCAGCGATGCGTGCTCGGGCGGATACACGACGTCGACGCCAGAACCCATGATGCCGAGCGTGACGCCGCCGGCCGACAACGCCCCGCGGTGCGCCGCCGAGTCGACGCCGCGCGCCAGCCCGCTGACGATGGCCAGTCCGCGCGCCGCAAGATCCGCAGCCAGCCGTTCGGCCACCGACAGACCGTACGCGGACGCCGCGCGTGCGCCGACAATCGCGACCGCGGGCCGATCGAACGCCGCGCTCGATCCCTGCATCCAGAGGACCGGCGGAGGATCGGCAATGGTCGTCAACGCGACGGGGTACACCGGGTTGTTCCAGGCGATTGGCGCGATCCGTCTCGTCTGTCCCCGATCGATGGCCGCGCGTGCGCGCGCGTACACGTCCGACCGGTGATGCGGATCGTCCGGCCAGTGCCTGGCCATCAGCCGGTCGAACACGGCGGCGGGAAGGTCGCCCGCCCGCAGTCGCTCGGCGATCGGCAGCCACGACCAGGACGGCAGGAGCGAGAGCGCGATGTAATGAATGAGATCGGTCATGGCCGCACCCCATCAGGCGGGGCGCGACCGGCCGAGACAAAGGCCGGTGCCGCCGCGCCGAAGCGCGCGGGGGACCGACCTCACTCTCGATTATAGGGACGATCGTGGACAGTCGCGACCACGTTTCGTAAATCGTTGTCAGTGATCGCACGAAAGATGGCGCAATTCCGCTTTCAGCCGTGGCATACAGCTTGCTGTTCGCTCGCAGGACGCCGTCGAGAGTACGGTATAGTGAGCGATAATCAGTGATGATTCTGCGCGTCGCGCTTTTCATGGCAACCGCCGCGATCGTGTCCGCAGGCACGGCGTACGCGGACGCTCGCAGCGAGGCCAAGGCGCAAGTCGAGTTCGGCATCAACGTGGCGCAGCGCGGCCTCTGGCGCGAAGCCATCTACCGCTGGGACAAAGCCACCGAGATCGACCCCACGTACGCCGCCGCGTTCAACGACCTGGCGATTGCGTACGAGCACGAAGGTCAGCTCGACAAAGCCCGCAAGGCGTACGAGCGTGCCCTCGAGCTCGATCCGAACAACGCCCAGGTCCGTCAGAACTACGAGCTGTTCAAGGAAATCAATGACCGGACGACCGCCAAGGAAAAATAGCGCGTCGCGAAGGGTCGCCCGGCGTCTCGTGCTGGCGGCTGTCACTGCGGGCGTCGCGGTCATCGTCGCGGCCTGCGGGGCCGACTACTACGAAATCCCGATCGAAACGCCCATCCAGCCCAAGCTGGATGTCAGCGCGTTTCAGCGCGTGCTCGTCGCCGGCTTCGTGGCGGGTGGCAGCGAGGACGTCGATGCCAACCAGGAAACCGTCCGCCTGCTGCGCAGCCAGCTCCGCACGAAGTCGTCGCTGAAGGTGATCGACGCCGACGTCCTGCCGCTGCTCGAAGTGGCCCAGGACCAGGCGCAGCCTGCCATCGTCGAGGCCGGGTCTTCGTCCGGAACATCGGCCGACCGCGCCGCCGCCCCAGCTGGGCTCAAGAACATCAAGGAAGAAAAGGATCTGGAGCCCTACGAGCGCCTGTTCGCGAACACCACGTATTGGAAGCGCATCGGCGAGGAATTCCAGAATCCCCTCATCGTCACCGGCACGGTGTTGTTCACGAATCGATCGACCTCGGGCTTCGTGCAGCGCGACCAGGAAGTTTTCGACAGCCTGGGCCGCCGGCGAGTGATGCCGGTCCGCACCTACATGGAACGCAAGGGCTTCGTCCTCCGCCCCAAGTTCGTCTTCATCGATGGCCGGACGGGCGCGACGATGTACTCGGAGAGCTACCGGGAAGAGATTCTCTACAACGCCCAGCAGAACACGCCGGCGCTGTCCTCCTATTTCGAGCTCATGGACCGCCTGGTCCCGAGTTTCCTCAGCGCGCTCAGCAGTCAGAAGATTCGCGGCACCCGCGTGCTCCTGCGGTAGCGGCCCCGTCGCAGCAACCCTTTACACCTGAACGTTTTGGCTGCTATACTTCCCCCTTTGCACAGGGGCTAAGAATGTACGCGATCATCCAGAGCGGCGGCCATCAGATCAAGGTGACGAAGGGCGGGACGGCCGTCGTCGCGGGGACAGTCGGAGAGGCCGGCGCGGCCGTATCAATCGACACCGTGCTGCTGGTCGAAAAGGACGGCGGGGAAATCGTCGCCGGCTCGCCGTTCGTCGCGAATGCCCGCGTCACGGCCGTGGTCGACGGCGAGAAGCGCGGCCCGAAGATCCGCGTATTCAAGAAGAAGCGCCGCAAGGGAATGCGCCGCACCAAAGGGCACCGCGCGGTGTATACGCAGGTGCGAATCACGGACATACTTCTATAGGGATTGGGGCTTAGGGACTAGGGATTAGTGGGGCACGGCAGTTCCGCTGACTAATCCCTAATCCCTAGACCCCATTCCCTTCTGGATCACAGCAATGGCTCATAAAAAAGGACAAGGCAGCTCCCGCAACGGCCGCGACTCGAATTCGCAGCGGCTCGGCGTGAAGGCGCACGACGGGAACATCGTCAGCGGCGGCACCATCATCGTGCGGCAGCGCGGACGGCGGTTCCGTCCGGGCCTCAATGCGGGGATCGGCAAGGACGACACGATCTTCGCGAAGATCGACGGCCGCGTGAAGTTCGAGAACCACGGCGCGCACGGCAGGGTCATCAGCATTCAACCGCCAGAATAATTGGTGAGTGGGGAATTGGTGAATTGGTGAATCACCAATTCGCAAATTCGCCAAATCACCAACTGCATGTTTGTAGACGAAGTCGACATTCACGTCGAGGCCGGTCATGGCGGTCGCGGGTGTCTGGCCTTCCGGCGCGAGAAGTTCGTGCCCCGCGGCGGGCCGAGCGGCGGCGATGGCGGACACGGCGGGTCGGTCTACCTGGTCGCAAGCCCTCACATCAACACCCTGATCAATTTCCGATTTCATCCTGAATTCGAGGCCGAGCGGGGCGAGCACGGCATGGGCTCGAACTGCACCGGCCACGGCGGCGCCGATCTCGAGCTCGCCGTCCCGATCGGGACGCTTGTCTCCGAACGAACAGCGGAGGGCGATCCGCCGTACCGCCTGATCGCCGATCTGGCCGAGGAAGGCCAGCGCGTTCTCGTCGCGAAAGGCGGTCGCGGCGGCATGGGCAACGCCCGATTTGCGACGGCGACGAATCGCGCGCCGCGCAAGGTTCAGCCGGGCGAGGCTGGCGACATCAAGGACCTGCGTCTCGAGCTGAAGCTGCTCGCCGACGTGGGGCTCGTCGGCTTTCCCAACGCCGGCAAGTCGACGATGATCGCGCGCATCTCCGCCGCGAGGCCGAAGATTGCCGACTATCCCTTCACGACGCTCGTGCCGAACCTGGGCGTGGTGCGGCTTGGCGAGGACCGCAGCTTCGTGGTCGCCGACGTGCCCGGGCTGATCGAGGGCGCGCATCGCGGCCTGGGCCTCGGCCACCAGTTTCTCCGGCACCTCGAGCGCACCAAGGTGCTCGTGCACCTGGTGGATGTGTCGAGCGCGACGGGACGCGATCCGGCGGACGATCTCGACGTCATCCGGCGGGAGCTCGAGCTCTTTCAGCCGACGTTGGCCGCGAAACCGCAGATCGTTGCCGCAAGCAAGATCGACGCGGTCGACGACGAGTCGCGCGTCACCGCGCTGGCGAAAAAGGCTGCCGACCTGCACCTGCCGTTCTATCGCGTCTCGGCCGCAACCGGCGCCGGCATCCATGAGCTGCTCGAAGCCATGTGGCAGCGCCTCGCGGCGCCACGCCAGGCTGCCTGACTAGGAGCCTGTCCTGGCATTGATCACGCGAAAGATCGGCATCCTCGGCGGCACCTTCGACCCTTTTCATTGCGGCCACCTGGATGTCGCGGCCCGCGCTCAGGAGGCACTGGGGCTGTCGCGGCTGTACATCATCACGTCGAACATCCCGCCTCACCGGCAGCAGCCGTTTGCGTCCGCTTACCACCGCTTTGCCATGGTCTCGTTCGCCGTGGCGTCCCGCGAGAGCTGGCGGGCGGCCGACCTCGAGCTACGGTCCCCGGAGCCGTCGTACACGTCCGGAACACTCGCGAAGTTCCACGAGCGCGGCTACGCGGCGTCGGAGCTGTTTTTTGTCATCGGCGCCGATGCGTTTGCAGAAATTGCCACGTGGCACGACTACCCCGCGATCCTCGATGCGGCACACTTCGCCGTCGTCTCTCGGCCCGGCTTTCCGGTCGAGGAACTGCCGCATCGGCTGCCGCGCCTAATGTCGCGCATGGTGCGTCCGCCGCTCGATCCGTTGTCGCAGATCGAGCCGATGATCTCCTTGATCGACGCGCCGACCGCCGACGTGTCGTCCACCGCGATTCGTGCCCGGGTCGCCGCGGGCGAATCGATCGCCGGGCTCGTTCCTCCAGGCGTCCAGCACCACATCGAGCAGCACGGACTCTATACGTCGATGACGCCGGGGCGGCGTGCGTCGGATCACGCGCCCGCGTCCGCGGCAGGCAGGTTGCATGGCCAAAGCTGACAAACGAAAGAAGACGACTCGCCTTCCGAAACAGATCGAACGCGCAATTGCCGCCGCCGAGGACAAGAAGGCGATGGACCTCGTGGTGCTGGATCTGCGAAAGGCGGCGGGATTCACCGACTTCTTTCTGATCGCCTCGGGTAGCAACCCGCGTCAGATTCGGGCCATCGCCGACAGCGTCGTGGAGGCGTTGGCGGCGGAGGGCGTGAAACCGGCGCACGTCGAAGGCCACGACCGATCCGAATGGATTCTGCTCGACTACTTCGATTTCGTCGTGCACATCTTCGCGACCGAAACGCGGCTCTTCTACGGCCTCGAGCGGCTGTGGGGCAACGCCGATCGGATCGAGGTTGCCGCCGCGCGTTAGCGATCGCACAACGCGCGGCGCGGCTCGGCGCGGATTGGCTGCGGCCGGTCACTGCGACTGATGGCTGCGACTGACTCAGGCGTCGGCGCAGCGCGCGCCGCCTTCGACGCCATTCTCGCCGTCGTCCTCTCTCCATCCTGCGCCGCCTGCGACCGTCTGCTCGAACAACCGACGCGCGGTCCGGTCTGTCCGCCGTGCTGGGCGTCGATTCTGCCGCTGACACCGCCGCTCTGCGATCAGTGCGGCGATCCGCTGGCGACGTGGCGCGCGATCAGCGGGCCGCTGACGCGGTGCCCGCGCTGCCGTCGCGCCCCGCGCCTGGTCGCCAGGGCGCGCGCCATTGGCGCGTATGACGGAGCGCTGCGCGCCGTCGTCCACGCTCTCAAATACCAGGGACGCCGATCGCTGGCCCGGCCGCTGGCGCGGTTGATGCGCGTCCGCGGAGCCGGCGTCCTCGAGGGTGCCACCTGTGTCGTTCCGGTCCCGCTCCACGCATCGCGCCTGCGGCAGCGCGGCTTCAATCAGGCGAAGGATCTCGCCCGTCTCCTGCAGGTGCCCGTCGTACCAGCCCTGCGGCGCATCCGCGCGACCGTGACTCAGACCGACCTGCCCGCGGCGCAGCGTCATCGGAACGTCCGCGGTGCGTTTGCCGTCACCCGCGCGGCCGCTTCGCTTGTCGGTGCAATCGTTGTCCTCGTGGACGACGTGAGTACCACAGGCGCGACGCTCGAAGCCTGCGCGCGGGTGCTGAAAGAGGCGGGAGTGAAGGAAGTGCGCGCGTTGACCGCCGCGCGGGTCGTCGGCTATCACGGGACGTCCGTACCCGCAGCGCAGCCCTCCTAGGGCTGCCGGCGGCCGAGAGCAGGCCTGCCCGCCTTCGCGCTCCGCGCTTCGGCGCGTCTCGCCGTAGCTCGCTGGATCGATGGCGAGCGGAGGCGGAAAGGCCTGCGCTACGAGCGGCCGCCGTTACTCTGCACTCGTAGCGCAGCCCTTTAGGGCTGCCTTTTAGGGCTGCCCGACGATCCGGGTCACTTCCGCGAACACGTCGGCGGCAATCTCGTCTTTTGCGCGCTCACCGTCGAGCACCACCCATCCGTGCGCGGCCGCCTGCCGGCGATAGCTTTCGCGCACGCGCTGCTGGAGCGCCAAATCGCGTTCGTAGCGGTCCCGGTCCACCGACTTCCGTTTCACCGCGGTTTCGGGCGCGATGTCGAGCATGATCGTCAGCGCGGCCCGCGGCAGGAACCGCTGCACGTCGTCGAGCCACGCGGGATCGAGGCCCTGCGCTTCGCCGTACGCGATGCTTGAAGCGGTGTACCGATCGCAGACGAGGATGAGCCCGCCCTCGATCCAGCGCTGAAGGTCCGCCTTTCGTTCGTAGCGATTCGCGATGTACAGGAGCTGCATCACGTCGGCCTCGTACTCCCGCTCGCCGGCCAGCGCGCGCGCGATCTCCTCCCCAATCGATGTGCCGTAGTCGGGAAACGACACCAGCCTCGACTTGTGCCCCTGTTCCTTCAGGCGATCGCGGAGCAGTTCCGCCTGCGTCTGCTTGCCGCTCTGATCCAACCCTTCGAAGGCGACGAGAAGGCCGGCCATCAGGATTCGAGAAGGAGCATGTCGTCGACGGTCTGACGGCGGCGGACGACGCGCCAGGCGCCGGCATCGACCAGCACTTCGGCGGGCAGTGGACGACGGTTGTAGTTGGAGGCCATGACCGATCCGTAGGCGCCGGCGTCGCGGATAGCGATGAGATCGCCGACTGTGAGCTGGGGCAAGGTTCTGTCGCGGCCGACGACATCGCTGCTCTCGCAGACCGGGCCGACGATCTCGTACGCCCGGTCGCGGTCGGGCCGGGACGTGACGGCCTCGATCTGGTGAAACGCGCCATAGAGCGCGGGGCGCAGCAGCTCCGTCATGCCGGCGTCGATGATGGCGAAGTCGGAGTCGCCGGTCCGCGGTTTGAGGTCGATCACGCGCGCCAGGAGCACGCCCGCCGGCGCCGCGATCGCGCGTCCCGGTTCGAGGACGATCGGCAGGCCCGTCGCCCGTACCTCGTCGAGCAGCGCGGACACGTACTCGCGCAGATCGGGCACCTCGCGGCCATCGTACGAGACGCCGAGGCCGCCGCCCAGATCTACGTACTCGAGGCGGCTGCCGGCGTCCTGCAACTCGCGACTGACTCGCGCGGCGAGGGCGGCGGCCCGCCGGAGCGGCTCGAGCGACGTGATCTGTGAACCGACGTGCACGTGAAGCGCGACGAGCGTCAGCGACGGCCTGCTGCGCAGCGACGCCAGCAGCTCGCGCGCATCATCGAGCGGCACGCCGAACTTGTTGATCCTGAGACCGGTCGAGATGTGCGGGTGACTTTTCGCGTCGATGTCCGGATTCAGGCGGATGGCGACGCGCGCCGAGCGTCCCAGCCGTGACGCCATCGCTTCGACGCGGGCGAGCTCGCCGGCCGATTCGACGTTGATCGCCTTGACGCCCAGGCCGACGGCGTACTCGATCTCCGCGGGGGACTTGCCGACACCGGTGAAGACGATCTGGGAGGGCTGGAACCCGGCCCTGCGCGCGACTTCGACCTCCCAGACCGTGTTGGCGTCGACGGCGCTGCCAAGCTCGCGCAGGAGCCGCGCGACGGCCAGCGTCGAATTGGCTTTCAGCGCGTAGTGAATCGTGTGCGGGTAGCCGTCGAAGGCCGAGTCGATCGCCCGGTAGCGGGCGCGGAGCGTTTCGGCGCTGTAGACGTACAGCGGCGTGCCCTCGGCAGCGGCGATGGCCGCGAGCGGCACGCCGTCGCACACGAGTTCGTGCTGTTCACGATAGAAGCCTACGGCGCGTGTCGATGTCGGCAATCTGGTTATGTATTCTAGGTTATCCCTTGATAAATGTTCCTGTGCCGACGACGTTCAGGTGTCCCGTGGCGTCCGCCGTCCCGGTCAGCTCGAGGTCGCCGGGCGAGTTCTCGTACTGGCCGGTACCGTCGACAATGGTGTGGGTTTCCGCGAACGACGCGGTTCCGTCCTGATTCGGAATCACCTGGCGTTCAAACTCCGTAGAGATCGTCGAGCCGTCCGCCATGGTGAAGACGCCTGTTCCCGTGTAGTGACCAGTGGAATCCACGAGCTCCGACAGCTCGCCTCTGACGCGACCAAGTACCGTCGCAATCCCGGTCACCGGCACGTCCTGACACAGTCCGGCGGGCGGGCCGGGACAAGGGTCACTCGAGACAATCTGCCCCGACGCGGTGACCCTGACGGTCTTCTGCGGCCCCGCCAGCGCACTGGCGGCGAGGAGGACGACCGCTGAGAAGAGGATGATCGTCAGAGCAGATTGTCGGACGGACGATGGGACAAGTGTACGCATTGGGATTCGGACCTCATGCTCAACGGTTGGCGAAGGAAGGTGAGCGCCAACTTTATACACTGAACCGCAGGGGTCCGGACATCGGCCTGCGGAATTTCAGTGAAGGATCGGCGATGGCATGTGAGCGTGGTGAAACCTGCCACCCGCTGGGGACCGCCCGATTCTAGGGTATTCTACTCAATCCTTCATGCTCCCGGACTCACCGGACGCGGTCGAGGCGCTCATCAAGCGGTGCCTGAGCGGCGATCAGATCGCCTGGGAACAGATCGTCCGCCAGTACTGGCGCAAGGTGTTCAACGTCGCGTACAAGTTCGTCGGCAAGCACGACGAGGCCGAAGATCTCACACAGGACATCTTCCTCAAGATCTTCAAGTCCCTCGACACGTTCGACCGCCGCGCGAATTTTCAGACGTGGCTGATCAGCATCAGCCGCAACCTGTGCATCGATCACTACCGCAGCGTGCGCAAGGAGCGCGAGACCATCGACCGCGACGTCGACGCCAACGACCTCTCGCCGGTGTCGCGCGAGATCGGACCGGTGGCGGCGCTCGAGCAGCGCGACCGGGTCGTGCTGCTGCGGCAGGCGATGGCCGCCCTGCCGGAAACGTTGCGCACCGCCGTCCTGATG
>Ga0193697_1000461_pt1 | contig 14280 bp, 11 predicted proteins | sample L3m2metaG_FD_145073 | JGI IMG/M metagenome (GOLD analysis project Ga0193697, IMG submission 145073) | Soil microbial communities from a riparian zone of the East river system, Colorado, United States - L3m2 | ecosystem: Environmental > Terrestrial > Soil > Riparian zone | place: USA: East River... | reverse complement strand
TCGACCGCCCCATACCGCCCCTTACCGCCTCCTACCGCCCGTCTCTCCATGGCTCCCTCACTCTCAGCACCCACGTGGTATCCATGCCCACGAGCACTACGCGATCACTCACGATCTCCTTGACCCTGATCCCTGACACCACATCACCTACCCTGACGACGCGAACTCCCTCGACCCCTGGCAGTCCCTCGATCACCGCCGTCGCCTCGGCTCCCGCAACAAGCCCAAGCAACGTGAGCGTAGGCCTCGGCGGCTGAGACACGTCGACAGGGTTGGCTGCCCGCTGCGGGTCGTACGCCAAGGCCGGCGCACGGCGGGTCGCACGAAACACGTCGCGCGCAACCGCGAGGCGCGCGAGGGAGTCGGCGGGGTAAGGCGACGGGACGGCGGAGGGCGGCGAAGGACGGCGCAGGGCGGCCGAAGGCGTAAGCGTCACCACGGGTGCGAACCCCGAGACGGCGAGCGCCACGCCACCCGCGACCACCCACATCCCCACGCCCCACATCCCACGCCCCGTCATTTCGACCCCCGCGACAGGAAGAGGCCCACAACCGTGGCCTCGATCTTCAGCTGCTCGGGCGCGTTGAGACGGCCCACCGGATCGGTCGCCTGTACGGAAAGTGCGGGTAGGGTCAACAACGGATCACCCTTCTCGACAGCGCCGAGGAAACGCGTCAGCCCGGCGACGTCGCCTTCCAGCTCCACGTGCACCGCGACACGATTGAAAGCGCCCTCCGACGAAGAGTCGGGCAGCGGATCGAGCCTCATGACCCGCAACGCATGTCGACTGGCAGCGAGGGAAACGAGGCCGGAGAGGGACGCCTGTGCTTCGGCGGCCGTACGTCCTTCGATGAGCCGCGGGGCGAGAGCGACCACGGCACCCAGGGTCTGCGCCAGCGTATCCCGCGTCGCGGCCGCTCCCGCGAGAACGTCGTTGGCTCGAGCGACTGTCTGCACCCGCTCCACTGCCTCGACGCGCAGCGCTGCCACCGCGCGAACGGTCCACGGCACTACGCGCAGCACGAGAATCGCGCCGACCACCGCGGCCCCACCCCAGATCAACGCCCGCCGGTCGCGGGGCGTCACGGCTGTACCTCGATTCGAGCCACGATAGCAAAACGATCGCGCTCCATGTCCTTTAGGGCCGTGCTCCCTGCTACGTGCTCCCGTGTCACAGGTCCCTCCATCTTCACGTCCCGCAGCATCGCCAGGCGCTCCAACTGTGCGACGACTCGCGCGGCTGCGGGTGCGTACCCCGACAGACGGACCACCCCGTCCGGCGTCACCTGAAAGGCCGCGAGGTACGTCGAATCGCCGAGCGACTGGGTGATGGCGGCGAGCAGCGCGAGGTGGCGGGATCGGTGCTCTTCGGCGCGCGCGACATTGCCCAGCGTGGCGCGAGCCAGATCGAGGTCGCGGCGCGCGACGAGCGCCGAGTCGACGGCCGGTGCGGCGGCGCCGAGTGAGCGCGTTGCGGTCTGCCGGATCCACGCCAGGCGTCCCACGAGGATGCTCGCGGCGGCGAGCCACAGCGCGGCACCAATGCCGAACAGCCGCATCATCCGGCGACGACCACGTCGCTCCTGCGCGGTACGTGCCTCGACGGGTAGTAGCGTGAGTCGCGGCAACGCGATCGCGGCTCCGAACGCAGCCGCGAAGTGATGAGCCTCCGCGCCCAAGGCGGCCAAGGGCGCCACGAGTGGCGGTGCCTCCCCGTGTTCCGTTCCCCGCGTCAAACGACTTTGCCATGTACCGCCCTGACCAACGTCGAGCACCTCGCTCGTCCCGCCATTCGCGAATACGATCGGGCTCTGCGCGCATGACGTGGCCCGCGGCAGGACCTCCGCGGCCGAGCCGAGGCCTTCGAGCGCGAGCCCCGCTTGCGCGCATCCGGCGAGGACCGCGCGCACGAGCGGCTCTGGCGCCGCCCCCGCCCACAGCGCGGCGCTGTCCTTCGTCACGGCGACGCGCACACCGTCCGTGACGAGTGGCGCGCCATTCTGGCGAAATAGGCGAGGGGCTTCGAGCGCCACGTAGCGACGCATCGCAGCTGGTTTGAGAGGGGGCGCCGGAACGATGGAGCGGAGTTGGACCACGTCCCGCTCGAGGACAACCCGCGCGCGGCGCACCGGTGCTCCAGCCTCACTTGCAAGCCGCGCGATGACTTCGCCGAGGCTGGCGTAGTCGTCGTACGGAGCCGCTCCGGCCCAGTGGATGGCGTCGCGCCACCAGAGGACGGCATGCACGTGCGCCGCGCCAACCGAGATGCCGATTACCACATCTCCCTCCGGATCACCGCGAGCCGTTCTGGGAGCGGCACGACGATGATCCCGATCGTCGCGTGTGTTGGTTCACCGTTGACGCTGCCCTCGGCGGTGACCTTGAGCTGCGGGGCCGAGAACGTGGCGAGTCGGGCGAGCTCCGCGTAGCGCGCCAGCAAGACCTCGCGGGCGTTGGGCGACAGCAGTCCCGCGAGCTCATCGAGGCTCCCGACCGGCCGTCCCACCTCCCGCCGTGTGAGCAACCGATCGACGGCCTCGGACGAGAGGCCGGGCAGCGCCAGCAGTACCTCCCGCGGCGCTCCCGAGAGATTGATCGTCCCCGGGCCGTCGACTGTGACAAGCGCCGGATCGAGGCCCGGCGCTTCGGCGAGATCGGCGAGCGGACGGAGGCGCCGCCGGGCGATGAGCGAGTCGGCATTGCTCGTTACGCTCTCGAGGACCTCTCTCTCGGCCGTGTTCAGGTTGACTCGCCGCGTCGGATCTTCGATTCGCCACGTGCACTGGGTCCCCCGCCCCAAGGCGATCGTCGCGGTGTCAGCCAGGCGGTGCTGCGTCCAGCGAGCTTGGACGATGGCAAGACACGCTTCTGCGGCCCAGCGGCCACGAGTCAGCGCGATACGGTTCAACGTCGTGCGCTGGCCGAGTCTCGTGGTGGCGAGCGCGAGACCCACTACCGCGGAAAGGGCGGTGATCAACCAGAGGACGGTGAGGAGGGCAAAACCTCGCCGACTCATCCGCGCGACCCCACGACAAACAAGAGTGTGTCGACGGTTGCCGCCCGCTGGACGCGCACGCGTACAGCCACAGGTGCCGAGACCGGTGAGATCCACTCCCGCACCCACGCGGCGTTGGCCCCGGGCTCGAGCAGGTAGTCGAACTCGACGCCCGTCACATCGCTCCACGCACCGAACCGTCCGCCTTGGGCCGCGAGAGTGACCCGCCGCCGCTCGAGCCACCCCGAGGCCACGCGCTGCCACGTCGTGAACTCGACGCGCTCGGGTCGCCCTGCGAACCCACCTGCGCCTTCGGTCCCGACGTCGAGCGAGCCGAACATCTCAGTGAGCGACCGGCGGGCGTTCGCGTCGCGGTCGAGCGACGTGCGCGCCTCACCGAGCCGCTCGGTGCCGGTGACGACACCGGTGAAGATCTGGTGCGCCAGCAGAACGACGAGCCCTGAGAGCATGAGGGCGATCATCACCTCGATCAGGGTAAAGCCCCGCGAATACGCGCCCTGAGCCCGGGAAAACACGTCAACGGACATCTGCCGGACCCCCCCGCCACACGACAGTCACCAGATCCTCGACACCGGACGCCGCGCTCCGCTCGACAGCAAGCCGATACAGACCGCGCTCGGGGCGCTGAACTCGCATGACGTATGGGCCCACGGGGCGCTCGCCAATCCGCTGATCCAGCTCATCGCGCTTGAGCAGGCTCCACGCGGTGAGCAGTCGCTCCTCGTCCGCCAGTTCGCGCTCGCGGTCCCGCGCCACGGACACCGCCCGCGTCCCACCTGCAACGAGATCAACCAGCGCCAGCCCCGCGACGCCGAGGATGATCACGGCCGCGAGAACCTCGAGCAGCGCCACGCCGCGCTCACGGCGCATTGGGCTCCCCTGTCAATCCGTCAACGCCGGGACCCATGGCGCGACCGTCTGGGAGAAAGAGGACGCCGTGCGACGTACGCGGTGCGCCGGACTTGATCGCTTCGGCTCGCGCTTGGCGCAGCGCAAGCACTTCGTCGGACTCCCGAGGCTCGCGCAGACTCGCGATCGCGAGTCCGCTGACACCCAACACAAGTCCGAGCAACGCGAGCACGACGAGCAGCTCGACGAGCGTCACCCCAGGGCTACGGACGGAGCGCATAGACCGCCTGGAGCAAGGCCGCGGCAACGAACGCGACGAGACCCGCGAACAGCAGAATCATCCCGGGCTCGAGGAACGAGACGAGCGTCTTGAGGCGCCGCTCCGCCTCAGCGTCGTCCAACTGCGCGGCCTTAGCGAGGAGAACGGGGAGACGCCCCGAGCCTTCCCCGATCGCGGCCAGTTGCAGCGCGTTGGCCGTCAACGCCCCGGCCGCATCGAGCGCCGCGGTGAGACCCTGTCCCTCGGCCACGCGGCCGCGAGCCGCCGCGATGCGCGTCGACACCGCGGCATCACCCGCCGCTTCGCGCGCGATTTCGAGCGCCGCGAGCACCGGCGTGCCAGAACCGAGCAGCGCGCCCAACGTCCTCGAGGCACGGGCGCTGGCGAGCGCGTGCCGCAGCGCCCCGACGACGGGCAGCCGCAAGAGCCAGGCATGCCACGCGGCGCGGCGCTCGGTGACGAGCCGGAAGGCAACGATCGCCAGGCCGACGCCGGCGACACCGAGTAGGAGCCCGTAACCGCGTACGCCAGCCGAGAGGGAAAGAAGGATGCGCGTCGCGGTGGGAAGGTCCTGGCCGAGATCGGCGAGCAGCGCGGCGAAGCGCGGAATCACGAAGAGCACGATCAGCGCGATGGCGCCCGAGCCGACGACGGCGAGCAGGGTGGGATACGTCAGCGCCGAACGCACCCGCGCTTCGGTTTCGGCTTCGCGCTCGAGCTGCGCGGCGGCCTGGCCGAGCGCGGCCCCGAGGCCCACGCCGCGCTCGCCCGCGCGCACCAATCCCACCGTCACGGGCGAGAACGCGTGCTCAGCCGCGAGCGCGCCGCCGAGCGACGAGCCTTCGCGCACGCGCTGCGCCACGCGGCCGAGCCCGTCCCGCAGCGGACCGGTCGCGACGCGCTCCGTCGCCTGAAGGGCTTTCTCCAAAGGCACACCCGCGTCGACAAACGCCGCGAGGCTCTCGAAGACCGTCGCCATCTGACGAGTTGACGTGCGGTGGAACAACGGCCTGGAAGGCTGCGAAGCCTCGACGAGTACCGGATAGAGCCCGCGTGCGGAGAGCACCGCGGCCGCCGCGGGCTCGGATGCGGCATCGAGCATCCCTCGAACGACCCCACCATCGGATCGCGCGGCTTCGTATCGGAACGCGGTCACTGGTCCCGTCCGATGTCGCGGTCCTCGCCTTCTCCGCCCTCTTTGCCGTCGCGTCCGAGTGAGAACAGGGAGTACGCGGAGCCAGTGTTCGCGTACGTGTAGGTCCGGCCCCACGGATCGAGCGGCACGGGTTTCTTGAGATAGGGACCCCGCCAGTTGCGCGCTGCCGGCTCACCTTGCGGCACGGCGCGCAGCGACTCGAGGCCCTGCGCGGTGCTTGGGTAGTAATCGTTGTCGAGGCGGTATTGATCGAGCGCGAGACCGAACAACTCGAGCTGCGCCTTGGCCGCGGTCACCTTGGCGTCACCCACATTGCGAAACACCATCGGCCCCACGAGGCCGGCCAGCACCGCGATGACCGCGATCACGACGAGCAACTCCATCAGCGTAAAGCCTCTACGGTTCCGTGACACGCAGGACCTCCTCAACCGTCGTGATCCCGGCCTGGACCTTGGCCCAGCCGTCCTCACGCAGGGTCTGCATTTCGTCCTCGCGAGCCATGTCCCGGAGGCGTGTGAGGGGCAGGTCGTGGGCGATGGCGTCCTTCAGTTCTTCCGTGATCGTCAAGAGCTCGAAGATTCCCGTGCGACCGCGGTAGCCGGTCTCCCGGCAGGCGGGGCACCCTTTGCCGCGCTGCAGGGTGATCGCGCCGACGGGCTCTTGCGCGAGGAGCGCGACCGCCTGCGGATCGGGGCGATAGCGTTCGCAGCAGTCGGCGCAGACTCTTCGGACCAGACGCTGCGCCAGCACGCCCACGAGCGACGCCGCGATCTCGTAGCGCGGCACCTTGAGATCGGTGAGCCGCGGTACGGCGCTGACGGCGTCGTTCGTATGAACAGTCGAGAACACGAGGTGCCCCGTCATCGCCGCCTCGACCGCGATGGCCGCGGTCTCGGGGTCGCGCATTTCGCCGACCATCATCACGTTCGGGTCTTGGCGCAGGATGCTGCGCAGCGCGTTGGCGAACGTGACGCCGGCCTTGCGCGTCACGGGCATCTGGGTGACGCCCTCGAGGTGATACTCGACGGGGTCCTCGACGGTGATCACCTTCTCGCTCCGCGTATCTCGTAAACCCAGGGCTGCGTAGAGCGTCGTGGTCTTCCCGCTACCCGTCGGTCCGGTGGCGAGGAGAAGCCCGTTGGGGCGCACCGCGAGATGCCGGAACTGCTCGAGCAGCTCGGGCGCCATCCCCAGGTCGGCAAGACCCACCGGCCGCCCGCCGCGATCGAGTAATCGCAGCACGACCGATTCCCCGTACAGCGTTGGCACCGTGGACACGCGGAGATCCAGCTCGCGCTCCTCGAGCCGAGCCCTGATGCGCCCGTCTTGTGGCACGCGCCGTTCCGCGATGTCGAGATCGGCGATCACCTTCACGCGACTCACGACGGCGCCTTGCAAGCCTTTCGGCGGGCTCGGCACGTCGGTGAGGACGCCGTCGACACGGAACCGCGTGCGCAGGCCGTCACGCGTGGACTCGAGATGGATGTCGGAGGCGCGCGCCTGATGCGCTTCGCGGATCAGCAGGTTCACGAACTTGATGACGGGAGCCTGGTTGATCAGGTCGCGGGCGTCGGCGAACGGGGCGTCGTTCGCGTCCCCTCCGCCGAGCCGCACTTCAGCATCGAGATCTCGGATTAGCTCGACGACGGACTCGGCCGCCGCGTAGGTGCGGCGAATCGCGTCGACCAATTCCTCGCGGGAGACGGGAACCAGCTCGAGCGATGCGTCGTAGGTGCGCTCGATCTCATCGAGCACCTCGACGGCGGGCGCACCGGCGACGGCGACGCGCACGTGATCGCCCGCGATTTCGAGCGGGAAGACGCCATTCGCCTCGAGGTAGACGGCCTCGAAGGCGTCGGGCAGGTCGAGTTTGGAAAGCAGGGCCGTGGGCACGGCGGTCCTCCATGCTGATGTGACTCTGAAGACCTAGGCAGGGGCCGTGCCGCGGGGCGAGAACTTCGTTAAGAAGTTGGTGTCACCCCGCTTGCGATAACGGACGCGGGTCTGCGGCCGGCCTGACGTCACACGGGACAACGCCAACTCCTCGTGCTGGTGTCAGGATGGTGCGCCGACCTTTGTGCTTGTCGCTGCGAGCGTTAGGTGGCGTCACACGCCGAGCGGCTGCGCCCGAGGCGGAATTTGGTGTCGCGTGTGATGACACCGCACGGCGGTAGTGCTTGTCGATCGTGTTCACGTGCCAGCCCAGCAGCGCCGCCGCCTCGAGCCTGCGCCCGCGGGCGCGCTCGAGCGCCCACGAGGCCAGGGCCTGGCGCTCGCTGTGGGTCAACGTGGTCCACCCCGCGTCTCCTCCCCCTGCCTGCGCCACGCGAGCGGGCAGGTCAACCACGCGAACGCGCTCGCACCCGGTGGCTCGCACGACGGCGTACTGCACCACGCGCTGCAGCTCGCGCACGTTGCCGGGCCAGTCGTAGAGGAGCAGGCGTTCGAGCGCCGCCGGGTCGAAGAGTACGGGCACTACGGTACCACTCGCCTCGCGCTCACCGTCGAGGAAGTGATACGCCAGGACCGCGATGTCCTCGCGGCGTCGAACGAGCGCGGGCAGATCGATGACGAGATCGCCGATGCGGTACTGCAAGTCGGGGAGGAGGAGGTCGTCTCGAACGAGACGATCGAGAGGAATCGTGGAGGCAAGTATGACGCGACAGGTGATCGGCAGGGCGCGGCGGCCGCCGACGCGGGTCACGCGCGCGTCTTGCAGTGGCGCGAGGATCGCCGCCTGCTTGTCGCGTGACCAGTGTTGCAGTTCGTCGAGGAGCAGCGTGCCGGTGGCAGCACGCTCGAATGCGCCGGGCGCTTGATCGTTCGCGCCCGTGTAGGATCCCTTCTCGTGTCCAAAGAGCTGATTGTGGTACAATGAGTCGACCAGCTCGCCGCCCGTCACCGACACAAAGTCTCCTGTGCGCCCACTCCATTCATGCAGCAAACGTGCGAGTGTGCTCTTACCGGTTCCCGTGGGCCCGACGAGGAGCACCGGGTGACAGAGGCGAGCGAACTGACGCGCGAGATCGAGCGCGGCGCGGAGGGCAGCAGAGCAACCGACGAGCGACGGAGCATGGACGGGCATCATGGCTCGGGCCTGGCGTTGAGTTGCGTTGCTCGGAGGGCGTGTTGGAATTCTTCGCAGCACGCTGAGGAATCGCAATGCCCGCCGCACCAAACGTCATGTTGCGTCGACGCCACGAATCACACGGCGCGCAGGATCGTGGCGGGCGCCGGCACTGTGGCGTGTGACGCCCGTAAGCCCGCTGACGGGCAGCAGGTACGAACTCGCCTCCAACGTTTCTCGCACAACTCGGCGCGCGGTCGCGTGTGACGCCAGAGTCACGACACTCTGCAGACAAGAAATACAAAGTCGAGGCCGATTCGGTACTTGCGATTCCCCGCAGGTGAGTCGTTAACGCGGCACGGGGGATGCTTTGGCGTGGGGCGCTCCGGGCGTCCGGAACGACTGCTCCTCCATACACGGCCTGGCCCATGCGCGCTCGCGTACTCGTCACACTCGCCATTCCCGCTCTAACCTTGTCGACCTCGGCACCGCTTGCGGCCCCCGGCGCACCGTCCCGATCGTCGTCCGTCGTGTGCGGCACGTTGCAGAATCCCTGCCCTGGCATTCGCATCATCGCGAATACCTTTGCACCCGTAACGCGCCCTCCCGAAGCGGGGCCATTTACATACACGCTGACGCTGCGGAACGACATGGATATCGACGGCTCGGCGAGCGTAGCGTGTGCTTCCTCGGCGCAACTCGAGTGCACACCAAATCAAGAGAACTTCTTCATCACGAGCGGCGCCACGCAGGTGGTGACGATCAGTTACAACAGCAAAGGCCTGGGGCACTTCACACACCACATCACGGTCGAGAACCAGGATTGGGACGGCGCCAAGATCTACGAGCACTTTAAGTACTTCGACAGCGGCATCATCACGGTCAGCGGCGTCCCCATCGCGAGTCACATGAACCCGGTCGACTCGGCATCCTTTGTCGCGACGGATACGATGCAAGCGACGTTCTCGCATCCCAGCGGCGTAACCTCCACGTCGTTCCGGCTCCTCATCGACGGCGACGACAGTACAGCCGTTTCCGGTAACCGTGTTACGGTTACGAGCAACGGAATCAAAGCGGTCAACCTCGGTCTCACTGCCGGATACCACACCTTCGGAACCTATGCCTGCGCCGTAAATGGCCGCTGCGATTCGTTGTTTACGAGCTTCTATGAGACCGTCTCACTCGCGGGGTCGGTGCTCGACGACTCCCTCGGGTTGCCTCAGGGTGGCGGCCTGGAGGGACTCCTCCCCGGAGCACTGCCATTACCCATCGACTCGCTGCGCGGCTGCCCCGTGCATCTCGATGACCCGGAGATCAGACTCTATAACCCGTTTTCGTACATCACGCAGCCGGCCAATCCGGGCGCGGGCCTGCCGGCAGGCTACATCTTCCGCGCGGCGGCGTTGTGGGGCTCAACAGTTGTGATTACTACGAGCACACACGATTGGAAGGACGCCGACAACAAGCGGTGTGCCACGACCTACACGTACCTCACTCCGTCTCAGTACGACTGGAGCTTCTGGCAGAACGCAAGCACCACTGATCCCTTGTGGGACACGTATCCCTACTCTGACTGGACCGGTAGCCACGGCGGCGGGATTTCACCGCAGTCCGCGAAGGTTCACGGCAAGAAGAAGGGCGGCGGGATCGTGCCCCTCATGGAGTCGCCCGGCGCGATCAACCCCAGCACGTACAAGGTGTGGCTCAACGACGTGTTGATCGTGAACAATGGACAGCCGGTCGGAGGTACCGGGGTGACGACGGTCTACCTCGACCTGATCGGGTCCCAGTGGACACTGCCGGCGACGAGTACCCTTCTGCACCATTACAACGGTGGCAATCCCACCAGTGACAACGGCGGCTGGAACGAGGTGGTAGCGAGTGTCGCGGACTCCACGAACAATCGGAGTTACGTCCGCGCCCGATTCGTCGTAGGACAAGGGAACACGATCCAGCCGCTCGCGCTCGCGCCGCTGCGCGACTTTTCACATCTCGACCAGGGCGAGTGCGCCGCCTTCGGAGCGATCCAGTGCGGCGGCATCACGCTCACCCAGGCGATCCCCGGCTTCGTGTCCCGCGACCGCGACCGCAGCCTCCACCTCGTGTATCGCTCGGCCTCTCAACGCGCGGCGCAACTCCTCCCTGTGGACCTCCAGGTGCAGCGCGCCCAGGCCGCTCCGGACTCCCTGTGGGCCTGGCCCACGGCGAGCGGAGTCGTCGCCGGCGCCACGCTGCGCTACTACGGCGCCAAACGCCCCGCCGGTGTGACCGAGAGCGACACCCTGTGGGATGATGCGGCGCTCGAGCACCGGGTGTTCGGCGTCGCGGTGGATACGCCGATTACGGGGAACGTCGCCATTCGGCCGATCACGGTCACTGCGCGGAGTTTCTACCCGGGCAGCGTGCTTCGCGACGATACCCTGCGCCAGGAGGTCGTCTACCTCCAGCTGTCGGACACGACGATGACGCGGTTCGGTCCAGGGTGGGCGCTCGCGGAGCAAAGCCGGCTCATCTTCGTCACACCTCCCGGAGACTCGATCCGCGCCATCTGGCTGTCGGGCGACGGTTCTTACACAATCTTCCGGCGCTCCACTACCTGGCAAACACCGCCCGGCGAGACAGCGCGGCTGGTAGACCTGGGCTCGTCCGGCTCCTACGTCGTGGGGGCGAAGTACGTCCTCTACTTGGACAACGGAGCCAGCATCGGCTTCCGGCCGAACGGCTGGCAGGCGTGGACCGCCGACCTCGTAGCGAACCGCACGGTTTATGGATACGGCGGCGGCACGGATAGCACACGTCTCCTTACGATCACCGACCCGAGTGGGATCAAGTACGAGCTGACTTACGGGGCGGCAGGCACAATCACGGCGATCGCGATGCGTGGGACCGGCGGTTCACTTCAGACCATGGCGACACTGGATTACGATGCGAGCAACCGGCTCCGTAAGGTGACGATCCCGCGCAACGCGACGATCACTGACTCCACGCTCTTCACGTACCGAGCGAGCGCGCCCGGGGCCTATCTCGAAACGGTCACCGATCCGCGTTCAACGACGTCGGCTCCCATCGTCACCGGCTTCGCGTACGATGATCTCTACTACCTCCCGATCTCCACGACTCGGCCCCCCGACCACTACGGCTCGGGCGTCGCCGACTATCGCGACCCGCTGCGGCGCGCGGTGGCCCGCGCGAATCGGGGGCGCGGCACGATGCTGGCCGAGCGGCTGATCTGGGCCAACTGGTTCAAGGGCACATATGTGGATTTCGCCAGGTTCCCCACCGACTTCCAGGTGGACAAGTTCGGGGGCCCGACGATGGTGCGTCGTTTTGCCCCGACAACCGATTTATTGGCCGGGGACTTTGTACGCCGGATCGCACGCGACTCGGTTGGTCGAGTCACCAAGATCGTGGCCTCGGCCGATCACCCAGAGATGGCCGACTCGGTCATGTACCACTATGACGCATTGGGCCGCGTGGACACCATGTCCCGCAATACCGTCCAGTGGCCGATCACGACGTTCACGCTCGACACGGTGAGTTACGTGTACGACTCGGTTACCGTGGACCCGAGCGGCGCTCCCGGCAAGGCTTGGTGTTCGCGTCTCAAGTCCATGAAGGACGCGGTGGGCGGGATAACCAACGTCCTCTACGGGACGAGCGGCGCGGGCGCCGACCGTTGCCTTCCCCAGAAGGCGATCGGTCTCGCGTCGGACACGACGATCTTCACGTACGGCACTTTGGCGGCCGGGAACGTCTGGGGCGTGCGGCCCGTGCGCGTGCGCGATCCCAACGGCCTCGCCGACTCGGTCCAATACGACGGCTCCAACTGGAACAGCCTGCGCCACATCCGCGTCGCCGACACGGCGACGAGCCTGGCGTATTACAACGCCTTCGGGTGGATGGATTCGACGGTCGACGCGGTGGGTGTCCGCACCGACCTCCGATATGATCTCTCGGGGCGGGTGATTCGCACTCGCACGGGCCCGACGTCGAGCACGACCACGCCAACGGTCGCCAACTTCTACGGCCGCGGCGGGATCCTCGATAGTACCCGGGTCTATTCGTCCGCCGGAATCGACGCAGCCGCGTCGGGCACGATCCAGACCACCAAGAATTATTTCGATCGCCTCGGCCAGCTCGACTCGACGCTGACACCGGGTACCGCCCAGACCCGGCGCAACCATCACGTGCTGCGAGATCGCTGGGGTAATCCGATGTGGGACTACCCCGGCAACGGGACCTACGTGGTCCGCGTGCCCGACTGGCAGGGGCGGGCGAGCAGTATCGCGTTGAGCCAAGTCAGTCCCTCGTATTCGATCGACGGCCAGCCATTCGCAGACGCGGTGACCGACTCCGTCTACTTGTCCTTCGGGCTCGGCATGGGACGAACCCTCTCCGGTGGCCAGGGCTACTGGCTCGACTACGACAACAAGGGACGCGTCTTCCACGAACGCGGCGACCAGGTGGCCTGGACGGTCTCCCCATTCTACGAGCGCCAGCGCACGTTCAGCCGGGTGAACGCACCGATCACCGACGTGCTGACCTACGGTGACGGGCTCATCGTGAAGCGGGATTTCGAGTACAACCGGCGCGGGCAGCGCACCAGGATGACCGATTCACTTTCGATCGCGACGGGCAAGGGGAGCTGGGCCGCGGGCGCCGAGACCCGTGGAGCGATGAGGTACTACTACAACTCGGCGACGGCTCGGCTCGACTCGCTCGTGGACTCAAGCGCGACGGTGCGCGTGGGCCGTGCACGGTGGCTCTACGACCGCGGCGGCCGCGACACGCTGCAGGCCGTGTTGCTAGCCGGTGCCGACGCCGAAGTTGTCACGATCTCGCGCTATGACGCAGCGGGACGGGTCAACTACGTACAGAGTAACAAGCCGAGCGGAACGAACGCCGGTACCTGGTACCAGTTCTCCGCACCCACCTACTCCAAGGTGGACGAGCTGACTGCGTTCAGCTCCCTCGAGCCGAATGGCATTTCGACGCCGGACCCCCTGAGCCGCACTTCGAGCCTCACCTATGCGACAGACGGCACCCGCCGGTTGCTGTCTTCTAGCAAGACGGGCACGGGGTTCGGGTCGGTCTACTCGTGGACCTACGACGTGTTCGGCAATCGCCTGACCGAGAGTCGCAACATCCAGACCGAGACCGGCTGCGGCGCGCTATCGACGGGGACTTCGACGTTCGCGATCGACAATTCCCTCACGCGCACCACGGGCATATGCAGCAAGAACAACCATTACTACACAGACCAGGCCGGCAACCGTCTCGCGCAAGGCGACAGCAATTCCGTCGGTGGCGGCAACCTCGGCCCGCAGCAGATCATGTCGTACACGGCCCTAGGCCAGCTGTATTTCTCGATGACGTCGACCGCGCAGGTGGGCACGTACGACTACAACTGGCACCTGTACGACGCGGGCGGCACCCGCATCGAAACCGTGGTCAAGAGCGGCGACACGTACGTCCCGGGGACGCTCCCGAGCGACACCACGGGCACGCGCACGTTCTACGTGTACGATGGCAGCGATGTCACACTGACAGTCGTGAAGAGCGCGACCACCTGGTGGGTGCATCAGCGCTATTTGACGGGAGGCGTGGACGCACAACTCGCCGGGCGCTTCAGCCCAGCGTTCTCATGGGCACCGCAGAACCTCGCCCTCGTCGGGGACTATCAGGGCTCGACTGTCGCTGCGATCAAGGCGGACGGCACGCAAGAGACGAACGCCAAGTTCTGGACCCGGAGTCCGTTCGGTGGCTTGGAGGGCGCAACGGGCACGGGCGGCACGACGAACACGGGGACAGGGTTTACGGGCGCGAGCACGCCGAACGGCAGCGGTGGGTTTGTGTACATGCGGAACCGTTGGTATGATCCGCAGACGGGGCGGTTCCTGACGCAGGACCCG
>Ga0193697_1000460_pt1 | contig 14320 bp, 9 predicted proteins | sample L3m2metaG_FD_145073 | JGI IMG/M metagenome (GOLD analysis project Ga0193697, IMG submission 145073) | Soil microbial communities from a riparian zone of the East river system, Colorado, United States - L3m2 | ecosystem: Environmental > Terrestrial > Soil > Riparian zone | place: USA: East River... | reverse complement strand
TCTCTTCGACGACGGCAGCGGAAGTCTCGTCGCAGGAGGTTTCGATTCCGAGGATGAGCATGTCTGGAACTCTGTCGGGGCTCGGGGCTAGTGGCTAGCTGTCAACCGCCTCAGGGCTAGGGGGCTAGCTGTAACCCGCCTCAGGGAGTAGCTGCGACTCGCTCTCGTTCTTCGAACGCGCGCTTGAGCGATTCGCTGTACGGCGGCCGGAAGATGCCGCGCTCGGTGATGATGCCGGTGATGAAGCGATGCGGCGTGACGTCGAACGCCGGATTCCAGACCAGCGCCTCCGCGGGCGACATCTGTGAGCCGCCGATGTGCGTGACTTCGCGGGCGCTGCGCTCCTCGATCGGGATACCGGCGCCGTCAGCGGTGTTCAGGTCGATGGTGGACAACGGCGCCGCCACGTAGAACGGGATGTTGTGCTCGCGCGCGAGCACCGCGACGCCGTAGGTGCCGATCTTGTTGGCGGTGTCGCCGTTGGCCGCAATCCGGTCGGCGCCGACGACGACGAGATCGACTTTGCCTTGCAGCATCAGGGCTCCCGCCATGTTGTCGGTGATCACCGTGGTCTGGATGCCATCGCGCACCAGCTCCCACGCCGTGAGGCGCGCCCCCTGCAGGAAGGGCCGCGTCTCGTCGGCGAAGACGACTACGTGCTTGCCGGCGTCGACGGCACCGCGAACCACACCGAGTGCGGTCCCGTAACCGGCAGTCGCCAGCGCGCCGGCGTTGCAGTGCGTCAGAATCCTCGCCTCGCTGGGCACCACATCCGCGCCGAACGCCCCCAGCGCCCGGCAGCTGGCGACGTCTTCGTCGTGGATGGCGGCCGACTCGGCGTCGAGGCGGTCCTTGATCTGATCGACCGATTCGCCGGCGAGGGCGGCGGCGGCGAACGTCCGTCGCATGCGCTCGATCGCCCAGAAGAGGTTGACCGCGGTCGGGCGGGTACCAGCCATCAGCTCGCAGATCTTGTGGAATTCGGCGGCGAATTTCTGCGTGCCGGTCGCCTTGCTCTTGCGCATGCCGAGCGCGATCCCCATGGCGGCCGCGACGCCAATCGCCGGCGCCCCGCGGATGACCATGGTCTTGATGGCGCGCGCCACCTCTGGCGCGGTTTTGCAGCGGACGTAGACCTCTTCCGCCGGAAGCTTGCGCTGATCGATCATCACGACCGCGTCCGCCTCGCGGGCAATCGTCGGGAGCATCCGACGATTGTACTAGAGCAGCCGCGCGTCGAACGGCAGTGGCAGGAGGTCCTTCAACCGATGGACGCCCTTGGGCTCGTGCATGTTGGCCAGGTGGACTTCGAGGTTGCCGCCGAACTCCCACAGGATCTGGCGGCACGCGCCGCATGGCGGCGTCGGCGAGTCGGTGTCGGCCACGATGGCGATTCTCGTGAAGGCGCGGTGGCCGTCGGACAGCGCTTTGAACATCGCGACCCGTTCGGCGCAGATCGTCAGGCCGTAGGTGGCGTTCTCGATATTGCAGCCAGCGACGACGGTGCCGTCGGCCACCTCGAGCGCGGCGCCGACCTTGAAATGCGAGAAGGCGGCGTCGGCATTCTCACGTGCCCGGCGGGCGGCGGCCACCAGATCGATCGCTCCTTCCCCCCCACGATCGCGCAGGCGGCGCGGACCGAGACGCCGCTCGACGCCACCGCGCTGCTCGCCGGCTGAGCGCCCCAGGTTGTGCTGCCGGCGATCGAATCCGGTGCGCCGGTCGGCTTCGACACGCGCGCGCCGGTCGCCGGTCAGCAGCCTGGCATCGTCCGGCCTGCGGACGCCGTTGACGACGTGGGTGACGCGGGCCAACTGATACAGCTGCGCCGTCAGCAGCTGCACTTCCGGGTCGCCGTGGCAGCGCTCGGCGGCCGAAAGGTCGCTCCAGTGGCGCACGGCATAAAAGCGGCGCGGGTTCGCCTCGTCGCGAATCGTCTCGGCGCGGCCGTACTCTTTTCGAATCAGCAGGGCCTCAAACCGCGTCGCCAGGGCGAGAAACTCCTCTTCCTTGCCCGGCCGCACGTCCACCAGCGTCACCGACAAACGGCGGTCAGAGCTGCCCAATGATCCCCTCCAGCAACGCGATGAACTGTCCGCGGATGCGGCGGGCCGTCTCCATCACTTCGTCGTGATTCAACGGCTGCGGCAGCACGCCGGCCGCCATGTTGGTGATGCACGAAATCCCGAGCACCTCGATGCCCATGTGGCGCGCGGCGATCGCTTCCGGCACGGTCGACATGCCGACGGCGTCGGCGCCAATCGTCCGGAGATAGCGGATCTCGGCGGGCGTTTCATAACTCGGACCGAGGAGCGCGACGTAGACGCCATGCGGCAGCGGCAGGTTCATGGCCCCGCCCGCCTGATCCGCGATCGCTCGCAGCCGTCCGGAATACACCTCGGTCATGTCGGGAAAGCGTGGGCCAAACCGCTCGTCGTTGGCGCCGACCAGCGGATTGCCGCCAATCAGGTTGATGTGGTCGTCGATGACCATCAGCGCGCCCTGCCGGAAGCCGGTGTTCACCCCACCGGCCGCATTGGTCAGGATCAGCGTCTTGACGCCGAGCAGGCCGAGCGCCCGAATCCCGAACGTGACGGTGTGGAGGTCGTGCCCTTCGTAGACGTGAGACCGGCCGGCGAGCGCGGCGATGGTGCGGCCGCCGGCGTTCGCGACGCGTCCCACGACGAGTTTCCCTTCGTGGCCGATGACGCGCGACGCAGGCCAGTGCGGCAGCTGATCGTACGGAAACGTCACGGCGTCGCCCAGCGAGTTCGCGAAATCGCCGAGGCCCGATCCGAGAACGACGGCGACCTGCGGCACTTCGGTGACGCGAGCCCGGATCGCGTCAGCGGCTTCCTTGACTTGATCGTAGTAATTCATGGTGGCCCGCGACGACATTCGAAACCACGAAGACTCTACTGATTTCGTGTTTTCGTGCTTTCGTGGCTATAAGAGGAACCCTGCGATTGTAGCCGTCATGAAGTTCGCCAGCGTCCCCGCGAACATCGCGCGCAGCCCCAGGCGCGCCAGGTCGTGGCGGCGGTTCGGCGCCAGCGCGCCGATGCCGCCGATCTGAATGCCGATCGAGCTGAAGTTCGCGAAGCCGCAGAGCGCGAACGTGGCGATCGTGAACGACTTGGGATCCAGCGTCGCCTTCAGCGGCCCCAGCTGTGAGTAGGCGACGAATTCGTTGAGCACCATCCGCGTGCCGAGCAGGTTGCCGATGACCGGCGCGTCTCTCCACGGCACGCCCATGCTCCAGGCGACCGGCGCGAACACCCAGCCGAAAATCTGCTGCAGACTCAGGTGCGCGAAGCCGAGGAGGTAGTTGACCAGCGCCACGAGGGCGAGGAATGAAATCAGCATCGCCCCCACGTTCAGCGCCAGGTGCAGCCCTTCGCCGGTGCCGCGTCCCGCGGCGTCGATGACGTTGACGTCGGTCATTTCGACTTCGAGCTTCACCTTGCCCATCGTCTTCGGCACTTCGGTTTCCGGGACGAGCATCTTGGCCATCATGATCGTGCCCGGCGCCGTCATGATGACCGCCGTCAGCAGATGCTTGGCCTCGATGCCGAACAGGATGTAGGCCGCCATGATGCCGCCCGAGATGTGCGCCATGCCCGAGGTCATGACGGTCATCAGCTCTGACTGCGTCATCTCCGGCAGATAGGGGCGGATGGTCAGTGGCGCCTCGGTCTGCCCCATGAAAATGCTGGCGGCCACGTTGAGCGATTCGGCGCCGCTCGCCCCCATGATGCGATGCATCGCGACCGCGAAAATCCGCACGACGACCTGCATGACGCCGAAGTAGTAGAGGATCGCGAACAGCGCGGCGATGAAGATGATGGTCGGCAGCACCTGGAAGGCAAAGATGACGCCGTAGGCGGCTCCTTCGGGGCCGAGCGCGCCGTTCATGACGCGTCCCCAAACCGAGCTGTCGCCGAGCGGCCCGAACACGAACGCCGAGCCGACGCCGGCAAAACCCAGGAGCTTGTTGATACCGGCGCCAAGCGACGAGAACACGCGCTGACCGGCGGCGGTTTTGAGCACGAGGAGCGCGAATACCACCTGCAGGCTCAGGCCCCACGCAACCGTGCGCCAGTTGATCGCGCGGCGGTTGTTCGAGCACGCGACCGCGATCGCGAGAATGACGATCGCGCCGAAGAGCGGCTGGAAAATCCCGAGCATCAACGCACCTCTCCGACGATCAGGCGGGCCGCCGGCGGCCGCTCGTCGCCGATTGTGACCGCCCGCCCGGCCAGGGCCACCGCCGTCTCGAGCCGTGCACGATCGCGGTAATGCAGTTCCAGCACGGCGTCGCCGGCACGCACCTCGTCGCCGGGCTTCGCGTGGATCGTGATGCCCACGGCGAAATCGACCGGATCCTCGACCCGATCGCGTCCGGCGCCGAGCGCGACCGACGCGCGGCCGACCAACTCGGCGTCGAGGCGCGTCAGGTAGCCGCTTCGGGCGGCGGTCACGACCTGCCGGTCAGCCACGTGCGGCAGCCGGGCTGGGTCGTCGACCACTCGGGGGTCGCCGCCCTGGGCCTCGACGATCTGCCTGAAGCGATCGAGGCCGGCGCCGGAGGCGATGGCCTCGCGCGCCTGCTCTTCGGCATCCGCCAGATCGTCGGCCACGCGGCCGAGGACCAGCATGCGCGCGGTGAGCTCGATCGACACGTCCACGAGATCCGAGGGTCCGCCACCCTTCAGGACGTCGATGCACTCGATGACCTCGAGCGCGTTGCCAACCGCACGGCCGAGCGGGGCGTCCATGGCCGTGATCACCGCCTCGGTTTTCACGCCGGATGCGTTGCCGATCGAAACCAGCGATTCGGCAAGCTTGCGGGAATCGGCTTCGGTTTTCATGAACGCGCCGCTGCCCGTCTTGACATCCAGCACCAGCGCGCCGATGCCCTCGGCGATCTTTTTGCTCATGATCGACGCGCTGATGAGCGGGATACTCTCGACCGTGCCGGTCACGTCGCGCAGCGCATACAGTTTCTTGTCCGCTGGCGCGATCTGCGCCGTCTGACCGATCATCGCGCAGCCGGTCCGCCGCAAGGCCGCCTTCATTTCGTCCAGCGACAGATTGACGCGGAACCCGGGAATGGCCTCGAGCTTGTCGAGCGTCCCGCCGGTATGACCCAGACCGCGGCCCGACATCATCGGCACCGGCACACCGCACGCGGCCGCGAGCGGCGCCAGAATCAGCGACGTCTTGTCGCCGACGCCGCCCGTACTGTGCTTGTCGACCTTGACCCCGGGGATGTCCGTGAGATCCACGCGCACACCCGAGTGGACCATCGCGTCGGTGAGCCAGGCAGTCTCTTCGCCGCTCATGCCGCGAAGGAGAATCGCCATCAGGAGCGCGGACGCCTGATACTCCGGAAATGTCCCGGCGGTGACGCCATCGACGAAGAATCGGATCTCCTCGCGGGACAGCGCGCCGCCATCCCGTTTCTTCATGATCACGTCAACTGCGCGCATGCGGTCCGGCGAGTATATCCCGCCTCCGCTCGGTCGCTCGACCGGCGAGCTGCGGCGGGCAAGCGGGTGCTGGGTGCTGAGTGCTAAGTGCTGGGTGCTCGTGCCGAGTGCTGCGTGCCGGGTGCTGGGTGCTGTGCCAAGTGCCGAGTGACAAGTGATGGGTGCTCGTGCCGAGTGCCGAGTGCCGAGTGCTGTGCCACGTGCCATGGAACCAGGCACAGCACGCGGCACAGCACGCGGCACAGCACCAGGCACAGCACCAGGCACAGCACCACGCACTCGACACCCGACACCTGGCACGAGCACTCAGCACCCAGCACGCAGCACTCAGCACTCGAGCGCCCGTATAATTCGCGGCGTGTCCCAGGCTTCCCAGCTCTCGCCCGAGCTCGCCCAGGGGCTGCTGCTGCTCGCACGCGCGTTGCTCGCCGCCGTGCGCAACTGGACGCTCTATCCGCCCGAGCACCCGTCGGTGGGCGCGGCGGTCGAGCGCCTCGTGGACGCCATCCAGCAGGCGTCGCGGGGCGCCGCCTTCGCGCTGGGCATCACGCCCGAAACGCTGATGGTCGAAGGCGCCGAAGCGAACCGCGACGAGACCGCCATCGCCGAAGCCGCGGCGATGCTCCACGATCGCGATCTGATCCACATCCTGTTCGTCGGCGCGGTGCCGCAGGCCGCGCTCCATCGCCTGCTGCGCGTCCTCACGCTGGATGCCGTGGAGCGGCGTCAGCGCGGCGGTCCCGCGAAGATATGGGCCGCCGAGGGCGACCCGTCGATCGTCCTCGATCAAATCGACTACGAGCAGCTGCTCGCGCGCGAGCACGCGGGCGACCACGCCGCGGCCGGCCGCGACGACCTCTGGCGCTCCATCGTGCTGTCGATCACCGCCGGACAGACCGCGTTCGACGAGCTCTCCCAGCGCCGGCTGCTCGACATCGCGGCCAGCGCGGTCGAGATCGGCGAGCTCGCATCGACCGTCATGGCGCCGAAATGCGCCGCGGACGGCTCGCCGATGATCACCTCGCAGGCCGCGACGGTGCTTGCCGCGTTCCGGCACCTCAAGGGCATCGTCTCGGTCCTGGCACCCGATCGCCTGTCCGACGTCATGAGCAACATCGCCACCGCGGCAGTCAACCTCAATCCGCAAGTCGTCGTGCAGGTGATGCAGACGCCGGAGGATCCCGACGATCAGGTCGCCGTCGTCAAGGGGATGACCGCGGCGTTCGACGACGTGAGAGTCGCCCAGCTGCTGTCGACGGCGCTGGCCCTCGAAGGACAGGCCTCGGACCGGCTGGCCACTATCTTCCACACCATTGCGCCGGACGCCGATCGCAAGCGCCGCGTGCTGACCATGACGCGCAGCATGTTGAGCGAGACCGACTTCGGCCGCTCCGGACAATTCCAGGTGCTCTGGACGTCGATGGAGGAACTACTCGTCTCGTACGACGAAAAACCGTACGTGTCCCAGTCATATCGCGGCGCTCTCGACGGCGTCGGAGGCCGAGCCGAACGGATGGCGGCAGCTGACCTTCCGCCGGAGCTGCCGGCCTGGATGGAGACGCTCGGCCAGGACAGCGTGCGCACGCTGTCGGTGACCCTGCTCATCGATCTGCTGACGCTCGAACGCGACGCGACGCGCGCCGCCGGCATAGCGGAGGACATGGAAGCACTGGCTGAGGATCTGCTGATGTCCGGCGCGTACGACGATACCAGGACGGTGACGGCTGCACTGGCCGCACGCAGCCGGGCGCCGTCGGCGCTTGGCCGCGACGCCTGCCGGCAGGCGCTCGATCGACTGGCCGAGTCGCTGGCGATGCTGGATACGGCGGCCCTCCTGGGCGACGTTGGGCCGCCGGCGCGTGCGACGATTCGCGCGATTGTCGATGACATCGGCCCGGCCGCCATCGAAGCCCTCAAGCCGGTGATGATGGTCGAGGAAGACTCCGATGCCTCGCGCCTCGCCGCCGATGCGATCGTGGCCTTTGGCGGCGCCGCGATCCAGCGCCTGCCGTCGCTCCTCGAAGACCCACGCTGGTACGTCCAGCATCAGGGCGTGCGGCTCGTCGGCCGGATCGGTCGAGCGGAGGGTGTCCCGCTGTTGCAGCCGCTCTTGCGGAAGGCCGATCCGCGGGTGGCGCAGGCAGCCATCTCGGCATTGACGGCCATTCCCGATCCGGCCGCGGCCCGCGCCATTCACACCGTCCTTCGCGCCGCCACCGGCGAGATGCGGCGGGCGGTCATCGAGGCGCTCGTCGCCCAGCGCGATCCTCGTGTCGTCCCGATGCTCGTCCGGATCATCGAGGAGAGCGAGCCGCTCGGCCAGGATCACGAGGTCGTGCTGGAGACGATCGAGGCGCTTGGCCTGGTGCCGAGTGATGCGGGGGTCACGGCGCTGGCCCGTGTCATCGTCCGGCGCGGGTTTTTCGGGCGCCGGAAGCTGCGGGCCCTCAAGGAGCGGGGGGTGGACGCCCTGGCCCGGATCGGGAGTCCGGCTGCGCAGACTGTCCTCGCGAATGCGGCAAAAACCGGGGACCGGCTGCTCAGAAAAATTGCCGCCGCCCGTAGATAGGAAGAGCCGATAACTAGAGACGGCATGGACCAGACCAAGGCGGAGGAGCTCGTGAGGCGCCTGGCGACGGCGTTGCGCGGCACGGAGCTCTATTCGCCCACCCATCCCCTGGTGCAGCGGGGCATCGACGGCCTCGCGGCCGCGGCGGCAGAGGCCCTGCAGGCCGCTCCCAGCGTCGTCATCGGATTCGTCGGCGACGAGGTGATTGTCGACACCACGAGGCTGCCGCGCGGCACCGCGGCGATCGTCGGTTTCGCGCGCGATCTCCGCGAGCGGGAGATCGAGAAGGTGACGCTCTCGCGCGGGCTGACGCGCGAGGAACTGCGCGGCTTTATCGGGTTCCTCGCGGATCGGCAGTCGACCGGACCGATTCCGGATCGGCTGGCAGCCAGAGGCGTCCGGCACGTCGCGCTGGGGAAAGTCGTCGTCGAGGAGTCGAGCGATGACCAGGTCGGGATCGCCGCCGCGCGCCGCCTCTATTCGACCGCGGTCGAAACCGCCGAATCGCTCTGGCAGGCGGCCAAGGCCGGCGATCAGCCCGACCCGGCGGCGGCCCGCAAGATCATCGACGGCCTGGCGAAAATGGTGGCCCAGGACCGCACCTCGCTGATGGCGCTCACGGCGCTGAAGAAGTACGACAATTACACGTTCACGCACATGGTCAACGTCTCCGCGCTGGCCATGGCGCAGGCGCGGGCGCTCAACATCCAGGGCCCGCTGCTGCGGGAGTTCGGGTTCGCGGCGCTGATGCACGACATCGGAAAGGTCAACACGCCGCTCGAGGTCCTGAACAAGCCTGACAAGCTGACGAAGGACGAATTCGAGATCATGAAGCGGCACGTCGTCGACGGCGCCCACATCCTGCGGCGGACGCCCGAAATGCCGGCGCTGGCGCCGATTGTTGCGTTCGAGCACCATCTCAAACAGGATCTGAGCGGCTACCCGGAGAAGATCGGCAGCCGACAGCTCAATTTGTGCACGATGATCGTGTCGATCGCCGACGTCTTCGACGCGTTGCGCAGTACGCGGCCCTACCGGAAGGGGCTCGCGACCGATCGCATCCGCAACATCATGGGCGAACAGGGCAATCCGGCGTTCAACCAGCCGCTGCTCAAGCGATTCGTGAATCTGATGGGGCTGTTTCCGGTCGGGAACCTGGTTCGCCTCAACACTGACGAACTCGCGGTGGTGTCCGCCGAGCATCCGACGGATCCGTTCCGGCCGCAGGTGAAGATCCTCACCGACAAGACCGGCGCGCGTCTCGAAGCGCCGCTGCTCGTCAACACCTGGGAGCGTGACGGCCGCGGCGAGCACCTGCGCGCGGTGGTCGAAGCCGTGGATCCCGAGGCGCTCGCCATCGACCCGCTGACGTATCTGTGATGCCGGACCTGAGCGACGCCCGCCCGACGCTGACGACCGAAGAGGCCACACGCCTCGTCGAGTTCGCTCGCGCGTGCAAGGCCGCCGCGCGCGCCGTGCTGCTGTATCCGGCGGGCCACCCGGCGATCGCCGCGACGCTCGGGCGCATCGTGCACATCACCTCGCCCGCCTCACTGTCTGAGCCGCTCGTGGTCACCGTGCTGCCGGACAGCTTGCTCCTCGACGAGCGTGCCCCGGCCCGGCCGGATGGCGCGCTCGCCGAGTTGGCGGCGCTCCTCCACAGTCATCTGATCGGACAACTCACGGTCCGCCCGGGCGGCGACGTCGAAGCATGGCGGATGTTCCTGCTGCTGCTCGGGAGAACGCCGGAATCGGTCCGAACCGACGGCGGGATCGCCCGCGTCTGGCCGACCATGGCCGGCCGCCACCTGGAGCTGCGGGAAATCGACTACACGGAGGTGCTGCGCGAGCGGACCGGCGGCCAGCACGCCGTCTGGGATCGCGTGGTCACGAACTGCCTGCAGGGCCAGGCCTTCGAGCTGGACGACGTCGCGATCAGCGATCTGATCGGCCTGGCCGGCAACGCCGACCAGCTGTGCGATCTGATGTCGACGGTGGAGAGCAAGATGGAGACCGGCGGCGGCATCGGCGCAAAAACCGCCGCCGTCATCCGGATGATCCGCGGCATCATCGACGTCGTGTCGAAAAACGCGCCGGACCGCGTCGAACCCGTTCTGCAGAACATGGCGGCGGCCGTCGGCCACTTGTCGCCGGAGATGCTGCTGGCGCTGCTCGAGAAGCGGCGGTCCGCCGACGAAGGCGCGCAGGTCGTGCAGGCGGTCGCCAGCCGCATGTCGGAAGGCACGATTGCCGCATTCGTCTCGCGTCAGGTCATCGCTCAGAGCTCGCCGACCGATCGCGTCGCCGAGGCGTTCCAGGCCCTGGTCCGCGATCCGGATCAGCAGGAGCGGCTGTTGTCGCTCGCGCGCACCAACGTCGCCGCGTCGCCACTCGGCAGCACGGAAGGGTTCGAAGACGTTTGGAACCACGTGGCCCAGAAACTGCTGACGTCGTACACGGACAAGTCCTACGTCTCGGACGAGTACGGCCGCGAGCTCTCGGGAGCCCGGACGCAGGCGGTGGACGTCGAGCGCGTCAGCGACGATCCGCCCGAACGGGTGAGCGCGTGGCTCGGCACGATCGCCACCAGCGCATTGCGCAGCCTCGACCTCCAGCTGTTCCTCGATCTCCTCCGGATCGAAGACGACGACGAGCGCTGGGGCGAGCTGATGGCGCCGGTCGTGTTGCTGCTCGAGGACCTGCTCCTGGTCGGCGACTTCGACGCCGCCTCCGAGCTGCTGGCCATCGTGGTCAGGGAAGCGCAGGGCGCCGGATCGAAGGCCCACCGCCAGGACGCGACGATTGCGATTGACATGCTGGTCGGCGGATCGATGATGCGGCACATCGTCACGCATCTGGCGACGGTCGACGAGCCGCAGTTCGAGCGCATCAAGGCGCTCTGCGTGTCGCTCGGCGAGGTGCTGGTGCGGCCGCTCGCCGAGGCGCTGTCGGTCGAATCGCGGCCGCGCACGCGCCAGCGGCTGACCGCCATCCTGCTGGCGTTCGGCGCCGTCGCCCGGCGGACGATCGAACGGCTCAAGAACTCGCAGAATCCGGTGGTGCGGCGCACCGCCATCCAGATGATGCGCGAGTTCGGCGGCAGCGATGCGCTGCCGGATCTGACCGAGCTGCTCGACGACAACGAGCCGCAGGTGCAGCGTGAAGCGGTGCGGGCGATTCTCAACATCGGCACGGAAGCGGCGTACAAGATTCTCGAGCAGGCGCTGACGACCGGCACGCTGCAGTCACGCGACGCGATCATGCAATCCATCGGCACGGTGCGCGACGAGCGCGCGACGCCGCTGTTCGCCTACATCATCGAACACGTGGACCACCGCGGACCGCTCAAGGCGGTCTACCTGAGCGCCATCGAATCGCTCGGCGCGCTGAAAGATTCCGCGGGCATTGCACCGTTGAAAGATGCCCTGAGAAAGGGCGAATGGTGGGCGCCGCGGCGGACCGCGGCGTTGCGACACGCCGCCGCGGCCGCGCTCGGACGCATCGGGACGCCGGACGCCATTGCCGCACTCGAGGAAGCGATCACCGCAGGCTCGCGCGGCATGCGTGCGGCGGCCCGCGCGCATCTGCCCAACCGGAGTGCCCAGTGACGACGCCGCCGCGTCTGCAGCTGGCTGACGAGCTCCTGCGCCGCTTCGCGGCGACCCTGCGTTCGGCGCAGCTCTATTCCAAAGGCCATCCGATCATCGCGCGGAACCTGGAATCGCTGGCCACCGCGCTGCAGCTCCTGCACAGCCTCCAGCCGTCGATCGTCGTCGGCCTCGTTGGCGACGAAGTCATCGTCGACGACATGCCGATGGCGAAGGCCGACACCATGGGGCCCCTGGTCCGGCGGCTGCAAACCGCGGGCGTCGAGCGCATCACCATCGATCGCGGCGTGACCATGGACGAGCTCGTCCTGTTCGTCGAGGCGTTCACCTCGGTCGAGCAGGACCACGCCATCGACCGGCCCTCGGCGTTTCCGACGATGGCGCACGTGCGGGTGGGACGGGTCACCGTCGGACAGCGCGTCGAAGGCAGCGCCACCGACATGGCCACGATCAAGCGTCTCTACAACGACGCCGTCTCGGCGGCCAACAGCGTCTACGACAGCGCGCAGACCGAGGGTAAGCCGGACATGTCGATCGCGCGCACGATGATCGACGGTCTGGCGCAGGCCGTCGCACACAACCGCCCGGCGCTGCTCGCGCTGACCACGCTCAAGAACTACGACAATTACACCTTCACGCACATGGTCAACGTGTCGGTGCTGACGATGGGCCAGGCGCGAGGACTCGGCATCGACGGCCCGCTGCTGCGGGAATTCGGTCTCGCCGCGCTCATGCACGACATCGGCAAAGTGCGGACGCCGATCGAAATCCTGAACAAGCCCGATCGACTCGACGACGCGGAATTCGCGATCATGAAGCGCCACACGCTCGACGGCGCCGAAATCCTTCGCCGGACGCCGGACGTGCCGACGCTGGCGCCGGTGGTCGCCTTCGAGCACCACCTCCGGATTGACGGCAGCGGCTACCCAACGGGCGTGACCCGCGTCTCGCTCAATGTCGGCACGATGTTGTGCAGTATCGCGGACGTCTACGATGCGATGCGCTCGCAGCGGGGCTACCAGCAGGCGTTCCCGACCGAACGCATTCTCGAGGTGCTCAAACGGAATGACGGCAGGCATTTCGATCAGCACCTGGTCCGGCGGTTCGTGCAGCTGATTGGCATCTATCCCGTCGGCACGATCGTGCGGCTCGACACCGGCGAGGTCGGCGTCGTACAACGTGTCTATGCGCCAGATCCATACCGCCCCCACGTGCGGGTGCTCATCGGCCGCGAGGGCGCGCGGCTCGAGCTGCCGTACGATATCAATCTGTGGGAGACGGCCGACAACCCGCAGCTGCCCAAGGCGATCGTCGCGCCGCTCGACCCCGCCGACTACTCCTTCGATCCGCTGACGTTGATATGAGACGAACGGCGCTCGTCGTCCTGGCTCTCGCGCTCGTCGCCCCGGCGCCCCGCACCGCCGCGGTCGATCCGCCGAAGCTCGCCGTGATCATCGTCGTCGATCAGATGCGCGCCGATTACGTCGATCGGTTCAAGGGCGACTGGACGGCGGGGTTGAAACGTCTCGTCACCGAAGGCGCCTGGTTCACGCGAGCGGCGTATCCCTACCTGCTCACCATCACGTGCCCCGGACATGCGACGATCTCCACCGGCACGTTTCCCAGCACGCACGGCGTGTTCTCGAATCAGTGGTGGGACCGCGAATCCAGACGGCAGATGCAGTGTTCCGACGATCCATCGGCGACCAATTTCGGCTACGACGGTCCCGGCAAGGAACACAACAGCGGCTACCGGCTGCGCGTCGAAACCTTCGCCGATCGTCTGCGAGCCGAGCGCGGCGCGCGCGTGGTCACGCTGTCGGCCAAGGCGCGCAGTGCGATCATGCTGGCGGGCCATGGCGGCGACGCCGTGACGTGGTTGAGCGAAGCGAGTGACACCTGGCTCACCTCGTCGGCGTTCGCGGCCGCGCCGGTGCCCGAGGTCCAGCGCTTCATCGCCGCGCATCCGGTCCAGGCGGACTTCGGCAAGAGCTGGACGCTGCCGGCAACCCGCGAAGCGACGGTGGACGCGACGCCAGGCGAGCGCCCGCCGGCCGGATGGAAGTCGACGTTTCCTCACGTGTTGAACGGTACATCCGGGCAGCCAGACACGGCGTTCCGGGCCCAGTGGGACACCAGCCCGTTCGCCGACGAGTACCTCGCGGCGATGGCGGCGTCGCTCGTCGACCAGTTCCGATTGGGGACGCACGAGGGCATCGATCTGCTTGGCGTCAGCTTCACCGGTCTCGATCGCGTCGGTCACAAGTTCGGGCCCAGGAGTCAGGAGGTCCGCGATCAGCTGGCGCGGCTGGATGCGACGCTCGGTGCGCTGTTCGATCACCTCGATCGCGCGGTCGGTCGCGGGCGCTATGTCGTCGCCTTGTCGTCCGATCATGGCGTCACGCCGATTCCCGAGCAGCTGGTCGCGGAGCACGTCGACGCCGGACGCATCCAGGTCTCGCCGATCGTCGAGCGGGTCGAAGCGCTGCTCGCGCCGGCCCTCGGCACCGGCGCGAACGTCGCCAAGCTCGATGGCCGCGACGGCAATCTGTACTTCGCGAACGGTGTCTACGAGCGGCTGCGTGCGTCACCGCGTCTACTGGACCGCGTGGTGCGCGCCATCGCGTCGGCGCCGGGCATCGCCCGTGTGT
>Ga0193697_1000459_pt1 | contig 14327 bp, 10 predicted proteins | sample L3m2metaG_FD_145073 | JGI IMG/M metagenome (GOLD analysis project Ga0193697, IMG submission 145073) | Soil microbial communities from a riparian zone of the East river system, Colorado, United States - L3m2 | ecosystem: Environmental > Terrestrial > Soil > Riparian zone | place: USA: East River... | reverse complement strand
CTGGAAGATGCACGGCACGAAGTAATACGTCCCGGCGTCACGCCAGAATTCGACTTCCTCCGCGAGGAAACGCGCCGCGGCAATCGGATCGTCGAGCGCGACCGTATGCCCGGCGTCCAACCGGCTCATCATCGTCGACTTGCGCGAAAGGGGCGGAACGGCCTGCGGATATCCGTAATCGTTGATCGCGGTGAAGTCGCCGCTGTGCTCACGGGGTTCACCATCCGCAAGCATCAACGCCATGCGGTCGACCACGAGGGTCTCGACGATGCGCGCGACCAGCCGCTGACTCAGCCGCACGACATCGAGGTCGCTGTTCAAATCGCGCGCAAACGCGACGAGGGCGCGGCGGTAGTCGTAGCGGTCGCGGTAGAACGCTCGATCGAGCGCGTTCTGAATCGATTCCTTGACCGGCCGGGCCAGCAGGACGACGACCGTGGTCGCCAGCAGCGCCACGATCCAGTTGTGAGGATCGGACTCGCTCGAGAATGCGAAGCCGGCAACCTTGAGCAGCGCGAGGTACAGCGCGGCGCTGGCGCCGAAGAATGCGCTGTAGACAAGCGCTCGCTTGATGATGACTTCGACGTCGCGCAACCGGTATCTGACAATCGCACACGCGAAGGTGAGCGGCACCAGACCGAGCGGGACTGCGGTGAGTTGCAAGGCCAGCGGCGGATCGGCGCCGAGCGCCCACGGCAGCGCGTAGCCGAACGCAAAGGGTCCGACACCCAGCGCTGTCCCCCATGCGATCCAGCGGAGTTGACGACGGCCGGTGACCGACGTGATCTGCCGGAACGCGCGGATCAACGCGGCCAGAGCCGCCGCCGCGCAGGCCAGCAGATAGATCGGTTCAGCGCGGTCGAGCAGATCGATCGAGCGGGAGAATAACGGTCCGGAGAGCGATCCATCGGACCCCCGGACGACGGTCACGACACGCGCGGCCGACAACGCCAACGCCGGCAGATACATCAGCGCGACGAGGGCGACTCCCGGATTGCGCGACTCGGGACGCTCGGGAAACTCGAGGGCGAAGTGCAGCAGCAGTGGCGGCAACAATGCGAAGGCGATCGCATCGCCCCAGTAGAACACCCAGTCCAGCCGATCCAGTGGACCACTGAACGAGAAACTGAAGACGCCGAAGAACGCGACGCACAGCCAGAAAAAGTGGAGCGTCGCCTGATCGTCCGGCCGGCGCAAGCGGACCGACGCGCCGACGAGCAACGTGAAGAGCCCGACCGCCGCGAGCACGAAATACATCGAGCCGCCGCGCGGCGCCGGCGCGAGGGAGACCTGCAGCGCCTGGCGCGTCCCCAGTCGGAGCAGGGAATACGACAGCTGCGAGCCCGCCTCACGCCGATGATGGAGGTCGGTGATTTCAGCCCGTGTCTGAACCGCTTCTCCGTTGACCGCGACGAGGACATCCCCGCGTTCGATCCCCGCCGCCGCTGCCGCAGATCCAGGCGCCACCTCGATCGCGGTCAGACCTTCGGTGCGGGTGTTCCACAGCACACCGTCTTCCACGTCGTGCCAGCGCGAGTACAGGGCGATGTTCGTGAGACCGAGCGTCACGAGCACGACGACGACCGCGCCCGCGAACAAGGCGCGACCCCAGGCGAACCAGTGACTGTCCGTGCGGTTCATCGACACACTATGCCGGACGACAAGATAGCAAGGCCTATTCCTGGACCCACGGGTGTCATCATCACCTAACTAACTGATAAATATAAGCTTTTATCGATTGCCCGCATCCAGAAATCGGTGCAGAATCCAAACAAACGGACTCCACTTCAATATTCTGGATCGACGGCGGCTGGGGGAGCCGCGACCGGGTCGACTAGAACTTCAGCGTCAGACCGCCGACGATACGCTTCGGCGGGTGCACGACGAGAACCTCGTCGTACATCGATTGGTCGGGGGCGGCATCGCGGAAGAAATTGCGCACGCCGACCAGCATTTCCCATTTCGCGCTGCTGAAATCCATGAACGGCAGCGACTGCCGCACCTGCACGTCGAAGCGCGCGTCGATCGGCATCGGCGTCATCGCCGATCCGCTGGCGGTCGCGCGCGGGGTCGCGCTGGTCACGCGATACAGCACCACGACGCGCGTCGAGGTTTCCGGCACCTCGGTCTCAACCGACGTCGAGACGTCGTGGATCCGCTCGCGCTCAGGGCGCAATACCGTCGGCGCGACGAGCAGCAGATACGCCGATTCGGCCGATCTCGTCGACTGCGCCTGCGTCACCGAGTACTCGACCGAACCGTGGACCCGATTCGCAATCGCCGCGCGCAGTCCGGCGCTGACACCCGACGCCGTGACGTCGCCCGTGTTGCCCACGAAGTAGTGACCGAGGGCCGGCGGGGCGCCCGGAAAATCCATGCCGAACAGCGTGACCAGTTGATCGGTCACATGCTGGCGGTAGGCGCGGATCGAGACCGTCGCCGACGCGACGTCATGCTCCATCTCGAATTCCATGTGGTTGGTTCGCTCGGCCTGCAGTGGCCGCCCCGTCATCACGGACGAGAACGTCCGCTGCGGGGGCAACCAGATGCCCGAGTCCATCCGCGGCATGAATTCTTCGGCGCCCGGCGCCACTGCGCGGCTGGACAGCAGCGTGCTGACGCGGAAGTGATTCGCCGGCTGGAACGTCAGCGCGACGCGCGGGCTCAACAGGCTTTGACCGTCGAGATAGTCGTAGCGCGCGTAACGCCCGCCGTAGGTGAGCGTGAGGCGAGGCGTAACCGAGAAGGTGTCGAAGGCGTAGAGCGCGCCGGCGTTCCGGCTGCCGTCGGCCAGGCTCTGCAGCGCCGCGAAGTTGCCGCCCTCGTAGCGCTGCGTGCTGTACGACAGGCCGATGTCGTAGCGGTGCCGCGCCGGCGCGCGCGTCACATATTCGCCGGCCACGATCCACGACGCGAGGTCGCCTTGCGTCAGCGCCGCACGCACGGTCCAGTCCGCGTGTCCGCCGACGGGCGCGCCAAGCGCGAGGTACGCGATGCCGCGGGAGAACGGGTTGTTCGAAAACAGCTGCTGCGGCGAGTCGAACGAACCGGTCGTCAGCAGGTTGACCTGTCCGGAAAACGGTGTGCCGGCGAAAAAATTGGCCGCCAGCTGAGCGGGTGATCCGAACGAATGGTTCCTGAATCCCCCCGCACCGAACGAGCCTTCGTCGTTCGGCAGGCCCGCGAAGATTTCGTCGGTGACCGTCGCGTCCTTCAGGACGCCTCGGCGCAGATGACGCAGCCGCCATGCGATGTCGGAGTGATCGTCCGACGACGCGTCAGCGGTTCCCTCGGTGCCGGCCGTCTCGGCCGGCGCCGGCGCAGGGTCGACCAATGCGCCGATGCCCGCCGCGGCAATGGGATACGACGAGAGATTGCCCGGCGTCGCCGAGTGCCGCAAGGCAATCGACGAGGCGCTGCGCGCGCTGGGCCGGACGTCGACAATCTGCGCGCGCGACGCGATGAACCCGCTCGAATGCGCGCGGACCAGATACGGGCCGGGCGGCAACGGCCGCAGCTCGAAGCGTCCCGCGCGATCGGTGACCGCGACAGCCGACGAACTGCCGAACGCCGACACCATCGCTCCCGCCACCGGAGCGCCCCTTTCGTCCTGAACGGTACCGAGAATCGAGCCCGGCGCCATCGACGCCACATGCGTAATCGCCTGCACCTGCGGCGCCTGCGCGACGGCAGACGCTGGAAGCGCAAGAAGCACCAGACCGCCGAGCGCCGCGGACGCCGCCATTCTGGTCATGCTTCGCATGATGTCTCCGGGATCGGCCCTCGTGCTACGACGGGCTGATCGTGAAATTGATCTCCCGGGTCAACGTCTTGTTCGCGAGCTTGTCGGTCACCTTGATCTCGAGCCGGTAGTCACCCTCGGGGAACGAGGCCAGGGGCACCGCCTGACCGCTCTGCAGCTGATGGCCCGCCGCGAGGTCGAACTGCGGCGGCAGCGTCTGCGCGTTCAGGCTCTGCGGGTTCGTCTTGTTGAAGAACTTCTCCGGCTGGCCGGCGGCCTTCTGATAGAAGTTGTACTCGACGCTCACGTCCGGCTTGTTCGCGCTGTCGACCTTCGGGTTGTAGATCAGCATGAACGTCGAGAGCTCGGACTTCTTCGTGAACTTCGTCTCGAACGCCGGAACAATTTCCATCCCGCCGAGCGCGTACGGCCGATCGGCCTGCTGCTGCGGCGTCAGCGGCGCGGGCAGCGGATCGATGCGCTGCGCCACGATCACCGAACTGGTCGCCAGCTCGCCGTTCCAGAAGTCCGGCACCTCGACCGTGTGCTTCACCACCGACGCCTTCGGCGGCGGCGCGTTCTTGGGCGCCTTGTCGGGCGTGGGCTCTTTGGCGATCAGGTAGACGTCGTAGCTGCCAGCGGGCACGGTGAATGATCGCGAAATCCGCATCGGCGTCTGGCCGGCGGCGACCGGTACGAAGGCGATGTCTTCGTACGCGTAGTCGGTCTTCTTGTTCTTGTCGTCCTTCTTCTCGTCCTTCTTCGCGTCCGCAGGCGCCGCGGGCGCGGCAGGCGCGGCGGCGTTCTTGTTGACGACGCGCCAATAGAACGCCACGTTGTTCCCGCTCAACTTCGACGCATCGACCGTGACGGTGAACGGCACGTACTCCTTGTTGCCTTGCGCCTTCAACACGTCCTCGCGCACCCACGTCAGCGCGAGGTCGTTCGGCGCCGGCTGGCCCGCGGCGATCCCGTCCACCATCTTGACGATGTTCTGGATTTCCTTGTTCTGCGCGTCCGTCTTCTTCTTGTCGTCCTTGGTTGGAGGTGCTTGCGCGAGGACCGCGATCGAAGAAGTGAGAACAACCAGTGTCAAAAGCGGAAACAGACGGCGCCGCTGTGTCATAAAGCCAATTCTCCCAAGATAAAGTCGCAGTCGAACACCCATCATAGGCGTCCGCCTCCGGGCAAGTCAAACCCTTATGGATGCAGCACTTCAGCCGGGTTTTGGGGCTCCGGCGCTATGCTATCATCCGGCTCTTTGCCCCTTCATGAAGCTCATCGACGTCTCGGTGCCTCTCGACGCGACGCTCCCGACCTACCCGCATAACACGCCGTTCAGTCTCGAGCCCATCAAGCGTCTGGCCAGCGGCGACAGCTCGAACGTGTCCACGCTCCACATGAGCGCGCATTGCGGGACGCACGTCGACGCCCCGCGGCACTTTTTCGACAGCGGGCCAGGAACTGAGGCGCTCCCGCTCGACCTGCTGATGGGCCGGGTCCGCGTCATCCAGGTCACCTCGCGCACCGGCATCGCGGCCGAGGATCTGGCGAACCAGGATTTCTCAGAGGACGTGCGGATTCTGATCAAGACGCGTAATTCGCTCCTCTGGGGCACCCCCGAATTCCGGCCCGACTATGTCGGCGTGACGGAGTCTGGGGCCCGCCATCTCGTCGCGCACGGGATCAAGCTGGTCGGTGTCGACTATCTCTCCGTCGAACAGTTCAAGACGCCGGGCGCGCCCGCGCACCACGTCCTGCTCGGAGCCGGGGCGATTGTGATCGAAGGCCTCAACCTCCGCGACGTCGAGCCCGGCATCTACGATCTCTGCTGCCTGCCGCTGCGCATCGTGGGATCGGACGGGGCGCCGGCGCGGGTCGTGTTGCGCAAGGCCTAGCCGCCAATGTCAACACTGCTCGACGACAGCCTGGTGATCGTCCTCGCTGGCGGAGCCGGCGAACGGCTCTATCCGCTGACGAAAGATCGCGCGAAACCGGCGGTGTATTTCGGCGGGCCGTACCGGATCATCGACTTTTCCCTCAGCAACTGCATCAATTCCGGCCTCCGCCGCATCTTCATCGCCACCCAGTACAAGTCGCTGTCGCTCAACCGGCACATCCGGATGGGATGGGGCATCGTCTCGGAAGAGCTCGGCGAGTTCGTCGAGATCCTGCCGCCGCAGAAGCGCGTGAGCGAGCACTGGTATCAGGGGACGGCGGATGCCGTCTACCAGAACCTGTATTCGATCATGCGCGAGGGCCCGCGGTACCTGATCGTGCTGTCGGGCGACCACGTCTACAAGATGGACTATTCGCGCATGCTCCGCTTCCATCAGGAACGGGGCGCCGCGGTGACGCTGGCGACGATCGAAGTGCCGGTGGTTGACGGCAAGCGATTCGGCATCATCGCCGTGGACGAAACCGAGCGCGTGACGGGATTCCAGGAAAAGCCGAAGGTGCCGAGCGCCATTCCGGGCGCGCCGGATCTGGCGCTGGCGTCGATGGGCGTCTACATCTTCGACACCGACATGCTCGTGCAGGCCCTCGAGGCCGACGCGCTGCAGCCCACGACGCACGATTTCGGCAAGGACATCATCCCCGCGCTCATCCATCAGGTGCCGGTGTACTCGTACCGCTTCTACGACGAGAACAAGAAGGCCGCGAAGTACTGGCGCGACATCGGCACGCTGGACGCCTACTTCGAGGCCAACATGGACCTGTGCCAGGTGAACCCGGAATTCAACCTGTACGACCCGGAATGGCCGCTGCGGACGTACCAGCCGCAGGCGCCGCCAGCGAAATTCGTCTTCGCGGAAACCGGGATTCGATGCGGACAAGCGCTCGATTCGGTGATCTCTCCCGGCTGCATCGTGTCGGGCAGCAGCATCTTCGGCAGCGTGCTGTGTCCCAACGTCCGGGTCCACAGCTTCTGCCACATCGAGCAGTGCATCCTGATGCCGGGAGTGCGGGTCGGACGGCACGCGAAGATCAAGCGGGCGATCATCGACCGCGACGTGCTGATTCCGCGTGGGGCGCACATCGGCTACAACATCGACGAGGATCGGCGCCGCCACACCGTCACCGACGAGGGCATCGTCGTCGTCACCACCGATGACGAGCCGCTCATCGGATCGATCAGCGAGGACGCGTTGACATTCGAGGCCGAGGCGGATCGGCGAGGAGCAGGGGGATGAACAGGCAGACGAGAGTCGCGCTGTCGGTGGCCGGTCTCGCCGCGACCGTGTTCGTGAGCGTGCCGCGGGCTCAGGCGCCCGCGCCGTTCAACATTCAGGCGAACTACACCAAGTACGAGTCGTACATCACCGTGCGGGATGGCAAGCGCTTGTTCACGTCGATCTACGTGCCGAAGGATACGTCGCGCAGCTACCCGTTCCTGATGACGCGGACGCCATACAGCGTCGCGCCATACGGCGTCGACCAGTTCAGGCCGCGGCTGGGTCCGTCCGAGGCTTTCGACAAAGCGGGGTACATCTTCGTGTTCCAGGACGTGCGCGGCCGTTATCTGTCGGAAGGCGATTTCGTCGAGATGCGTCCGCACATCGACGCGCCGAAAAGCCACGCCGACGTCGACGAAAGCACCGATACCTACGACACCGTCGAGTGGCTGCTGAAGAACGTGGCGAACCACAACGGACGCGTGGGAATCTGGGGCATTTCGTATCCGGGCTTCTACACCTCGGCCAGCATCATCGACAACCACCCGGCCATCAAAGCCGCATCACCGCAGGCGCCGATGACCGATCTCTTCATGGGCGACGACTCGTACCACAACGGCGCGTTCATGCTGGCGGCGAACTTCAGCTTCTACACGGGCTTCAAACCCCGCCCGCAGCCGACGCTCCCGGCACGCGGCTCGCCGCCGTTCGAGTACGGCACCAACGACGGCTACGACTTCTATCAGCGGATGAAGCCGCTGCGCAGCTCGACAGGTGAGTTCTTCCAGGAAGGGCACTGGTTGTGGGAAGACCAGATCCGCCACGACACCTACGATGCGTACTGGCAGTCGCGCGATCTCTCGCGGCACATGCGCAACATTACGTGCGCGGTCCTGGTGGTGGGCGGTTGGTTCGACGCCGAGGATCTCGCGGGACCATTCAGGACATTCCAGGCGATTGCCCGCAACAACCCGGCGACGCCGATCACGCTCGTCGAAGGTCCCTGGGTCCATGGTGGCTGGGGACGGTTCGACGGCGAGCGGCTGGGGCGGGTGACGTTCGGATCGAAGACCGGGGACTTCTACCGCGAGCGGATCGTGTTTCCGTTCTTCGAGCAGCACTTGAAGAGCGCCGCAGACACGAAGCTCCCGAAGGCCTTCGTGTTCGAGACCGGCACCAACGTCTGGCGCCAGTACGCGAGCTGGCCGCCGCCGGGCGCCAGCGACAGGACGCTGTATTTCCACGCGAACGGCGCCCTCTCGTTCGACCCGCCGACCGAAACGCAGGAAACGTTCGACGAGTACGTCAGCGATCCGGCGCACCCGGTGCCATTCGTCGGCTACACGGCGCAAAACGTGCCGCAGGAGTACATGGTCAGCGACCAGCGGTTCGCCGCCAAACGGCCTGATGTACTCGTCTATCAGACGCCGCCGCTCGATGAAGACATCACCGTCGTCGGACCGGTTTCTCCCGCACTGCAGGTATCGACGACCGGGACCGACTCGGACTTCGTCATCAAGGTGATCGACGTGTATCCGATGGACTATCCAGAAGCGGAAAGCGTGCTCGGCGGTCCACCGCGAGACGTCGGGGTGCCGCGCGAGTCGATGGGCGGCTACCAGCAAATGATCCGCGGCGAGCCGATGCGCGGCAAGTTCCGGAAAAGCTTCGAGCGGCCCGAGCCGTTCGTGCCGGGCAAGGTCGAAGCCGTCAACTTCGACATGCCGGACGTCAATCACACATTCCGGCGCGGTCACCGGATCATGGTGCAGGTACAGAGCTCGTGGTTCCCGCTGGTGGACCTCAACCCGCAGACGTTCGTCTCGATCCCGAGCGCAGCGCCGAGCGATTTCCGCAAGGCGACCGAACGTGTCCACCGATCGCGGGCGGCGGCCAGCGGCGTCCGCGTGCACGTGCTCGACGCCGCGGCAGCCAACCGGACGCGGAGCGTCCAGTGAAGATCAACCGCGTGCACGGGCGCGAGATCCTCGACTCGCGCGGGAACCCGACCGTTGAAGTCGATGTGATGCGAGCTCCGAGACGGAGATAAATCCCGGTACCTGGGCAAAGGCGTCCGGAAGGCGGTCGCGAACGTGAACGGCGAGATCGCCAAGGCGATCATCGGCCGCGAGTTCGATCAACGCGCGCTCGACGAAGCGATGATTACCCTCGACGGCACGCCGACCAAAAGCCGGCTCGGCGCCAACGCTTTGCTCGGTGTGTCGATGGCGGCGCTTCGCGCGGAGGCCGCGGCGCAAAAGGTTCCGCTCTATCGACACATCGGCAGTCTCTACGGCACCACAGCGTTCACGCTGCCCGTGCCGATGATGAACATCCTGAACGGCGGCGCGCACGCCGATTCGAGCGTCGATTTTCAGGAGTTCATGGTCATGCCGCTGAGCGCGCCCTCCTTCGCCGAGGCGCTGCGCTGGGGCGCCGAAGTCTTCCACGCGCTGCGCAGCATTCTGAAGGGCCGCGGCCAATCGACGGGCGTCGGCGACGAGGGTGGGTTCGCGCCGAATCTCAAGTCGAATCGGGAAGCGGTGGAGGTCGTCCTCGAGGCCGTGACCAAGGCGGGGTTGAAGCCGGGTGCCGACGTCTGGCTTGCGCTCGACGTCGCCTCGAGCGAGCTCTGGGCTGGCGCCGGCAGATACACGTTCAAGAAATCCGGCGAGCCGGACCGGACCTCTGACGAGATGATCGGTTTGTACGAGGACTGGATTCGCCAATATCCCATCGTCTCGATCGAAGACGGTCTCGCCGAAGGCGACTGGGAGGGCTGGCAGCGGTTGACGAAGGCTCTTGGCGATCGCGTCCAGCTGGTCGGGGACGATGTATTCGTCACGAACCCGGAGATCCTGAAGCGAGGGATCAGCGACGGCGTCGGCAACGCCCTGCTCGTCAAGCTCAATCAGATCGGCACCGTCACCGAGACGCTGGACGCCGTCCGCATGGCTGCGGACGCCGGTTACGGCACGATCATCTCGCACCGCTCGGGCGAGACCGAAGACACGACGATTGCCGACCTTGCCGTCGGCACCGCCGCGGGTCAGATCAAGACGGGGTCCGCCAGTCGCACCGACCGGGTGTGCAAGTACAACCAACTGTTGCGCATCGAAGAGGAGCTCGGCGCGTCGGCCACCTTCGCTGGCAAAGCGGGCCTTGTACGTAGTGTCCGGCTTCCCGCCTCCGCTCCGCCGGAATCTGACGGAGCTACGGCGAGGCCTCGCCGAAGCGCTACGCGCGAAGGCGGGTAGCCGGACCTCGAAGTCGGACTAAGAGCGACCATGCACACACTCGTTCTGCTGCGCCACGGCGAAAGCACCTGGAACCGGGAAAACCGTTTCACCGGGTGGACCGACGTCGACCTGTCTGAGAAAGGCCGTGAAGAGGCGAAGGAAGCGGCGCGCCTTCTCCGTGAAGGCGGCTATGCCTTCGACATCGCGTTCACGTCGGTGCTCAAGCGCGCGATCCGGACGCTTGGCATCGTCCTCGACCATCTCGATCTGCTGTGGATTCCGGTGACGAAGGACTGGCGGCTCAACGAACGCCACTACGGAGCGCTGCAGGGATTGAACAAGGCGGAAACCGCCGCGCTGCACGGCGAGGCGCAGACGAAGATCTGGCGGCGCAGTTACGACATTTCACCGCCGCCGCTCACGCCTGACGACCCGCGGCATCCGTCCCACGATTCCCGCTATGCCGCTCTGTCGCCGAACGAGCTGCCGCTGACCGAAACCCTGAAGGATACGGTCGCGCGCTTCCTGCCGTACTGGCACTCGGCAATCGCGCCGACGATTCAAAGCGGCAAGCGCGTGATTGTTGCCGCGCACGGCAACAGCCTGCGCGCGCTCGTGAAGTACCTCGACGGCATCGACGAGCGGACAATCGTGGAACTGAACATCCCCACGGGCATCCCGCTCGTCTACGAGCTGGACGACGATCTGAAGCCGATCCGCCACTACTACCTCGGCGACCCGGCCGCGGCGGCTGCGGCGGCCGCCCGCGTCGCCAATCAGGCCAAGGCGTAGTCCCTGAAATGAAAAAAGCCGGCACGCTTGCGCGTGCCGGCCTGTGACTTCAAGAATAGCTTCGGGACTGCTTCGATTTATTCCACTGGCTCCGCGGTCTCGTCGGCCGCAATCCTCAGCGAGCGAAGAAAACGGCGGTCGTTCGCTGTCACTTCAAAGTTCCGGCGCGGCTGCACGACACGGGCTGGCGCAGCCACTTTGGCGAGCGCCGACGACTGCTGCGAGCGGCTGACGAACCCCACGACGGCTTCGAGCGTCACTTTCATCTCGAACCCCGCCGCACGCGCTTTCTCCCGGCAGGCCTCAACCTGCGCGTTTTCCGCGACCGCGGCGGCAATCGCGTCGGCCAGCTCTCGTGCGAACCGGTTCACGACGTCGTCCATCTGCGTTCCCTCCTACGCCGCCGGGCCGGGGTTCCCGAGGCGCCGCCCGATCGAATCTGCATACACCAGGGCGGTGGACAGGGATCGGGCACCTGACGTGTTCATATGGGTCGGAAAGTGTCTGAGAGTAGGTTGAGTTTAAGGCGAAGGCGCCATCGTGTCAAGCACTTACAGCGACCTCTGCCGCTAAACTCGCAGTACAATCGCCGCCGTGGACCTCCCTCCTGTCCTCACGCCCGCCGACCTGGCGGACTGGGATCCTCGTCAGGAGCTTTCGGATCCGGGCGAGTTTCCCTTTACTCGCGGCATCCAGCCGACCATGTACCGCGGCCGGCTCTGGACGATGCGGCAGTACGCGGGGTTCGCGACGGCGCAGGAATCCAACCGGCGATACCGCTACCTGCTCGCGCAAGGCGTCAGCGGCTTGAGCGTGGCCTTCGATCTGCCGACGCAAATGGGCTACGACTCGGACCATCTCCTGGCCGCCGGCGAGGTCGGCCGCGTCGGCGTCGCCATCGATTCGATCGAGGACATGAGCGCCCTGCTCGACGGCATTCCGCTCGGCGAGGTCTCGACCTCGATGACGATCAACGCGACGGCGATCGTCCTCCTCGCGCTGTACGTGGCGGTCGCGAAGCGGCAGGGCGTGCCGCTGCAGAAGCTGTCGGGTACGGTCCAGAACGACATCCTGAAGGAATACGTCGCGCGCGGCACGTATATCTACCCGCCACGGCATTCGCTGCGGCTCGTCACCGACATCTTCGCGTTCTGCGAACGCGAGCTGCCGAACTGGAACACCATTTCGATCAGCGGCTATCACATCCGCGAAGCGGGCTCGACGGCGGTTCAGGAAGTCGCGTTCACCTTCGCGCACGCGATCGCCTACGTCCAGGCGGCGATCGACGCGGGGCTCGACGTCAATCGCTTCGGACAGCGCGTGTCGTTCTTCTTCAACGCGCACAACGACTTTCTCGAAGAAATCGCGAAGTTCAGAGCGGCGCGGCGGCTCTGGGCGCGGATCATGCGCGAACGATTTCATGCGACGAACCCGCGCGCGCAGCAGTTGCGCTTTCACACGCAGACCGCGGGCAGCACGCTGACCGCTCAGCAGCCGGGCAACAACATTGTTCGCGTCGCGCTGCAGGCCATGGCCGCGGTCCTCGGCGGCACACAGTCGTTGCACTGCAACGGACGCGACGAAGCGCTGGCGCTGCCGACCGAGGACTCGGCGCGAACGGCGCTCAGGACCCAGCAGGTGATCGCCGCGGAAAGCGGCGTCGTGAACACCGTTGATCCGGTCGCGGGGTCGTACGCCATCGAAGCGCTGACCAATACGATCGAACGGGGCGCCCGCGAGATCCAGGAGTCCGCGTATCGGGCACAGCTCGCCGTGGACAAAGGCCAGTCGATCGTCGTCGGCGTCAACCGGTTTGGCGATCCCGGCCCCGATCCCGGCACCGATCCCGGCACCAGTCCCGGCACCAGAGTCGGCCCCGCGCTCTTCTCCGTCGACGCTGATGTCGAGCGGCGGCAGATCGAGCGGGTCCGCGCCGTGCGCGCGAGTCGCGATGCCGAAAGCTGTCAGCGAGCGCTGGCCGCTGTATCAACGGCGGCTCGAGAGGGGCAGAATCTCGTCGTGCCAATTGTCACGGCTGTTGAAGCCAGGGCGACGGTCGGCGAAATCTCTGACACTCTGCGCAACGTATTTGGCGAGTACGCAGAGACTGCAACCGTTTGATGGAACCGCTGCTTCGAGTTGAACGCCTGACAACGGTGTTCGATCCGGCCGGAGCCGGCGGGCGGAAATCGACCGCCGTCCCTGTCGCGGCTGTCGATGAGGTCAGCTTCGAGATCAACGCCGGCGAGACGCTCGGGCTGGTTGGCGAATCGGGGAGCGGCAAGTCGGTGACCGCTCTGTCGATCTTGCGGCTGGTGCAACCGCCCGGCCGCATCGCCGGCGGCCGGATCCTGTTCAAGGGCCGCGACCTGCTCGATCTCGACGAGTCAGCGATGCGCGAGGTTCGCGGCGCGGAGATCTCCCTGATCTTCCAGGAACCGATGACCGCGCTCAACCCGGTGTTTCGTGTCGGCGATCAGATTGCGGAAGCGCTGCTCGTTCACGGCCGCGCGTCGCGGCAGGAGGCGCGCGCCAAGGCGATCGAGCTGCTGCAGGCGGTGCGCATTCCGGATCCCGCCTCGCGCGTCAGAGACTACCCTCACCAGTTGTCCGGCGGCATGCGCCAGCGGGTCATGATAGCGATTGCGCTGGCGTGCCGGCCGTCGCTGGTGATCGCCGACGAGCCGACGACGGCCCTCGACGTCACCATTCAGGCGCAAATCCTCGACCTGCTGCGCGAGATGAAGGACGCGTTTCACCTCTCCCTGCTGCTCATCACGCACGACCTTGGGGTCATCGCGGAAACGGCCGACCGCGTCGCGGTCATGTATGCGGGGAGAATCGTCGAAACCGGACCCGTGCGGCAGATCTTCCGCCAGCCGGCGCATCCGTACACGCGCGGCTTGCTGGCGTCGATGCCGGGCGGCGCGCCCGGTCAGCGGCTGCGCGCCATCGAAGGATCGGTCCCTCTGCTCGGCGCCCTCCCGCCCGGGTGCGGGTTCAATCCGCGCTGCCCCGATCGATTCGAGCCGTGCACCATCGCGCCGCCACCGGACTATGTCGCCGGACCGTCGCAGACCGCGAAGTGCTACCTCCACGATCCTCAGCGGGCCATCCGCGATCGTCAATCCACGATCGGAAATCCGTCATCCGCCACCCACCATCCTGATGCCGCTCGTTGAAGTCGCGCACCTCGTCAAGACGTTTACGCGCGACGGGGGGATGTTCCGGGCGGGCACACGGGTCGCGGCGGTCGACGATGTGAGCTTCAGCATCGAGGCGGGAGAAACGTTCGGCCTCGTCGGCGAGTCGGGAAGCGGGAAAACGACGACGGGGCGCTGCATCCTCCGGCTGATCGAGCCGTCTTCGGGCGACGTC
>Ga0193697_1000458_pt1 | contig 14329 bp, 14 predicted proteins | sample L3m2metaG_FD_145073 | JGI IMG/M metagenome (GOLD analysis project Ga0193697, IMG submission 145073) | Soil microbial communities from a riparian zone of the East river system, Colorado, United States - L3m2 | ecosystem: Environmental > Terrestrial > Soil > Riparian zone | place: USA: East River... | reverse complement strand
TGGGCCGAACGGCGCCGGAAAAACCACGACGTTCTACATGACGGTCGGCCTGACGCAGCCGGATTCGGGCCGGGTCGAGCTGGACGGGCGCGATGTGACCGACGATCCGATGTACATCCGTGCGCGCAAAGGCATCGGCTACCTGCCGCAGGAGCCGTCGATCTTCCGCGGGCTCACGGTGGAACAGAACCTGCTGGCAATCCTGGAGACCACGGATCTCAACGGCGTCAGCCGCCGCGCCCGGCTTCGCGAGCTGCTCGCGGAGCTCAATCTGACGCCGCTCGCGCAGGCGCCGGCACACACGCTGTCTGGCGGCGAGCGGCGGCGCGCCGAGATCACGCGGGCGCTGGTCATCTCGCCGAAGTTCATCCTGCTGGACGAGCCGTTCGCCGGCATCGATCCGATAGCGGTGTCGGATATCCAGAAAATCATCTTTCACCTGAAGGATCGCGGGATCGGCGTGTTAATCACGGACCACAACGTCCGGGAGACGCTGCGGATCACCGACCGCGCCTACATCGTGCACGACGGCGGCATCTTCCGGAGCGGCACCCCCGATAGCCTGGCAGCCGACGACGAGGTTCGGCGGATTTATCTGGGGACAGACTTCCGATTGGATTAATATGGTAGGAGAATTGCATTCGGCTAGGCGCTACGTGCGGCACCCTGCCGACGCCGATCCGGGCTGGTAGCTGGCAAGTGACGAAACGACAACGACTTAGCTGACGCGTCTTTCATGGGCATCCAGCAAAAACTCCACACGAAACTCGTTCAAAAGCTGATATTGACGCCTTCGCTGCAGCAGGCGATCAAGCTGCTGCCGATGTCGACGCTGGAGCTCTCGGACCTGCTGAATCAGGAAATGGTCGAGAACCCGATGCTGGAGGAGGTTCCGACCGAAGAATTGCAGCCCGCCGAGGCCGCCGCCACCCCTGAAAAGGCCGAGCCCGAACAGGCCGCGAACAAGACTGATACCTGGGACGACCAGGACTATGAATACTTCTTCGGGGACTACCTGGACGACGGCTACCGGCCGCGCGCCCCGCAGGAGGTCAAAGAGCTGCCGCCCATCGAGAACACGCTCTCGACGGTCAGCTCGCTCACGGATCACCTGATGTGGCAGCTGTCGATGCAGACCGACGACAGCATCGTCCGCGACATCGGCGCCGCGATTATCGGGAACCTGGACGACGACGGGTACCTGGTGGCCTCGTTCGAAGAGCTGGCGGCGATGGGTCCCTGGCCGGTCGGGGACGTCGAGCGTGCCTTGAAGCTGGTGCAGGGGTTCGATCCCACCGGCGTGGCCGCGCGCGACCTTCAGGAATGTCTGCTCCTGCAGATCCGTCACCTCGGTCTCGAAAACACGCCGACCGAGAAGGTCGTGACGGACCACCTGCGTCTGCTTCAGAACCACCAGGTGCCGGAAATCGCGCGGAAGCTCGGGATGACGATCGACGATCTCAAGGAGCACATTGAGATCATCCGGAACCTGGATCCCAAACCGGGCAGCCGCTTCAACCCGACGCAGTCGCAGTATGTCATCCCCGACGTCTACGTCATGAAAGTCGAAGACGAGTACGTCGTGGTGCTGAACGAGGACGGCCTGCCGCAGATGCGGATCAGCCCGGTCTACCGGCGCCTGCTGGACAAGAGCGCGTCGGACAACACGGACGAGACGCGCGCCTACGTGAAGGACAAGTTCCGGTCGGCGCTCTGGCTGATCAAGTCGGTGGAGCAGCGCCAGAAGACGATCTTCAAGGTCGCCAAGAGCATCATCAACTTCCAGCGCGATTTCCTGGACCACGGCATCGAGCACCTCCGGCCGCTGGTGCTGCGCGACGTGGCGAACGACATCGGCATGCACGAGTCGACCGTCAGCCGCGTGGTGACCAACAAGTACATGCACACGCCGCAAGGCGTGTTCGAGATGAAGTACTTTTTCCACAGCGGCATCAGCAGCTCCTACGGCGAAAACGTCTCGTCGGTGACGATCAAGCAGCGCATCCGGAAGATCATCGAGAACGAAGACCCGCGCAAGCCGCTCAGCGATTCGAAAATCGTCAGCATCCTGCAGCGCGAGGGGCTGGTCCTCGCGCGCCGTACGATCGCGAAGTATCGCGAGGAATTGAAGATTCCGACATCGAACCAGCGCAAAGTTCTGTACTAGAGGGCCCAGCGCCCAGCAGTTGGACCGCGAAGGCTCTAGCCGAGCGAACCCTATGCGTCTCGAACTCACCGGCCGTCACGTCGACATCACCCCCGCCCTCCGGCGCCTTCTCGACACCAAACTCAGCAAGCTCGAACGGGTGCTCAACCATCGCGCGCTGTCGGCGCAGGTCGTGCTCACCCGGGAGAAGCACCGTCACCGCGCCGACATCACGCTGCACGCTCGAGGAGAAAAATTCCTCCATGGCGTCGGCGACGCGACCAACTGGGAGGCGTCGATCACCCAGGCCATCGCCAAGCTCACTCAACAGGCGCAGCGCGTCAAGGGCAAGTGGGAGCGGCGCAAGCGCGATGGCGACATCAAGGGGATGCCCCCCGCGGAAGCGGCCGCTACGCCCGGCCGGGAGCCGCGTCGGCGCGTGCGTGCGCGAATGCCGCGGATTGTCCGCGCGTCACGGCAGCCGCTCAAACCGATGTCGGTCGCCGATGCCGCCCGCGAAATCGACGCCGGCGGCGATGGCGTCGTCGTCTTCCGGGACCTCCTGACGTCGGCGGTCAGCGTGCTGTACCGGCGCGGAAACGGAGAGCTCACGCTCGTGGAGACAGAAGCCTGACTCGCTCAGTCGCCAGTCACCGGTCCTCGGTCGTCAGTCAGGAGTCGTCGGTCGTCAGTCAGGGTCTGCAGTCTGGTCGACTGACGACTCCGACTGAGGATTGAAGACTGTAGACTGATGACTGAGGACCGGCGACCGACGACTTCTGATGCCTAGAACTCATCTCATAAATGCGCCGGCATTCGGCCGGCGATGCATCCCGCCTGGCGGCGTTGCTCCTTCCTCGCATATTGCCGATATTCTCGGTCGTCGCGCCTTGCCAGCCGGGCGCCTCGCCGCCCTCGGTGCTGCGCCGCATTTATGAGATGAGTTCTAGTTCCCCCGGTGTCACAGTCGGCGCGCTGCTCGGCAGCCGGCCCGAAGCGTTCGGTCTGCCCCTCGAGCTGCTGGCGGGGGCCGATGGCCTCGACCGGGTCATCACGAGTCCTCACATCCAGAAGACCGGCCTCGCGCTCGCGGGCTTTCACGAGTACCTGAAACCAGGCCGCGTCCTGATCTTCGGCGAGAGCGAGATCCGCTATCTCGAAAGCCTGGAGCCGGCGGCGCGCATCATGTCGATGCGCCTCGCGCTGACGCTCGATTTCCCGTGCGTGCTCATTACCGGCGGCTTCCAGCCGCCGGTGGAGCTGATCGTCGAAGCGGAACGCGCGCGCGTGCCGCTGCTGAAAACCGCGGTGGCGACGCCGATGGCGATCGCGAAGCTGTCGTCGATGCTCGAGGATTCGCTCGCCGAGCGCACGATGATGCATGCCGTGCTCATGGACGTCCTCGGCCTGGGCGTGCTGCTCGTCGGCGAGAGCGGCATCGGCAAGAGCGAATGCGCGCTCGATCTCATCGTCCGCGGCCACCGGCTGGTGGCCGACGACACCGTGGAGCTGCGCCGGCGCCAGGAAACGATTCTGATCGGCACCTGCCCGGAGCTGACGCGACACCACATGGAGCTGCGAGGGCTCGGCGTCATCAACGTCATGGAGCTGTTCGGCATCGCATCGACGCGATCGTCGAAGCGGGTCGAGCTGGTCGTGCAGCTCGAGCGGTGGGATCCGGCGCGCGAGTACGAGCGGCTCGGGCTCGACGACCACTTTTTCGAGATCCTCGGGCTGCAAGTCCCGCTGCTGCGCATGCCGGTCGCGCCGGGCCGTAACATCGCCATCCTCGTGGAAGTCGCCGCTCGCAATCAGCTGTTGCGGTCGCGCGGGCATCACGCGGCCCGCGCCCTTGCCGATCGCCTGGAGGCTACACTGCGTCAGGCGTCGGCGCTGGCCTCACAGCCTGATGAAGAAGACGAGGAAATCAGGTGAAGCGCCGACGCGCCAGCCGCCCGCAAGGCAAGAAGGCAGCAAGGCCGGATGGCAGGCAGGACAGCCAGTCGTCCGGCCGGAAGGGGAAGCGATCCGGCCAGCCATTCATCGTCCTCACCGGGTTGTCCGGGTCCGGCAAATCGCAGGCGATTCGGGCGCTCGAGGATCTCGGCTACTTCTGCGTCGACAACCTGCCGACGATGCTGATTCCGACGCTGGCCCGGCTATCGCTGCGCGCCGGCGGCGACATCCAGAAAGTGGCCATCGTCGTCGACGTGCGCGAGGGCGGCCTGCTGTCGTCCTTCCCGAAAATTTTCCGGCAACTGCGGAAGATGCCGCGCCTGAACCCGATCCTCATTTTCCTGGAAGCCAGCCATAACGCGCTGGTGCGGCGTTTCAGCGAGACGCGGCGTCCGCATCCGCTGGCGCCCAACCGGCCGGTCAGCGAGGGGATTCGCGACGAGCGGTCGCGGCTGACGGTCATTCGCGATCTCGCGGACGAGATCGTCGACACATCGGACATGACCGTCCACGAGCTGAGGCAGTTCTTCATGAGCCTGTCCCGCGAGCGCTCGCGCGCCAGGCTCCTCATCACGCTGCTCAGCTTCGGCTTCAAGTACGGTCTGCCGGTCGACGCGGACCTGGTGTTCGACGTGCGCTGTCTGCCGAACCCACATTTCGTGCCGACGCTCCGCCGCCGCACCGGGCGCGACCGCGCGGTCGTGGAGTTCATGGAGCGCGACAGCGGCACGCGGGCGTTCATCGACCGGCTCGAGGATTACGTGCGATACGTCGTCCCGTTTTACGTCGCCGAGGGGAAGAGCTACTTGACGATTGCGATCGGCTGCACCGGCGGCCGGCATCGCTCGGTGATGATCGCGGAACGGCTGCGCCGCGCGCTCGGCGGCGGCGCCACCGCCCGCGTGCGGGTCCGGCACCGGGATATCGCGCATGCCTGACCGGCCCATCCTGCCTTACGATAGACAGTTGTGATCGGAGTCGTCGTCGTCACCCACGGACAGCTGGCGGTCGAGCTCGTGAACGCGGCCGAGATGATCGTCGGCGACCTGCCGCAGTTCACCCCGGTCTCGATCGGCTGGCACGACGACGTCAACGACGCGCGGGAAGACATCGCGCAGGCGATCGAGCGGGTCCGCGGCGAGGAAGGCGTGCTGCTGCTGACGGACATGTTCGGCGGGACGCCGTCCAACCTCGGGATGACGTTTCTCGAAAAGGATCGCCTCGAGGTGATCACGGGCGTGAACCTGCCGATGCTGATCAAACTGGCCGGCCTCCGCAAATCGTCCGATCTGCTCGCGGTAGCGAAGGAAATGCGCGAACACGGCCGCAACGCCATCTGGGTCGCCTCGGATTTCCTCCGCGGCGAGAAGGCCGCGACGTGACGACGACAGGGTGCTTGGTGCTAAGTGCTGGGTGCTGGGTGCTCGTGCCAGGTGCTGAGTGCATGGTGCCGCGTGCTGTGCCGGGTGCGGTGCCACGTGCAGTGCCGGCACCAGGCACGAGCACCGGGCACCCAGCACTCGACACGAGCACTCAGCACTCAGCACCCAGCACACAGCACCCGGAGGGACGGTGATCTCCGAATCCGTCACCGTCGTAAACCAGCTCGGCATGCATGCCCGGGCGGCGGCGAAGTTCGTCCACCTGGCGACGAGGTTCGAGGCGCGCGTGCGCGTGTCGCGCGATCGGCGCGAGATGGACGGCAAGAGCATCATGGGGATTCTGCTGCTCGCGGCGGCGCGCGGGTCCACGATCACGATCTCGGCGGACGGCACGGACGAGCGTGACGCGGTGACGGCGCTGGTGGCGCTGGTGCAATCCGGATTCGGCGAGGACGTATGCGGCGCCTGACCGGCATCGGCGTGTCGCCCGGTATCGTCGCGGGCCGCGCCGTTCTCCTCATCCAGCGGTCGCAGGCGCTCCGCTACCAGATCGCGCCGGCCCGCGTCGACCACGAGCTGCGGCGGCTCGAGGAGAGCCGGACCCGATCGCGGGATCAGCTCGTCGAGATTCGCGCCCGCGTCGCGAAACGCCGGCCGGAGATGGCGTCGCTGTTCGATGCGCAGCTCCTGATGCTCGACGATGCCATGCTGGTGCCGCGCGCGGCGGAGATCGTTCGCGAACAGCGCGTCAACGCCGAATGGGCGGTCCAGCAGGTCTCGCACGAGTTCAGCGCCGTCTTCGACGAGGTCGCCGATCCGTACCTGCGCGAGCGGAAAGGCGACGTGCTCGACCTCGTCGGCCGGCTGCGCATGAACCTGAGTCGGGGCGTCGCCACCGCACGCGAGCTGCTGCGCGAGCTCGACGAGTCGTCCATCCTGATCGCCGACGAGCTGACGCCGTCGATCGCCGCGCAGGTGGACTGGACGAAAGTCCGCGGCTTCGCGACGGACGCGGGCAGCCGCACCTATCACACCGCGATTCTGGCGCGTTCCCTCGAGGTGCCGGCGATCGTCGGCCTGCACAACGCCAGCAGTCAGGTGCAGGCGGGGCAGCTGGTCATCATCGACGGCTCCGCGAACACGCTCATTCTCGATCCGACCGACGAGGAGCTCGCGCGCGCCGCTGATCACGGCGAGGACCATCGGCCGGCGGCGACGGTGGATGCCGAACGGCGACGGCCGGCGGCCACTGCTGACGGCGTCCGGATTCGCCTCGAGGCCAACATCGAGTTTCCCGACGATCTCGCGGCGGCCCGTTACGCCGGGGCGGAAGGGATCGGTCTCTACCGCTCCGAATTCCTGGTCACCAGTGGCGCGAATGACATCGGCGACGAGGATCGCCAGTACGAAATCTACCGCGGCATGCTCGAAGGCATGGCACCGGGGAGCGTGACCGTCCGAACCTTTGACGTCGACGAGGATCAGTTGGCGTCACGGCAGACACGACGGCCGTTCGCTGGAGGATGGGAGCCGGAGGCGCAACGCACCAGCCGCCAGGGGCTGCGCGGACTCCGTTTGAGCCTCACGCGTCCTGCGCTGTTTCTGGTCCAGCTTCGTGCATTGCTGCGGGCGGCGCCACACGGCCACCTGCGGATCATGTTTCCGTTCGTGTCGAGCGTGGAGCAGGTCCGCGCCGCTCGAGCGATGATTGCGCAGGCGTCGGCCGATCTGGCGGCGCGCGGCATCAGCGCGCCACTGGTGCCGGTCGGCGTGATGATCGAGATTCCGGCGGCCGCCTACACGGCCGATCTCCTGGCGCGTGAGGTCGACTTCTTCACCATCGGCACCAACGATCTGATTCAGTACTGTCTCGCGGTCGATCGCGCCGACGAACGAGTGTCCAGCCTGTACGAGCCGCTGCACCCGGCAATCCTGCGGATCATTCTCATGGTCCGCCGCGCCGCGGGGCGACGGCGCATTCCGGTCTCTCTCTGCGGCGAGATGGCGTCCGACTCGGCGGTGCTGACGCTGCTCGTCGGACTCGGCCTGACCGAATTCAGCATGACGCCGGGAGCGATTCCGGTGGCCAAGCAGGTCCTGTCGGAGCTGAGGCACGACGAGTTGCGCGCCGTGGCGCGCCGGATTCTCCGCCTCGCAACCATCGAAGACATCGAGCGCGAGCTGCTGGTCACCCTCGGCCGGTTGGCGCTCATCAAGGAGTGAATCGTGGGCGACGAGATGACGCGCGTCGAAAAACCCTGGGGCTACGAGCTGCACTGGGCGAAGACCGATCGCTACGTGGGCAAGCTGATTCACGTCAACGCCGGACACGCGCTGAGCCTGCAGTACCACAACCTGAAGGACGAGACGATCTACCTGCACTCGGGCAAGCTGTGGTTCGAGATCGAGCGAGACGGCAAACTGCTGAAACAGGAAATGCAGCCTGGCGAGTCCGTGCACATCACGCCGAAGACCGTGCACCGGATGACGGCAATCGTGGACAGCGATATCTTCGAGGTCTCGACGCCCGAATTACACGACGTCGTCCGCTTGGAAGATAGGTACGGAAGGACCGACAAGAAAAGTTAAAAGTTAAAAGGTAGAAGTTAAAAGGTAGAAGTTAAAAGTTAGAAGTCAAAGTTAGAACGGAAGTTCGGTATTTCGTGTTCAAGCTCCAACTTTAACTTTTGCCTTTTAACTTCCAACTTTTAACTTCCGCTCGCTAGAACGGAATATCGTCGTCAGTGAGTGGCTCGGACGACTCAGGCGCCGGTGACGGGGCGTGGCTGCCCATGCTGTCGTCGCCGCGCGGGGCGCCGCCGCCTCTCCCCCCGCCGCCGCCAAGCAGCACGATGCGGTCGCCGCGGATTTCGGTGGTGTACCGCTTGTTGCCGTCCTTGTCGTCCCACTGGCGCGTCTGGAGCCGGCCCTCGACGTAGATCTGCTTGCCCTTCGTCAGGTATTCCGACAACGACTCGGCTGATTTGCCCCAGAGCACGACACGGTGCCACTCGGTTTTTTCCTGCCGCTGGCCCGCCTTGTCGTTCCATACTTCGGTCGTCGCCATGTTGAGCGTGGCGACCGCGGCGCCGCCCGGCGTGTAACGCAGTTCCGCGTCTCGACCGAGGTTACCGACCAGGATCACTTTGTTGACGCTGCCCATAGAGACGCGATTGTACTCCGCCGGCAGAGTCGGGCGTTAGTCCCGATCGTCACTTGACTTGACGCATCGAGCCCTAACCGCAGATCGTGAGGATCGCCACCGATCGGTCAACCGGTACGTCGATTCAAGTGACGATCGGGATTAGTCGGGTTTGATCGTCGGCGCGAGCAAGCGCTGTCTGGCCTGGTTCGCCGCGTCGCTATTCGGATAATTCTTGACGACGAACTCCCACGCCTCGCGGGCGGCGGCGGCGTTCTTCAGATTCATCAGCGCGAGACCCTTCTTGTAGTAGGCATCGGGGACGACGTTGCCCGACGGGTAGGTGCGAATCGTCTTGTCGTACGCCTCCACCGCCTTGTCGTTCTTGCCCGCGTTGAGATACGAGTTGCCGATGTGCATCTGCGCATCGTCGGCCTTGTCGGCCCGTGGATTGTCGCGGATGTAAGCCTCGAATCCCATGATGGCCAGATCGTACTGGCCGGCCGTGTAGTCGGCCCAGGCGGCATTCCACGTTTTCTCCGGCGAGTCGCCGATCACGCCGCTCGGGGGCGTGGTGCCTCCGGCGGCGGGTGCCGCCGCCGCACTGTCCGGTTCCATCGACGAGGGACGGGAGGCGAGTTGCTGCATCGATTGCCGGAGCGAATTCACTTCCTGGGTGAGCGACCCGACGCGCACGTTGTTGTCGTCGATCTTCTCGCGGATCACGCGCACGTCATTGGTCAGGTTGTCGATGACCAGCTTGGCATCCGCGAAGGCCTTGCGATTGACCTCGGTCTGCTGGTCGAGGCGCGTGTTGACGGCCTTCAGTGCCTCGTTCAGCGTGCCGAGCAACGTCTGCAGCAGCTGCGACTGCTCTTGGAGCATGCGCAGGTCGGCCATCAACTGCTGGTGCTCTTTGTTCGCGGCCGCCGCGGGCGACGCGGCGCACGCCGCGAGCACCAGGACGAGAATGCCGATGGAAAGTCGCTGTCTCATAACGCTCACTTCGCGGTGATGACGAAATGCGCGCGCCGGTTTTTCGCGAACGCCGATTCGTCGTGACCCGGGTCGAACGGGAATTCCTTGCCGTAGCTGACAATGCGCAGCCGATCAGCTGAAATGCCCTGCGCGACGAGGTAGGCGCGCGCCGCCACCGCTCGGCGTTCGCCCAATGCCAGATTGTACTCGGCGGTTCCACGTCGCAGTGCCCTTCGATGGTTATGGCCCAGGCGGGATAGCGCTTGAGCAGCGTCGCGTTCTCGTCGAGCACTTTCTGCCCGGCCGGGCTGACATCGCTACTGTCGAGCTCGTAGAACACCGGCTTGAGCGGCGAGTTCCGATTCAGATCGTCGAGCGATGCGGACGCAATCGCATCGTCGCGCACCGGTTCGGCCGGTACGATCGGTTCACGCATCGGATCGGGCGGCGCGGGAGGTCGCGTCGGCGCTGTGCTGGCGGTCGACGTCGGCGGCGGCGGAGCCGGACGCGCAACCGGCGGCGCCTTCTTGTGGCAAGCGGCCGCGGCCGCCAGAGAAGCCGCCGTCAGAATCACTGCAATCCGTCGCACCATCATCATCACTCCGTTGTCATTTGGCCGACCAATCCGGCTGTTCGTTGTTGCCGGATCGCGTCAGCTGCTTGAGATCCTTGCCGGTTCGGGCGATCGTGAAAATCTGCTTCTTGCCCGCGCGCGTCGAGGTGAAGGCGATGTGCCGCCCGTTGGGCGCGAACGCCGGGCTCTCGTTCGATCCTTCGCCGAATGTCAGCTGCCGCACTTCGCGCGTGGCCATGTCGATGACCTTGATGTCGTTGCCCGGGCCGGTTTTTGCGGTGTAGGCGATCTCGTTGTAGGGTGCCGGCGACCACGTCGCCTTGTCGGCGTAGCTCTCGGACACGGTGATGCGCTGCGCCTGTCCGACACCGTCCGCGCCGATCACGTAGACCTGCGGATTGCCAGTGCGATCCGAGCTGAACGCAATCTGTGTCCCCGACGGCGACCAGGTCGGCGACGTGTTGATGCTGGGATGGTTCGTCAGTTTCCGCAAGCCCGAGCCGTCGCGATTGATGACGTAGAGATTGGTGTAACCCTTGCCTTCGCGAGGGGACGCGATACAGAGCTTGGTGCCGTCGGGCGACCACGCCGCCAGCCAGTTCTCGTCGTTCCCCTTGGTGACTTCCTCGCGTGTCGCCTGGAAGATGTTGGAGATCAGGATCTGCGGCGTGCCCTTGCCGTACGATGTGTAGGCGATGGAACGTCCGTCCGGCGACCATCGCGGGAACACGTTCAACGTGCCGTTGACGGTCACACGGGTCTGCCGCTCACCGTCGTAGTCGGCGATGTAGATCTCCTTCACGTCGCGCTTCTGGACCGTTCCCTTCATGCGCTCGCCGTCCCGATCCGAGGCGAAGGTCAGCCGGGTCTGCGCGACGCCGTGCAGCGCGCGCTGCGTCAGATGGAGATCGTCGGACACCAGGTGCGCGTAGCGGCGGGGATTGGCCGACGCAGCGCCCGTATACTCCTTCCCGAACACCGATCGCCGAGTCCGGACCTCGAGGAGGCGCACTTCCACCTTGACGCCGGCGTCCACCTTCTGCACGGTGCCGATGACGAGCCCGTCGGCGTTCAGCTCTCGCCAGCGGTCGAACGCCACGTCATTGAACGACGTCGCCTTGGGAATAGAGGCATACACGTCCCGCGGGATGAACGCGAACTCGTGCTCGAAGTTGAGATCGTCCCAGAGCACCTGGCCGAGGATCTTCGCGATCGCGACGGTCTCGGCGTCGGGCGAGAGGGCGATGAAATCAGGAACCGCGAGACGCGGCGGGCCGTTGCCGTCGACGGTAATTGCCGCGCCGATTTCGCTTGGCTGTTGTGTTGTGGTTGGTGGCTGCGGCGGCGTGGGCGGCGGCTGCTGCGCGCGCAGCCAACCCGTCGTCAGCATTGCCGCTGCTATCGCCCCGGCGAGGATACTGTTCTTCATTTGTACTCGAAATTGAGGTGAACGGTCAGCGTCGGATTGGAGTACTCGTTCGGTAACGGCGGCAGTGTTTTCGTGACCAGCACCGCGCGAAGCGCAGCCAGGTCGAGCGGTGTGGATCCGCTGGGCTTCTCGACAATGGAATCGACGAGCTGCCCGTCCCGCTGAATCGTGAACTTGACCAGTGTCTGGCCGCGAGCGCCCTGATTCGGCTGCCAGGTACTGCGAATGCGTTGCACCATGATCGCAATGTAGCCGGGGCAGCAGAAGTCGCCGACGATGTCGAGCGACGATCCGGTGCCTGGCCCTCCGCCGGTCGACAGACCGAAGCCCTGGCCACGGACACCCGTCTCCGCGATTGAGTTTCCCGGCGTGACCTGCGCGCCGCGGGTCGGCGTCCGGCCGCGCGCCTCGGTCGGCGCCTGCTTCACTTCGGTTTTCGCGACTGGCTTCGCAGGCTTGGCCGCGCGAAGCGGTATCGTCATCTCCGGCTCCTTGACGGCTGGCGGACGAACCGCTTCCCGCTTCGGTGGCTCTGCCGGGGGTGTTTGCTCCTGGATCGGACGCCCTCCGATCGTGGTCATCCCGCCGTTGACCGGCCCGTCGCCTCCACCGGCGATTGAAATCGTCATGAGCGTTCGCGGCGGCTCCGTGGCGGCGCCGCCCCAATGCGGCGCGACCATGACCAGCGCCGCAATCGTGACGTGCGCCGCCACCGACGCCACCAGCATCTTCTGCAGGCCGTCCGGCTCGCCCCGCCGATCGCGCAAGACGTCGGTCACGTCCATCAGCGTTCTTCCGGCAGCTTCGAGATCATGCCGATTTTTTCGACCCCGGCGCCGCGGAGCCGGTCGAAGATATCCATCAGCTCCTGGTAGCGCACCGACCCGTCGCCTCGCAGAAACACTTCCTTCGAGGCGGCCCGTTCCATTTTCTGGCGCACGCGCTCTCCGAGGATCTCCGCGCGGATCGGCTCCTGGTCGAGATAGACGATGTGCGACTCGCGGTAGTTGACGGGAATGCTCACGAAGATGCGCTCGCCGGCGATTTGCGACGAGCGCCGCGCGACCGGCAGGTTGACGTCGACGCCGCGCTGAATCATCGGCGCGGTGATCATGAAAATGATCAGGAGCACGAGCATCACGTCGACGAGCGGCACGACGTTGATTTCAGCCAGCGAGCTGGCGATGCGTCGGCCGCGGCGCCCAACTCCGGCGCTATTGGCTTGAACTTTCGGCATCCTTACGTGAAGTTCCTTTCGGCGATGTTCAGAAACTCCATCGCGAAGTCGTCCATCTCCGACGCGAAGAGCTTCACGCGCTGTGACAGCAGGTTGTAAAAGTACACCGCCGGAATTGCTGCGAAGAGTCCCGCCCCGGTCGCGATTAGCGCGTCGGCGATGCCGGGCGCGACCACGGCGAGGTTGGTCGATCCGGTCTGGCTGATGCGGTCGAAAGCAATGATGATGCCCCACACCGTGCCGAACAGACCGACGAACGGCGCAATGCTGGCCGTGGTTGCGAGAAACGACACGCGCCGCTCGAGCTTGTTGATTTCCACGACAGATGCGCGCATCAGGGCCCGGTCCACCGCCGTCAGGCTCTTCAGAGTAGGACGTCCGGCGGGCGGTCGCGGATTGGGTCCGTTGCTCGCGTCGGGCGCCGCCTGACGCAGTTGCGCGGTCAATTCGGCGTACCCGGATTGAAAGAGGCCCACCAGCGGGCTGTCGCCGAGCGAGCGGCAGACCGCCTGTACTTCAGAAAACTTGCTGCTGCGGCGAAAGACGTCCAGGAATTGCGCGGTATGTTTGTTGGCCGCGCGGTACGTCCACAGCTTATAGAGGATGATGCCCCACGAAATGATCGACAGCAGCAGGAGCAGCAGGAGAACGCCCTGGGAAATGGGGTTGGACTCTCGGACGAGACGGACGATTGAAGTGCTCGACGTGGCCGAGCCTTCGGACGCAGCCCCACTCTGCGCCTGCATGAGCAAGGCGATCAGCGGGGTTCCAAGCGTGCGCAAAACGGGCCTCCGCGAGACAGCAATGCGCCGCTGGGACAGCGCGAATGCAGAACTGTATCATGTCGTAAAAACAGCTGTCAAACCTATGTTACGATTGGAGTTCTCTCGCTTTCCCCATGCTTCGCTTCCTGCGCATCCAACACCTCGCGGTCATTGACTCGGTTGAGGTCGAATTCGACCCGGGCCTGAACGTCCTGACGGGGGAGACGGGCGCCGGCAAGTCGATGCTCGTCGAAGCCGTGGGCCTCCTGCTTGGCGGACGGGCATCCGGCGACCTGGTTCGCACCGGGGAAGACGCCGCCGCCATCGAGGCGATTTTCGAGAACAGCGGGGAAGAGCTTCTGGTGCGCCGCGAGATCACCGCGCAAGGCCGGAGCCGCGCCTTCATCAACGGTGCTCTGGCCACGGCTGGGGCGTTGAAGGAACTGTCGTCGCGGCTCATCGAGCTGCACGGCCAGCACGAGCATCAAACGCTGCTCGACCCGTCCACACACCTTGCCGTGCTCGACACGTTCGGGGCGCTGGAACCGCTGCTGACCTCGACGGCGGCCGCGTTCGATGCCATGCACGCGATCCAGTCCGAGCTCGCTCGCGTCCAGTCGGCGGCCAAGGATCGAGACGCGCGGACCGACCTCGTCACGTTTCAGCTCGGGGAACTCGATCGCGCCGCGCTCAAGGACCCGACCGAGGACGCATCGCTGGT
>Ga0193697_1000456_pt1 | contig 14352 bp, 17 predicted proteins | sample L3m2metaG_FD_145073 | JGI IMG/M metagenome (GOLD analysis project Ga0193697, IMG submission 145073) | Soil microbial communities from a riparian zone of the East river system, Colorado, United States - L3m2 | ecosystem: Environmental > Terrestrial > Soil > Riparian zone | place: USA: East River... | reverse complement strand
GCTGTGAAGGCCCACCCCCGAATAGCTCACGCTTTGACGCAGGGTCTGTTGCTGTGACACGGCTGTTGATTTAACCGCATCGCCGGAAGCTATGGCAAGCAGGGAGAAACTATGGACCGAAGCAAGTAGTGGGCATGCTCACTGCGAAATCTGCTTTTAGCGCACCGCGTTTACGGGCGCCTCGATCCGTTTGCGCACGTCCTTTGTTCCGTCGGAAGTAGTGACCGTTCGCAGGCTGAAAGGACCATTCGCCCCTGAAGGCGCCACAAACGTAAAAGCATCTCCCGCAGGCGAACTGTAGGCGAACTCCGGCGTCCTTTGTTTGTATTGCTGGTAAGCTGTCTCACCGAGCAGGTTCCTGAGACTCTGGTCGTACTCGGCCGTCAGTTGCCGGACGATGCCGTCCCGCTGTTCATGACTCATCGACTGGTCCTGCAGCGTGCGCATGATCTGTTCGCCCACCTGGCGCTGTTGCTGCCATGCTTCGCTGATAACCGCCTGGCTGATGTTGTTCTGCTGCGCGAGTTGGCTAAGATTGCGCCACGTCGGGTCTTGTTGCCGTTGTAATTCATTCCAGCGCTCCTCGCCAAAAGCCGTTTTGTAAGCCTCATTCAATTGCTGCCGCGCTTCACTCCGCTGTCGCACCTTTTCCGGGTCCGACATATCGGCAATCGCCCCCTGCGTATCTTCGTACGCTTTGCGTAAGTCGTACAATTTGCGGTACTCCGCTTCTGTCAAATCCATGTTCCCAAAACGGCTGCGAACCGCGTCAGCCGTATTGGAGTCGCGTAACGAAAGCTCCTTGAGTTCCTCCGGGGAGAGCACTTGCGCCAATTCCTGCTGCCGCTGCTCGCGCAATCGTTTCGAATCGTTGCCGCTGCTGATAAGCAACCCGTCGCGACCGCTGCCTTTCAATGCTTCGGGCAGGGTCTCGTATTTCTCCATAATCGCGCGCACCTGTGCCTGCTTCTCCGCAGAGAGAAAGCTGTACTTCCCTTCCTCACGCAAACGGTTGACGTCCGCGTTTGCCCATTTCTCATACGGATCGTTGTCGATCCCAAGCAGTTCCCGCAACAAAGCCTTCTTCTCCTCCTGTAAAGCGCGCAATTGCGTCGTGAGCCCTTCTTTGGATTTGGAGCGCTTACGCCAGAAGTCGAACTTCTGCGTCTCCGCCGCCAGCGCCGCGAACCGCGGCACGTACATCTTGTTCACATCCGCCACAATCAAATCTCGGATCGTTTCTTCCGGGCACCCGATCGCGCGCAAATTCGCCATGTACTGCTTGAAATCCGCCGATTCCAACTCACTCCAATTGAATGCGCCTTCGTCCGTCGTCGTCGCCACCACCGCGCGCGGGTGGCGTTCGGGCCGTAGTGCTGGCCGCGCCGGTTCGGGCGCCGCAGGCGCCGGTTTGTAGGCCGAGAAATACGCCACGGCGCTCAGCAGGACGAAGTTCAACGCCAAAGATCCAGCGATAATAATTTTCATAACCCCATCGGTTATACGCACACAGATGAATTTCGGTCGCTGATTTTTTCGCCCGTATTATCCTCTTGTTGTGACTGACATCGTGCAGGTCCGCGAATTGTCGAAAATCTACGCCCAGGGCGACATCCAGGTCGTCGCCTTGAACCGTATTTCCCTCGACATTAAAACCGGCGAATTCCTCTCCCTTATGGGCCCGAGCGGCTCTGGTAAATCCACATTGCTCCACATCATCGCAGGAATCGATCGGCCTACGAGCGGGACCTGCCTCGTGCAGGGGGTCGATGTTGGCCAGCTCGGCGAATCGGAATTGGCAAACTGGCGCAATCAGAACGTCGGTTTCGTTTTCCAAACTTTCAATTTAATTCCCGTCCTTACTGCCTATGAAAATGTGGAACTGCCGCTCTTGCTCACCGGCTTGAGTCGCGGCCAACGCCGGCGTCAGGTAGAGACCGCGCTCGAACTTGTCGGCTTGAGCGATCGCGCCACGCACCTGCCACGTCAACTCTCCGGAGGACAGGAACAACGCGTCGCGATTGCGCGCGCGCTCGTGACCGACCCTGCACTCATCGTCGCCGACGAACCGACCGGCAACCTCGATTCCCAGTCCGCGCATGATGTCTTGAGGATCCTCCAGTCCTTCAGCCGCACCATGGCCAAAACAGTCATTCTCGTGACCCACGACCCAAAAGCCGCAGCGTTCGGTTCACGCACAATTCATCTGGAAAAGGGCGAACTAACGAACTGATCTCGCGGTCCCCTCGTTTGTAGTCCCGGCTTTAGCCGGTCAGATATCTTTACGCATCAAGACGGTAGGGCGACGTGTCCTCACGGCGCCGCTCTCGAATTTCCGATCAATCTAAGATCCAAAATCCAGTCGTCACTCCTGAGTCCGGGTGTCCGGATTCGCAACAACACCCGTGGCAGTGAAGCGCGCGATGTCATTACGATGGCTGCGAAATCCCAACCCGATCTTCTTGACCGTACTCACCTGGTTAAGTCTAAGCGCCGTGCATTCAGCCGAATCTTGTCGAGCATCCGTCCGAAGAACACGATGCCTCCAACTTTCTCGTAAGAACTGCGTAATCCTTGAACCTTCATGCTATCACCCGCTCACCGGCCAACTCACTCATCGTGTCAACCAATCCTGGTAATGCTTCCAGTCCGCGTCAATGACGCGCTGTTCCTCCTCGGGCGACACCTGTTTGCGACCCCACACTCGCTTGCAGTAACCGGGATACTCGGCTGGCGAGAGCACGTCCCGATAATCGCATTTGGCACCCTCAAGCTCGTACCGCAAACGCTCAAGATTGCCCGCTGCAAGCTTCAGCACCGCCAGGCGGACGCGCTCAGGCTCACTATGCCACTCATCCGGCCCGTACTCATCGAGCATGGCAACGACCTCCGCGACACGCTCGGGCGGGAAATCCCGTCGCACAACACGTTCAACATCTGCTCGTGTCACATTTGGCGTCGGCTGCATCTCTGGTTTCCTGCTTTCCTCACTTCCTTATAAGAAATTCGTGCCAACTAGTGCAATTCGTGTCGCACGCCCCGAAATTGTCATCTGCAATACCCGTTTATCGCAATCCCGTAAACCCGCGCTTTAAGAGCGTGCCCGAACATGGCACGATATGACCCAGGTGATTCGCAACATTATCTTTGATTGGTCGGGCACTCTCGTCGACGATTTGCCCGCCGTCTGGCAGGCCACCAACCATGTCCTTGTTATGGCTGGCCTTGCCGAGTTGACGCTCGATCAGTTTCGGAGCGAATTCTCTCTCCCTTTCAAGGGCTTTTACGATCGCCATCTGCCCCACGTCAAAATCGAGCAACTCGAAACCTGGTTTCACGCCCGCTTCAAAACCGTGCAGGATTCGATTGTCCCGCTGCCGCATGCGCGCGAATTTCTGGAATTTTGCCGCAACCGCGATCTGCGGTGCTTTGTCCTCAGCGCCGTGCACCGCGACCATTTTGCCGTCCAGGAAACCACCGTCGGTTTCACCGCGTTCATCAAGCAGGCGTATCTCGGCGTCTGGGACAAGCGCGCGAAAATCCACGAGATTCTCTCCGATCACAAACTGCATCCCGGCGAAACTCTCTTTGTCGGAGACATGCAGCATGACATCGAAACTGCCAAACATGGCGGTGTCCACTCCTGCGCCGTGCTCACCGGCTACAATTCCGCGGCGCAACTCCGGGCGAGCGAACCGGATCTGATCGTCGAGCACCTGGGCGAGTTGCGGCAGATTCTTGAGCGAACGAATCTGGAGATTTGCGGCAGCGCTCCCGCCGAACATCCCGTCGTCACCGTCGGCGCGCTGATCTTCAATTCTTCAAGACAAGTGCTGATGATTCGCACCCACAAATGGTCCAATCTTTGGGGCATTCCCGGCGGTAAAATCAGATACGGCGAGAGTTCGATCGATGCCCTTCACCGCGAAGTGAAAGAGGAAACCAATCTCGACATCTCCAACATTCGCTTCGTGCTCGCTCAGGATTGCCTGCACTCGAAGGAATTTTATCGCGACGCCCACTTCGTCCTTCTCAACTACACCTGTGATTGCACCGGCCCCGAGGACGTCCGGCTCAACGAAGAAGCCAATGATTATTGCTGGGCCACTCCGGAAGCCGCCCTTAAAATGGACCTCAATACTCCCACGCGCATTCTCCTCGAAGCGGTGCTGGGAAAGGTCGCGCCGTGAACTCGTTCATCATCATTTCCGAACTCGAGGTTTTTTATCGCGTTGGCGTGCCGGACAGCGAGCGAGCGAAGCCGCAGCGTCTGCTCTTGAACGTTGAAATCGGGTCCGATATTTCGCACGCGGCCGCGAGCGACGATCTGGCCGCAACTATCGACTACTATTCCGTTTCCCAGCGTCTGCTCTCCTTTGGCGAAGGCAAAGAATGGAAGTTGATCGAAACGCTGGCCGAAGACATCGCCACCATGATTCTCAACGACTTCGGTGCGGCGCGTGTGCAAATCGAGGTCCGCAAATTCATCATTCCGCAAACGCGATACGTCGCCGTCAAACTGCTCCGCTCGAAGTGAAAATGGCCGGCAAACTACCGGCGCTCAGGCGGGCATCAGGCGCGTCGTCGCACAAAATAGCCTAGGCCAAGTGCAACGACGGCCAGGATACCCAAAATGTACATGACCCCGACGCTGCCGCGCGTCGGCTGCGCCTCATTCGTAGGTGGCGCGGGCAAAGACGAGCCCTGGCCGGATTGCGTGCCCATTGTTGCGGTCACGGATCCTCCGCCCATCGCTGCCCCGAAGTGCTGGTAAATCCTGTTCACTTCGGCTGGGTCGTTAGCCACGTGAACTTGGGCGCGCTGCGGATTTGGCTCGCCGCGCTTGCCACTTCGATGCGCCGATTTTGTTTGTCGAACCGAAGGATGGGCCACGGCAGAGCGACAAAGTCCTTCGGCCGCCCCACATTCTCGTAAGCCTGAATCACGGCAAGGATCGGCTGCTCCTGTTTGTCATAGATTGCGTCGGTAAAGATTCCCACCATGTTGCCGTTCGTCGTTTGCACCGATTCGTCGACGTATGGATTTCTTCGAATTTCTTTGGCCAATTCGGGTGTCAGCGGCTTGGCCGGCTTCGTTTGCGTGGAAGAGTCAGCCGCTATGCCAATAATCGTGACAAGGGATAGCGCCGCGGCGCATCCGATAAAGAGCAATTCTTTACGCATATCACGCTAACCTCTGTGGGCCATGGCTCTCGGCCAAGTGAGGAACAAACCCCAATTCGCCTCATTTACGGGGAACTCGCAACGGAACCATCCGGCTACTCGTGTTCGTGCTTGCGCGCGGGGCGGGAACTGTGCGGCGTGCGGCTGAGCCCCAGCCAGTAATCGCAGAGTGTGCGCACAGTCTCCTTGAATTCATCGAACGAAACCGGCTTGACGAGAAACGAATTGGCCCCGAGCCGGTGCGCCCGATCGACGTCGCGCAACTGTTCCGAAGTCGTCAGCACGACGATTCGTAACCCGGCCAGCCTCGGCTGCGCGCGGACCCATTCGATGACCTCGAAGCCATTGGCCAGCGGCATTTTCAGGTCGAGCAGCAGCAGGTCCGGCAGCGGAAACTCTTCGCGACGTTCGTACTTCCCTTCGCCCTGCAGGTAAGCGATCGCCTGCTCGCCATTTTGCACCACGTGCAGCAGCACATCGACGCCTATGTGCTGGAAAGCGCGCTCAAGCAGCACCACATCAGCCTGATTGTCTTCGGCCAACAGAATGATTGGCTGACCGTTGGGTATCACTGGTTGCACCAATTCTATCCGATGCTCCCCCGCATGGCAAGCTTCCACCGGCACTTGCCTATACCTGGACGGGCAGCCCGGTAGCAGCAACGGCGCGGCGGGTAATTGAAGGGTCGTTATGAAGGATCGGTTGCCAGGCGCGCTGTTTGCCGGCCTCGATGTTTTCAGGGCGATCGTCGATGTAGAGAATCTCCGGGCCGGACAGACGAGTGCGGCGCTCGACCGCCCCGTAGATCTTTGCATCCGGTTTCAGCGCGCCCTCTTCAAAGGAATACACGTAATCCTTGAAGGTCGAGAAAAACGGAAAGGTGCGCTTGATGTGAGCAATGGCGAGCTCGTTGGTATTGGAGAAGATGTAAGTGGGCACGCCGGCGTCACGAATTCGCGCGTGGAGATCGATCATCGGTTTTATGGGCGTGAAGATGTCGCCGAACGATGCAACCGGTTTATTCAGGTCCCCGCAAAAACCGGTTGCATCGCACACTTGCGCATAGAACGCGTCCGTGGCGAGGCCGCCGGTTTCGTACGTAATGAGCAAGGACGTTTCGGCGATGAGTTTGGCGACTTCCGGCGCGGAAACGCGAGCACGTGCGGCAACAGCGCGCGCGGCGATCGCGTAATCGAAATCGACGAGCACTTTGCCGAGGTCAAAAACAACTGCTTTCGGTATCATGTCATTTCGCGGCGGCCTTCGAGGGCCATGTTGACGGTCAGTTCATCGGCGAATTCAAGTCCGCTCCCGGCGGGCAAACCATACGCGATGCGGCTCACCATCAAACCTGGAGAAGCGAAGCGTTTGGCGAGATAGAAACTGGTTGCATCGCCTTCCACATCGGTCGCGAGCGCCAGAATGAGTTCGCGGATCGATTCGGACTTTATGCGCTGTTCGAGCATGTCGATGCGCAAGTCCTCCGGACCCACGCCGTTGATGGGCGAGATCTTTCCGCCAAGCACGTGATACTTGCCGCGAAAGCGTCCGGCCTTATCGATGATAATGATGTCCACCGGCCGTTCCACGACACAGATGAGATTCGCATCGCGCTGGTGATCAGTGCAAATCGAGCAGGGCGATTGTTCCGCGAGCGCGCCGCAAATCGCGCATGGCTTGATGCGCTCGCGCGCCTGGAGAATGGCCTGCGCGAGTTCGCGCACTGCACCCGGATCGGCCTGGACGAGATGAAGCGCGAGCCGCTCGGCCGAGCGCGGGCCAATGCCCGGCAGGCTGTTGAGGGCGGCGAGGAGTTGAGCGACAGGTTCGGGAAGGGAAGTCACAAGCAGACTAACTCGTTACGCCGAAACCGCAGGACATGTGCTGACATTGCCATCTTTTCGGTAAGATGTCGTTCCCGTGAGCCTTTGGCAACAGACCTTCCGTTGCTGATCACGAAATGGCCGTGAACGGCATTCATTTTCCACTTGGCGTGCGCCACAGGTTGCCCGACCTTTGCGGCATGATGAAGATAGTTTTGGCGTATTCAGGAGGGCTCGACACATCGGTCCTGCTCTCCTGGATCAAAGAAAAATACAGCGCCGAGATGATCGCTTTCTGCGCCGACATCGGCCAGGAAGAGGAATTGCAGGGCCTCGACAAAAAGGCGATGGCGACCGGCGCCTCGAAGATTTACATCGACGATTTGCAGGAGGAGTTCGCGCGCGATTTCATTTTCCCGATGATCCAGGCGGGGGCGATTTACGAGAACCAATACTTCCTTGGCACGAGCATTGCCCGGCCCCTGATTGCCAAACGCATGGTAGAAATCGCCAAAAAAGAAGGAGCGGATTACATCGCGCACGGCGCAACGGGCAAAGGCAACGATCAGGTGCGTTTTGAACTGACCGCCGCGGCGCTTGCGCCGCAATTGCAGGTGATCGCACCGTGGCGCGACGCCTCGTTTCGAAGTCAGTTCCCCGGCCGCGCCGAGATGATCAGATATTGCGAGGAGAAGAAAATCCCCGTCGAAGCGAGCGCAAAGAAACCGTACTCGATGGATCGCAACCTTCTGCACATCTCCTACGAAGCGGGAATCCTCGAAGACCCATGGCTTGATGCCTCCGCGGCGGAGCATAAAGGAATGTTTAAGCTGAGCGTCTCTCCGGAAGATGCGCCCGATGAACCCGAGTATGCGACGCTGGACTTCGAACGCGGAAACTGCGTGGCCGTCAACGGCAAATCGACGTCGCCGCTTCAGGTGATGAAAACTCTCAATAAGCTCGGCGGCAAACACGGTGTAGGACGCGTGGATCTGGTCGAAAATCGGTTCGTCGGCATGAAGTCGCGTGGAGTCTACGAGACGCCCGGCGGGAGCATCTTGCATTTTGCACATCGGCAGATGGAAAGTCTGACGATGGACCGTGAGGTGATGCATTTGCGCGATTCGCTGATCCCGAAATATTCCGAGTTGGTGTATTACGGTTTTTGGTTTTCGCCAGAGCGCTATGCGCTGCAGGCGCTCGCGACCGAAAGCCAGAAGAACGTGACCGGCACCGTGAAAGTGAAACTCTACAAGGGGAACATCATTACCGCTGGTCGCAAGTCGCCGGTAAGCTTATACAACCCGCACGTCGCGACAATGGAAGCCGATCCAACGAAGGCCTACAACCAGGATGACGCAACAGGTTTCATTCGGTTGAATGCACTGCGTCTGAAGGTCGCCGCCGCAGTCCAATCAGAAAGCAAGAAGTGACACGCATATGCCGCAACCAGAGCCAGTCATTTATCAGAAGTCGCCGATCGTGCAAAAGGTCGAGCCGGGCACGTACTGGTGGTGCGCATGTGGGCGCTCCAAAAGCCAGCCGTTCTGCGACGGATCACACGCTGGCACCGGTCTGCAACCGAAGAAAGTGGAAATTACGGAAGCGAAGATGGTCGCCTGGTGCGCGTGCAAACACTCAGGGACGATGCCATTTTGCGACGGAACGCATTCACGGCTCTGAAGAAACACCCATTCGCAAAAAATTCGTGAAATTCGTGGCTGGCCTCAGGCGACTCTCTTTTTCTTCTTGGTAAATACGGCTGAGGGGTCTGCCATGTTCAACATGGAGAGGTCCAGGCCGGTGTCTGGATCGCGCTCCTGCGCCACCTTCAATTGCGTCGCGATTTCCCTCATGGTGGTGTCGGCGAAATATTTGACCGCGCCAGCGCTGATCCGAGCTTTAAACACCACCGTCAAGAGAGAATACTCGTCCACGTTAAGCACGAGGATGCTGTAGCTTTCGCCCTGCTGGTAGACACTGCTGAAGTTGATCTCGTTGACGAGACCCGCAATGCCTTGCGTGGCGGCGAACGAGGCCGCCGAAAGCGCGGCCAGCGTGACGGTGTCGAACGGATTGTAATCACCGCATTGGGTGATTAGAAATCCACCTTTGTCGATCAACAGCGCCATGATCGCGTCGCTCTTGAGGAGCAAATCCTGGAGGGCGCGATTGATTTCGCTGACGTCTTCTTCAATGAGTTGTGGGAGCGAGGCCATAATCAGGCAGCTTTGCGACTACTCTCGTTGATGAACTTGTGCAGGAGAAGACGCGTGATCATGTTCAGCGTCTCGAACACACCGTCGCATTTGTTGGCGCACGCCTGGAACGACGGCACCTGCACTTCGCGGTTATTCAGCAGAAACTCCATGTATTCCAGCGGGGCAGCGCTCGGCAAATCGCGCTTGTTGTACTGGAGGATGTACGGAATGTCCCGCAGGTTTAGATTGAGGGCCTTAAGGTTCTCCTCAAGATTGCTGAAGCTCTTGACGTTCTCCTCCATTTTGTCGTACTGCGAGTCAGCTACGAAAACGAGTCCATCCACCCCGCGAAGAACGAGCTGCCGCGTCGTGTTGTAGATGACCTGGCCGGGCACGGTGTAGAGCTGGAACTTCGTCTTGAAGCCCTTGATCGCGACCGCCTCGATAGGCAGGAAGTCGAAGAAGAGCGTTCGGTCCGAGCTGGTCGCGAGTGAGACGAGCTTCCCTTTGTTGCCGGCCGTGGTTTGGACATGGTCGTGGACCTGAACGAGGTTGGTCGTTTTGCCACCGAGGGCAGGTCCGTAATAGACAATCTTGACCTGCAATTCTTTGGTTGCCTGATTGATTATCGCCATAAGTTAAATCGTTATTTGGTGTGACGGCTCAGTTCGCTTGCGATGAGAGTCAAATCCTCAACGGGCATCGCGCCCCCGTGTTTCCCCAAAGCTCCGAAGTAAATAATTCCCGCGTTGAAAATCTGGAGCGTTCCGGCTTCGACACCAAAGCTGACAGTATGGACTTCGCCCATTTGCAGCTCCTTCGTGTATTGCGTCAGCCGGCCAAAAATCTGCGGGATGAACGCCGCGATCGTTTCAGTTTTCCACGGCGGCGGCATCGAGCCGGCGACGAGCAGGCCATCCTGGAGCGCGATCAATGCACCCATGACACCTGGCATGGTAAGGGTCTTGTGGACGATTTCGTTCGGAGTCCAATTCTTTTTGTTCGGCTCGCCGAAAAGCTGAGCAAGATTTTGCGCGGGCTGGCGGTCGGGGATAACTGCCGGCACGTACGGAGCTGCCGGAGCCGCGGGCGCAGCTGGAGCTGCGACCGGAGCGTGTGCCACAGTTCGTTGTGGCACTGCGACTGGTTGTTCTTCCTCCTCTGCCTCTTCCTCTTCTTCAATTTCGGCGTCAGGCAGCTTTTCGCCTTTGGCGCTGAATAAATCCGGAATGTCCGCGGGCACGTTTGACTGCTTTGCTTTGTATTTGCTCTGCTGAAGGAAAAGCGGGGCAATGACACTGAGAGGCAATTCCAGCACCGTTTCCGCCTCGTCCGGGGAAATATTGCCTTGCGGAACGGGCCGGAGCCACGCCGCGAACTGTTGCCACTGAAATTCGACTTTGCCGGTTTTTAACCCAGCCGCGATCAGCTCGTTCGGAATTTCGACATCGGTCGCTTTGATCTGGTGGATGGATTTGCGGATCGCCTCCGGCCACTTCTGACTGATTGTGTTGATTGAGACCGCAAGGGCTCCGCCACTGGAGACCGGTGTTGCTGGCGCTTGAGGGGCGGGCGCTGGCGCAACAGGCGTCGGGAATCTGATTGCGTTTGGCGGCAGCGCGGGAGCCGGGGTTGGCGCGCTCGACGGTGCGGCAACGGGCTTGGAGGCCTTGCCAATCGCAGGAGCCGCAATCTTCGGCACCGCACCCATCGAAGGAACCGGGATGGCAGGAGTCTGCGCAGCCCGTGCCACTGCTGGCCTGGCAGCAGCAGGCGCGGCCGGTGCTTTCAATGCGGTAAATGGAATCGGAGTGGCCGGTGCCAGTGGTGCAGCCGATTGTTCAACTTGCGGCGTCGCGCTCGATGGAAAGCGGATTGGCGCGGGCGGCGGTTCAGCGGGCGCAGTGGCGGGTTGCGCAGCCGACTTTTGCCCTGGAGTCTTCAATTCAGACTTGCTGACAACGCGTACGTCGGTGAGTCGCTCGCCTTTGGCCCCAAATATGTCTGTGACGTCCTCTGGAATACTGACGCGATGCGTGGATCGACGGGCAAAAGCTTCCGGGTCCAGGCGGTTGAGGATTTCACGCAACGGCAGATCAACGAGACGCGAATCGTGACCGCCGCTTCCGGCGAAGAGACCGGCGGGAGCGGCCCGACGGAGATCACCGAAGGCCACTTTGACTGCGCCGCGCGACAGTTGTTCGAGAGCGACGGCTTTGGGCAAATTATATGAGAGTGCGTTGGAAACGCCTGCGGCCATTTTGCCGTGCAGCTCCTTGGGGATGAGCTGCAAAATCGCGGTGAACGGAAGGGAAATGGAATCGATTTCTCCGGCCGCATCCCCTTTGCGGCGCTTAAAAAGACGGGTCTGCGAAGCGGAGGCATCCACGCCAGGACCACCGAACTGGCCGCGGCGGAGCGCCTGGGTGTCGGATTTTGAGCCCGATTCAGGAGCAAACGGGGTCTCGGACTGCCTCGGAGCAGATTTTTTGAACAACTTCGCGATTTTCCCGAACATACGCAGCATTGGCAAAGCACATCATGCGCCATGCCAAAACCTATTCTTTTTAGCCGGGGGCGGCTGAAACTTGCCCAGCAGCGGCAAAGTTCGGCTTGGTTTGTGCTTCGAGAGGCATCTGGCGAAATTTTTGCTAAGAGTGCGACCACATGGCAGCCCAGCCTAAAATCCTATTACTGGATGACGACCAGGACTTTCTCGATCTCTACAAAGAGATGCTGAGCCAGCATTTGTCCTGCCTGCCGGAAGTCCGCACTGCTTCCTCCGGGTCGCGCGCCCTTTCCCTGCTCGAATCCGAAGCGTTCGCGCTGCTGATCGTGGATTTGAATATGCCGAAGATGGACGGCCTGCAGGTCCTGTCTATCGCGCGGCGGAAATATCCTCAATTGAAAGTCGTCGTGCTCACAGGCATCCGCGACGACCAGTTTCGCACTCGCGCCTACGCCATGGGCGTCGATCAATACTGGATCAAGCCGGAATCCGACCAGGAGATGGGGCTATTCATGGAGTCGATCGAGTCGCTGCTTATGCGCGAAGCACAGGGCGGCTTTCGCGGCGTGCAAAGCAAGAGCCTCGTCGACATTATACAACTGGAGTGCCTCTCTCAAAGTTCGTCGGTACTGAAGATCACCAACGGAGTCGTTGAAGGAAAAATCTGGATTCAGAATGGCGAAGTCATCGATTCCGAAGCAGCAGGGTTGACCGCTGAGCCGGCCTTCCAGCGAATTTTGTCATGGAAAACAGGGAGCTTCGAGATTTTCCCGGCTGATCCGCTGCGCGCGCGCGCGATTTTCACGTCCTACCAGGGCCTGCTGTTGAACACCGCGCAGGCGATCGACGAAGCCGCCTCGCAAGATATGCCGACGGCGACCACCATGCCCGGAGAAATGCCCGTCACCGAGCGGCTCAACAATCAGTCGCTCTTAACGGAAGTTTCGCAAATGAACGGAGTGGAATTTCTGATGATTTTGGGCAAAGACAAAAAGGCCGAGGATTTCTGGGGTCTGGAGAATCCCAAGCCGATGGCGACCTGGGTCCGTCAAACGGTCAATACCTTTCGCGAGTTGGGTGAGCGCCTTCAGGTTGGGGAAATGCAGCAGGTGATCGGCACCGGGCCGCATCGCAAATTGACCGTGGCGACCTCGGGTCATTCGAGTCTGTGCGTTGGTTTTCCCGTCACGGCGACGCCCGAGCAAATCCGGGAGACAATGCGCACGATTATCACCAAATGGGCCTCCTGAGTATCTTTTCCAAGCGCGGTGAAACGCAGCGACTCACACGACTGCCTGCTGGAAGCTTTACGCTGGACGCGGATGGCAAGATCATGACTTCGACGCTGCCCCAATCTTTCCCCGCAAGCCGTATGCGTGAGATCGGGCATCAGGTACTCGCCTCGTTGCGGGCCGCCCGGCAAGCACAGTTGCCGCTCTCGGAAATCATTATCAGTTACGCCACTCTGAAGTTGCTGGCGCGCGAGTTGCGCGGCGGCGCGATCATTTTCCTGATGCCACACAATTCGACTCCACCTAATAAACCTGCGTAGCTTATGAGCAAAATCAACATCGACCAATTAATTCTCCGCATGGAGAGCTATCTCGAATGCTGGAAGCAGTACAACGCGTTCATGAGCATGGCGCGCAGCAAGAAGTTCAGCGTCGAGGAAGAGAACCAGTTCCTTGAGATCAAGAGCGTCATCACCCAGGAGCTGGAACTGATCCTTTCCTCCATTGATTGCGGGCCGATCAGCCGCGACGAAGTGCATTCGCTGATTGCTTCCGCGCCGTCAATTCGCTTCCTGAGCGAGATGAACGACAACTCCTTGCGCACTATTGAGGCGCAATGGCACAAGCTCTTCATCGGTCTCCAATCCATCCTCGGCCAACTCAAAGTCAAGCAGCAGCAGACTGAAGGTAAGTCCTTCATGGGCTCGCTGATGGGCCGAAAGTAAGCTTTGGTTGGAATCATTGGTGGAGCGCAGGCAACCTTGCCCGCCCCAGGATAAGTTGCGGGCAACTCCGGCGGGCAGGGCTGCCTGCGCTCCACCAAATCCTCTTGTCACACCAGGCAATTTAGCGTCTAACACCGCGCGTGCCGGACTGGATCAACGTTGCCCTGCTGGGAATAATCGAGGGTGTCACGGAATTTTTGCCCGTGTCTTCCACGGGCCATCTCCTTATTGCCGAGAAATGGCTTGGGGCGCGCAGTGATGTCTTCAACACGGTAATTCAATGCGGCGCCGTTCTGGCGGTGTTGATGGCTTTTTCCGGGCGCCTCCGCGATCTAATGGTGAATCTGGGCAATCGCGAGAACCGCGATTATCTCGCCAAATTAACCGTAGCGTTTGTCATCACCGGTGTCGGCGGGCTTGTGCTGAAGAAGCTTAATTTCAAGCTTCCTGAGGCTGCCGCGCCAGTCGCGTGGGCAACGCTCGTGGGGGGCGCGCTCATATTGGTGATCGAGGCAGTCGTGAGCCAAAAACCGTTAAGAGACCGGATTACATGGCCGGTGGCGGTGGCGGTAGGATTGGCCCAACTTGTCGCAGCGGTATTCCCCGGTACCTCGCGCTCGGGTGCGACAATCCTCGTCGCTCTGGCGATGGGTTTGCAGCGACGCCCCGCAACGGAATT
>Ga0193697_1000453_pt1 | contig 14457 bp, 29 predicted proteins | sample L3m2metaG_FD_145073 | JGI IMG/M metagenome (GOLD analysis project Ga0193697, IMG submission 145073) | Soil microbial communities from a riparian zone of the East river system, Colorado, United States - L3m2 | ecosystem: Environmental > Terrestrial > Soil > Riparian zone | place: USA: East River... | reverse complement strand
AATGCCCCCCTTGGATGCCCCCCCCCCCCCTGAAATGCCCCCTCAACATTGGGTTGCAAATCTCCCCTCAAACATTACCCTTTTTTTGTTACTGGTTGCCTCTGATCTAGAATACAAGCATTTATTGGGCTTAGAACTTTTCGCGGGATGTGGCACGACTGAAAATATATTTGGGATATTGTTTGCCTTGTATTACTTGTTTGCTTATACTTGCAATGTATTTAAACACTTATCAATTATGGCAAAAACAGCTAATCCAAACATCCAAATTTTCAACAATTTTAACCATGCAAAGAGGCATTTTGATAAAACACAATCACCTTGTGAATTATTGGAATGTATCAGAGGAATTGCAAAAGGTGATTTTTTTACGGACCAATCAAAAAGAGGGGAGACGGCATTTGAATCATGGCCGGAACATTACAAACTTGTAGAAAGTAAATAAGATTAATCGTTTTTTAGACTGGTTACCGCTTTGGGCGTGCAATCGAATTGATAACCAGTCGCTAATCTATTAACCTTTGTCCGTAGTGTATAGGTATAAACGGTCACAAAATGGAAACAAAAATGGACAATTTAAAGAATGTATTACCTATCCATGACCGGATAGAACGCGATGCGCTAAAATATGAGCGGTACAAAGACCAGCTAAACCAAGTTAACCCGGTTGAAATAGACCTATTCAGGAGTGAGGTTAACGCAGCATTCAATAGAATATTCACGGGAAATGGAGTGCATACAGAAACGGGATATTTACCCAATTCCCTTACTTTTGAAACGGCCAAGGGTAACCCGTATACCTCTTTGAATGCGTTATCGGCCGATATAATGAATAATAGTAGATTGGTTGTTAGCTCGGACAATAATAATAGCCAATTATTACCTAATGACCTTAACCTATACTTTAGGGCCACTCATGACTACCTGCATTACCTTTATCAAAAACCTTTTGACTTCGCGGGTGAATATGACGTATATAAGGCACAAAAACTCTTTCATTCTAACAAAATAGGGCGCAAAATACTTTACTCTGAGATTGTATTACAGGCTGCCTATTGTACCTACTTTGGTAAGTTTAGCGATGCTCAAAAGGTCATAATATATTAATCCCCCCAAACCATGACTAATATTAAAGATCAAAAGAAAAACCGGTCCATTGCACGACGAAAAGCGGGGACGGGTGCGCGCGTTGATTTCTTTGCTATTGCCGTATGGAATAGTTACAAGGAATGGGTAAAGAAACAGCCCACAAAAGAAAGACAGCTATGAGAAACCTAGTTAAAATATATTCAACTATAGACCAGCCCACAGTTAGGGCTGGTCTATCTTGGTATAATGAAGCAAATCAGTACTGCAGGCAGTTAGGTAATACCTTTGGTTTAGAACTTTCCGCGGTATGCGGTATTGTTTCCGCCCTATCTCCAGGTACCAATTATGAACAAAATAAAAAGGATGCCTATCATCTTATTAAAGGTAGTCCAATGCATAAATGTACAACGTATAAGGCGAACGTATCTAAAGCTAAATCTATACTTAGAGGTGAGTTACTCCCAAGTGAGGCATTCAATTTAAAGACGGGCGCCAAAACATACAACTTTTATCAAAATTTGCTTAATCCTGGCAACCCCGAATACGTGACTATTGACCGTCACGCGTATGCCATAGCCATGCCCGGTGATTATAAAGGATTACACCTTGCAGCCTATACACGTGTTGCCAATGGTTATAAAATGGCTGCAAACAGGATAGATATACTACCTTGCCAACTGCAGGCTATTTTATGGATTGACTATAGGAACAAACAAAATATATCTTTTAATACATTTGCAATTGTCAATACTCCTTCCTAATATTGTACTATGAAAAACAGGAAGTTACGTCCTATTTTTATACTGATAAAATAATGAAATGGATAAAGTTATGAAATCATTGAGCGATTTTAACCTCACTATTGAAGAGGTAAAGGAATATGAAAAGCTAAAAACGGCTATCTTTGGTAAAAGGTATAGCCCTACTAAATCACTCTTTGTGATACTCGATGAGACAGACCCAAAGGTCATAAGGTACAACGAATTGGCTATTAAGATGGTACCTTTGTTGGCCTATGCTGTTATGCACCATCAAGATTTAACCTATGTACCTGGAGATGCAACCAACGTAGTAAAATCAGTATTGAAAAAGACATCCTGGTAAAAATAAATTTGTAATTGTCAATTTAATTAGTTATCTTTGTTTAAACATTTATACAAAATGGCAACCAAATTAAACAAACCCGTGAGGAGGCAACTGCAGTCTACAGACCGCAAAGGTCGGGCACTTATTATAAGCATTGAGCCAGGCGACATCCTTACCTTTAGGCCTAAGGGTGCAAAAAGAAAGCTATCTATCTACGTCGGGTTTTGTTTCCAGCTTGCCCAATTAGTTACCATTGACAGGGAGTATACCGCTAAGGTTAAACAATACAAGGCAGACAGGGCAACGGGTCTTAAAAGAAGGAAGCCGATTAAACCCTTTTTACCTTATTCGAAAGTTTTCTTTGATGCATTAAAATAAACCACCATGAAAAACCTCCGATCATTTAATGTCCTCTTTGTAGGACCAACCAATACTAAACCAGCTAGGGTCCGCATTAGAGATAACCGCTTTAAGGTCACCACCTTGGTCAGTTATCATAACGACATATCTGAGCGGATAGAAATAATTGCTAATGAATACTTGCTTAGTAAAGGAATAGTTTGTTCCTTTATGTCGCAGGACAAGAAAGGATTTATTTTATTAACCAATAACTTTAAAGATAGCATTTTATGAAAAAGCCTACAAAACTGGAACAATTTATGTATAACACTTTGCAGTTTCTCTTCGAAGATGCGGATGACCGAGGAGAAACCAAAAACCCGAAGGGTAAATATTATCAGGACTGGTTGGACGTGAAAAGAGCAATGACACTATTTAATAAAAAATACCCAAAATGAAAAGCAACCTTTTAAAAATCGTCAATCTTGTTAACCTCAACGGAGGTGCAACTTACAACCTAGTAACCGGTGAACTTAATCCTGATCATGGGTATGGTGTGGCTGTTAATGGATATGAGGAGCGCGTTCCTTTCATTGACCATGACACCTTGGCAAACTATGTATTACAGCACGCGACCATCCTCACAAATGATAGCCTATTTTTAGGCATTTGGAAAGATGGTAATGAGTATGTGCTGGATGTTACCCAAACCATTGAGGACAGGGAGGAGGCAATCAGAGTAGGTATTGAGCGCGGTCAGTTGGCCGTATGGGATTCAGCCAACAAGGATGAAATCAGGTTACCGGAGCCACAGCGCGCGGGGACAGAAACACAAAAACGAGAGTATGCCAGAATTACAGCCAAAAATTTAATCAACTAAAAAATGAAAAAGCAAATTTTATCACTATCGGGCCTCCTACTTTTTAAGTATGAGGGTGACCTGAACAAAGCTGACTTGGAGGGTGCTAACTTGGGGGGTGCTGACTTGAGGGGTGCTGACTTGGGGGGTGCTTACTTGAGGGGTGCTGACTTGAGGGGTGCTGACTTGAGGGATGCTAACTTGAGGGATGCTAACTTGGAGGGTGCTAACTTGGGGGGTGCTTACTTGAGGGGTGCTAACTTGAGGGGTGCTTACTTGAGGGGTGCTGACTTGGAGGGTGCTGACTTGGGGGGTGCTGACTTGAGGGGTGCTAAAGACATTGAACTGGTGATTGCCCAAACACGCATCTTACCAGAGGGCGATCTGATAGGCTATAAAAAGTGCGTAGGTGGTGTTATCGTGCGATTACTCATACCCAAGGAGGCTAAACGGAGCCATGCCTTTGGGCGCAAGTGTCGAGCAGAGTATGCTCGGGTGCTTGAAATATACGGTGCTCAGGCAGCATTCAGTACTTTTAACCTAAACTTTGAGTATATTGTGGGTGCCACCGTCCGACCCGAAATCACCTTTGATGACAACTGGCTAGATGAATGCTCATCAGGTATTCACTTCTTTATCACCAAAATCGAAGCAGAAAACTACTAAACCCCCCCCCAGACATGATACATACCTATTTTTATTACTCACCCGTGTCCTACAAGATCCTCGGACACGAGTTACCAATCCAACAGCCTGTGCTTGAGACCCTAGCACATGACTTTCAGGCCACCTTAAATCGCAAGGTGGCTGTCACCTTACCTGTTAGCCCCGAGGCGAGGGCTAAAAATATAGCGTCTATTAAGACAGCCCAATACGGCCACAAGGCTTTTAAAAAGACAGGCGCCTACCGGGAGGACCGGGACGACCTGATACGATCCTTGCTGGCCTCCAGGACACCTCCCTGGGCGTCCATCCGACTCACCGTAACCAAACAAGGCTTATGAATACCCCATCCAACATCGATTACCCTGTTTTCTATAAAAAAGAGTTTATTGGGTGCTTATCTACCCCGAGAAACCAACTGGTTAAAACTATAGGTGGTATAAAAAAGATGCAACAAAAGAAATCCAGATACGTTAATAAGACTATGGCCTGGGCTTGGGTGACTGTCATACTTTTGACAGCGCTCTTCTGGGGGGCCATCTATGCTATTTTAAAGTATCTATGAGGGTTCTGGCATTCTTTTTGTGTGTAGTACTTTTCGCGGGGTGTGGCACCCGACCCGGTGTTGTGTATAGACCATCCTCTGTAGCTACCCTTAAAAAGCATGACAGGGCTGTCTCTCTTTTGCACAAAAGATCCTTTAATGCGGGAGAGGCAAAATCATTTAAGTATAGAACAATGAGGTTGTTAACCAATCATTATAGAAAGTATGACTAAAAAAACAAAAAAAATATGGAATCAAAAATTGTTAAAGTAAGAGAAAACATTAAGGCAAGCTATACAAGTAAGTATGGCACGTTATTTGTACATGGTATCACCTTAGAGATCAACCCGACCGAGTACGAGTATCACTCCAAGGAGAACTCCTGTAAAAAGAAGGTAGGTGAGGTGGTGCACTACAGCCTGGCGGCCGACAAGCAGGGTAATCAGAAGATTAAGTTTGAAAAGGCACCGGAAGGCGGTACGGTAAGTACGGGAGTGGTTGTTAACCCAGAGATGTACCGGTCACGGGAAGGGGGGGAAGCAAAAAGTAATACCACCATTTGGTTGAGTGTATTTAACTCACTCGCCATTTTTACGGCAAACAAGGGCACGGTTAACTCCAAATTGTTAATTGAAATGACCGACAGTATTGTCAAAACCAACGTACCGCGATGAAAAAAATCACTAATCTGATCGGCATCCTGTTTACGTTGATAGCTGCCGGCATGGCTGTTTTGTGTCTTTACCATATTTTTTTAAAAAAGTAACATTTTTATGAGCAAAAATAAAATACTTTCGCTATCGGGAGAATGCGCTTGCCTCTCAGGCACGCTCTACAACGGCGCTGTTAAACAGGATGGTCCACAGGAAGCCAAAAGAATTAGTACCATTAAGTCGTGCCGTGATGCTTCACGGCCCATTGAGAAGTTCTTCTTGGGAATTAAACCGGGCGACACGCCTGCCACCAATCAATTTTCAAAACTTGTTTTAGAGTGGTTGGAGGAATTTGAAACACTTATTGCGTGAGCAAACCTATCTCCCAAGATAAGGATATAATGCTCAGGCGCGAAGCTGTGGATAAAGCCATCACTTTCTTTAAGGATCGCAATGTCCCCGATCTAAAATCGGCAACCAAATTATTTGAAGAAACGTATACTAATATTTATAGATTCATATCTAAACATCCAATAAACACATGAGTAATCAAAAAGAACACGGACCATTTATTAACGGAATTGTAGGCAAAGTAGTTTGGAGAAAAGATGACCGGTTTCTCGTCGGTCTTGGATTCAAGAAGGAAGTAATAATTAAAGAACTGCAAGCGTTGCCCGCCAACGAGAATGGCTTCATTAACCTGACCATGGGCACACAAAAGGATGATACCAGTAAAATTTCTACCTGGGTGGATACCTTTGTTAAAACCGGTCAACAAAACGCGCCAAAGCCAAATACAGGCTATGATCCAAGCACCTCACAATCAAATGATTCGTCAGATTTACCTTTTTAAAACGGCAAAAAATTAGCTTGGCACAATTTTTGTACCATTGAAGAATGACTGATCCTCAGATCTTTGCAAGAGTTTTAAGAGAGTTAAGGCACTCTAAAAATCATGGACAATTAGAGGTGGCCCATAAGTATGGTCTCCTCTTTTTGGCCAAGGTTAATCGCATCTATTTTGATTTTATGAAGCGAACGTTTGAACAGGTATACAGAGCGGAGAGAAAGAAGCATGACTAATAAAAGCTGGCTACCTCATTATCGCTTGGCCATCCGGTATGCCTCCTCTTTTAACAACCAGTATAAGTATGATCTCGCACACAATGCTTGGCTGAGTCATTATCATAATTACGGGGAGGATCTCTTTGATCTAGACTACCCATCCTATCCTTCTTTTCTATATCGTGCTATTAAGTGGAGTTTTTCTCATTGGAAGGAAAAGGAAGTGTACCATCTTAAAACTGGACCAAACACACCGGATAAGTTACCTTCCGCGGACGATCCTCTACAAGCACTCATTACCAAAGATCTTTACGACCAGTTGTACAACAAATTATTTTTAGCAACAGGTCCACGCACTCAGCGCGACTATAAAAACAGAGAACGCGCTCTCAATATTTTAAAATTAATTACTCAAGGTTACACACAAACTGATATTGGTGAAATCCTTGGGGTCTCTCGTCAAGTCATAAAATTCTACGTTAATAAAATAAGGTCTATGTCTTCCCTCAATCCATTCCACGGTTCTCGCTTAGAAGTTAAGAAAACAATTACTGAATCTCAGTGGGAAAAGCGTATAGACCGCGAAGATTATGACATTGAAGATGAGAACGAGTACTATCGCTTGGCACAACACAGGGAGTCCAAAGAGGGTTTGTTAATTAGGCTCAGGACTCCAGACAAAAATCCATACATCAAGTGAAGGCCGCAGTCTACGACATTGAAGTATTTAAAAATCTATTTGTTTGCTCCTTCATCGATATCAACAATGAGGAAATTAAGACATTTGTCATTTCACCATGGCAAAATCAATTCATTGATTTCTGTGATTATTTTAAACAGCATGAGGGTCTTATTGGGTTCAACAATGTCGATTACGACTATCGAGTTATTCAACCATTCCTTTTGCCTGATCCTTACTTTGAAAAACTCACGGGGGAGGAAATATGTGATCTCATTTATCGCCGCTCTCAGGAAGTACTCGATGAAAACTTCAAAGAGTTTCCTCGTCCAATTCCGATAGTGGCTCAGCGCGATTTGTTCAGGGTCAACCATTATAACAACAAGAGTCGCATGGTGAGTTTAAAGTATCTCCAAATCAACATGGGTTGGAGGAATGTGATGGAGTCGCCCTTTAATTTTAACAAACCGGTTAAGGAAGAAAACATACCTTTAATCATTGAGTACAACGTCAATGACATACTGAGCACACTTGAGTTCTATCATCGGTGCAAGGATAAGATCAAACTACGGACGGTCTTAAGTAAACTATATGGTGTCAACATGGGTAATTTCTCCAATAACAAAATTGGTGAAACTATCTTTTTGAAGGAATTGGCAGCAAGGACTCGAAGAACAGAAAAATCAATTATACTTGGTCGCACACCAAGAAAAAACATACCCATACGCGATTGCCTCGTGCCCGGTATTGAGTTTAAAACTAAAGAATTTAAACTTGTACTTGATTCCTTTAAGAAAATGATTGTTACCAACACCAAAAAGAAAAAGGGTGATGGTGATATCTCGGCTTATGTTGAGGGGACGAAGTACGATTTTGGACTCGGTGGTCTACACGCCCTGCGAGCACCTGGTATTTACAAAAATATCTATTCTGCCGATGTGGTGAGTTACTACACTAATTTGGCAATCAGCAACAGGATCTTTCCAAATCATTTGGGGGAAGTATTTTGTGATGTTTATCAAACGATATATAACAAAAGGAAGGAATACAAGAAAGGAACACCCGAGAATCTAGCCTACAAAGAGACACTCAATTGTGTATATGGATCAAGCAACGCTCCGTGGAGTATGTTCTATGATCCACGTTACACGATGAGCATCACGATCAACGGTCAACTATTGCAAGCAATGTTGTGTGAACAATTGGTCTTGGCGCAGGCCGCTCACGTTATCATGGTGAATACTGATGGAATTGAACTCGACGTGATTGATCAGAATAAAGTGGACAGGATTTGCCAGGCATGGCAGGATACGCACAAACTCCCACTTGAATTTGGTCGTTATAAACAGATGGCTATTCGGGATGCAAACGCTTATCACGCTATTAAAGAGAACGGAGAGATCAAGCAAAAGAATGATTTTGAAGTGGAGAAAGAATTGCACAAGGATCACTCAATGAGAATTGTTCCCATGGCAGTCAATGACTATTTTGTAAAAGGAATACCGATTGAAAAGACAATCGCAGAGTGTCGCGAAATATCCTACTTCCTCATTGGTAAGAGAGCCAGAACCGGAAGGCTGGAGTACCGGACGACAGAGGCCGGCCGATTGATCCGTACTAAGATGCCAAAAAACCTGCGTTATTACATATCACGTACCGGGGGATCCATTGTAAAAGTCACTAAATACACGGAAAAACAAAAAATCTCAAAAAAAATCACCATTTCACCTAACCAAACATCAATCTTTGACGTTATAGACCTAAACAAACCTAAGAAGAATGCTGATCAAAGAATAACCAGTGTCCATAAAGGATACAGAATGACACTTTTTAATCTTTGGGTTGACAAGCAGTTTGAGAAATACGATGTTGACAAGCAGTTTTATGTGCGCGAGGCCAACAAGTTAATTAATAGTGTTGTACAGAATCAATCAACAATATGACTATAATATTTGAAAATGAACTTGATACAACCTTTGCCCTGTCCAAAAACGTGACCTACAGGGGCCGTTGGAATGATGAACTGATGTGGGCCGAAATTGACAGAAAAAACGGTAAGTTTATTCTTCGCTGGGAGGATAACTACATGAATAAAATTGAGTTTAATAGCGAGGAGGCCGCCAGGGAGATAGTGCGCCGTGACCACCTAATGCATCGTCCACACGTCAACGGAGCATCTTTTGATATAAACGGAGAATAAAAATGAAAACTTTACTATCAATATTTCTGTTAATCTTTTTAACCTCCGCTGCACCAAGACCAGATGGCTGCCTCCAACTTGATATCATGCTTGTGGGTGACTACTCGGGGTCCGTGATGGGGAGTGAGCGCTTTATAGCCGATGCTTTTGAAACTTTTGGATCCCGGTTTAAAATAAGTGAACAGGATATTAAGGTAGGTATCATTATTTTTAGCGATAATCCATCAGTCCTGTGTCCTCTGACAAGCGATCCTTTTGTATTAAAAAACTCTTTGATAGTTTTAAGAGCAACAAAAGCCGATCCTGATGGCATGACCCATATCACGGATGCTATGAAAGAGGCGGCCAATCAGTTATACTCTAATGGTAGGCATAATGTACGTAAATTAATCATCCTAGTCTCAGACGGCCTACACAACGGGGAGGACGGATCCAACGGACTAATTACAACTTGCTTGATGATTCAAAAAACAGGAATTATAATTTGTACCGTAGTTATCGAAGGTGATTACCATAATCAAACTCTCATGGAGACTGTCGCCAATCCTGGTTTTTACGTAGCCTCTTCTTACGGCACTTTGGTTGATCAACTTAAATCTTTAGATGTCTGCTTATGATTAAAATAGAAGATTTGATAGTAGGGGCACGAATAAAGTTCATTGGCGTTAATGGTGGGCCGGGTTGGCCGATGAAAAACGCCGTTCTAACCATAACTCGGGTGAATGGGATAGAAATTTATTTGAATAACTTGCCAATTTTTTTTCACCGCGAGTGGTTTACCAACACAGACAGTCGTGGCGTACAATTTGAACTTGTTGTTAATCCTACACCACAATTTAAAATAGGTGATTGGGTGATGCTTAATGACAATACATCATTACCTTTTTATGGAGTAAACTGCCGCGGCCCTTACCAAGTTTTGAAAGTCACGCCCGTGTCTGGTTTTAGTTTTCATCTTGTTCATTTTAAAGAATGGGACTTTGGTATAAATGCGAAGATATTCCGCCCGGCCACCCACAATGAAATTTATAATCTACCGGCTCCTAATATTTTAAAGGCAGCCAGTGGTAATGTGTCTGGGTGGTGGAGTGATGAACTTTCAACCAGGAGTGATGAACTTTCAACCTTCTTCGGCGTAAACACACCTGATCCCTTTAAGCAACAACAGTGGACAAACAGCATTCCTGCTACTACCATAATTAAAACAAAAGATGGTTGGGAAGTAAACAATGGTCGCCAGACGGCAATCACATTTAAAAAGAAGAAAAAGAGTCCTAAATTAATACACGTTTAAAACACAAAAAACCAATGAGCAAATTTAATCATTTTATCGCAGAAGTTAAGGCGCGAATCAATGGAGATACCGCCGGAGTCGTAGCCGCACGGAACGCCAAGCGTGCCGAGGCGGTCATTAATGAGCAGATCTCGGTGCAGAACACCCGGCTGGTCAAACTGGAAAACAAACTGGAGGACGCAGAGGACAAGTTGAAGGACGCCAAGTACCCAAAAGAATTGATCAGCGATGATCAGGCTTATCTGAACGCTATCACCCAGGCTGACGATTCGATTGTCAAACTGAACGAAGAGATTGATCAGACCAATTTTGATATAGAGAAGCTGGAGGCCCTGCTGGAGGAGTTCGAGGGCATAGAAGGAGAGGTCAACCCATAATGGAGGGCCAGGAGGAGAACATAGAGAAAATCCACCAGATTATTCGGTGGCTGGAGACGCACTCAAGGAGCCAGGACATCTCTGGCTTCTGTGTGTCGCTGGATGAGTTGGCAATAGCCTCTTTTTACCTCGCGGAGGCCGTCTCGGAGGCCCATACGACCATGAACGACGCAGAGGCCTCTTATAAGGCCGCCATGGCACGCTCGGTAGCAGAGTCAAAAGAGTCCACCGCTAAGGCCGAACGATTGGCCGAGGTAAGCCACGAGGGCCTACGTAAGGAATTTGTGTCTTGGCGCAATCTGTACTCCAAACTACGTCTTAAGATGGACCGGATAGACTCGGTACTTGAATCGCACAAACAACGCGTTAGTTTTCTCAAGCAGGAGATCAAAAATAGCCCCCAAAGCGTGTAAAATTATGAGTAATCACCAACCGTACAATCCAATAGTCGGTCATGACAGCCCCTTTTGCTTGGGCGGCGGGTGTGGCTGCCTAGCTTTGCTATCCCCCTTTATCCTTGTTGTGTGGGCTATTATTCACTTTATACTTAAATATTGGTAGTATGGGAGAATTCGATGTAACTACTTTAAGGCGCTACCCCCCTCGACGTAATGAGGACATCATCCATGATGAGGAATGCTATCCTTATGAGTGTTTTTGGCCTAATTGTGGGTGTGATCATCCACCGAGTTTTGATGGGCCTCCGGTATTGCCTGCTGATCCTCCTGTGCACGTAGGTAGAAGATACTGGCAGGCTATTCCTTTTGATCCGTGTACAAATCTTTGAGTGTAGAACTCTTCGCGGCCTATGACACACCTTGTTAAAATCCATCTCGACCCCGTTGACATATTTGTCTCGGGTTTAGGGACAGACTCTATCACACATGAGTCTTGGTTGGGCGATAAAAAGATAAAACCTCGAACAACATCAAAATATGACGTTGTCGAGGATGGTATTATGTTTGACGGAATACTACTCTTTAATCAGACCGTTAAACAGATCTATGAATTGCTTAAGAGTTGAGATACTTTTGCCAGATGTATCCCCACGCTAACCAAGAAGCGATCTGTATAGCCTCCTTCCACCAACAAGGTGAAGCCCACTTGGACCCAATAACGCTAGGAACAAAGAGATACATTTTTATTTAGGAATCTCGGCGGCCGCGTAATCCTTAGCGGCTCTGGCAAAAAATCTGGATAACTTGTCCAGGCCGTAGCCCGATAAAGTAACAATAAGAAGTACATTCTCGTTAGTCACACCCGCAAACCAACTGGTACCAACTATAAGGATAAGAAGTCCATGCAATCCCTCCACCCATCTTTCAAGATTAGGTGGGCTGGGAGTAAAATAATTCTTATAGGAAAATGGCGCCATTATAAAGATGGTTTTTCACTGCGGTGTTTACCTTTTTTCTCGCGCTCCGGCTTCCACCCTTCTTTGCGAAGGATACCGTAGACGAAGTCTCCGGTACGTTTTTTACCGAAGCCTTTCTTTTTTGCTACGTTTTTGAGCGCCCTTTCTTGTGCGAGAGGCATGACTAACCCCCTACGCCTGACAGTACTTGGTCGGCGCGATAAGAGAATGGCCTCAATTCTCCTGAGCCAAATCCCTTTTTCTTTGAAAATGACATAGGCGTTGGACCAGCCTCTCCGCCTGGGAGAGACTTGTGAGTGAGCGACATCGGGGGGCAAGTGGATGGATCCAACTTTACAGCACCTTTCTTTGAATATTCTTTAGACATAACTATTTTGGTTTAAGTTGATTTGAGGGAGGTCCGCCGGATACGCCTTTGGATGCCATTTGCGTGCCACCACCGCTGTTCTGTGTTGGTACCTTAATATTTTTTATCGGCCAGGTTTTTACAAACTCTGCGCCGACGTTGTGGGGATTTTTTAGGTCACCTCTTGGGATAAAATCCAGGGCCATAGTTTTATTATTTTAGAGTGATGGTGATTTATATATAGTTGCCCCCTTACCTTTGCGTGTCCCCCCGAACGTAGTGTCCATAGGCCGCGTTGGTTTGGGTACCCGACTCTTAGCTGTGAATGTGCCCCGCATAGAATTAGCTTCCATGATTCGAGGTACAGTAGCCTTCTTAGTATTTTTTTTGTAGAAGGCTGCAGCCTGAGCCAGGCCGCGGGGATTGCTCTTTTTTCTTGACTTAATTTTGGGACCCGGATCTAGTGGCATATTATTGCAAATTTATTCTGAAAATCATGTTTGATGTAACAATCACTTGATTGTGCTCAAGAGCCACAAACCGGTGACCGTTAAAATTAACCCTGACTGGTTTGATCATTTTTATTTTCTTGTTTAAGTTCAGCCCTGCCTTGCGCATTACCTATCGCGTGCGCTTCTCTTCGGGATGTAGCAAGCAACTCGTCCATGCGTGAGTTGATCTGAATTTGAAGGCGGTTGATCTTAACATTGGCGAGAGCCGCCAAGCCTGCTCCTACTACAGAGACAATCCCACCAATGATAGCAAGAATAACATTCTCCCTCACTTCTTTTTGGGCTTAAAATAATCCCATAACTTTTTACCCGCCCAGATTAATATGGAGAACGAGAAGGCCCCCACTGCCCCCGAAAAACCAAGTATCATTGCGTCGCCAATCTGGCCGGTCGTGATGAGTACTTTAACGAAAGCCAAAAGACCCCCCGCAGAGGTCAATATTGCACTCTTTTCTGGTGTCATATCAAACGTCGCAACGTGGGAAGAGGTCATGTTAAGTGAATCCAATAATAGATCAAAAATCGTGCCAGTTTTATTGTACAAGTGATTGTCGGCGGCCGGGTTTAGTATGCTTTTCCTCTTTTAATAATGGAAAGAGAAGATCCGAGGGAAAAAATCCATTGAAACTTAGTGCCGCGGCCAAACCCACTAAGGCGCTAAATCTTTGCTGTTCGGGTGTCATATTACGTTCGTGCCCGGCCACTTCCTTAGTACCTGTGACTGCCCTTTTTGTTAACTTACCAGTTTCCCACAATCTTTCCGCCGCATCGCCATACAGGCCAATATTGTCAAGAAGGGTTTCAAACTTACTCCGGCCGTACGCTTGGTTGATTTTAATGAGATCTTTCTTTTTATCCTTACCAAAAGTATCGTGCAGAGCCTTATTAACCTCGTCTATGGAGGCTACCAAGTTTATGGCTTCGGATCCTACCTCGGTCACCGGCTTAATCATGATCACGGGGAGCATATCAAGCACCCAATTGACCTTTAACCGATCTACCGCAGCGTCCCATTGTTCCTTTTCCCACTTTTTATCGGTAGGTAGTCCCATGAGGGCCGCTAGGGAAGAAGCGCCGGTTGCTAGGGCAGCTTTGATGCCCCAATTCATTCCATTGAAAGTAGCCTGTTCTACAGCGGTCCCCGTTAGATCGCGCGCAGCCTCCAACCTCTGCTCGGCATTACCCATAAGTCCGGCGCGCATGTCCTGCCACATACGGCTTTTGGTATTGGCCTGAAAAGTGCCAAAGGGGATCAGGGCGGCCTTGAGCATTTGAGCGGCGGTGTCCTGACTCTTGAGCCAAGTACCCATTTCAGCCGGATTGGACACGCCCTGTAATTCGTCCACTCTTTGCTTGGCATATGCATGTGCAGCCCG
>Ga0193697_1000450_pt1 | contig 14470 bp, 10 predicted proteins | sample L3m2metaG_FD_145073 | JGI IMG/M metagenome (GOLD analysis project Ga0193697, IMG submission 145073) | Soil microbial communities from a riparian zone of the East river system, Colorado, United States - L3m2 | ecosystem: Environmental > Terrestrial > Soil > Riparian zone | place: USA: East River... | reverse complement strand
ACCACGCGCGGCTCGGTGCCGGTGATCTTGTCGAAGATCGCATGCAGCGTTCCGCGCTCCACCGACAGGATCACTCCCGGCGTCCCCTCGGCGAGCTGCACGTCGGTCGAGCTGAAGATCTCGAACTTCGCGCGATAGCGTTCCGAGGCGATCAGCGCGTACGAGAACCACCCGGTCTGCACTTTGTCGCCGCCCTGCGCGTGCTGACCTTTGTCGACGCGCCGCTCCTGCTTCGCCGAGGTCACCGTGACCTTCCGTTTCACTTCATCGAAGCGGTAGTCGACCGGCACTTCCTGCGCCGCAACGGACGTCATCACCAACAGCAGCAGTGCGAGCTTCTTCATGAGTCACCCTTGATTTCGTACCGCTTGATCTTGCGCGCGAGCGTCTTGCGTTCAATGCCGAGAATGAACGCCGCCTGCGTCTGATTCCCGCCCGTCGCTTTCAGCACCGCGACGATGTGACGGCGCTCCGCCTCATCGAGTGGGACGAGCTCATCGACCTCGACGTCACGCTCGCTCTCCGGTTCGCTCGCCGCCGCGCGTGGCGCGATCGCCTTCAGCACGCCCTCCGCCGCCTCCGCATCGGTCAACGCACCGGAGTCGATCACCACCCGCCGCACCACCTGCTCGAGCTCGCGCACGTTGCCCGGCCACGGATGCGCGATGAAGACGTCGAGCAGCGATTGCGTCGGCCCGGGGATCGAATCGCGATGCATCTCCTTCGCCACGCGCTGCTTGAAATGCTCGACCAGCAGCGGGATGTCCGACTGCCGCTTGCGCAGCGGCGGAACGGCGATCTCGTATCCCGCCAGCCGGTAATACAGATCCTCGCGGAACTTCCCCTCGGCCACGAGCGACTTCAGATCGCGATGCGTCGCCGCGATGACGCGCACGTCGACGCGATGGCTCTTCTCTGCGCCGAGCGGCGTGACCATGCCGTCCTGCAGGAAGCGGAGGAGCTTGACCTGAAACGACGGCGAGATGTCGCCGATCTCGTCGAGGAAGAGCGTGCCGCCGTCGGCTCGCGAGAGCGCACCGCGGCGATCCTGCCGCGCGTCGGTGAAGGCGCCGCGCATCGAGCCGAACAGCTCGTTCTCCAGCAGCGTGTCGGGGATCGCGCCGCAGTTGATGGCGATGAACGGCCCCTTCGCGCGCGCGCCGAGGTCGTGGATCGACTCCGCGACCAGCTCCTTGCCGCTGCCGCTCTCGCCGAGGATCAGGATCGGCATCGGCAGCGACGCGACGCGCGTGATCGCCTTGTACATCGCGATCATCGCCGGATGCGAGCCGATGATGCGCGATGGCACGGCCGGCTCGATCTGTGCCGCTTCCGGCTCGTTGCGCTTGATCGCCGCCGCGACCCGCGCGATCAGCTCCGACAGCTCGAACGGTTTCGCCAGGTAGTCGAACGCGCCGATGCGATGCGCGAGCGCGGTCGTCTCGATGCTGCCGCGCGCCGTCATCAGGATGACGCGCGGCGGATCGGCAGGTCCTCGATCGGCTGCTGTGCGTTCGACGATCGACTGCAGCAGCGAGAGTCCGTCCGCGCCCGGCATGTAGATGTCGCTGACCACGACGTCGGCGCGATGCTCGCGCAGCAGCTGCAGCGCCGACGCGGCGTCGCTCGCTTCGAAGACGCGATGTCCCACCTTGCGCAGCGCCATTGCCGCGCTCTCGCGGATGCCGGCGTCGTCGTCGACCACGAGCACCGCGGCCATCAGACGCCTCCCGTCGGAATCGCCACGCTGAAACGCGAGCCGTTCGGCATGTCGGCGAGTGATACGTGTCCGCCGTGCCATTTCGCCACTTCCGCGACGAACGAGAGTCCGAGTCCGAGTCCCTGCGTGCCGGCGGCGGACGATCCGCGGAAGAAGCGCTGGAAGATCCGCTCGCGATCGTCGGCGGAAATGACGGGGCCGCGATCCTCGACGTCGATGAACGCCTCGTGCTCTTCGCGATGCACGACCACGTGCACCGCTTCGCTCGTGTACTTCAGCGCGTTCCCGACGAGGTTGTCGATCACCCGCTCGAGCAGCGCCGCGTCGGCGCGCACGAGCACGTTCGGCGAGATCGAGGTGCTGAGCTCGCGCTCGGTGCTCGCCTGCAGGAACTCGACGCGCGCCGCGACGAGCGCTCCGAGATCGACGACGGCGGTTGCGGCGTGGAAATCGCGCTGCGGCAACCGCTCGAGGTCGAGGAGCACGTTGACCATCGATTGCAGCTTACCCGCTTCAGACTCGAGCAGTGCCGTGACGCGGCGCCGCTCGGCTTCGGTCAGTGGAAAGCCCGCGAGGAGCTGGGTCAGGCCACGCATCGAGGCGAGCGGCGTCTTCAGTTCGTGTGCGATGAGGCCGCGCGATTCGGTGAGCTTGGTGACCGTGATGCGGCTCTGGCGCAGCGCGCGGATCGTGCGCGCGCTCTCCGTCGCGCCGATCGTGATCGCCGCCGTGAGCAGCAGCGTCACGAACGGCGCCGCGATGTTCGCGGTCATGAGTAACAGCGGCACGATCGCGATTGCGATGACCGTCCACCGCCACCGCAGGATCGACCACACCGCGACTCCGACGAGCAGCCCGCTGACGATCGGCGGCAGCTCGCGGATTTCTTCGCCGCGGATCAACGACTCAGTCGCGGCCGCGTGCACCGTGACGCCCGGCTCGGGACGGCGCGAAACGGGAGTGAGCACGCGATCGCCGAGGGCGAAGGCGGTGGGGCCGATGAAGACGATTTTGTTTTTCACGTCGCGCACCGCCTCGATCGCGCTCACCTGCGGCACCTCGCGCGGCCGCGTCCGGAACGCCGGAGCGATCGACTTCCCGACCGGCACCGGTGCGGAAGTGAGGATCGACGCTGCCTCCACCGGCACGGCGGTCAGCGCGCGGTCGCGGCTCTGTTTCGTCGCCGCGAAGCGCCGGAGGATCCCGTCGCGATCGAGCTCGAAGTTGCCGTGCGCCGCGATGACGTCGCTGCCGAGGGTCTTCGACGGCATCAGCCACTGCCCGTGCTCGTCGAGCACCGACACGGCGATCACCGGCAACCGTTTCGCCGCGCGTGCGAGCTGCTCGTCGCCCGGCCCCGGCTCCGCGAGCAGGATGTCGATGACCACGCCGCGCGCGCCGGCATCCGCCGCGCGATCGACGAGCTGCGCGAGCACGGCGCGCGACCACGGCCAGCGTCCGAGCGCAGCGATCGATTTTTCATCGATGGCGATGATCGCCGTCGACGTCGCGGCCCGCGCGGGCAGCAGTCGCATCGCGACGTCGCGCGCCGGCAGCTCCATCGATCGCCCGATCGACGACGCCAGCAGCAGCGTCGCCGCGATCGCCGCCGCTGCCGCGTAGAGGAGTCGCCGCGCCATCACGACGCCGCCGGCGGCCGCGCCTTGCCACTCAACGGCGGCGCATCGACGCGCGGGGCTTCCGCCCCGCGCACCTCGCCGAAGCGCTCGCCGCGCGCCCAGTCCTCGCGCGCCGCCACCAGCTCCTCCTGCGTCCGCGCGACGAAGTTCCACCACATCAGAATCGTGTCGCGGAACGGCTCGCCGCCGATGAGGAGGATGCGCGCGCCTTCGCGCGTGGCAAGCGTCAGCTCGTCGCGTCCTGTGCCCAGGTAGTAGAGAACGTCGGGAATCAGCGGCTGCCCTTCGAGCTCCGCCGCGCCGTCGAGGACGAGCAGCGCGTGCTCGAACCTGCGATTCAGCTCCAGCGTCTCGCGTTGGCGCACGTCGATGTCGCCGCCGATGTGCGTCGGTGCGTCGACGAACAACGTCATCGCGCCGGCGCGCCGCAGCTCGTCGTGATGCTCGAACGACGATTGCGTCTCGTCCGGCTTCGCGATCCAGAGCTGCACGCCGTTCAGCGTTCCCGACGCGCCGCGCGGCGTCTCCTCGGCGTGCGCGATGCCGCGCCCCGAGGTCATCAGATTGACCGCGCCGGGCCGCAGCAGGCTCTCGTATCCGAGGCTGTCGTGATGCACGACTTCGCCCTCGAGCAGGTACGAGACCGTCTGCAATCCGATGTGCGGATGCGGCCCGAGGTCCATCGGCTTGCTGTTCGTGAACGAGAGCGGACCGTAGCGATCGAGGAAGCACCACGGCCCGACCAGCCGCCGCTCGCGCAGCGGGAGCGCGCGCCGGATCTCGAGGTCGCCGATCGTGGCGTGCCGCGCCGGATGCGCTTCGATCAGCGGATGCGGCGTCGCCTCGGACGTGCAGCGGTCTGCGACGAGCTCGGTCACGGTGCTATGGTCGCAGAGTGCGGCCCATTCCGGACAACGTCCCGGCCATCTCCATTCGCAATCTGTCGAAGTCGTACGGATCGATCGAGGCGGTGCGCGATGTGTCGTTCGACGTGAATCGCGGCGAGGTCTTCGGATTCCTCGGGCTCAACGGCGCGGGCAAGACGACCACCATCCGCATCCTGCTCGACCTCCTGCGGCCGTCGCGCGGATCGGCGACGCTGTTCGGTTTCGATTGCCAGTCGCAGAGCCTCGACGCGCGCACACTCGTCGGCTATCTCCCCGGTGAGCTCGGCCTCTATCCCGACATGACCGGCGACGAGCTGCTCACGGTGACGGCGCGTCTCAGTGGCGCGGAGGTCGACGTCGACTATCGGCTGCGGCTCCTCGACCGCCTCGAGCTCGCGCGCGCCGATCTCCGCCGCCAGTTGCGCGAGTACAGCACCGGGATGAAACGGAAGCTCGGACTGTTGCAGGCGCTGCAGGCCGATCCGCCGCTGGTGATTCTCGATGAGCCGACCGAGGGGCTCGATCCGCTCGTGCAGGGCGCGCTGCACGAGATCCTCTTCGAGCTGCGCGGCCGCGGACGGACCGTCTTCATGTCGTCGCACGTGCTGTCGGAAGTGGAGCGGCTCTGCGATCGCATCGCCGTCATCCGCAAAGGCTCGATCGTGCTGTTGTCGACGGTCGAAGAGGCGCGCCGCCGCACCGGACGCACGGTGCGCGTCTTCTTCAGTCATGAAGTGCCGCCGCCGTCGATGCCGAACGTGGTGACGGCGAATGCGACCGACTGGACGTTGCGCGTCGAAGGCGAGATCGGCGAGCTGATTCCGCTCCTCGCGACCTTGCCGGTGCGCGACCTGGAGATCGCCGAGCCGGCGCTGGAAGACGTGTTGCGCAGTTTCTATCGCGAGGACTCGTGAGCAGTCTCGTCGTACTGATCCGCCATTCCCTGCGGCGCCGGCGCGGATTCCTCGGCGCGATCGTGTCGATTCTCTTTCTGTTTCAGTTCCTGCTGATCGGTGTCGGACGCGCGTTGACGGAGTCGGGGATGTTCGCGCAGATGAGCGGGTTCCTGCCCGACTTCATGCAGGGCTTCGTCAGCGTCGGCGCGATGTCGTTCCGCGGCATGGTGTCGTTCGGCTATTCGCATCCGGTCGTCGAGATCTTCCTGATCGCGATGGCCATCGGCATCGCGAGCGAGTCGGCGGCGGAGATCGAGACGAAGTTCGTCGATGTCCTGATGGCGCGACCGGTGCGCAGAATCGTGGCCATCAATCGATCGGTGATCGTGCTGCTGCTCTGCACGCTCGCCACCGTCGGCAGCATGCTGATCGGCACGTTCATCGGCGTCCACTTCCTCACGCCCGAAGGCGCCGACGCGCCGTCCCCGCGCCTCATCGCGACGCTGGCAATGAACCTGAGCTGCCTCGTGCTCGCGTGGGGCGCGATCGCGCTCGTCGTCGCGTCGATGTCGAAGCGCTCGAGCACCGTGACGTCGACCTGCGGCCTCCTCGCGTTCGTGATGTTCGTCATCGATTACGTCGGCCGCATCTGGAGCAAGCTCGATCTCGCCGCGAGGCTGTCGCCATTTCATTACTACAGCCCGTTCCAGATGCTCGGCGGCGCCGCGCTGCGGTGGACGGACGTGTTCGTGTTGATCGCGATCTTTGTCGCCGGCGCGATTGCGGCGAATGTCATTTACGCGCGACGCGACCTGTAGTGGTTGGCCACGGACACGTGAGTGGAGCTCATCGCCCGAGCTCGCGACTGATCGCGCGCGACTTCGCCTGCAGCTCCGCCGCGATGGCGTCGTTGCCGGCGGCTTTCTCGATCACCACCAGGATGCCGTAGGTGCGCATCATGTCGCGGCGGTCCTCGCGGTTGCGCGCGTCGGCGGCGACGAGCTTCTGGCGGATGGCGAGCACCTGGTCCGCTTCGTGGCGCGCGTCGGCGTAGCGCTTTGCGCGGAGGAAGGCGAGGGCGAGCTGCTCGTGGGCGAACGCGAGGTCGTGCTGCGCCTCGCTGTTCTTCGGATCGGCGGCGGCGATGTCCGCGAGGATCGGCAACGCGCGCTGGGTCCCGGCGATCACGCCCTCGACGTCGCCGATCGCATTCTGCGCGGTCGCCTTCATCACCAGCTGGTCGGCGAAATTGCGGCGTGCGGTCGCGTCCTCGGGCGTAAGGCGCATGCACTCCTCGAGCGCGCGCAACGCGGCGTCGTGATAGAGCAGCGCGCGCTTGAAATCGACCGGCTTGTGACTCCAGGCGCTGCCGAGGTGCTGGTTTGCGCGCCCGATGTCGCGGAGGAGTTGCGCGCGATTCGCGTTCGCGGGGATGCGCGACAGCACCTGCAGCGATCGTTCGTACCAGTCCTGAGGCGGCGTGAGCAGCGACGGCGGGATCTGATGCTCGCCGACGTACATGCAATCGCCGATCGCCACGTAAGTCCGCGCCAGCGCGAAGTCGGCCTCGGTGCTCTGCGGGATCCGGGCGCGAATGGCCAGCGCCGCCTGATGCTCGCGCAGCGCGAACGGCCAGTGCAGCGCGCGCTCCTCGAGCAGTCCCAGACGATCGTGTGCGTCTGCGAGCACCATCAGCGCATCCGCGTTCGACGGCTCGTCGTCGATCACACGCTGCGTGATCTCCAACGCCTTGCGGTAGCTGATCTTCGCGCCCGACGAATCGCCGAGGTTCGCGTTGTAGGGGAGGCCCTGCACGTCGCCGATCTTGAGGTAGGCGCGCGCCAGCTCCATCTGCAGAGGCGTGTTGTTCGCCGCCTCGGTGGCGAGGTGATCGAGATAGACCAGCGCGCGTTTGACGAGCAGTGCGCGAGCGGGCGTCGAGCCGGGGAGCGTGGCGATCGCGTCGTGCAATTCGAAGACGACCGAGTGGGCGAGTGAGCGCACTTCATCGAAGCGCCGCTCCGCCACGCGCTTCTGCTGCAGCGTGGCGATGAAGGAGATCGTGGTGATGACGACGATCGCCGCGACCGCCGCGACGCCGAGCTTGTTGCGCCGGACGAACTTCGAGGCGCGATAGACGAACGTCGCGGGACGTGCGGCGATCGGTCGGCCCGCGAGGTAGTTGCGGATGTCGTCGCCGAATTTCTCGACCGAGCCATAGCGGCGCGCGGGCTCCAGCTCCAGCGCGGTCTGCACGATCGTGTGGAGGTCGCCGCGCGGGCTCGCCTTCGTGTCGGGCGGCCGTTTGCCGATCAGCAATTCGAAGAGGAGGACGCCGAGGGAGTAGACGTCGCTCGCGGTGGTGACCGGGAGGCCGTCGAGTTGTTCGGGCGACGCGTACTCGGGTGTCATCAGACGAGTCGATGTCTCGCTCACCTGCGACTCGAGTTTGGCGATGCCGAAGTCGAGCAGCTTCAGTGTGCCGTTGCGCGTCACGAGCACGTTGCCCGGCTTCAGGTCGCGATGGATCACCAGGCTGCGATGCGCGTGCTGCACGGCGTCGCAGAGCTGGAGGAAGAGGTTGAGCTTTTCGTCAATGGAAAGGCCGCGGCCGTACTCGTCGATCGGCACGCCGTCGACGAACTCCATGACCAGGTAGGGCAGGCCGTCGGCCGTGGTGCCGCCGTCGAGCAGCCGCGCGATGTTTGGATGTTCGAGCGCGGCGAGAATCTGCCGTTCCTGCCGGAAGCGGCGGACGAGCTCTTCACCCGATGAGCCGCCGCGCACGAGCTTGATCGCCACGCGTTGATCGAAATCGGCGTCGGCGCGCACGGCAAGGAAGACCGTTCCCATCCCGCCGTGGCCGAGCGGGCGCACGAGGCGATACGGACCGACCGCGGTGCCGGCGAGCCGATGCGGATCGTTCGTGTCGATCAGATCCCAGATCGATTTCTCCAGAAACGTCCCTGCGTTCTCGTGCGCTTCGAGCAGCGACTCGACCTCGGCGCGCACCGCGGGCTCGCTGCATTCGCGGTCGAGGAACGCGCCGCGCTCGCTCGAAGGGAGATCGGCTGCCGTTTGAAAGAGCGACCGGACGTTGTCCCAGAACGGATCGGTAGCGGTCATGAGGAGGCGAGGGCGCGGCGCAGCCAGGCGCGGGCCATCGTCCACTCGCGGCTCACCGTCGCGGCGGAGATGCCCAGCGCTTCGGCCGTCTCGTCGAGCGTGAGGCCGCCGTAGAAACGGAGCTCGACGATCTTCGCCTGCTGCGGAAAGATCGCCTCGAGGTTCTCCAGCGCGAGGTCGAGCGCGATGACGTCGAAGTTTTCCTCGGCGAACGCTTCGAGCGCCGCGGTCATGGTCACGGGGATCAGCGAGCCGCCGCGCTTGTCGCTCTTCCGCCGCCGCGCGTAGTCGACGAGGATCCGCCGCATGACCTGCGCGGAGACGGCGAAGAAATGCGTCCGGTCGCGCCAGTCGACGTTGCGCTGATCGACGAAGCGGAGGTAGAGCTCGTGCACCAGCGCGGTCGGTTGCAGCGTGTGGCCTTCGCGCTCGCGGTGGAGATGCCGCTCCGCGATCGCGCGCAGCGGCTCGTACACGAGGTCGAGCAGCTCGTTGCGCGCTTCTTCTCTTCCCTCGCTCCAGTCACGGAGCAATTGCGTGACTTCGGGCATGTAGTGAAAGAAATCTTACGCCTTCGTCTTTCCGGTGGGGGGACAGGCGCCCTCGCCTGTCCACGCGGACGAAGCGACAGGCGAGGGCGCCTGTCCCCCCACTGGATCAAACGCGCGCAGCCGTGCGCGGCGGGAAGCGGCGCAGCACGTTCTCGATGTCGTTCACGTCGGCGGGCTTGGTGATGTGGTCGTCGAAGCCCGCTTCGAGCGCGCGGCGTTTGTCGTCGGGCTGACCGAAGCCGCTCACCGCGACGAGCACCACGTCGTCGCCGAGCTGCTCGCGGATTCCGCGCGCGACGTCGTAGCCGTCCATGCCGGGGAGGCCGAGGTCGACGAGGGCGAGGTCGGGCTTCTCGCGGAGGATGACGTCGAGTCCTTCGATACCGTCGCGTGCGTCGGCGACGGCGTGTCCGAGGCGGCGCAGTTTCAGGCGCAGGAGATCGCGCACGTCGGGGTTGTCTTCGACCACCACGATGCGGCGCAGTGCGGCCGGCGCTTCGATGTCGATCTGTTCGTTCGATCGCTTGATGACGGGCAGCGCATCGACATTCGCCAGCGGCAGCCGCGCGCAGAATTCGCTTCCCTTGCCCACGCCGTCGCTCTTCGCGCGGACGGAGCCGTCGTGCAGTTGCACGAGATTGCGCACCAGCGCGAGGCCGATGCCCATACCGCCCTGCGCGCGGCCGATCGCGTTCTCGGCCTGCGCGAAGAGCTCGAAGATGCGGCCGATGCGATCGTCCGCGATGCCGACGCCGTCGTCCGTGACGCGGATGATCGCCTCGTCCCCCTCCTCCGCCAGCTGCAGCAGCACGTGCCCGCCCTCGGGCGTGTACTTGATCGCGTTCGTGACGATATTGGTGATGATCTGGTCGATGCGTACCGGATCGGCTTCGACGATCAGCGGATGATCGGGGAACGCGGTGCGCAGCTCGACGCGCTGCTGGTCCGCCAGCGGCTGCGCGAGCGACATCGTCTGCCGCGCAAGGTCGCGCAGATCGACGTGCTGCTTCTTCAGCACGATCTTGCCGGCGGCGACGCGCGAGAGGTCGAGGAGATCGTTGACCAGGCGCGTGAGATGCCGCGACTGCCGCTCGATGAGCTGCGCGTGATCTTCGTCGAGCCGGCCGTCCGAGGCAGCCATTTGCGAAGCGAGGAGGATTGCGCCGAGCGGATTGCGCAGCTCGTGCCCGAGGACCGCGAGGAAGCGGTCGCGCTCGTGGATGCGCTCCTCGAGCTGGCGCATCAGGTCGCGCACCTCGTACTGGCGCTGCCGCGCGCGCAGTGCGGCGCGCAGCGCGCTGGCGAGGCTCTTGATGCGCACGGGGCGATCGATCAGCGTCACGTTCGTGCGACGTCCGAGGGCGTCGAAGGAATGCGTGCGCGGCTCGAGCGACGGGACGCCGGTGAGGATCAGCAGCGGGATCTCCGACCACGCCGGTTGATCGGCCAGCGCGCGCGCCAGGCGGGCCGTCGCGTCGGGCTGCAGCGCCTCCTCCGTCATCACGACGGCGGCGACGCTCTCGTCGGCCATGCGATCGCAGACCGCATCGATGCTGTCGGTGACCTCGCAGTGCATGCCGTTCGACCGCATTTGCCTGCAGATCAGCTCCGCGTCGCGGCCGAACGGTGCCATCACGAGAATGGAGTCGTTGCGTTCCACGTCAGCCTGCCGCTTCGGCAGTCCGTCCGAGCGTCGGGACGCCCGTGAGCACGCCGTGGTAGCGCTCCAGTGCGTCGCCGATGTGCAGACCGTCCGTGTTCATGCCGTACGAGCGAATCGCTGTCTCGTGCGGACCGCTCCGTTTTTTCATGATGGAGATCGCCTTGTGGATTCTCCCTTCGAGCTCGAAGTAGCGGAGGAGGATGACGCAGTCGGCGAGATAGCTGACGTCGACGCTGCTTTGCATCGAGCCGATCAGGCCGTGCTGCGCGAAGACCAGAACGGAAGCGACGCCGTGTTGCCCGAGGTAATTGAGCAGCTCGTGCAGGTGCAGCAGCAGGAACCGTTCTTCCGGGACCGCGTTGAGATAGCCATTGAGACTATCGATGACGAGGACGCGGACTTCCCCTTCCTCGACCGCATCCCGGACCAGGTGCGCAAACTCTCCCGGCTGCAACTGCGCGGGATCGATCGGATAGAGCGTGATGAGCCCTTCTTTGATGTACTGCTCGAGCGGGAATCCGAGCGACGAGGAGCGATGCAGGAGACTGGAGATCGTCTCCTCGAACAGGAACATCGCCGCCTTCTCGCCCCGCTGCGCGGCGGAGATGGCGTACTGCGTCGACAGCGCCGATTTGCCCGCGCCGGCCGGTCCCATGATCACGGTGCTCGTGCCGCGATCGATCCCGCCGCCGAGCATGTCGTCGAGCGGCGCCAGTCCGCTCGAGACCCGCTGCAGCGGGACGACGTTGCGATGGTCCGCCGCCACGAGGCGCGGATAAACCTCGATCCCGCCGGTCAGGATGCTGAAGTCGTGGTAGCCGTCTTTGAAATTGAGGCCGCGGATTTTCACCAGTTGCAGCCGCCGCCGCGCCGCGCCGTAGAGCGGCGTGTGGCGCTGCAGCTCGACCACGCCGTGCGGCACGCTTTGCAGCTGGATGTCCTGGATTTCCGCGGTGCGATCGTCGAGGAACAGCACGGTCGCCTTGCGCCGGGCGAAGAATTGCTTGAGCGCGAGGATCTGCTTGCGATAGCGAAGGCCGCTCTGCGCGAGGAGGCGGATCTCGCTGAGCGCATCGACCACGACGCGCGACGGCTTGATCCGCTCCACTTCCATCAGGATGCCTTTGATCGTCTCTCCGAGCTCGATCTCGGCGGGATAGAAAACCGTTTCTTCCTCTTCCTGCAGCGCCTCTTCTCCAATCAGTTGCTCGTAAATCGAGACTCCGTCGAGCGACCAGTTGTGCGAGCGCGCGACCGCGTGCAGTTCTTCGGCTGATTCAGACAGCGTGACGTAGAGGACCGATTCGCCGCTGCGAGCGCCCTCCAGCAGAAATTGCAGTCCAAGGGTCGTTTTGCCGACGCCGGGATCGCCCTGGATCAGATAGATCCGACCGCGGGGAAAGCCTCCCATCAGGATCGAATCGAGGCCGGGGATTCCGGTGGCCGCGACGTTTTTGCTGGTCATGTTCGGGAACCTCTTTTGATCATCTGTTCAGCTCCCTTTTAGCCAGATTCATGCCTGCTGTTTTCCCCTGTAATGACCGCGAGGGTCGGGAAGTTTTTGCCACTACAATCAGCGGCACACGAACATGTCCGATGACGCGGAGACCGAGGTCCGTCGTCCCGAGGAGACGCCGACCCTCGTCGTCGACTCCGAGCCGCGGAGCGCGCTCCAGCTCACCCCCGGCGCGATCCTCGGCGGCCGCTATCGCATCGTCTCTCTCATCGGCAGCGGCGGCATGGGCGCGGTCTATCGCGCCGACGATCTGAAGCTTGGACAGACTGTCGCCCTCAAGTTCCTCGCGAACCACATCGCCGCGGCGCGGCTGCTCGACGAAGTGCGGATCGGCCGCCAGGTCTCGCATCCGAACGTCTGCCGCCTCTACGACGTCGTCGAAGTCGACGGGCAGTCGTTCATCACCATGGAGTTCGTCGACGGCGAGGACCTCGCGTCGCTGCTGCGGCGCGTCGGGAGGTTGCCGTCGGAGAAAGCGCTCGCTGTCGCGCGGGACATCTGCGCCGGCGTCGCCGCGGCACACGAGAAGAACGTCGTGCATCGCGATCTCAAGCCGGCGAACGTGATGATCGACGGCCGCGGACGGGGACGCGTGACCGACTTCGGCCTGGCCGTCGCCGGCGCGCATGCAAGCGACAACGCCGGCACGCCCGCCTACATGGCGCCGGAGCAGCTCGCCGGTGAGCCCGCGTCGACGGCGAGCGACATCTACGCGCTCGGCCTCGTGCTCTACGAGATCTTCACCGGCCGCCGCCCGTTCACATCGTCATCGACGCACGATCTGATGATGCGGCAGCGCGCGCGCGACTACACGCGGCCGTCGGTCGTGACGAACGAGGTGCCGGCGGCGGTGGAGCGAACGATCGTGCGCTGCCTCGATCCGGAGCCGTCCGAGCGTCCGGCGTCGGTCGCGGAGATCATCCGCGATCTGCCGGGCCGCGATGCGTTGTCGCTCGCCGTTGCGGCGGGAGAGACGCCGTCGCCGGCGATGGTCGCCGCAGCGTCGAAGAGCGGCGACATCTCGCCCGCGCTTGCGTGGACTCTGCTCGCCGTGACGATCGCGGGTTTCATCGCCAACGCGGCGATCGGCGATCGCAATCGGATCCGCGTGAAGGCGCCCGAGGTGCTGCAGGAGCGGGCGCGGGAGATTCTCGCGGACGCCGGCGCGAGCGCGCGCCGCGATTCCGATCTCCTGCTCAACGAGCAATCCGGAAGCGTGGTGGCGATCTACCGCCAGTCCGGCAGCGCGATGGTGCCGCGCAATGCCGACGGCATCCTCCGGGCGAACGATCCGCCGCTCGAGCCGGGCATGTCGAGCGTGATGCTCGATGCGAACGGCGCGCTGCTGGCGTTCACGATCGTGCCCCCCGTGGTCGATCGATCGACGGCGCGTGACGTGCCGCAATGGGATCGCTTCATCCGCGACGCCGGGTACGACCCGGCGATGTTGCGGGCCGCCACACCGGAGCGCACCGCTCCGGTCGACACCGACAGCAAATTCGCCTGGCTGGCGAAGGACGGCCGCCGCATCGAGGCCGCCGCGTTTCACGGCCGGCCGGTCTGGTTCTCGGCGAAGACGCTCGAGAGACGGGGCGACTTCTCGCCGCGCGGCACGCCCGCCGACCGGCTGGCGTTCGCGATGTTCGCCGCTTTCATGATCGGCATTCCGATCGCCGGCCTTTTCCTGGCGCGCGCCAACATTCGAAAGAAGCAGATCGATCGCGCCGGTGCGGCGCGCGCCGCCGTGACGTTCGGCGTCGCCATGCTGCTCGATGACCTTCGTCGACGAATGGATCATGACCTCGTGGCACGTCGCACAGGCGACGTTCTGGGCGTTGATCACGGCGGTGTTCTACGTGGCGCTCGAGCCGCTGGTGCGAAAGAGATGGCCGCAGATCCTGATCGCCTGGACGCGCCTGATCGCCGGACGCTTTTCCGACGCCATGGTCGGCCGCGACGTGCTGATGGGAGCGGCGGCGTCGGTGATCGCCGTCCTGGTCTGGCATTCGACGTACGCCGTCACGCAGACCGCGCTCGTCGGCTGGGTGAGCGGCATCGGCCCGGCGCGCTGGGTCGTCTTTCTCGTCGGCCGGACTTTTTGCGAGGCCCTGTTCCGAGGCTTCGGAATGATCCTGCTACTGCTCCTGATGCGCGCCTTCGTCAGACATGACCTGCTGGCCAGCCTGATCACGATGCTGCTCATCGCGGCATCGGCACTCGGTGATGCGCCGGGCCCGCTTGGCATTCGCCTGTTTTACGCCGTCGCCGCGTCGCTCGCCGGGATCGTGCTGGCGCGGCAATGCGGGATGCTCGCGGTGATGGCGTACGCGTTCTTCCTCGTGATCCAGCAGCGGATGCCGTTCACGCTCGATCCCGACGCCTGGTACTTCGGCCGCTCCGCCGTCGTGCTGGCGCTGCTGCTGCTCGTCGTGGTGTACGCGTTCCGCGTCTCGATGGGCGCGAAGCGCTGG
>Ga0193697_1000448_pt1 | contig 14491 bp, 11 predicted proteins | sample L3m2metaG_FD_145073 | JGI IMG/M metagenome (GOLD analysis project Ga0193697, IMG submission 145073) | Soil microbial communities from a riparian zone of the East river system, Colorado, United States - L3m2 | ecosystem: Environmental > Terrestrial > Soil > Riparian zone | place: USA: East River... | reverse complement strand
CAGTCGTCTGATGGGGTAGCGCGCCGCCTGCGAGAATGTTGGCGAGCGCGCGGCCGACGACGGCGTCGTGATCGCTGATGCGGCCGGCGCGCCACGCGAGGTGGACACCCAGCTCGAGCGCGGCCCGGAGGCCCTCGCCACCTACCAGTATGCCCGCCCGGGGCATTGGCCGTTGATAGCCTTCACGCACGCGCTCGAGAGCCAGCTCCTTGGCGTCCGCGAGCAGTCGTTCACGATTCATCGTCACGCGATCGGCGTCGTCGAGAAATCCGAGACGCCGAGCGTCCGCGGCGCTGGTCGAGACCTTGGCGAACCCAATCGTTTCGAAGACTTGCTGCACGACGGGCAGCATGTCCGAGGATGTCCGCGGCAGCCCTTGGACGGCTCGCGCCAGCATCTCCTTCGTGCCACCACCGCCCGGGACAAGACCGACGCCCACTTCGACGAGTCCGATGTAGCTTTCCGCCGCGGCCTGCACCCGGTCGCCGTGAAGCGCGATTTCGCAGCCGCCGCCGAGCGTCAGACCTGCAGGTGCAACGACGACCGGCACGTCGGCGTAGCGAAGCGCCTGCGTGGAGTCCTGGAACGCGCGGATCATCATGTCGATCTCGTCCCAGTTGCCTTCCTGCGCCTCGAGCAGGACCAGCATCAGGTTCGCGCCGGCCGAAAAATTCGGCGCTTCGCTGCCGACGACGAGCGCCGCGAAATTCGCGGCGGCCTCCTTCACGCCGGCGTTCAACATCTGGACGGTATCGCCGCCAATCGCATTCATCTTCGAGTGGAACTCGACGCACAACACGCCGTCGCCGAGGTCGACGAGGCTCGCGCCGGCGTTGCGACGGACAATCCGCTGCTGCGTTTTCGCGGACTCGAGGATCAGCAAGTCGGGGCCGGCCGGAGGAGGCGCGCCGTCGCGAACGCGCGTGCGGCCGGACGGAAAGACCGTCCCCAGCGTCTCGTGCGGGCCGATGGCGTCCATGATCTCGAACGGTCCCAGCTCCCAGCCGAACCCCCATCGCATGGCGCGATCGACGTCGTCGATCGAATAGGCGATGTCCGGCGTGACGCGTGCGGTGTAGACGAGCGTGGGCGCCAGCGTGTCGCGCAGGAACTGGCCGACCTTGTCCTTTCCCAGGAACAACGTCCTGATTCGTGCGCCGGTGTCTTCGATCGATTTCGCCGCCTCGAGCGACGGCAGGCGCGCGGGTTGTTTCGGCCGATACGTCATCGTCGCGGGATCGAGCGTGACGATGGACGCTTCCTGACCCGCGCCGGAGCGCTCGCGCTTGTAGAAACCCTGGCCCGCTTTCTCGCCGACCCACCCGCGCGCGACCAGCGCCTCGACGAGCGGCGGCAGATCCAGCTTCAGATGCCTGGCGACGTGCGCGAGGACGTCGATACCCGCGATGTCCATGGTGCGAAAGGTGGCGCTCTTGGGCCGTCCGAGCGCCGGGCCGGTGATCGCGTCGATTTCCTCGATCGTGTACTGACCGGACTCGAGCGCCTTCAGGACTTGCACGACACCGTACAACCCGAGGTGGTTGGCGATGAAGTTCGGCGTGTCCTTCGCGACGACGACGCCTTTGCCGAGACGATGGTCGGCGAACCATCTGACACGCTCGACGACCGCCGCCTCGGTGTCAGTTGTCGGAACGAGCTCGAGCAAATGGAGATACCGCGGCGGGTTGAAGAAATGCGTGCCGAGCCAGTGCCGCTTGAATTCGGCGCTGCGGCCCTCGGCAAGCGCGGCGATCGGAATGCCCGACGTGTTCGAGCTGACAACGGTGCCTGGACGCCGGACCTTTTCCACCGATTCGAGCAGCGCGCGCTTGATGTCGATCTGCTCCACCACCGCTTCGACGATCCAGTCGGCGTGCGCCAGACGCGGCAGCTCCGTGTCGAAGGCGCCGGTCGTGATCAGCGCGGCGGCGTCGGGGGTGAAGAAGGGGTCGGGCTTCAGCGAGCGCGCCCGCTTCAGTCCGTCGCGCGCCGCGTCGGCGGTGACGTCGAGCAGGAGCGCCGGCACGCCGGCGTTGGCCAGGTGCGCGGCAATCTGCGCACCCATGGTGCCGGCGCCGAGGACGCCGACCGACCGGAATGGGGCGCGCACGCTCATCGCGCGCGCGCTCCGTTCACGAACAGCTCGACGACGGTGTCGGCGTCCGCTTCGAGAGCGTAGCGGCGCCGGCTCAGGATCCAGTTGGTCGCCATCTCGTCGAGCGCGCCGAAGAAGATTTTTGCCGCAACCGTCGCCTTGATGTCGGTGCGGAAGACCCCGGCGCGCTGGCCGTCGGCGATGGCGTCGCGAATCAGCCCCAGATAATCGCGCAGCAGCGTGGCGGAGAAGCGCTCCATGAACTTCGTCGACTGTCGCAGCTCCACCTGGAACACGATCGCGAGGTTGCGATCGCCGCCGAGGCGCGCGAGGTGTGCGCGGGCGAGGCGGCGGAGGCGCTCGCGCGGATCGTCGAGGTCGGCGACGGCCGCGCGGCCGAGGGTGAGGCCTTCCCGCATGCTGCGGTCGAAGATCGAGACGAGCAGGTCGTCCTTGCTCTTGAAATACAGGTAGACCGTGCCGGCCGCGACACCGGCGGCGCGTGCGATGTCGGCGACCTGGGCGCTGAAGAAGCCGCGATCGGCGAAGACGTCAATGGCGGCGCGAAGAATCGCGTCGCGCTTCGGTCCGGGTGTTGAATCGCGGCGTGGAACGGCCGTCAGCGTCACTGAATGAATGTTCATTCAGTGGTCGCGGCGTTGTCAAGAACGCGAACGACTTAGTGTCCCGTCACCGTGGTTCGCGACATAATTCCCGGGCGGGGCATCCCGGCTGGCGGCGTTGCTCCTCCCTCAGATATTCCCGATATCCTCGGTCGTCGGGCCTTGCCATCCGGGCGCCGCGCTCCGGGACTTATGCCACGATCCACGGCGACGGGACACTAGACGGCGACCGGTGACGCGGGAAACGTGTACGGCAGCGTCGGCGACGTGCGGGGCGCCGACGAAATCTCGCGCTCGCCAGGCAGCAGCCCGAACACGACCACGCTCCACACCACGACCATGCCGAACAGGAGAGCCAGCCGCGCCGCTCGCGCGCGCGACGATAACTGTAATCGGTTCGATGCCTTCATCTCGCTCGTCCGTGGTGCAATGGACGCGCCTGGGCGATATTGCTCAAAACTCACGATGTTCGCGCGGCGGCCGCGAACCATGTGACAAAACACGGCACAGATGTCTGACAAATGATTGCCTTTTGGGGTCCGAGCCGAGGAACTTCAGCGCCAGCGCGTGAGGATGCTGTCGCGGTCGAAAATCGCCACGCTCAAGAGCACCAGCAGCAGCCACACACCGACGAGCCCGAGACCCAGCAGGGCGAGCATCGTCGACGACAGCCAGAACGTGCCGGTGAACTGCGCGACCAGGACCGCCGCGAGCGGGATGATGATGAGGACACCGAACTGTTGCGCCGTCCGCGCGTCGTTGACGCGCGAGGAGATGATGATGGCCGATTGCAGAGACACGAGCGCGGCGGCCGGCCCCACCCAGACAGCGAGCAGGGCCGTGCGCAGGCTCAGCATCGCCGCCGCGACGCCCGGCGCGGCCGTCGCCACGATGCCGCCCAGGTACAGCCCAAGGCCGGCCAGTGAGATCACGAGGGTGGGCAGCAGCGCGCCCAGCATTTTCGCGACGAGCAGCTCGCCGGTCGATACCGGCGTCGCGAGCAGCGGCTCGAGCGTGCGTGCCAGCTTTTCTCCGATCACGGCGTGCGCGGCGAGCGCCATGGCGCCGGTAATCGGCGTCAGCAGGAACAACAGGAGGAACTGCTGAAAGAGAAAGAGCTGGACCCGTGCGCTGGGCGTCAGCGACTCGTGGCCGACCGCCACCCCGCTGACCTTGACCAGGTCGGCGTCGCTGCCAAGCTCCTGCCCGGTCAGCATCGGAATCGCCACCGCGATGCCGAATGGCAGCACCAGCGACAGGATCGTGATGAGGCCGACGGGCAGCAGGGCGAGCCGGTTCCTCGACAGATCGAGCAACTCTTTCGCCAGCAGCGTGCGGACCCGGGTCATGACCATCGCGTCTGTCCTACCTGCCCATGAGACGCAGATACACATCTTCGAGCGCGGGCATCTCCGGGCGCACTTCGACGACGCCGGCGCCGGCAGCGACGAGGGCGGCGACAATCGCCGGTGTCCGCTCTTCGGCGTCCGCGACTTTCAGCACCAGCGCCGGCCCTTCGATCGCCGCCGCGGGATCGAAGCGGCGAACGGTCTCGAGGCTGCGGGCAGGATCGCCGGTCACTCGAACGATGAGACGCCCGGTGGTCAACCGGCGGCGGAGCGCGGCGGGACGGTCGATGGCAAGGAGACGTTCGTGAAGGACGGCGACGCGATCGGCGAGCCGCTCGGCCTCGTCCAGATTGTGCGTGGACACCAGGATTGCGCATCCTGCGGCGCGGCGCTCGTCCAGCAGGCGTCGGACGCCGCGGGTGATCTCCGGATCGAGCCCGGAGGTCGGCTCGTCGAGCAGCATCACCGCCGGCTCGTGAAGGAGCGCCCGCGCCAACGCGACTTTCTGGCGCATCCCTTTCGACAGTTCCGCCGCCCGCACCGACGCTTGGCGGGACAACTGCAGGACGTCGATCGCCCGCTCGACGGCGCGGTCCGGCTGGGCGAGCCCGTACAGCGAGGCATAGGTGCGGAGGTTCTCGCGCACCGTAAGTCGATCCCAGAGTCCCGGCGACTCGGTGAGGAAGCCGATTCGCGCACGGACCACGCTGCCGCTGGTCGGCGCGATCAGCCCCGCCAGCATCCGCATCGTCGTCGTTTTTCCGGCGCCGTTGGGACCGAGCAGGGCGACGATCTCGGACTTCGCCACGTCGAACGACACGTCAGCCACGACGGCGCGAGCGGCGAACCGGCGAGTCAGGTGCTGCGCGGAAATCATGGGACGGGCTGGATCGGCAGGATGGCCGCGTCGAACTCGTACAACCCCGGCGTCACGAGCAGACGGCCCTGCTTCCCGAAAAACAGGCTGTTCGGCGCGACGATGCCGGCGCCGTGGAACTGGACCGCGCGGATCTTGTCGCCGTCGGCATCGTAGACGTAGGTGTACGGCACCACGAAGGAAATCCAGAGGCGGCCGCTGTGGTCCACAGCCGCCGTGCGCACGGTGGGTCTCACCAGCGGGATTTCGCCTTCGCTCGTCTTCCGCTTCGGCCACGTCGTCGGCAGGCCGGCGACGACCGGATCGATTTCCAGGCCCGCGACACGGCGTTCGTAGACCAGCGTGCCGTCGCGGTCGTACTTGCGGAACGCCGGCTCGCCGGCCTGAAACACGAAGAAGAAGCCACCGGACGGATCGACCAGCGGAATCCCGCTGTTGAGGGCGAGATGCACCTCCGGGTCGTCTTCGTGGCCCGTCCGGCGGAGCGATCCGATCAGCCGGTTCACGCTGCCCTGCAACGTGTACTCGGCAATCAACGCTCCGGTGTCAGGCTGCGACAGCAGGATGGACGTGCCGGTGTACTGCAGCGACCCAATGCCGTTCAGGACGCTGTTGCCGAGCAGCACGCGATCCCTGGCCGCGCCGCGCATCACGAAGCCGCCGACCCGCAATCCTGGCGCGGTGAAGATCTGAATGCGCTCACGACGGTTCGGCGCGTCGGCCACGACGAACGTGCCGTCGGCCGCTACGGCGAACGCCGTCGGATCGATGATGCGCCCAGATTCCGCCCCGATCTGCACGATCTCCCACGAGCTCGACTGCTGTTCGTCGAGCCCATACACGGTGTGGCCGCGGCGATCGAAGACGAAGTACTGGCCAGAGGCGGATTGCTGAAAGCCGGCGACCTCACGGAAACGGCCGGCAACGTGGGCTGGCACGGCGCGCGTGGACCGCAGCACGTCCGGCTTGATCGCCGTGAGGCAAACGACAGAAAGACATGAAGCGCAGAGTGCGCAGAGAACGCGGAGAAACATCTTGGCTCTGCGCTCTCCGCGACCTCCGCGGTTAGTATCTGGCCGTATCGCGGATGGCCTTCAGGATGTCGGACGATTGCGGCAGGATCGCTTCCTCGAGATCGGGGTGGTACGCCACCGGGGTATTGCGCGCGCCGACGCGCCTGACCGGCGCATCCAGGTGCTCGAAGAGCTCGCCGGCAATCCGCGCCGCGATCTCGCCGCCGAAGCCGCACATCACCTGATCCTCGTGCGCGATGACGACGCGGTTGGTCCGCTTCACGTGCGAGGCAATCGCTTCCCAGTCGTACGGCACGATCGTCCGAAGGTCCAGGACGGCGGCGCTGATATGATCCTTTTCGGCCTGCTGTGCCGCGAGCAGCGATCGCTGCACGAGGGCGCCCCACGTGACGACGAGCACGTGGTCGCCTTCGCGTCGCAAGCTCGCGCGGCCGAACGGAATCGTGAAGTCCTTGCCCGGGTATTCGCCCTTGTTGTAGGTCTGCCGGTACAGGTGTTTGTGCTCGAGGAACAGCACCGGGTCGTCGCACCGGATGGCGGTTCGCAGCAGGCCGGCTGCATCGACCGCGGTCGATGGATACGCAATCCGGACGCCCGGGCAGTGCGCGAAGATGCTCTCGCCCGACTGGCTGTGATACGGACCGCCGCCGCGGAGATAACCGCCGATCGGCACGCGGATGACCATCGGGCACGACCAGGTGTTCCCCGATCGATACCGCATCATGGTCATCTCGTCGCGAATCTGCATCATCGCGGGCCAGATGTAGTCGAAGAACTGGATCTCGACCACCGGTTTCAGCTTTCGCGTGGCCATCCCGACGCCGCGTCCGACGATGCTGGCTTCGGCGAGTGGCGAGTTGAACACGCGATCGTCGCCGTAGAGGCGCTGCAGACCGTGGGTCAGCTTGAAGACACCGCCTTTGCCTTTGACGAGCGGCAGCGCTTCTCTCTTGCTGGCATCCGCCACGTCCTCGCCGAAGACGACGATGCGGGGATCGCGGGCCATCTCGTCCTTGAGTGTCCGGTTGATCGCCTCGACCATCGTGTCGGGCTTGCCTTCGGGCCGCGCCGGCGTGTCGAACGCGGTTGACGTGGGATCGACATCGGGCGAATAGACCCAGAGCTCGGCACTGGATTTGGATGGTTTCGCTGCGGCCAGTGCTTTCGTCGCGGCCTCGTTGACCTCGCGTTCGACGTCGGCCGCCATCGTCGCCAACTCGTCGTCGGTGACTACGCCGTTGCTCTTCAGGAATTCCGAGAATCGCGCAATCGGATCGCGGCGCGCTTCCGCTTCGCGCTCGGCGGCCGGCTTGTAGAGCTTTTCGTCGTCCGACAGCGAGTGCGAATACGGACGAATCACGCGCGCGTGGACCAGTGCCGGGCCCTTGCGCGCGCGGACGTAGGCGGCCGCCTCGCGCATGGCACGCAGGCTGTCGAAGAAATCGGTGCCGTCGATCGAATCGACGTGGAGGCCGGGAAATCCGCGAACGATGCGCGAGATGTCGCCGCCGGGGGTCTGCACTTCGACCGGAACGGAGATGGCGTAGCCGTTGTCCTCGATGAGGAAGAGGACGGGCAGGTGTTTGGTGCACGCGACGTTCAGCGCTTCCCAGAACTCGCCTTCACTGGTGGCGCCTTCGCCGAGCGACACGTACGTGATCTCATCGTCGTGATAGCGCGACGCCCGGTCGGGAATCTGCGGCACGCGGCTGTAGATGACGCCGGCTTCCGCGGCGCCGACGGCGTGCAGCACCTGGGTGCCGGTCGGGCTCGAGCCCGACACGACGTTGTATTTCGGATGGCCCCAGTGCGACGGCATCTGGCGGCCACCGGACGCGGGATCGTCCTTGGCGCCGACCGCCGCGAGCAGCATCTCGTACGGTGTGATTCCGATCTGCAGGCAGAGCGCGCGATCGCGGTAGTAGGGGAAGAACCAGTCGTACGCCGGCTTCAGCGTCACGCCCGCCGCGACGAGCACGGCCTCGTGGCCGGCGCCGCTGATCTGAAAAAAGATCTGGCTCTGACCCTTGAGCTGAATTTCCTTGTCGTCCAACTTGCGCGACAGGAGCATGCAGCGGTGGACGGCGAGCAGTTGATCGCGCGAAAGATCCGCGAAGGCGTGCGCTTCACGGTCTTTGAGGACGGCCTTCATCCAACCTCGAATTATAGCATCCGGGCTCCTTGGTATATGCTCGACGTCCATGGGCATCCAGACGGTTCGCCTGCATCGATGGGACGAAATCGCGCTCGAAAAAGTGACCGAAATGCTCTCGCGGAAGATCATTACCGGCGAGCGCGAGATGCTCACGCAGATTTACTTGAAGCGCGGCTGTCTGGTCCCGAACCACTCGCACGAAAGCGAGCAGATGACGTACGTGCTGCAGGGCGCGCTCAATTTTCTGATCGGCGGCGAGGAGATTACCGTGCGCGAGGGCGAGGTGCTCCACATTCCGTCGTGGGTCGAGCACCAGGCGGAAGCGCTCGAGGACACGCTGGAGATGGACGTCTTCAGCCCGATCCGTCAGGACTGGCTCGATCACACCGACGATTACTTTCACAAGTGACGCGAGTGCGCCGTCCGGCGCGCGTGAGACATCCCCATGATGTTAGGAATCCTCTTTGCGATCATCTTCGGGCTGATCGTCTGGCTCATCGCCGGCTACAACCGGCTGGTCGCCCTCCGCAATCAGGTGGCCAACGGCTGGAAGCAGATCGACGTGCAGCTGAAGCGGCGGCACGATCTGATTCCGAACCTGGTCAACGCGGTGCGAGGCTCGATGGATTTCGAGCGCGACACGCTGACGGCGGTGATGGAGGCCCGCGCGAAAGCGCTGACCGCGACCGGTCCCGCCGACGCCGCGCAGAAGGAAGGGCAGCTGTCGCAGGCGCTCGGCCGGCTGATCGCCGTGGCCGAGAACTACCCGACGCTCAAATCGAACGAGAACGTGAAGATGCTGATGGAAGAACTGTCGGCCACCGAGAACAAGGTCGGCTTCTCGCGGCAGTTCTACAACGACATCGCCACCAACTTCAACACCGCGCAGCAGGTGTTCCCGACCAACCTCCTCGCCGGCAACTTCGGGTTCAAGCCCGCGGAGCTGTTCGAGATCACGGACGCCAAGGACCGGGAAGTGCCGGCGGTCGATCTCTCTCGCAGGTAGTACTCAACACAAAGGACACTATGGACACCAAGGTAGAACCCTAAAAAGGTTTCCTTGGTGTCCTTGGTGTCCTTAGTGGTGATTCAACGGTGAACCTATACGAGCAGCAACGATCGAACCGTCGGAAGACGTGGCTGATCATGATTGTGTTCGTCGCGCTGTTGTGCGTGCTGGGATTCGGGTTCGACGCCTTCTATATGGGGGTCGGCGGCGGCTACGTGCCGGTCGGGTCGCTGATGGCGCTCGGGGTCGGAACGGTGTCGGCGAGCGTTGGATACTTCCGCGGCGACCGCGCCGTGCTGGCCGCCACCGCCGCGAGGCCGCTCGATGAGGTCGAAGCAGCGGCCGACGAAGCGAGCAGACTCAAAGTGCGGCAGCTCCGGAACGTCGTCGACGAGATGTCGATCGCGGCCGGCCTGCCGCCGCCGGCCGTCTACGTCGTCCCGGACGAGGATCCCAACGCGTTCGCGACCGGACGCGGTCCGGGACACGCATCGATTGCGGTGACGCGGGGTTTGCTCGAGACGCTGGACCGCGAAGAGCTGCAGGGCGTGGTGGCGCACGAGATGAGCCACATCCGCAATCTCGACGTTCGTCTCATGACGGTGGTGGCCGCGCTGACCGGCGCCGTGGCGCTGCTGGCGGACTGGGCGCGGCGCGGCATGACGTGGGGCGGCGGGCCGCGGAAAAACGACGACCGTCGCGGCGGCGGCTTGGCTGGCGTCGTGTTCTTCGCGGTGTGGATCGTGGCGATCTTGCTCGCGCCGCTCGTCGCCCGGATGCTGGCGACGATGGTGTCGCGGCGCCGCGAGTATCTCGCGGATGCGACCGGTGCGGAGCTGACGCGCAATCCGCTCGGCCTGGCACGGGCGCTCGAGAAGCTCGAGCAGGCCGCCGAACCGACGCGCGCGATCAAACAAGGGTCGGCGCACCTCTGCATCGCCGATCCGCTCGGCCGGCAGATCAACCTCAGGACGGGATTCTGGTCGGATATCTTCGCGTCGCATCCACCGATGGCCGCGCGCATCGCCGCGCTGAAGGCGATGGCGTTTCAGGGAGAGGGGCCGAAATGAGTCATTCGCGCATTGGCATGATCTCGGTCGGCATTTCCACGATCGGGATGGTCTGGTTGTCGGCACAGACGCCGCGACCGGACGCCGATCGGATCCGGGGCTTCTCCGTGAACTCGAGCGCCGCTCAGCTCGAGCGCGAGCGGGAACTGAAGGCGTCGCCATCCGCGAAGGCGGCGGAGGCCGATTTCGACGTCATGACCGCGGAGCCGCATCACACCGGGTCGCCGTACGAGATCAAGCTCGCCGATTACGTCGTCTCGCAATTCAAGTCGTTCGGCATCGAGTCGGAAAAATACGAATACAGCGTGCTGCTGCCCTGGCCCGGGCAGCGCCGCATCGACATCGTCGCGCCGGATCAGGTGAAGCTCGATGTCGAGGAAGAGAAGATTCGCGGCGACCAGTGGGCCGACAAGCCGGGAATTCTCCCCGCGTACAACGCTTATTCGCCATCCGGCGATGTCACCGGCGAAATCGTCTACGTGAACTTTGGCGTGCCTGCCGACTACGAGACGCTCCAGAAGCTCGGCATCGACGTGAAAGGGAAGATCGTGCTCGCCCGTTATGGCGGCAGCTGGCGCGGGATCAAGCCGAAGGTGGCGGCCGAGCACGGCGCCATCGCCTGCATCATCTACTCGGATCCACACGAGGACGGCTACGCCCAGGGTGACGTGTATCCCGAAGGTCCGTTCCGCGGCTGGGGCATGATTCAGCGCGGCAGCGTGATGGACATGCCGCGCTATCCCGGCGATCCGTCCACGCCGGGCCGTCCGTCGAAGAGCGGTGTCGAGCGGATTCCCATCGACAAGATCGAAACCTTCGCGCCGATTCCGGTTCAGCCGATGTCGTATCGCGACGGCATCGAGCTGTTGAAGCGGCTGAAGGGCCCGGTCGCGCCGGAAGCCTGGCGGGGATCGCTGCCGACGACGTACCACATCGGTCCCGGTCCGGCGAGGGTCCACATGAAGCTGCAGATGGACTACGCGCAGCGGCGGCTGATCAACGTCGTCGGACGTATCACCGGCGCGGTGGCGCCGGACGAATGGATCATCGTCGGCTCGCATCGCGACGCGTGGACGTTCGGCGCGTCGGACTCGGTCAGCGGTCATGTGTCGATGATGGCGGTGGCGCGGGCGATGGCCGAGATGATGAAGAAGGGGTGGCGGCCGCGCCGCAGCGTCCTCTTCGTCAGCTGGGACGGCGAAGAACAAGGGCTGCTTGGATCGACCGAGTGGGTCGAGGATCTTCAGGACGAACTGAGGTCGAAGGCCGCGGTGTATGTCAATCGCGACGCCGGCGCCGGCGGATTGAACTTCAACGGCAGTGCCGTCCATTCGCTGACGCCGTTCGTTCACGAACTCGCGCGATCCTTTCAGCCGGAAGGTCAGTCGAAAACCCTGTACGACGGCTGGCTCGAACGGGCCCGCGAGCAATCGCCGCCGAAGGAGGGTCAGCCGGCGCTGAAGGCGCCGCCGGTGGGTGCGCTTGGATCCGGATCGGACTACACCGCGTTTCTCGATCACGTCGGTATCCCGTCACTGGACATGGGGCTCAACGGCCGCGGCGGCGACGGTACCTACCACTCGACCTATGACAACCCGACGTGGTTCAAGAAATACATCGATCCGGGATTCAAGTACAGCGTGCTCGCGGCGCAGGTGACCGGCGTGGCGCTGCTGCGGCTCGCGGACGCCGAAGTGCTGCCATTCGACTACGAGGCCTACGGCCGCCAGATTCTCGAGTACGTCGGCGAGATCGAAGAGCTTGCCGCCAAAACGTCCGCCGAGGGCGCCAAGCGGATCGATTTCGCAAGCCTCAGGGCGGCGGCGGACGCGTTCACGGCCGCGGGCATGACTGCTCGCGCCCGCGCCGATGCGCTGCTGTCAGCTCCTGATGCCGCCGCGATTGCGCGCCTGAACCAGACCCTGATGAGGGCCGAGCGCGACTTGATCGAGCCAGCGGGGTTGCCGGATCGGCCATGGTACCGGCACGTCATCTACGCGCCGGGGTTGTACACCGGGTACGGCGTGAAGACCATTCCAGGCGTGCGGGAAGCGATCGATGCCTCCAACTTCACCAGGGCCGCCGAGCAGGCGCAGGTGGTCATCCGCGCGCTGCAGCGCGCGACACGCACGCTCCGCGGCGAAGGATCATAGCCATGGCGATCGACAGGCAAGGCACCGGCCTCACCGTGCTGCGGATCTGCCTCGGCCTCTTCTTCTTCTTCGAAGGCCTGGGGAAAATCCGCTGGTTCCTCGACCCGTCGCCGCTGGCCGGGATGTTCGCGAGCTGGTCGCAGGCGGCGTCGCCCGGGTCGGTCAGCCACTGGTATCTGGAACGGATCGCGGTCCCGGGCGTTGCGATTTTCGCGAGGCTCGTTCCACTTGGCGAGATGACGAGCGGTCTCGCGCTGCTGCTTGGCATCTGGACGCCGCTGTTTGCGATGATCGCCTTCTTCATGGCGCTGAACTTCCAGATCGCGAGCGGCGCCGTGTTCAAGTACAGCTTTCTGACCAGCGGCTACGGTTTGCCTGTGCTCGGTGGGACGCTGGCGCTGGCGATCGGCGGCGTGCGCCTGCGGTGGAGCATCCGCTGAAGTCTCAAGTCTCAAGTCTCAACAACTCTCAAGGCTCAACTGTCACCTGACGATTAGCCTGAAACTTGAAACTTGAAACTTGAGAGTTGCTTCAGTGCTTTACTCTCCAACGATGTAGCGCCTGACGTCGCCTTTGAGCGATGACAGATCGGGGTTTTTATCGCGCGGCAGACTGAGAAAGTACTCCGTCAGCGGGCGGTCGTCGGTCAGGATCGGTCCGGAACCCACATACGCGCGAAGCTCGTCGGGGCCCCCGACGAAGGTCGTTACGAGCTTGTCGAAACTCTCGATGCCGAGATCGTGGAGCCCCCGGGCGCGTCCAGGGAGACCCAGCTTGGCGTCGAACTCGGCGCGGCGTAGTTGCAGCGGCTCCAGCGATCCAACCAGCAGCGACCCGTCGACCCAGACGGTCGTCTCTGGAAAGACGCTGACGAACGTTCGCGCGATCGCCTTGTACTCCGCCTCTGTCCCCGCCGCCCACTGCAGCACGAGTCCGCCGGGGTTCAGGACTTGACGTATCAGTTGGAAGTACTCGCGCGAATACAGATTGCCCGAGCCGGCGAAGATCGGGTGGATCACGTCCGCCGTGACGATGTCATATCGCCGGCGCGTCAGCATCAGGTAGTTCCGCCCATCGTCCACGCGCAGGTGCACGTTCGGCCGCGACAGCACGCCGTAGTTGATGGCTTCGAAGAATCTCGCGCCGCGGACGACGGCGCCCGCGAGCTCGACGATGTCGACGTCGACGCCATCGTGGACACTGACCGCGCCTGCCGTGGCGCCTCCGCCCATGCCAATGACGAGTGCCGTCCGTGCGAACGGGTGGAGCGCCATCGGCAGATGACCGATGCGGCGATGAACGTAGGTCATCACGCCGCCGGTGCTCGCCTCGTGGTTCCCATTGACCGTGAGCGACAGCTCGTTGTTGGCGGCCTTGTGTACGACCACCGTGGCCTCGACGCCTTCCTCCCGCCAGACGATGTCCTGCTGCCGGTAGCGCTGTGCGACGAACTGCACGAAGGCATCGGGCGACAGCCAGGCCGCAACGCCAAACACCGCTGACGCGGCGAGAGCGATCGCGACGCGGGCCGGCGTCTTGAGTTCCGACACCCACAACAGCGCGAGACCCGACAGGAACGCGAGCGCGCCGAGCAGGATGATGGCGGCGCGGCTGCCGAGGCTCGGCAGCAGGAAGAAACCAGCCGCCAGTGACCCGGCGATGGCACCTGCGACGTTCAGCGAATAGAAGGTCCCGACGCGCCTGGCCGTTCTATCCTCCGGTCGCCCTGACAGGTGATTCGCGGACGCCGCCGTGTCTCGACCGCCGCGCGCCCACACGCGAAGGCCGATCGGAAACGCAAGGCCCATCAGCAGGGCCGTCGGAAAAATCGCCAGCAGGCTGCCGGCAATCGGAAAGACGAGATACAGCGGCATCACGTGCGACAGCGCCGGCGAGAGTCGGTTGGACAGATCGGGGAGATACGCCAGCGGGCGGAACGACAGCACGATGGCGACGCCCACCGCCAGCTCGAGGCCGGCGAGGATCGACAGCCATCGCAGCCGCCGCTCGAGCAGCGGCGTCACGACGTAGCTGCCAAGCGCGATGCCCGTCAGGATCGTGGCGAGCATCACCGCGAACCCGTAGACCGTCGGCCGGAGGAACAGCGTTAGCACGCGAAACCAGAC
>Ga0193697_1000447_pt1 | contig 14519 bp, 8 predicted proteins | sample L3m2metaG_FD_145073 | JGI IMG/M metagenome (GOLD analysis project Ga0193697, IMG submission 145073) | Soil microbial communities from a riparian zone of the East river system, Colorado, United States - L3m2 | ecosystem: Environmental > Terrestrial > Soil > Riparian zone | place: USA: East River... | reverse complement strand
GCGCGTCTTTAGCGTCGGCGGCCGGCTCGGCTACGAAGACGACGGCCAAACGCCAAATACGCAAATCATCTATCACGATTATCCCACCCCGCTCATCTTCGAAGTGCGTGGTTTGCCAGGCCAGCCCGGTGAGAAGGGCATGGATAAGATCCATGGCGCAAGCGTGGGGGTGATCGTTTACTGCGAAGGCGGCTATGTGGTCATACCGAGTTACACGAGCGCGACGGCGTTCGACAAGGAGGGCATGGAAGTGAAAAAGTTCCAGGGCTCCTCAGACCATTTCAAAAACTTCGCCGACGCGGTGCGCAGCCGAAAACACACGGATTTGAAAGCCGATATTCTCGAAGGGCATCTCTCGAGTGCGCTGTGCCACACGGGGAATATCTCTTATCTATTGGGCAAAAAAGCTGGTCCCGACGAAATCAAGTCGACGATCAAATCCAATAAGGACCTAACGGAGGCGTTCGGCCGAATGGAAGAGCACCTCGGCCGCAACAACGTGGATCTCACGATGACCAAGGCGACCCTGGGCGTGTTCCTGAAGATGGATCCGAAAACCGAGCGGTTCACTGGCAACAACAAGGCCAATCAGATGCTCACGCGCGAGTATCGCAAGCCGTACGTCGTGCCCGAGAAAGTGTAGAGGATCGGGTGTTGGAGCGCGGGCAGCCTTGCCCGCCCATTGATTAACTGTCCTTTTGTCACTTGGCGGGCAAGCTGCCCGCGCTCCGTACCCGAAAGATCATTGGTCCTGCCCGAAGACACTCGAGAGGATCACCTCTTTGGTCTTCCACATCAGGGCCATCGTCATCGCGATCGGCAACAGGATCAGAAAGAGCATCACCCATTGGCCGACTCGTTCCCAGACGACCAGGAAATCGACAATGAGGTGAGGCAGGCGCGTCGCGCGCGTGAGCAGGAAATAACCAAAGAGCAGGGTGATGCCGGCGATCAGCAGCCCGCGGTTGATGTTCGTGAAGAGCCGCGTCTCAACGCGCAACGTTTCATCAGGCAACATCGCCGCGAGGCGTTGCAGGACCGGGTTCAGCGTGAACAGGAAGAGCAGCCCGCTGAAGAACATCAGGTGCACCATCATATTGTAGAATGGGTGCCAGGGCATCCGGTTCCACCAACACAGGAACGGCGAGAGGCCAATATTCATCAGCGCGAGGACTTTCGCGCGATCCAATGCGGCGGCCCAAACCCGCTCCTGCGGTTGGAAAGTCCCAAGCAACAGCAGGCCGTAGAACAAAACGCTGGTCACCAGAAAAGGCGCCACAATTCCGAGCGGGCGAAGCCAATCTGCCTTGGCTGTCTGCACGCAGATCACCATCGCGACAGGCAATCCCCAGAAAAGCGCTGAGAGGCCGCGCACCAAACGGCCGAGCGACGGCAGCAGGCCCGGGTTTGGTTCAGGCTCGCCTTCGCCCACCGGATCAGATGTTAAGGTAGGTGTACTCCTTAAGGCCTCGCTCATAGTCGTCGAGCAGGCGCATCGCTTCAGACGGCTTCATTTTGTCGGACTTGATCGCCTCGTCGATTTGCGCCTTCATCTGGCGCTTCAGTTCGGTCTCATCGTATTGAACGGAAGTAAGGGCCTGGATAATCGTGGTGCCTTCGATTACTTCCTCGACGTAATATCCGGTCGGTTCGTCGGGATCGAGGAACACATGCACCTCGTTGACGCGACCGAAGAGGTTGTGCAGGTCACCCATGATGTCCTGGTAGGCGCCCATGAGGAAAAACCCAAGGTAATACGGTTCTTGCTGGCCATTGCCGTTGACGTTCAATTTGTGCAACGGCAGCGTGTCGCGCACATCGCGCAAGTCGATGAACTTGTTGATCTGACCATCCGAATCGCACGTGATGTCCACCAGGGTCGCCTCGCGGCTGGGGCGTTCATTGAGACGGTTGATCGGCATGATCGGGAAAAGCTGGCCAAGGGCCCAATGGTCCAAGAGCGATTGGAACACAGAAAAATTGCAGAGGTACTGATCGGCAAGGCTGTCTTCGAGTTTGCGAATTTCCTCCGGCACATAGGGTTGGCCACGAAAGCTCGCGACAACTTCCTCGCTAATCTCCCAATAAAGGTTCTCGATCTTCGCTTTGTCGGGCAGGTCCATCATGCCCAGCGTGAACATGTGGTGCGCGTCGTCTTTGCGTTCAAGGGCATCGTGAAACGCTTCAAGCTTGTTGAGCTTCGACAGGTTCCTCTTGATGTCCAGGAGTTCCTTGACCAGCGGATGCTCGTTTTCGCCATAAGGTAGCGCGAGGGTCTGGCGGTTTTTTTCGATCGACCCAAAAACTTCCACGATTAACACGCTATGGTGTGCAACAATCGCCCGGCCGCTTTCACTCACGATGTTCGGATGCGGCACTTTCTCGGCGTTGCAGACGTCAGCGATGTAATAGACGATGTCGTTGGTGTATTCCTGGAGCGTGTAATTCGTCGAGCTGTCGAACGCCGAACGGCTGCCATCGTAATCCACGCCCAGGCCGCCGCCGACGTCGAAGAGTTCGATGTTGAAACCCATCTTGTAAAGCTTTGCGTAGAACCGCGACGCCTCCTGCACAGCCTTCTTCACCGTCAGGATATCGGGCACCTGCGAACCGATGTGAAAATGCAGCAACTTGAAGCAGTGCGCCAGGTTCTCGTTTTTCAACAGGTCGGTCGCGGCGAGAAATTCCGCCGTGCTCAACCCGAACTTCGCGTTTTCGCCGCCGCTTTCCGCCCATTTGCCCGCGCCTTTGCTTTGCAGGCGCGCCCGAATGCCGATGAGCGGCTCGACGCCAATTTGCCGCGAGATGCTGATGATTTGCTTCAGCTCTTCGAGTTTCTCGACGACCATGATCACTTTCTTCCCGAGCTTGATTCCCACCAGCGCCGTCTTGATAAATTCGGCATCTTTGTAGCCGTTGCAGATAATCATGCCTCCCGGTTGCGTCTGCTGTGCCAGGCCGGCGAAAAGCTCCGGCTTGCTGCCGACTTCGAGACCGAAATTGAACGGCTTGCCTGCATCGAGAATTTCTTCCACCACCTCGCGCAACTGGTTCACCTTGATCGGGAAGACGCCCCGGTATTCGCCCTGGAAATTGAATTCCTTGATCGAGTTACGGAAGGCCAGGTTCACCGACTCGACCCGATGGCGCAGAATATCCTGGAAACGAATCAAGACCGGGAATTTCAGGCCGCGAGCCCTGGCTTCCTCGATAACATCAGTGATCTCGACGCTCGCGCCGGATTCCCATAGCGGCCGCGCCACCACTCGTCCGGCATCGTTGATGTCGAAGTACTTCGCGCCCCATCGCTGGATGTTGTACAAATTGCGCGCCGCCTGGATGTCCCAGGCGGGGCCGGCGTCAGTCTGGTTTACGTGCATTCTTTAAAACAACCGGGTTGCATTCACACCATGCAACAACCCGACGGAAAATTTTCAAAGAAAAAAGTGTCGCTGCGCCAACAATATTTTTTGCTCGTAACTCTCCCGTCACTTACAAAAGGTAGCGCATGCCCGCCGCGCGGCTAGTTGAAATTGTCAAATATTCCGATCGCATCCTGTGCACGTCTGAGATCAAGGATTACGAGGGCGCGCTCAACGGTTTGCAAGTCGAGAATTCCGGCACGGTGACGCGCATCGCCGCCGCGGTGGATGCGAGTCCGAAAACGGTTCAGCTTGCTGTTCAGGCAAAGGCCAATCTTTTGATCGTACACCACGGATTGTTCTGGTCTTCACGACAACCATGGACGGGCAGCAATCATGGGTTGATGCGCGCGCTCATCAGGGGCGATTTGGCGGTTTACAGTTCGCACCTGCCTTTGGATGCGCACCCTGCTTTGGGGAATAATGTCCGGCTTTGCAAGGCGCTGGGATTCCGTAATCTCCGGCCATTTTTTGTAGAGAAAGACCAGGCCCTTGGGTTTCGCGCGCAGACCAGCATCGATCGGGACGAGTTGCGCCGGCGTCTCGCCAACGTACTTCGCGCCGAGCCGCTGGTTATTCCCGGCGGACCGAAAACCTGTCGCGCTATTGGTGTGGTCACGGGCGGCGCCGGGGGTGAATTGAAAAAGGCCGCGAAGGAGGGTGTGGACACATTCATCACGGGTGAAGGTCCACATTGGACGTATGCCCTGGCTGAAGAACTGGGAATCAACGCTTTTTACGGTGGTCACTATGCGACCGAAACGTTCGGCGTCAAAGCCCTCGCCGAACACCTCTCAGAGCGATTCAAAGTGCCCTGGGAGTTTTTGGACTATCCCACAGGTTTGTAGTGGCGGTTAGCGGCGCCGTGTCGCGACGAGAAACGCATTGAACATCAGGTAGCGGGTGGGAGTTAGATTCAAAATGAAGTCAACTGGCCTGGCCACATAACGGTCGGTGCATTCGACCCGCTCGACGTTGCAGCCATTGCGTTCCAGAAAAAATTTCATTTCTGACGGATTCGTGGCGACGATCGCGTCGTCGTCCGGCGTAAACGGCTCTTTGACGATCGGAGTCATTCTATCGAAGCGGACTGCATCAGGATGATCCCGCATTTGCTGCCGTTTCTCGCGCAGTCGTTTCCAGTTTTGCCATTTGTTCCAGATGCCCCGCATCCTGGGGTGGTAATCGTGAAAACCGAACACGCGAAAAAAATTCGGACTGGAGATCACGACGCGCCCGCCCATTCGGACAACTCGCGCCAGTTCCTTAATGAATGCCTCGGGTTGCTCGACGTGCTCCAGCACATTGAGTGCGCCCGCCGTGTCAAAGAAGCCGTCACCGAACGGCAGCTTGCGCCCATCGTAGAGCTGACACCGCGGACAGAATTCTCGCGCTCGCTCGATGTTTGGTTCTGACACATCCACGCCGTGGGCCTCGAACCCTGCTTCGCTTAGTCTCGCGACCACCTGACCAACTCCGCATCCCACATCCAGCACGCGCGAGCCGGGGTTCGATGGTTTCAGGGTGTCAGCGTATTTGGCGTAGAATGCGGCATCCCAGTTGGCGAGGAATTCCGCATAGGCTTCATTGTGCCGGTAGGTTTCCTGGTGGCTCATCCGGCAGTTTTTGCGTCTCGGCTGCGCAGGCTCGTCACGAGCAGGACAAGTCCGAGCAGCACCCCAAGAGCGATTCCCGCGAGGCTTACATACAGCCATCTGAGCGACGGCTCGAATGAAAGGACCACAGTGTGGCTGCCGGGTTGCAGGAAAACCCCGCGCATCAGATAGTTGGCCCTCAGGATTTTGTCGGGACGCCCGTCGACCCGGACTTTCCAATCCGCGTCGAACTTGTCGTTTACGAGCAGGAGGGCCGGCGCGGTGGTGCTCGCCTTGATCTCCATCCGCTTGGGAGCATACTTGGCAATCTGGGCGGAATTTGCGGTCGCATTTGTAGTCACGCCGGATTGAGTGGAGGTCAATGGCTCGCCCAAAAGGACGGTATTTTGATAATCGAAGGTTTTATCCGCGAGCCTCTTGAGCGTCTCCTGCGTGTTCGTGGTCACCTGCCATTGCGTGTACAACTTCGCGCGCGGCAGCGTGTTCGGAACTTCGAAGAGCGCGATCTGGCCGTCTTCTTTTGGCGCGATGGTCAAATCATCGTACGTGCGCGGTTGAGAAACGCCCGGCTTTGGCGCAAGGGTGTACCTGCTGTGAACCTTCAAATCTACGCCGGTGAATTCTTTGAAGGGACCGCTATACCCCATCAACCCCAACAGGTACGGTGTCGTCGTGAGTTGCCAGTGCCGGTCTTGAACTCTTAGACGTTCTAAATTGGTGAGACCGAATGTATTCTCTTCAAATTGCACGTACTCTTCCGGCCTTCTCGATAACTGGGTGACATCCAGAGACTGAATATCGAAGTACGGAAAGAGCAATTGCGACCAATCACCGCCATAAGCGTTTTGAAGCCAGTCCTGGAACATCTGGAGTTCTGGTGGTACTCGAAAACCCCGGAACATCGTAACGCGATGCTCGTACGGTTTCTGTCGCAAAATGTCGATCAGCGGGTTGGTCGCGTATTTCTCCTTGTAGTTGACCGACTTGATCCACGGCTTATTGGCCACTCCCAAATCGATAACAAGAAACACCCCTAACAACGCGAAGCCGATCTTCGCACGCTGCCCGACGAAAGTTCCCCTGATAATGAGCAATGTTACGCCAACGGCGAGTATCAGGAACAAGACAAACCAACCCACTTCAGCGATACTGAAGCCGGCGATTTGTTTCGGCAGCGGACCGTCACCAAACCCAACAGTGGCCAGATGCTTCGCTAATTCCGACCTGGAACTGGAATAAATCATCCAGCCAAGGACGGCACACGCCACCGCCGCAGCGGACCCAATAACCCATCTTCTCTCAAATGTCGGCAGAGCGTCCCACCAACTTGTCGGCGACGGTGCACCGGCGCGCGTTTTTGCCGGCGCTGGTGTGAAATATCTTCGGAGCATTCCTTGCAGGCCGTACGCGAACAGAATCACAAAGCATACGTGTGCCGGATGCATGAATTTCATTGGATTGCGAATCGCGGAAAAGTAAGGGATCGAATAAATGATTCGATAGAACGGCGCATATCGACCGACCGCGAGCAGAATCGAAATTCCGGCCGCAATGGTCCAAAACCAAATCCAACGGCGCTCCAATGGTGTAAAGACACTTGCCTCTTTGCGGCTGGCCTGGGCAATGGTCCAAATCGCGATCAGGATCACGAGCACTCCGGCATATTCGCCGGCGCCAGAGTGTCGGGGTATGCCGGCGTGTGTCTGCTCCCATCCCGGGGTTCGTCCGACGGCCCCCCAATAGTTGCCGCCCTCTTCGGTGTCCATCCGGTAGCCATAGAGGCCGGGAATGATCACACGCAGCAGTTCGCTTTTCGGCAGGCTCCATTGAGTCGCCCAGTCCCACTGCTCGGTCTTGCTGCGGACGGTGTCGGAAGTTGTGCTGGAGCCTGCGGCGTTCTTAATGCCGACAACGTAGAGAGAGATGATTCCCTGGGTGGCGATGAACCCTGCAAAGACGGCGACGATCGCCACGCGCAGCGCTCCTTTGGAGAGCCGAATTGCTACAGGCCCAGGTTCAACCCAGGCCTGAAACAATATGAAGGCTGCGAGATAGAAGCTCATGATAGCGCCGTTGTCGCCCGCTTCCATGACGGCCATGCCGATACAGAGCCCGCTTAAGACGATGCGCAACCACAGCAGCCGCGTCTTGCCCGGAAGGAGCGCGGCCACGGCAAGGAAAAACATTCCGAAGGCGTGCGCGCGCGAACCGAGACCCCAACAAACGTTTGAGAAAACATTTGAATTTAAGGCCATTGCGATTGCGGCGAGAACTGACGGGCCAGTCGACAGTCCGAGTTGATTGAAGAACACCCATGCGCACAGGCCGAGGAATAACACGGAAATCGGCGCGAGAAATTTTGCGTAGTACAGCGGTTTGAGCGTCATCCCAAGCGCGGCAGTGATATTCGGTCCAGCCGCGCCGCCGTTGAAGCCAAGCCAGGTGAGGTCAAACCACGCGCCGGTGAGAATATCGGGATATCTGAAGGAAGCGGCGCTTTGGATGCCAAGCGGACCGTCGTTGGAAAAAATCACCTTGTCGGGATGAAAAGCATCCTGAAAGAGGATCGCCAGCACCACTCCCAAACATGCCAGCAAAATGAAGAATCCCACCCGCCCTGAATTCGATGATCCGTTCACGTGTTCTCGCTATCAGCTTGAATACTCTACGATTTTTGGTTCTGGAATCGGCAAAATAAAGCGGCCGCCATTCTTCTGGTAATCGGTCTCGCGGCGAACAATTTCGGGCGCGAAATTCCACGCGAGAATCAATGCGTAATCCGGGCGATCGCGCATCAGCCATTCCGGCGGACGTATTGGCAGCCACGATCCCGGCGCGACTTTATTCTGTTTGAAGGGCGTGTTGTCGATGATGTAATCCAAATCTTTCGTTGTCAGCCGGCAGGTATTTAGCAGGGTGTTGCCCTTGGCGGAAGCGCCGTACCCGATCACACGCTTGCCCCCGGCACGCAGTTTCCGAATCAACGCTGGCAACCCAGTGCGGATATGTTCGACCCGTTCAACAAAGGGCCGCCATGAATCAGGTGTTCCCAGCTTCATTTTTTCCTCGGTCTCAATTGCTTGTTGAACAGTTGCATGTTCCCGCAGAGCAGATTGGCGGTTCTTCAACTGAAACAGAATTGAACCGCCATGAATCGGATAATGATCAACTCGTTGAACGAAAAACGCGGATCCGGATGTGAGTGCCTGAACGGATCTCACTGAAACGTAGGAAAGATGCTCGTGGTAGATCGTATCGAATTGTGTGCCGTTGAAAAAATCGATCAGATACGGCACCTCAAATGCGATCACTGTGTCGGGATGCGCAATATTCTCCAGCCCGCGGAGGAGGTCGCGCAGATCATCGATATGCGCAAACACGTGGCGTCCCACGATCAAGTCGGCTTTGCCCCATTCAGCTGCGATGCGTTTCGCATTTGTGAAATTGAAGAATTCAGTCCGCGTAGGCACACCCGATTTTACGGCCATTTCGCTGATGTTCTCCGCCGGCTCCACCCCGAGCACCTCGCATCCCTTAGCCTGGAATTTCTTCAGATATACACCGGTGTTGCTGGCGATCTCCAGCACGCGTGCGCCCTTCTTCAGGCCGGCGACGTCTATCAGGTGCGCGCATTGTTCGCCGAGATGTTCGTCCATCGTCCGCGAAGTGGAGGTGACGTAGGCGTAGCGCGCGTAAAGCACGTTCGGGTCGACTGTGTCGGCCAGTTGCGCCAGCGTGCAGTTGCGACACACACACAATCGGAGTGGAAGAAATGTGTTATATCGCGCAACTTCTGTCGGATCGATGAAATCGTTGGCCAAAGGCGTCTGGCCGAGATCCAGCACCACTTCCAATGTGGATTGTCCACAGGTCCGGCAGGTTTGTCGTTCTCGGATCATTGCCAGGTTATCAACGAAAAGCTGGCCATTGTGCTTGATGGGTGTCGTTGCGCAATTTCAAATTCCCTTCAGACTTTGCGCCCTCGCCACTCGATTTCCGCGGGCGCGATCCAGCAGAATTTCTCGTAAGCGACCGGAAAACGGCTTGCGAACCAGTCAAGCGGTGACCACTTCAGCCACGGCGCGTTTAGCACGCGCATTCGGAATGACTCGGTCCGGAATAGCTGTCGCCCGCCAAATCGGTAATACGCATTTGCCGCAATCGTGTGAAAAGTCGAGCATGTGAAAAACTGTCGGTGCGAAATGTCGTAAGCCGCCGGATGTCTGGCATGCGGCACGCGGACCCAGAACAAGCCCCCTGGCTTCAGCACGCGATTGACTTCCACCACGGTGGCCTCGAGATCCGGCACGTGTTCCAGGAAATGAAACATCGCGATCCCATCGACCGATCCTGGTTCCAGCGGCCACGGCAATTTGAACAAATCAATCCTTAAGTCCGGCTGCCGCGAGTGCAGGTCGACGTTATTCCAGCCGGGCAATTGCACGTCTCCTCCTCCCATGTTCAGCCACTTTCCGGCGGGCGGGGAAACGCCGCGCGATTCAGCGTGCGCGGGGGCTTCGACTGCGGCTTCAGCTTTGTTCATCTGCTGGAGGTATCTTACGAGCAGGCGCGGCACACCGCAACGCGCTAGCTCGATGGGCGCATCTTCTCCAGCGTCGCGCGCAATCCCGGCCTCCATGAGCCCAGTGACCTTCCGAGCAACCGCGTTAGCTTCGTATTGCCAAGCACAGTGAAGTCAGGCCGCCTCATGGTGGGATTGAAATAGGCCGTCGTCACCGGTTCGACATCAACCTGCGGCAACTCCAGCCCTGCGCGTTCGGCTTCTTCGAGAATGGCCTTTGTCCATTCAAACCGGCTGACTCCTTCATCATTGACAGCATGCCAAACACCCGTTGCGCCGCGCTCGATCAACTCAAATGTCCACTGCGCCACGTCCGGCACATATGTCGGCACAGAGGATTGGTCGATTGTCGCTTTCAGATCCTGTCCCTTACGGGCCGCATTCAACACGATATGCACATACGATTTTGTCTGCGTCGGATGCCAGCCGAACAACCAACTCACGCGTAACACAAGATTGCCTTGTTCCTGGACCGAAGGCCGTTGGCTTTTCAATTGTCGAGTGATTTGCGACAGCTCTCCCTCTCCTGGGGGAGAGGGTCGGGGTGAGGGGGAGTCCCTTTGCGCACGTGCTCCGACCGCCAGAACCCCCTGCTCTCCATACAGCTTCCCCACGGCGTAATGATTCACCGGATTTGCTTTGTCTTCCTCCACATACGCCTCGCGGCGGGTGCCATCAAAAACGTAGTCGGTTCCGTAATGTACCAACTTGCAGCCCTGTTCCCGGCACAACTCCGCCAACTTCTCCGGCCCAGTCGCATTCACCGCCCACGACAAATCCCGCTCCACCTCGCATTGGTCCACTTTGTTGTACGCCGCCGTATTGATGACGACATCCGGCCGATGCGCATCTAACTGTCGTGCCATCGATTCCGGTTTCGTCAGATCAAAATCACCATGTCCGAGCGCCACCAACTCGACGCCTTTCGGCCGAAGCTGTTGCAGCGCGTATCCCAGTAACCCGTTCGCACCTGTAATCAGGACCTTCATCCTTCACCACGGAGACACTGAGACGTCGAGAACGACAAGTTAATAATAAAGGGCACGGAAGTTTTCTCCGTGCCCTTGCAATCGCTGTGGTTGAGATTCTACGGCCCTTGTGCGCTCAACGCGTCAATCACCTGCTGTGCCGCATTGATCAACAGGTCTGCGCATTCCTGGTTGACGGGGCCGATCTGGGCGGCGGTCTTTTGCTGGAACTGCTCTAGTTTGTTGATTGCCACACCTGGTCGATCACCCTCGAGCGCCCGATTCACCTGCTTCAGCGTATCGATCAGCGGCCGTTTGCTCTTTCGCGGCAATTCGGTGTCTTCGACGAGGATTACCAAGACATCGATGACGTCTTCGATTGTCACAACCTGCAATTCGACACTGTCGCTGGCCGTGTCCTCACCATCACTTACGATCAGAGTAATTTCATGCGATCCGACCGCGAGTGAAACCCTGTTGCTGACCCCCGTGGCAATCGGCGTCGTGTTCCCATTGGCATACCACGTGTAAGTCAACGCATCGCCGTCCGGGTCAGATGAGCCGGAGCCGTTAAGGGTCACGACGGCATTCACCCCATTTGGTGCGATCACCAGTAGACCCGGCAATTTCGGAGACAAATCGATCGCCGGCGCAATCACGGCCTTCGCGACAGGCGGATTGTTTTGGGCGGGTTTGCATTTGCCCGCGAATGATGCGTTGTGAACGCTCTGGATTTCGGACGCGCCTAAGGCGCGATTGTAGAGACCCACCTCGTCCAGCCCGCCGGGGAACCACTCCTGAAATGCCGGCGAAGCAATTCTGCGGCCGATCAGCACGTCGTACGATGGCGTCGTTTGAGCGGTAAAGCTCCCCAGGTTTCGTTGCGCCGCCAGCGCGCCGTTAAGATAGAGCGCCGCGTTACCGCTGGCCTTGTCGTAGGTGAGCGCGACGTGCTGCCACACTCCAGTCGAGATCAATCCCGGCGCAGACACGATCACGTGCGAGTTATTGTTCACATCGATTAGATTTGCATAGAGCGAGCCTGGCCCGTTTCCAATCGTCGGCCCCACGGAAATCCAGAAATGTGCGCCAGCAACCTGGTGATTGTTCCATTCCACAATCGGGTGCTGATGGCTGATGTCTCGCGGGTTGATCCACGCTTCGATTGACAGCCCCGCTCCCGCGCCAACGTCCAGCGAAGCAGTGCCTGGCACGCGGGCTTCATCGTCAACTCCGTCCGCGAGCATCGCGCCATCGACTTTGCCCGGGCCGAACCTTGGGTTTCCAATGAGATTTGCGTCGTTATTGCCGATGAGATCGCGTCCATCAGTGTCCAATGGCCACCAACTGACAAGCCCCGCGGGCGGCTCCGTGCACGCGAAAAGCGAAGCTTCGAGAATCAACGCAGACGGATGATCGCTCGGGCCGCGGCCAATCACGAAATCCAAGGTATCTCCGGCATTCAATTCGAGTGGCGTATCGAATTCCGCGCTCGATCCCGGCACGACCACCCGGTCGAACAGCACCGTGCCGTTCTTCACCACGTAATAATGGCTGTCGCTGGCCGAAGGACCGTTCAAGTGCGGACGCACTGCCGATTCCAGCCGGTAGCTGCCACCGACATTCGCGGGCACTGTGAACCGCACCACTCCGAAATCCGCCGGCGTCTGCGGCCAGCCTACTTCGAAGAAAAATGTGCCGGGCGGGAAGACGCCTTGACCGCCATCCGTGATCGCCGTCTGCGTCGTGGCGTTGTAATAGACCGCCGGTGATGTCGTCGGACCGAGGGCCCATGACAAAAGCTCGACACCATTTCCCGCAGTGAGATGCCGCGGCACGGTAAAAAGACTAAACCCGCTGCCGAGCGCGCTCGGATAGTACCCATAACTCCACGGCCCGGTTGGGTTGCTGTCCAACGAAAATCCGGCTCCGGCGTCGTATGCCGCGATTGGCGCAGGCGCGCGAACCCTTAGCGTGGCGGATGAACTCGTCGCATCACCTGCGACATTCGAAACCCTCACCGAATACTGCCCTGCATCAGTTAACTGGACATTATTCAGCTCGAGGGATGCGCTGGTTGCTCCCGCAATGTCCGCTCCATTTCGTCGCCATTGATAGGCCAGCGGCGCCGTGCCGCCCGCGACCACACTGAATGTCGCGGAACCTCCGGCCGTGACTTCCTGGTTCGAGGGCTGCGTTGCGATCGTTGGCGCTACCGGCGGTGGTGGAGGCGGCTCGTTAGTTGACACCTGGACCAGACGCGCCTGGAGCTTTAATGCTGTTGGTTGATCACTCGGCCCGCGGCCGATTACGAAATCCACAGTATCGCCAGCGGCCAGACCCACGAAGTTCGAATAACTCGCCGAAGTGTCCGGCAATATCAATCGATCAAACAGCGACGCCGAATTCCTGAAGATATAAAAATGACCCGGAGTCCATCCTGAGCCATTCAGGTGTGGTCGTGCGGTTGATTCGAGGCGATAGGTGCCGCCTGCTCCCGCGGGCACTGTGAACCGTGTCACACCGAAACTCTGTGGCGTGCTGTTCCAGCCCACCTCAAACCAGAACGTTCCGGGAGGGAAAACTCCGGTGCCGCCATCCGTCGCTGTTTGTGTTGTTCCGTTGTAATAAACGGCGGGCGAAGTGATCGGCCCAACCGACCAGGAAAGGATCTCGACACCATTGCCAGCAGTCAGATGCCGTGCTGTCGGCAACAGGCTGAATGCTCCTCCGAAGGTATTCTCGGACCCGTAGCTCCAAGCCCCACTTGGGTTTGTGTTGATCGAGAAATCACGCGCCACATCGAACGAATTCGCGGGAGGGGGTCCGGTAACCGGCTCATAACAAACCTGAAGCACGTCTGCGCCACTGTCAGTCCCGCCGCTTGGGGCATTCACGTCGAGCGAGATCAGGCGCGAAACTCCATCCCCTCCAACTCCTTCGCCGTCGAGTTTGCTTGCCCCCGACCCAGAGAAGTTGCGCATGTCAAAGAGCAGGTTCCCCGCAGCAGGGTTGAACACGAATGGTGTTTGGAAATGGAGAATGATATCGAAATCCTTTGGCCCAGCAGCAGGCCCGCTGTACTGACTGGAGATATGAAGCGGACCGGAAAACACGACTGTTTCATTGGGACCAATGTTGTCCGCAAAGGTTAGACTGAGGTTATCCGCTGAGCGTTGAGTCGTTGAAAAGCGAAACTCGATGTTGCTGACAGTGGTGGTAAATGCCCCGCCCAGACCGACGTGAGGGCGCCATCGAATCTCAGTAATCTTGATCGGCTGAGAGGGGAACATCGAACCGTTGTAGACCTGCTGCATTCGGTGCGGGACATCAAGCGTACCGGTTCCCCCTCCAACAGCGTTGCGGCTCTCAAGACCAGGCGGGACTACTAGGCAATCGTGGCTTGGGATACGGTTCAACCTGGCCTCGATCTTCAGACCCGAACCGTTGAAGTCGTTGTCCGCCCCGCGACCGATCACGAAATCAATGGTATCCCCCACGGCCAGCGCCAGACTATTGCTGTAACCGGTTGAAGCTCCGGCAGCCAGTTGCCGACCAAACAGTTCCACGCCATTGCGTACCACGTGAAAGTCCGTGTCACCCTGGATCGATCCGTCATAATCCGGACGCACTGTCGTGGCCAGGTCATAGGTTCCCCCTTGGCCATTGGGTACCGTAAAGCGAATCACACCAAAATTCTCAGCATTGCCCTGAATACCGGGATAGAACCAGGTCGTTCCCGGTGGGGAATTTTCCTGGCCTCCAGCGCTCACCGCCGTATTGGTGCTGCCATTATGGAGTACGGCCGGCACCGTGTCGGGCTTCTCCCAAAACTGCACCGGGACCCCATTACCGCTGTTTGCAATCTTGGAATGTGTAAACAATGTGAACGCCCCCCCGACAGTCCCTTCCCAGCCGTAACTCCACGCGC
>Ga0193697_1000445_pt1 | contig 14563 bp, 12 predicted proteins | sample L3m2metaG_FD_145073 | JGI IMG/M metagenome (GOLD analysis project Ga0193697, IMG submission 145073) | Soil microbial communities from a riparian zone of the East river system, Colorado, United States - L3m2 | ecosystem: Environmental > Terrestrial > Soil > Riparian zone | place: USA: East River... | reverse complement strand
GCGGCGTCGCGCTTTCGCGTCGCGCTGCTCACCGGCTCCACCACGAGCGCCGCACGGCGGACGCAGCTCGCCGAAGTGGAGTCCGGCGCCCTCCATCTGGTGGTCGGCACGCACGCGCTCGTGCAGGGCGACGTGAGGTTCGCGCGGCTGGGCCTCGCGGTCATCGACGAGCAGCACCGGTTTGGCGTGCTCCAGCGAGCAACCCTTCGCGACAAAGGCTGGCATCCCGACGTCCTGGTGATGACGGCGACGCCCATCCCGCGCACCCTCGGGCTGACGTTGTACGGCGATCTCGACGTGTCGGTCATTCGCGAGCTGCCGGCGGGCCGTCTGCCGATCAAGACGGTGGCGAAGCCCGAGTCGCGGCGGGACGAAGTGTACGAGTTCGTCCGCGGCCAGCTCGACGCCGGCCGGCTGGCTTACGTGATCTATCCGCTAGTGGAGGAATCGGCGAAGGTCGACGTGAAGGCGGCGACCGAAATGCACGACCATCTGGCGCAGGAAATTTTTCCGCAGTACCGCGTCGGGTTGCTGCACGGCCGGATGAAGGCCGATGCGAAGGAGCGCGTGATGGCGGCCTTCGCGCGCAGCGAGTTGCAGGTGCTGGTGGCGACGACCGTCGTCGAGGTCGGCGTCGACGTGGCGAACGCGAGCGTCATGATCGTCGAGCACGCCGAACGATTCGGGCTGTCGCAGCTGCACCAGCTGCGAGGCCGCGTCGGCCGCGACCGCCATCAGTCGTACTGTTTCCTGCTGTACCAATCGCCGCTGTCGGAGGAGGCCCGCGAACGGCTCAAGGCGATGACCGAAACGACCGACGGCTTCGAGATTGCGGAGCGCGACCTCGTGCAGCGGGGACCGGGCGATTTCTTCGGCACCCGGCAGGCGGGCGTGCCGACATTTCGCATGATCGATCTGGTGCGCGATCGCGACGTGCTCGACCTGGCGCAGCGAGAAGCGGGGCAGTGGTTTGCGACGATCAAGCCAACCCCGGAGGTCATCGAGCGCCTCCTGGCGAACTGGAATCAGCGGTTCAGGCTCATCGCAATCGGGTGACCAGGCAATCTGGTGATTTGGTGATTGGGTGATTTGGTGAATGTCGAGGGATTGGGGGATTGGGTGATGTGGTGGTTGCTTTGGTGATTTTGCAATCGACCGATGCCGTCATCCAATCACCTCAATCCCTCAATCCGCAAACGATCACCCAATCATCAAATCACCAAATCACTAAATCATCGGGTTTGCCATGCGCGTGATTGCCGGATCGCTGAAAGGCCGCCGCCTGAAAGCGCCGGCGTGGGATGGACTTCGACCCACGTCTGACAAGTTGCGCGAGACCTTGTTCAACATCCTCGCGGCGCGCGTGGCGGGTGCGCGCGTGCTGGACGGCTACGCCGGCACCGGCGCGGTCGGCATCGAGGCGATGAGCCGCGGCGCCGCGTCAGTCGCGTTCGTCGAGAGCGATCGGCGCGCGCAGCAGCTGATTGCGGAGAACCTCGCGCACTGCGATCTGACGAGTGGCTGTGTTATCATCCGCGCAAGCGTTGCCCGCGCGATCGACGATCTCACGCACGCACACGATTCGTTCGATCTCATCCTGCTCGATCCGCCGTACGATGAAACGGTAGACGGCGTGGTGGACAGCGCGGGCGCCCTGCTGGCGCCGCACGGCGTGCTCGTCCTCGAGCATGCTCGTCGGCGGCCGTCTCCGGCGTCGGCCGGCCGGCTCGCGCGGACGCGCCAGCTCGTCGCGGGCGATTCGGCCTTGTCCTTCTATTCATGTCTACCTTAGCCGTCTATCCAGGCTCCTTCGACCCGCTGACCAACGGCCATGTGGACATCATCTCCCGCGGCGCGCGGCTCTTCGATCGCATCATCGTCGCGATCCTGGTGAACGCCGAGAAATCGCCGCTCTTCACGATGGACGAACGGGTCGAGATCACGCGCTCGGTGTTCAAGACGCACAGCAACGTCGAGGTCGACACGTTCGATGGCCTGCTGGTCGACTACGTCGAACGGCGCGACGCGCAGGTCATCGTGCGCGGACTGCGCGCCGTGTCGGATTTCGAGTTCGAGTTTCAGATGGCGCTCATGAACCGGCGGCTCAGGCCGAAGATCGAGACCGTGTTCATGATGCCAGCGGAGCAATACACGTACATCAGCTCGCGGCTGATCAAGGAAGTCTTCTCGCTCGGCGGCCGGGTCGAAGGCCTGGTGCCGGACCTTGTCGAGCAGCGGCTGCGGGGAAAGGGGCTCAAGAGAACGCCATGACGAGACTTGCCGATCGGACCACGCGAATTGCCAGCTCCCCGACGATGAAGGTGACCGCCACCGTCGACCGGTTGCGTCGCTCGGGCGTCGAGGTCATCGACTTCGGCGCCGGCGAGCCGGACTTCAACACGCCGGATCGCGTGAAAGGCGCCGGCCACTCGGCCCTGGACGCGAACTTCACGCGCTATACGCCCGTTGCCGGAATCGCGGACCTGAAGCGGGCGATCTGCGATCGCTACAAGAGCGACTACGGCGTCGAGTACAAGGAGTCCGAGGTCATCGTGACGGCGGGCGGCAAACAGGCGCTGTTCAACGCCGCGCTGGCGCTGTTCGGTCCGGGCGACGAAGTCATCACCCACGCACCGTACTGGCCGACGCTCACCGAGCAGATCAAGCTCGCCGACGCGACGCCCGTGCTCGCGCGGACCTATCCGGAAGACGGCTTCGCGATCCGCGCCGGGACCATTCTCGACAAGGTGACACCGCGGACGCGCGGCATCATCGTCAATTCGCCCTGCAATCCCACCGGCGCGCTGGTGTCGGAAGCGGATCTCGGTGCGATTGCCGACGTTGCGGCGCGACAGGGCATCTGGGTGGTCGTGGACCTCTGTTACGAGAAGCTGATCTACGACGCCGTTCCTCACAACCTGCCGCGCGTGCTGGCGGAAAAATGCCGTGACCTGACGGTGCTGTGCGGATCGGCCTCCAAGGCGTACGCGATGACCGGGTGGCGCTGCGGGTGGGCGTTGGGGCCCGCGCCGGTCGTGGCCGCCGCTGGTGCCATCCAGAGTCACGCGACGTCGAATGTCACCTCGATCACGCAGAAGGCCGCCGTGGAAGCGCTGAACGGCCCACAGGCGACGGTCACGGAGATGCTCGACGAGTACCGGCGGCGGCGCGACGCGCTGCACGAGTGGCTCAGCGCCGATTCACGGCTGCGGTGCCGCAAGCCGGCCGGCGCCTTCTACATGTTCGTCGACATCAGCGACGTGCTGTCGGGCATCGACCCCGGCGGCTTCCGCACGTCGCTCGATTTCGCCGACGCGCTGCTCGAAGAGTCGCGCGTGGCGCTGACACCGGGCGAAGCGTTCGACGCGCCGGGGTTCATCCGCATTTCGTACGCGACGTCGATGGAGAACCTGCGCGAGGGCAGCAAGCGTCTGCTGGAGTTCGTCGCGAAGCACGCGCCGCAGACAGCGGCGGCGAAGTAGAAGCAACCGCGGAGATCGCCGAGACCGCCGAGAAATCCCTTCTCTGCGTGCTTTGCGCCCTCCGCGGTTACACTCGTGGCATGGCGAAGATCGTGGCGGTCATCGGCGCGTCGAACGACCGGCACAAATTCGGCAACCGCGCCGTGCGCGCGTATCAGCAGCAGGGCTACACCGTCATTCCGATCAACCCGCACGAAACCACCGTCGAAGGGCTGAAGACCTACCCGTCCGTGCTCGACGTGCCCGGGCCGGTCGACATGGCGTCGTTCTACGTCCCGCCGGACGTCGGCGAGCGCGTGATCGACGAGGTCGCGAAGAAGGGGATTCTCGAAGTGTGGTTCAATCCCGGGGCCGAAAGCGACGCGCTCATCGCGCGCGCCCGTTCGCTCAACCTCCAGCCGATTGTCGCCTGCAGCATCGTCGCCATCGGGCAGAATCCGTATCAGCTGTAGCACCTGAGACGAATGACGACGCCGGCGCTGCTTTGCCGCCAGTTGATCAAGACCTTCGACGGCACCCGCGCGCTCGACGGCCTCGATCTGTCGGTGGAACCGGGAACGATCTTCGGGCTTCTCGGGCCGAACGGTTCCGGCAAAACGACGACGATTCGCACCTCGCTCGGGATTTATAAGCCCGACGGCGGGTCCGTCCATCTGCTGGGGTCTCCCGATCCGCTGGCGGTGCGTCGCCAGACCGGCTACCTGCCCGAAGAGCGGGGACTCTACGCGAGGATGAAGCTGCACGAGCAGCTCGCGTTCCTGGCCTCGATTCGCGGGCTGTCCGCCGCGGAGTCCGCTCGTCGCGCCTCGGCGTGGCTCGACCGCGTCGGGCTCGGCGCCCGGGCGGAGTCGCTCACGCGCGAGCTGTCGAAAGGCAACCAGCAGAAAGTGCAGTTTGCCGCCGCCGTCATCCACGATCCGGATCTCGTCGTGCTCGACGAACCGTTCAGTGGTCTGGATCCCATCAACTCGAGGCTGTTGAAGGATCTGATCCTCGAGCAACGCGCAAAAGGGACCACGGTGATCCTCTCGACGCACCGGATGGAGGAGGTCGAAGCGCTGTGCGAGGCGATCTGCCTCGTCTACCATGGCCGCGCCGTTCTGAGCGGCCGCCTGCGCGACATCAAGGCGAAGTACGGACGCAACACCATCGCCGTCGAGCACGGCGGCGGTCCGGGCGTGTTGAATCAGATTCGCGGCGTGCAGGCGTGCGACGATGGCGGCCGCGAAGTGCGCCTGCGTCTCGAGCCCGACGCCGATCCACGAGCGGTGATGCGCGCGGTGCTCGATCGCGTCGACGTGTCGTCGATGCGGCTCGACGAGCCGCGAATCGAAGACATCTACCTGGAAACCGTCGGCGCGGCGGAGCCCCGGCCATGAGTCCGAGCCTGGTGTTCAAGATCGCGAGGCGCGAGTACCTCGCGCGTGTCAGGAGCCGCGCGTTCGTCCTGATGACCGTGTTGGTACCGGCGTTTCTCGGCATGTACATGCTCGCGGTGCCTCTGCTCGGCCGATCGAGCAGCAAAGAGCTCCGGATTGCCGTGCTGGACGCCGGAACCGGGCTCGGCGCCTCGGTTGGGGAACGCCTGCGGGCAATCGAGCGCCCGCACATCACCGTGACCGAGACGTCGTCGATCGAGGCGGTCGACGCGGCGGCAAGAGCGCCGTTGAACGCGGCGATTCGCGATCGAACGCTCGACGGCTATCTGATCTTCGAGCGCGTCGATGCAGCGCCGGCGCGAGCCCGCTATTTTGCGCGCGAAGCGGGCAATCAGGTGTTGATGCGCGAGCTGCGCCTGGCCGTCCAGTCGGCGGCGATCGGACGCCTGCTCGCTGGCACTGGCGTCGAGGCCGCCGATATCAGACGAGCCCAGCAGCTCGACCTCGGGGTGGTGACCGTGTCGGATCGCGGCGAACGAGAGGGCGGCTTCGGCATCGCGCTGGCGTCGACGATGTCGCTGGCCATGCTCTTGTACATCGCGGTACTCATCAACGGCCAGGGGATGGCGACCGCTATCGTCGAGGAGAAATCATCCCGCCTGATCGAGGTCATCCTCGGCGCAGTCACGGCCGGCGAGTTCATGGCCGGCAAGATTATCGGTGTCGTCGGATCCGGCATGACTCAGCTGGCGATCTGGATGCTCGTCGCGATTGTCGCATTGGTGCAGGCGGCACCTGCGATCGCGATCGGTACGGCGTCCAGCTTCGATCTGTCGGCGGTATTGAACGCACGCCTCTTGTTCTACTTCGCGATATTCTTCTCGCTCGGCTACGTGTTGTATTCGATTCTCTTCGCCGTCGTGGCCGTGACCTGCACCAGCACGGAGGAGCTCGGCCAGTCGATGATGGCCGCGATCCTGCCGATGGTGGCGGCGCTGATGGTCGCCGTCAGCGTCCTCTCCAACCCGGCCACCACGCTGACACGTGTGCTGAGCCTGTTCCCGCTGTTCACCCCGCTGGTGATGTTGGCGCGCGTGAACATCCTGATGCCGCCGCTCTGGGAAGTGTGGCTCGGGATCGCGCTGCTGATTGCGGCGTCGGCGGCCAGCGGCTGGGTCGCCGCCAAGATTTTCCGTTACGCGCTGTTGATGACCGGCAAACGGCCGACGCTGCCGGAGCTGATTCGCGTCGTCAAGGCGTAACGGCCGGCTGTGGATTGACACTCTCTGAGGCGGGTCCTATACTCAGGTCAAGAATCACGCCTCGGTAACTCCTGCGAGCGGTCAGCTCGCCATCACCAATCTCCGCACTTTATGTTCAAGAGTCGCCATGCCAAGTCATCATAAGCGCCACACGCCGGCGCGGACCGCGAACGGGCCGATTGCCGCCGACGCCGCCGCTCCAACCGAGACCGCCAATCCCGAATCCAGTTCCGCCGCACCATCGACGCCGACGCCGGAGGCGCCGCCGCAGCCCCAGGGACAGGCGCAGCAGCCGACGCCGCCGCAACCAGCGGCGCCACCGCCACAACAACCGCAACAACAGCAGCGGCGCGCCGGTCAGGGACTGAACATCACCGATCTGAAGGACATGAGCATTCAGAAGCTCACCCAGATCGCGAAGGATCTTACCGTCGCCGGCGCGACCGGCATGCGGAAACAGGATTTGATCTTTCAGATCCTGAAAGCGCAGACCGAGCAGAGCGGCTTCATCTTTTCCGAAGGCGTGCTCGAGGTGCTGCCGGACGGCTTCGGCTTCCTGCGCGCGCCCGACTACAACTACCTGCCTGGTCCGGACGACATCTACGTCTCGCCGTCGCAGATTCGGAAGTTCGACCTGCAGACCGGCGACACGGTCTCCGGCCAGATCCGTCCGCCAAAGGAAGGCGAGCGCTACTTCGCGCTCATCAAGGTGGAAGCGGTCAACTTCGAGGCGCCGGATCAGTCGCGCGACAAGCTCTTTTTCGAGAACCTTACGCCGCTGTACCCGCAGGAGCGGATCACGCTCGAGACGCCGGAGAGCATCTCGTCCCGCATCATGGACCTGTGGACGCCGATCGGCAAAGGGCAGCGCGGCCTGATCGTCGCGCCGCCGCGCACCGGCAAGACGATGCTGCTGCAGAGCATCGCGCAGTCGGTGGCCAAGAACCATCCCGAGGTGTATCTGATGGTGCTGCTCATCGACGAGCGGCCCGAGGAAGTCACCGACATGCAGCGCTCGGTCGACGGCGAAGTCATCTCGTCCACGTTCGACGAACCGGCGCAGCGGCACGTCCAGGTCGCCGAGATGGTCATCGAGAAGGCGAAGCGGCTCGTCGAGCACAAGAAAGACGTGCTGATCCTGCTCGACTCGATCACCCGCCTGGCGAGGGCCTACAACACCGTGATTCCGGCGTCCGGAAAGATTCTGTCCGGCGGCCTCGACTCGAACGCGCTGCAGAAGCCGAAGCGGTTCTTCGGCGCCGCGCGGAATATCGAGGAGGGCGGCTCCCTGACGATCATGGCGACGGCACTGGTCGACACCGGATCGCGCATGGACGACATCATCTTCGAGGAGTTCAAGGGCACCGGCAACATGGAAATCCACCTGGACCGCAAGCTGACGGACAAGCGCGTGTTCCCGTCGATCGACGTCGCGAAAAGCGGCACCCGCAAGGAAGAGCTGCTGATCCCGAAAGACGATTTGAACCGGATCTGGGTGCTGCGCAAGGTCCTCAACCCGCTGTCGCCGGTCGAGGCCATGGAATTGCTTATCGACAAGATGTCTAAGACCCGCACCAACGCGGACTTCCTCGCGTCGATGCAACGCTCAAGCTAGGCGGAGAGATATGGCGACCATCAAGGTCAGACAGAACGGCCCGTACCTTGTCGAAGGCGACGATGTGACGGTGGTGGACTGGAACGGCAATTCGTATCAGATCGCGAAGCGTCCCTTCGCGCTGTGCCGGTGCGGCGGGTCGACGACCAAGCCGTTCTGCGACGGCACGCACTCAAGAACCGGCTTTCAGGCGGCGGAGGCGGCGGTCGCGGGCAGCGGGGACAAGCCCGCCGGGTAATTCTAGTGATTTAGTGATTTGGTGATTGGGTGATCGTTGAGGGATTGATAGATTGGGGTGATTGGGTGATTGACGGCCAATCACTCAATCTCGCAATCCGTCAATCTCCCAACGATCACTCAATCACCAGATCACCCAATCACCAAATCATTGCGCGGCTCGATTGCCGGCGATGTACACGGCGCTGATCTTCCTTGTGTTGGATATGTTTGCGAGCGGATCCGCGTCGAGCACGACGAAGTCGGCCCACTTGTTCGCCTCGAGCGTCCCGACGTCGTTCAGCTTCTGACACCGCGCGGCGTCGCGCGTGGCGGAGGCCAGCACCTGCTTCGGCGTCAGCCCCGCCTTGGCCATCATCTCCAGCTCCATCAGCTCGAAGTAGCCCTGGAACCGCGCCGGCGGACCGGTGTCGGTGCCCATCGCGATCTTGATGCCGGCGTCCGTCAGCTTCTTGAGATTGCGATTTGCGACTTCGAGGCCGGCCTTGTAGCGCTGCGCGGAGCGGTTGTTCTTCATCGCGGTCTGCCGAGCCGGCTCCTTCAGCTGCTCGAGCGTCTTCGCGTCCGCGTGTTTGAGGAACAGCGGATCCGAGAACCACGACGGTGTCGACTCGTAGACGAAGGTGGACACTTCGCGCATCAGCGTGGGGCAGTAGCAGACGTCGCGGCGCTTCAGCATCGCCACCAGCGCATCGTCCACCTCGACGTCCCGCACGCTGTGGGCGATGAAGTCGGCGCCGGCGTCGAGCACCGCCTTGGCGTCCTCCAGGTAGAAGAGATGCACGGCGACGCGCATGTTCTTCTTGTGCGCTTCGTCGATCACGGCCTTGTAGATCTCCGGCGCCATCTTCGGTGTGGCGCCGAGGTTGTCGTCCACCCGGATCTTCACGATGTCGGCTTTCATCGCCGCCACCTCGCCGACCTGTTTGCGCGCCTCGTCTGGGGTCTTCGGCGCCAGGACCGGACCCGCCACGTACAGGCGCGAGTGGTCGAGCGTGGGGACGTTCTGGGCGTCGCGCGCCTTGAACCCGGCCTCCTGATCGTCGCCGAGCGAGTAGACGGTCGTGACGCCGTAGGCGGCGTAGGTGCGGAGATCGCGGAGCACGTTCTCGGCGGAGTAGTGCCCCTGTTCCATGCCGACGGTGTTGCCGACGTGTCCGTGCGCGTTGACCAGTCCGGGAATCACGTGCTTGCCGGTCAAGGCGATGCGTTCGGCGCCGGCAGGCACGGTGACGCTTGCGCCGGGGCCGACCGCGACGATTTTGCCGCCGCGGACCACGATCGTCGCGTTGTCGATCGGCGCGCGGTCGGTACCGTCGATCACCCGCGCACCGGTGAAGGCTTTGACGCCGCCCGGCGACTGCGCCGGCAGCGGAGTCAGCGTGGCGAAGACGAGGGATGCGGCAAGAGCAATGCGGCAGGGCAGAGTCATGGGCAACAATATAGTGCAATGCCCTACGACTCGCCGAGAAACAACGCGCTCGCTCAGGGCAGGCCCTCCGATTCGCCGAGAAACAACGTGCTCGCTCAAGGCAGGCCCTCCGATTCGCCGAGAAACAACGCGCTCGCTCGGGGCGGGCGGTTGCCGATCGTCCCGGTGATGCTGGCGGGCTTCGCCGCGTTCGTGGACCTCTACGCAACCCAGCCGCTGTTGCCGCTGCTGGCGCGCACCTTTGACGCGTCGCGATTCGCGGTCAGCCTGACCATCACCGCCCCGACCGTCGCCGTCGCCCTCGCCGCCCCCGGCATCGGCCGGCTGGCCGACAGCCTCGGCCTTCGCCGCGTCATCGTCGGATCGGCGTTCGCCATCGCGATCGCGACGGCGCTCGCGGCGACCTCTACATCACTGTCCCAGCTCATCTTCTGGCGATTCGTCCAGGGGCTCGTCACGCCGGGTGTGTTCGCCGGGACCGTGGCGTACATCCACGAGGTGTGGCCGGCCTCGCACGGCGGGCGAGGCATGGCGGCATACATGACCGGCACGATTGCCGGAGGATTCACGGGCCGGGCGGTCGCCGGACTGGTGGCGGCCGACGCGAGCTGGGCGGCATCGTTCGTCGCGCTGGGGGCGATCAACCTCGCGGTGGCGATCGCGCTGGCGATGTGGCTGCCGTCAGAACGCGCAGGCACGGCGGAACCCGGATCCGACAGAGTGAAGGGGCGCGGGGGGGCGCTCGGCGAACACCTTCGCAACCCGCTGCTCATCGCGACCTACGCGATCGGCTTCTGCATCCTGTTCACGCAGGTGGCGATGTTCACCTACGTGACCTTCCACCTTGCGGCGCCGCCATACAGCCTGAGCACCGTCGCGCTCGGCTGGCTCTTCGTCGTCTACCTGGTCGGCATCGTCATCACACCATTCGGCGGGCGATGGATCGATCGCTACGGTCACCGGACCGGACTGGCGATGGCGATGGCGCTTGGCGCCGCCGGCGCGTTGCTCACCCTCGCGCCGTGGCTGCCGGTGATCGTCGCCGGTCTGGCGTTGTGTTCGAGCGGCGTGTTCATTGCGCAGGCGGCGACCAGCAGCTACATCGGCGCGGTCACGACACGCGATCGGGCGCTCGCGGTCGGCCTGTACTCGACCTTCTACTACGCCGGCGGCAGCGTCGGTGGCGCGGCGCCGTCGGCGCTCTGGGCGAAAGGCGGATGGACGGCGTGTGTGGCGTTGATCGTCGTGGTGCAGTGCGTGGGTGTGGTGATTTCATTGACCCAGTGGTCGTCGGCCAGCAGCGCGCTCGACGCGGCCTTGCCTGAAAGCGGCGTTTAGCATGCGCGGATCCACGGCCCTGCGGCCGATGTGGGTCGTATGTTCCGCCGTCACGGGCATCGCGCTGGCGTTTGTCTCGTGCGGAGGCTCGAAGGCGCCCTCGTCTCCGACGCCTGCGGCGACCCTGCGCGGTGCGGTGACCGATCCCGCTGGAGATCGCCTCGCCGTTCTGGGCGTTTCGATCCCGCCTGACCTGATCGGCGCCACCATCGACGTCAGCGGCGGGACGGCGACGATCGTCGTCACTTTTGCGCCAGGCACGCTCGAACGCACGTTTACGCTGTTCTCGGTGCTCCTCGATACGGACGAAAACCCGGCGACCGGAAACAGCGGCGTCCTCGCCGACGGTACGACGCTCGGCTGGGACTACTCAATCTCGGGTGTGAATCCACAGGGATCGACGACCGCGCAGATCGTGCGCGCGCTCGGGCCGGGTCAGCCCGGCCAGGTGACGCCGGTCGGGACAGCGACGGTGACGTTCCCCAACGAAGATCAGGCGCGTGTCACCGTACCCCTCAGTGTCATCGGCAACGATGATGGCCGGATGAACTTCAAGGTGAACTGTCAGCAGTGGATCACGACGTCCAGCGCATCGGGGGTAATGGACTGGATGCCCGACGTCGGCCTGCCGCCGGGACAGCTGCGCTAAAAGAACATGTAGAGCGCGTTACGCGGGCGTCGGCATCCGCGATTCGAGCAGCCGGCGCAATTCTTCGCCTTCCATGACCTCGACCTCGAGCAAACGGCGGGTGACGACCTCGAGCGCGTCACGGTTCTCCGAGAGAATGCGTCGCGCCGTCGTGTGCGCCTCTTCGAGGATGCGCTTGATCTCCGTGTCGATGGTCTGTGCCGTGTCTTCCGAATACAGGCCGCGCTCGGGCGGCATGGGAATGTCCAGGAACTTCGCGCGCTTGTTGCCGTCGAAGTTGACCGCGCCGAGGAGATCGCTCATGCCGTACTCGGTCACCATCGATCGGGCGATATCGGTGGCGCGCTGCAGATCGTTGTGCGCGCCGGTCGTGATCTCGCCGATCGCGACCTCTTCGGCCGCGCGGCCGCCGAACAGGACCGCGAGCCGGTTGACCAGCTCGGTACGCGTCATCGTATAGCGGTCTTCCGTAGGCAGCTGCATCGTGTAGCCGAGCGCACCGAACCCGCGCTGGACGATCGAGATCTTGTGCACGGGATCCAGCCCCGGCAGCTTGGTAGCGACGATGGCGTGCCCCGACTCGTGGTACGCGACCATCTCGCGTTCTTTCGCGTTCATCACGCGCTTTTTCTCGAGACCAGCCACCAGGCGGTCGATCGCTTCCTCGAAGTCCTTCGTGTCCACCTCGGTCTTGTTCTTGCGCGCCGCCAGCAGCGCCGCCTCGTTGACGAGATTCGCGAGATCGGCGCCGGCGAACCCCGCGGTCTGCGCCGCGATCACCTGGACCTGCACGTCGGCGGCCACGCGGACCGCCTTCATGTGGATGCGGATAATCGACTCGCGCCCCTTGATATCAGGTTTGTCGACCAGCACCTGCCGATCGAAGCGGCCCGGACGGAGGAGCGCCGGGTCGAGCACCTCGGGCCGGTTCGTCGCGCCCATGATGATGACGCCCTTGCGCGAATCGAAACCGTCCATCTCCGCCAGCAGCTGATTGAGCGTTTGTTCACGCTCTTCGTGGCTGCCGAGCGGGCTCTGCACGCGGACTTTGCCGAGCGCATCGAGCTCGTCGATGAACACGATGCACGGCGCCTTGGCCTCGGCCTGCTGGAAGAGATCGCGGATGCGCGCGGCGCCGACGCCGACGAACATCTCGACGAACTCCGATCCGCTGAGGCTGAAGAACGGCACCTTCGCCTCGCCGGCGACGGCGCGGGCGAGCAGGGTCTTCCCAGTGCCGGGCGGACCGACGAGCAGCACGCCTTTCGGAATACGACCGCCGAGGTTGGTGTACTTTTTCGGGTTCTGCAGGAACTCGACGATCTCCTTGAGCTCGTTGACCGCTTCGTCGACGCCGGCGACGTCCGCGAAGCCCACCTTCACTTCGTCGTCCGCGTAGATCTTCGCGCGGCTGCGGGCGAACGACATCACGCCGCCCTCGGCGCCGCTCATCCGGCGGAAGAAGAAGCCCCAGATCCCGATGAAGAACACGAGGGGGATGATCCAGCCGAGGACGTCGCTCAGCCAGTGATTGGTCAGCTCCCCGGTGTATTTGACGCTTTTCGCCTCGAGCTCCTCGGTAAGCTTGGGGTCTTCGACACGCGTCGTGGTGAACAGCTTGGTCTTCGTGTCGGTGCCCATCTCCTCGGTCAGCGTCCCGCGGACCGTCTGATCGCTGATCGCCACCTCGACGACCTTGCCGCTCTTGAGCAGCTGCTTGAACTCGGAATAGGGGATGGAGCGGCCGGCGGACGTCAGGAAGTACATCTGCGCCACGCCGAGCACGAGCAGAAACGCCAGCCCGTACCAGAGAGACGACGCCGAACGGCCCGGCATCTGCCGCGGACCGCGCCGATCGCCGCCGCGCGGGTTGAACCGCGGCACGCTCTTCTTAGTAGCCATTCGTCTCCACACCCGCGCCGCCTTCGCTCGCGCGATCTGCTCCGAGCTTCGGCGAGGCAGGCTCTACTTCGCCACCGCTTGCTGCTTCTCGAAGATCAGCCCGCCCGCTGTGGCGTCGACGACCACGGTGTCGCCATCGACGAAATCGCCCTCGAGCACGCGGAGCGCGAGCGGGTCGAGCACGCGCCGCTGAATCGTCCGCTTCAGCGGCCGCGCGCCGTAGCTTGGATCGTATCCCTCCTGCACCAGCAGTTCCTTCGCGGCATCCGTGAGTACGATGTGGATCTTACGTTCTTCGAGCCGCTTCACGACCCCCGCGAGCTGGATGTCGATAATCCGCTTCAGGTGCTCGCGTCCGAGCGGGTGGAAGAAGATTATCTCGTCGATCCGGTTCAGGAACTCGGGCCGGAAGTGTTCCCGCAGCGCGTCCATCACCTTGCGCCGCGAGCCTTCGGTCAGCTCATCGACCAGGTAGTGGCTGCCGAGGTTCGACGTCATGATGACGACGGTGTTCTTGAAATCGACGGTTCGCCCTTTGCCGTCCGTGAGCCGGCCATCGTCCAGTAGCTGCAGCAGGACATTGAGCACTTCGGGGTGCGCTTTTTCAATTTCGTCGAAGAGCACCACCGAGTACGGACGGCGGCGGACCGCCTCGGTGAGCTGGCCGGCCTCCTCGTAGCCGACGTATCCCGGCGGCGCACCAATCATCCGCGAGACGGTGTGCTTTTCCTGATACTCCGACATGTCGATCCGGATCATCGCCTGCTCGTCGTCGAACAGGAACTCGGCAAGCGCCCGCGCGAGCTCGGTCTTGCCGACGCCGGTCGGCCCCAGGAACATGAAGCTGCCGAGCGGCCGGTTCGGATCCTGCAGGCCGGCGCGCGCGCGCCGGATGGCGTTGGAGACCGCAACAATCGCCTCGTCCTGACCGACGACGCGCTGGTGCATGCGCTCTTCCATGTTGAGCAGCTTCTGAATCTCGCCTTCCATGAGGCGGCTCACCGGGATGTGCGTCCACTTGCTGACGACCTCGGCGATGTCCTCCTCGTCGACCTCCTCTTTCAGCATCCGCTGGCCCTTCTGGAGGTCCGCCAGCTTCGCTTCCTGGTCGCGGATCCGCTGCTCGAGCTCCGGCACGCGGCCGTACTGGAGCTCGGACGCCTTGGTGTAGTCGCCCGCACGCTGCGCCCGCTCGATCTCCGCTCGCAACGCTTCCTGCTGCTCCTTGAGGGTCCGCAGCTGTTGAATCAGATCCTTCTCCTGCTGC
>Ga0193697_1000444_pt1 | contig 14612 bp, 15 predicted proteins | sample L3m2metaG_FD_145073 | JGI IMG/M metagenome (GOLD analysis project Ga0193697, IMG submission 145073) | Soil microbial communities from a riparian zone of the East river system, Colorado, United States - L3m2 | ecosystem: Environmental > Terrestrial > Soil > Riparian zone | place: USA: East River... | reverse complement strand
TGAGGCTCCGCTGCCCGGCGGCGCGGGCGCGGGCGGGTGCGTTTCGTCCGGAGCGGCCCTGCTCTCTGGGGGCGTGGTGAAGAGAGCAGTTCCGCTCCTTCAGAACGAAACGCAAAACATGAACACGACAGAAGACCTCATCACCACCGGATGCCCCGCAGTCGGTCAGCAGCCCATCAACAAAGTTATCAAGCCCATCAAATTCCCGGCTCAGCCGCAGGAATGGAAAATCGTTTCATTGAGGGAATGTCCCACACCCGAAAACATGCAGCAGTGCGAAACACCGGATCAGGCAGCCGCCTATTGGAAATCGCACATCGCGACTCATCCTTACTTCAATTCTGAATGTGAATGTTTGGTGGTGTTCATCCTCAACACACGTCGGCGCATCAAAGGTCATTATCTGGTGTCCATTGGGACGATGGATACGATCCTCTGTCATCCCAGGGAGATTTTTCGTTTGGCAGTTATGGCAAGTGCGGCGGCAATCATCGTTGCGCACAATCATCCGAGCGGTGATCCGACTCCATCCGAGGCAGACATCAAAATCACTCGGGATCTCATTCGAGCCGGTCAACTTCTGAAAATCGAAGTTCTCGATCACATCGTTGTCGGACACCCGAGCCACGTCAGTCTTCGAAATCTTGGCTACTTCTATAGCTGAAGCTGCTCAGCTTCCTGAGAACAGGAGGCCGCTCTTAGCTTCGCATCGGCCATAGTGGGCCGATTTCGGTCAGTGACCGTCAGCGTTTGGAATGCGCTCCCACCTCCGGCAACGACCGCACATCAGCCACGCATTTCGCGAGCAATGGAGAAGAATTGTCTTTCCGCCAAATAAGCGCAAAAGGCAGCGGCAACTTCAAATCTGTCACTGGCAGCAGCACTACGCTCTCGGGACATCGCCAACGGGTGGCACTGCTGACGAACGCCACACCCAAGCCGCACGACACGAGGCTTAGAATCGTCGCTTCATTCACCCCTTCTTGAACGATGTGCGGAGATTTCAGGCCGCCTCGAAAGCACGCGTGCATCAGTCGGTCGTAAAAAAGCGGACTCTCCCGCCTTGGAAACCAAATGAATGAGGTACTGCTCAAGTCCCGCAGGCGAAGACTCTTTGATTTTGCCAGCGGGTGTCTTTTCGCAACTGCCAGCATCAGGTTGACCAAAGCAATTTCGAGCTGCGCCAATTCGCGATCTATGTTGGCGATGGTGAACACGAATCCAGCATCCAGTTGACCAGCCCGGACCGCCGCGATTTGCTCCAAGGAACTCAGCGGTTTGATTTGCAACTCCGCGTCCGGTTGCCGCTCTCGGAATTGGCGAAACGAGTCCGGAACGACCCCATGCCACGACATGCTCTCAATGAACCCCACGCGCAATGTTCCCAATTGACCAGACGCTACACGCTTGGCGCGTCTTGTCGCTTCCTCCACTTGCTGGAGGATACGACGCGCCTCCTCCAGAAACAACTTGCCCGCAGTGCTGAGTCTGACTCCCCGCGAAAGGCGGTCGAATAATTTGAAGCCAACCTCCTCCTCCAAATCTTGAATCTGTCGGGAGAGTGCGGGCTGGGCTACGCGAAGCCGTTGCGCGCCGCGCCCGTAATGTTGCTCCTCTCCGACTGCCACGAAGTAGCGCAAATGTCGCAGTTCCATTCCGATAGCCTATCGGCATTGATTCGATAGTAAAGATGTCTTAGACGCATCGTCGGTAATCCGGCAAAGTGGTGGTGTGAAACGAAATGACAGAAGCATTAAGAAGCGAAAGGGCAAAACAGCGGGAGACAATCGGCTGGTGTCGAAGCACAGCCGCAAACCAAAGCCTGCGGTCGCGTTGCCGACCGCCTGGGAACGCTAAAGCACGACTGAGCAATTTGAACGCACAAACAAACCACACCCAAGAAAGGGAAAACAACATGAAATACATTCCGCTCAGAAATGCCGGCCTGCGGGTTATGGGCCACACCCGGTTGGCTTTCACAGGGATTGGGCTCGCCATCGCAATTTTTCTGTCTGGCTGTGCGACCGCGCCGAAGCAAGCAAAGGCAGGCAAACTTTATCACGTCGGGTTGGTCTGGCTGAAAGAGCCGGGCAACGCGAAGCATCGGGAGAAGATTATCGCGGCGGCGCACTCGTTCGCCCGTGAGATTCCCGAGGTGCAATTCCTCTCCGTCGGCCAAACGCTGCCAAAGACAAGTTCATGGGCGGACGCTTCGTTTGACATCTGCTTCGTCATGCGGCTCGAAGACAAGGCGGCGATGGATCGTTACGCGAAGAATCCGGTTCACCAGAAGGCAGCGCAGGAGGTTTTTCTTCCCCTTTCGCAGAAAATCATGTTCTACGATTTCACGTCGGAATGACCAGGAGTTCATACCATGACAACATCCAATATCTTATCTGGCGCAAACGAATTTGCTGGCAAGCGAGTTTTGGTAACCGGCGGCACAAAAGGCGCGGGCAAGGCGATTGCCGACCGTTTCCAGCACGGCGGAGCAACCGTCATCATAACCGCGCGCTCCGCCCCAACGGAAAAGACGGACAACCACTTTATCCAGGCGGATGTCTCGACCGCTGAAGGCACTACGAAGGTGGTCAACGAAATCCTGAATCGCTTTCAGGGAATTGACATCATGATTCACAACGTCGGCGGGTCATCAGCGCCGAGCGGTGGATTCATCACGGTGACTGACGAAATCTGGCAGCAAAACATGAATGAGAATCTGTTTCCTGCTGTGCGCCTGGATCGGGGTCTTTTGCCGTCAATGATTGAGCGTGGTTCGGGCGTCATCATTCACATTTCGTCCATTCAAAGGACGCTGCCGCTGTACGACTCCACTCTTGCCTACGCCGCCGCGAAGGCGGCGCTCACTAATTACAGCAAGGCGCTGTCGAACGAGGTCAGTCCCAAGGGGATTCGGGTTGTTACCGTTTCGCCCGGCTTCATTGAGACCGATGCCGCCACGAGAATGATTCAACGAATGGCGGACAAAGACAAAAGTGACTACACAGCGGCCCGGCAAAAGCTGATGGACATGCTCGGCGGTATTCCCTTGGGTCGCCCGAACAAGCCGGATGAGGTTGCCGAGCTTGTCGCGTTTCTTGCATCTGACAGAGCTTCCGCCATCACCGGCAGCGAATTTGTGATTGATGGTGGGACAATTCCAACGGTTTGAAAGAGTGGAAAAAACACCAACGAGAAAGGACACGAATATGAAACAAACAACAAGATCGCTCAACCTGCCAAAACCCATCGCCACCTACTTCGCCGCCGACAAAGGTGACGGCGAGGCCGTTTCACGATGCTTCACTGAAAATGCCGTCGTGAAGGACGAGGGACACACCCACAAAGGCCGGGCCGCAATCAAAGTGTGGAAGACGGATGCTTCGGCAAAGTATGAATACACATGCGAGCCTTTCGCGTGCGAAGTGAAGGACGGGAAGACGGTCGTCACCAGCCATCTGGTTGGAAACTTTCCCGGCAGTCCCGTTGACCTTCGATTCTTCTTCACACTCGAAGGTGGGAAGATTGCTTCGTTGGAGATCATACCGTGATGGATTCCTTGTTCTCAGCATCCTTGATCTCGGTAACCATAACTTCGAGGACTACTGGTTGACCGTCTGGAATGAGTGTCCGCTGTTTGCCAGACAGTGCAGTGAGAAGCGACAGCTCGGATCGTTGCATCGCCGTCTCGATACGCCGCAAGGAATGGCCGCGAACCAAGACTTCGTGCAGGGCGAAGACTAGCCGAAGTTGCTGTTCGTCGCCCTCGCTCTTGAGTTCGGCGAACGCAAATTCGTCATGGGGCAGCAGCATGGAATGGTCTGCCGAGATTTCAACGCGAACACCGCGCGCTTGCGGGTCATTCGCCCAACATTCGGGTGATTTTGTGCTCATAATTTTGTGTGGGTTGATGGTGACGGCGGCGAGCCAACTTCAGCCGTACAAAGTTGTCGGCGGCCCGGCGACCGAAACGTAGTAGATAACCGTGCAGCCGATCCCAAAGACGGACCGTTCGACGTGGGGCATAACCGGATGCAAATTCCACCGCCAACGGACGATGGCCAGAGCGCTCGACGTTCTCGCGGAGTTGCGCCTTGTCCGGCGTGAAAATCCGAATGCCGCGCCGCCCGCGCGAGATGGTCACGTACCATTGCTGCGCGTTCGTCGCGGCCTTCACAGTCGAATCTGAAAAGAGAACGTAGTCCACCGTCTTGCCTTGTGAACCGTAGGACGTGACGGCGTAGCCAGGCAGGAATTCGCGGAAATTCTTGTCCAAAACGCGACGGTCAGTGAGTTCAACGCCACCGTCGGATCGAACGGACTTCACCGTGACGAGTTCGCCATTCGTGACACGCCCGCCAGAGGCGAGCTTTCGATTCGCCTTGAGATGGAGTCGGTCGCCTTCTGCGAGTGCAACGTCGCGCAATTGGCAGACCGAGATGCGGTCGAGCATCTTGTTTGAAACGGTGACGAACTTTCCGCCGACTTCTACCAGCACGCTCGATTTCAAAATGCCCGCCAGCTTTCCCGTCGATCCCGGTTCGGCCTCGCGCACCTTTTGGTTGAAGACAATCACCGCTTCTTGCGGATAAAACCGTTCGTCTCGCTTCTGCGCTTTCGTCAGGTCGAGTCTATCCAAGACCTGAACTGTCGTGTCGTTCGCACCGAGCAGTCCCTTTGCTTTCAGCGCGTCGCGGACACGAGAGTTGACCCGGTGAACTTCGCCCCAAGTCTGCGAGACGACGACTGCTGAGGCGTTCCGCTCCGCGAGCCGCAGATATTCTTCTGCCAGCTTGTCGGCCTGATTTCCCAAGCCGCACGCAACAACCGCACCCATTTTGTCGAGCCGTTCAAACGATTCGCTCAACTTGCCGGACGCGGCTGATTGAACTGCTTTCCGATATTCTCGGATGCGCCTGCGTTCATCGTTGTCACGACCGAGTGCCGGGTCTTGGCGTCGAATCTTGTGCAGCTCGACCGGCCTGACACCGGAGTGACGCTCAATCGCCAAAAGCGCGTCCGAAGCCTCGACCGCCCCGTGCTGTCGGGTGTCCCCCGAAAGTATCAGCCGCGCATTTCGCTCACGGACCAGCCGAATCAGTTCGAGCATTTGGCGTCCACCAATCTGGCCCGCCTCGTCCACGACGACGACCGCCCGTTCAGCCAGTTCGCCTTTGAGAAGAAAACTCGCGACCGTTGAGGACGACGGGAATCCCGCCTTCTCCATGCTGACGACTTGCTGACGCTGGGGCGCAAGAACGACAACGCGGCGCCCAGCCCGTTGAACTTGCTCGACGAGTTCACGCAGAACAAAACTTTTCCCAGTACCCGCGCCACCGCGAAAGACCGATACCCTGTTCGTTGAACAAAGCAACGCGTCGAGCGCTTTGCGTTGCTCATCTTCCAACTTCGGATTGGCGGGACGCGGATTCGCAACCAGCGGATGACAGTCGCCCACACCTGCCTTTGCCGTCTGGACGATTTCCCACTCGCGCAACAGCACGTCACGCAATGTCACTTCACCAGGACGCTCTAAGTCCCGGATGTAACCGCGTCGCTGCGTGAACTCTTTCAGTTCAGAAACCGAAAAGCCCTCGCCGCGCGCCCGGCCCAACGCCTCCTGCCACACTTGGCATTCCAAGACGACCGAATTCCGGTCAAACAGATGCTCCTCCGCCCACTGAACTGCGTCCTCGATGGTGATCTTCTTGCTCACACGTGCGGACTCGTCCGGGCCTTTCAAAAGCTGCCGCAAGGAAGCACGCTCGGCGTCAGTCAATTGCGAGTCCCACAAGGTCCGCAATTCATCCCGGCTCAAATCCTTCTGCTTTCTTGCTCGCTCCGCCGTGGCCAGTTGCTCGCGTAGGTCCTGAATGTTTGTGCCGGCGAGCTCTGGTTTGTCGGCGAGCAACTTCGCCAGCGCCTTATCAATCTGCGCGTCGCGTTTTGAAAAACGCTCGCAGAGTTCTTCGGAAATGCCCTCGACTTGAAAATCCCCTCGCGCCCGATTTTGAATCCGATAGCCAAAGTCCAGCAATTCGCGGGCGAGTTCGTGGTAGTAAGCGTGCTCAGCAAATTTTCTCGCACGCAGCAGCTCGTAATTTTGGAGTGCCTTCCACCGGGCTTCAACCGGGTCAAACGTCGCATTGAAGACGATGCAGTGCGTATGCAAATGAGGATCGAGCGCGCGCGACGTGTCATGCGTGAACAGCGCCGAAACGAAGTTTCCCGTCATCCGATCGTTCTGTGCGCCACCCGCCCGGATGCGAGTGGCGGCGAATGCCTCGAACTCCCGCAGAGCAGACCTCACGGCACGCGCATGAGCTTCGAGAATTCTTTCGTCGTTGCCCAGGAATCCCGCGATGGAAACCGACTTTGGCGGAGAAAACGTGAAGTCGTAGAATATGCGCCGATTGGCCGCGCTCTTGTCACCTTCCGTCCGCGTGGTGTTCAATCGCTGCGTGAGCGTCGCGCCTGTGGAAGGATTTTGATTCTCGCACAACCGCAAGAAATCATCGGCACCGACTTTCCCGGACAGTCCGAGTCTCTCCGCACCCAACCCAATCCATTCGCCGGAAACACGCTGACCCTCGTTGTAGTAATCACCGACGCAGAGATGTTCCTGAAAGTATTGCTCTGCGTTCTTGAGGTTGTATTGCGTCTTTGCCGTGACCACGCACCGGACACTATCAGGACTATGCGTGCATTTTGTGTATCTGATACATCTTCGAGCAACCGGTTTTGGATGCACGCATCACACCCTCGCGGTCCTTGCCCCGACTTGTTTGGCAAGGCTGCTTGCGGCAACATTCGCTTCCATGAAACAGCGAACCGACTACTATGTGTATGTGTACGTTGACCCTCGGAATTTTGAGGAGTTTTATTACGGAAAGGGTTGTGATGGGCGGAAGGAGAGCCACCTAGATGATGGCGGAGTTTCCGAAAAGACCGAGCGCATCAAAGCGATCCACAAAGAAGGGCTTGAACCAACTGTCCGAGTTATCGCGAAGGAACTTACAGAAAGAGAGGCACTGCTCGTTGAATCCGCGCTAATTTGGAAGCTGGGAAAGAACCTGACCAATCGGACCGCAGGGCATTACTCGAAGCACTTTCGTCCACAACACACGATGCATCTCAATTTGCCTAGCTTCGATTTTCACAACAGCATCTATTACGTAAACGTGAGTGAAGGAGCGCATCGTTCTTGGGAAGATTGCCGCCGCTTCGGCTTTCTCGCTGCTGGAAACGGACGCAATTGGAGTGAGCAACTCGACCGACTTCAGCCAGGCGATGTTGTAGCTGCCTACCAACGACGACGCGGATTTCTCGGCGTCGGAATAGTCCGCCATCGTTCCGTGCCAGTGAGACGTTTTCGTCATCACGGAAAACCACTCCAAACTCGTAATCTGGCCGAACCAAGGCTTTTGGAAAATGCTAACGACCCGGAATTGGCACAATACCTTGTAACTATGCATTGGCACAAATCTGTTGCGAGAGATGAAGGCAAATTCCGACCAAACGCCGGCCTTTACACCCCACAACGGGTCGTCGCCTCACTCGCGACGCAACCGGTCACGCGCGCCTTCATCGAAGACAGTTTTGAAGTTTCACTCGATGAATTGGTTGGCGGAGGAAGGAACAAGACGGGACGCCAACGACGAAATCGTCTTAGGAGCGCGGCGGTCTGAGGTTCAAGCTTTAGGACAGAAGGTTTGTTCGGTTTGGTCACACAGCGGACACGACCGGGACTGTCCGTGCATTTTGTGTAGCTGATACATCTTCGCAAATTCGCATTGTGCTGAACTGCATCCATGAGCACAACCGCGACTCAAACCGCGAAGCCAGGCAATCAGCTCTGGGGCATCTACTACACCGACCGCGAATACGCCCGTGAGGTTGGTGATCCATTGCGCACCGTAATCGAAGCGCCAACAAAGCTCGTCGCCGAGGAAGCGGCAATGCGGCTTGGTTTCGGCGATCCGTGGGCGCATCCCGTCTCTGCTGAACAGGCCGAACAAGCTCAGTGGCTTCACCAACGCCGGCCAAGACACCGCCAGGAACTAGCTCACAAACACTCACGCGGCGTCCACGCCTGACCATGAGAACACCAACAACAGCACAATTGCGCACTGCTCTCGACGTGCTCAAAAAGCTCGAAGAACGCATAGATAACCACGCCACCCACACGACGATGCAAGTGCCGGACGCGCGATTGGGTGAGGATTATTCGGCGCGCATCGAATCACAAACCATCGAACAAATTGCTCGCGTCAAGACCGTCATGGCGCAGCTAGAGAGCTGGCGGGACGAGTTGAAGCAGGAAACGAGGCAGCGTGTTACCCAGCATGTTTAAGACAGGGCAAGCCCTACCCCTTGTTCTCACAAGGTTTCTGCGTCCGCGAATCAGCCGCGGCGAATACCCGAACCGGCCACGCGATATTGATCGCTCATGGCCACGAACGCGGCACATCCGCGACCAGGAACAGTCCCAAATCACAACGCACACGCACACTATCCATGTCCGCGAACAATCCATGTCCGCGCTCAGTCCGCGCCCGCAGTCGCGTTCACAAACAGGCAGCATCCGCGAACCCATCGCGGCTTCATCAGTCCGGGAACAGGCATCAGCAGTGGACACACACTGTCCGCGAACAGTCCACAATCCAGGACTGGCCATGGCAGCAAACTCGCCACGGACCGGAATTCTCCGTGAGCCGCGACTGGTAACAGATTGTCCGCGCCGGCGCATTCTCGTTTCCATGCAGTCGTCAGCGCGTTTCCAAGTTCGTATCCGAATCATTCCCTTCTATGTCCTCATTTGATCCAGCCACCGTTCGCAAAGCAGTCGATGAATTCACGTCGCGTCGTCCGGAGAAGTTCCAAGACCTGCTTCCAGCGAAGGATGTCATCAAGGAATTGCGGCAGAAGCGCGCATCGTATCGCGCCATTGCCGACCTGCTCACGCAGCATTGCTTGCCAACGAGCAAGACGGCCATCGCCGTGTTTTGCCATCAGGTGCTCGGCGAAATCGTGCGGCCTCGAAGACGGCCAGGACGAAAACGTCCGCCAGCTTTCGTACAAGGGAATGGCGAGAACAAGACTGCTGAATCAACGCCAGAAAACGGCAACGGCGCATCGGCAGAACTGTCCACGAATCCCAGCGGCGATGAAACTGCGCCAGAGCGCACGCGCGGTCCGCGCATCGCGCAAGTGCGGAAGCTCAGAAACCGTTTCACATGAAACGTCTCGACCTCATCCTCAACGGCAAAGGCGGAGTCGGCAAAAGCTTCTTCGCCGTGAATTTCATCCAGTTCCTCAAGGACAAAGGCATCGCTCACGTTGCCATTGATAGTGATAACGAGAATTCCACGTTGAAACGGTTTCATTCCGATACGCGATTTCTTGATTTGGAAAAGCGCCGTGAACTCGACGGCATTTTCGGCGCGTTGGAGAAGTCGAACCTTGTCGTCATGGATTGCCGTGCCGCGTCCACCGACCTGTTCATTGATTATTTTGACGAGATTGATTTGCCGGCAGTGCTGTCTGCGCTGGACACGGCTCTCACGCTCGTCATGCCCGTGAACCATGAGTCAGATAGCGTGGATCAAGTACAACGCCTCGCGGACCAGTTCGGCAAGAAATGCAATTACGTCGTGATTCGAAACGCTGCGCATAGCGACAGCTTCGCGTTGTTTGAATCGTCCGAAGTCCGGGCACAACTCAGGGACAAGTTTGGCGGACGGGAAATCGCCATGTGTCGGTTGCAGGATTGGTTGGTCGAAGCGCTGAACGCGGAGAACCTGACCATCAGCGGGGCAACCAAGCATCCCGCTTTCAGCTTGCTTGACCGTCAACGCCTTCAGACGTGGCAGCGGAAGCTCTACGCCGAGATTGAATCCGTCGCTGAACTGCTACTACCCGCAAAGTAATCCTCATGCAGAACAACGAACAGCCCAACTTCGACGAAGAGTTCGACGAGGCCGTCGCCGAGTGGCGCGATGAACATCGGCTGCGAGAAGACGACGCGGTGATGCTCCTCGTCGAATTGTTCCGAATACACCAGCGACATTGGGATGAAATCCGTCGCCGTGAGTTGCCATCGTTCGAGCAGTTCCGCTCGGACATCACGAAACTTGTCGAGTCAGCACAAGAAATTCAAAGACAGGCGGCGACGCTCATCGGCGTGTTGCGAACCGCATCACCGAATCACGGGATGGTTCGGGTGACTCGCACCGCCGCTATCTTCGCGGCGCTCGCAACTTTGCTTGCCGGTTATCTCATCGGGAGGGCGTGGTAATGAAACTGGACCTCATTCCTTTCAGTCCAATCAGCGTTCCTCCCGACCTCTTGCTGGCGCTGAAGAATCCGCGACCCGTCCTGATTGCTGGCGGCATTCTCTTGGCGCTCATCGCGGCTTGGCTCTTGTTCCGTCCGAGGAATGCGCGCGTTGCACGACTCGGCGGTTTGACCTGGAAACGGAATCAGTTCTGTCGCGGTTGGCTCATCACCGGAGACACCGGCTCTGGCAAAACCAGTTCCGGGATTAACCAGCTTGCCCACCAGGTTTTCCAAAACGAGCCGAAATGGGGCGGACTGTGCATTGATGAAAAAGGCATCTATTGGGAAACGCTTGCTGCGATGGCGAGGCATTACGGCCGCGAACACGACCTCGTTCATCTGCAAATCCGAACTGATGACACCGACACGCAATGGACGCCACCAAATCGCTATAACCTGACCGGCGACCGCAGCATCCCATTCACGACTTACGCGAAGTTCATCGTGGACACTGCCACGAGTCTCGGCCAGGGCGGAGACAAAGGCTTCTTCAAAAGCCAAGCACAGACGCACATCGCCCACGCCCTCGAACTTCTCTTTGAATTGAACCGACCCGTGACAATGCTCAACGTGTTTGAATTGTTGTCCGACCGCGATCTTCTTGAGGAAGAAATGGAGAATCTCGAACGCCTTCTTGAAACTCCGCGCCGCGCCGCCGTGTATGCACACTTTGCAAATCGGTTTCTCAATCAGCCCGAAGAACAGCACGGCGGCGTCCGCGAAACCATCGGCAACTACCTGCAATACTTCCTGACACCGGAAGTCGCCGAGGTTTTCTGCACGGGCGAGAGCACATTCAACTTCGCCGCGATTGACCAAGGGAAAATTATCCTCACGACCATGCCGCAGAAATTTCAAACCGAGCGGCGCTATGTGAACACGTTCTTGAAACTGCTCTATTACAGTCACGCGCTCCGTCGTTTCGACAAGGCGAAGGCCGATCGTGCGAAGAATAATTTGCTTATCCTCTGGGCCGACGAAGCCCAGCGATTCATGACCGCCAGCGAAGACGGCACGAGCGATTACAACTGTGTGGACGTGATCCGCGAAGCGGGCGCGACAATCGTCGCCGCCGCGCAAAGCACTACTTCATTCGTGCCACCGCTCGGTAACGACAAATCGAAGGTGCTTACGTTGAATCTCCGCAACCGGCTCATCTTCCGCGCCGCCGACGAAGGCGATGCAGTCCAAGCCGCAGATTTTCTCGGCAAAAAGCGGGTGGTGAAACGCTCATGGGGCTTTAATGCGGGCAGACGCAACGTCAACTACTCCGAAACCGAGGAGCACAAGATTAAGCCTCATAAGCTGCGCAGTTTGCGCGACCATCAGTGCATCGTTGTCCACTGTGAAAAGGGCTTTCGGAGAACGATTCTTCCGCCGCTTGAACCCAACGGGAATGTTTCGACTTGGTTTAAGCGTGGCTGGTTGTGAGCGAGCAAAGCTCAATCCTGCCAACGCGTGTTCCCTGGCCGCCAGCTAGGATTTCAAAGGCCGCGCGGAGTAACAATCACCACAACTCGGAGGCCCCCCGAAATGGCGGAAACATCCTTCTCCAGAGCAACGGGATTGTCACAATATCCTTCCGGATCGTAAACGAGGCAGACCAGCGTGCCGCAATCGGGGTGCGTTCGGTACCTCTCCTTATCCTCGATGAGTTGGTTGGCAACCTCCTTTTGTCCGAGGTTCTTACGCGTCATCTTGGCTTCAACCACCAACTTCTCGGATTTCAACAGGAAATCCATTCTGCTCGAATTCCCTGCATAGCTTGGGGTGACTTCCTCTGGTCTTACATCATCGAAATGAAGAAGCAGCAAGGCGTGCAGCAAGTCTTGAACATCATACTCATCTTTAATCCGAAATCCCGGACGACTCTCGTAACGAATGTTGATTTGGCGCGCAAACAGCGGAAATCTGCGACATACATTCTCTACAAGAGCCACCGCATCCCTCTCCGGTCGGTTTACTTGCCACGTCTCCGCAAGTGCTGATTCAAGCCTTGCGTTTGTCGCGGCACGCAGTGCTACCAAAAGGACGGCTGCCTCGGCTGTATCGCGCGGCTCGACCGGGTTCATGAGGCATCGGACAAGCAGTTCGCGATCAATTGCAGCGAAGCCGTCAGCGACGAGTGAAGACGGCACAAGGTCCTTGCGCAGAAGCGAAACCCAACGAAGGACCGCGATCTCCGTGAGCGTCAACCGTTCAAGCTCGCTGCTGGCTTCTCGCGTTACCGCAATTCCCAGCGTTTGGCCGGCCAACAGATAAAGCCATCGTGCCCATACCTCAGCCGGTTCCTGTTTAAGCAGTCGGTCCAAGACATTCTTGAGCCAGGCAGCCAACTCCCCATCCACATTCTTTTCACTTATCTGTCCTAAGCAAATCCCCAAGACTTCCAGCGGTCGATAAGTGAATGCAGATCGGTCGGCGGGGAACGATTCTCTTTGCGAAAGCTTTTTCAATGCGGCACGCCAGTCTTCGTCGCTTGGCAAATTCGGCCCATTCACGCCGATCGAGCGCAAGTATCCGGTCGCCGCCAAAACAGGTGCTTCACTCAATCGCTTGGGTTCGGATACCAATGTTGCAAGATTTCCCAGGAGTGAACAATTCAACCGTGCCGTATTGAACACATACGCAGCGAAACCTACCTCTGGAGAAAGCCGATCTCCGTTCGCTTGGAGGAATTGCTCCAAAGCCTTCAACTGAACTCCAATTGAAAGTGCGAGTTGCCGGCTCATAGAAACCACTTACTGGCCCGGAGCTTCACGTTGAGCATGGCCGGAGACCAGTCGGGAACATGTTTGAGGCGGCTCAACAGGCCTGCAATCAGATCTGAATAGTAGATTGTGACGGGGAGCTTGGCCGGTAGCGTGGATCGCCAGGACAGTGAAGTGAACTTCAGCACCTGCTCAGTGAGTGACGACAAGGAGCGATAAGTTGACTCGGGGTGAATATGAACCAGCAACGGAGCGGGCAATGGCGAAGCCTCGCGCTTGATCAATTCAGGTCCGTTGGTGCAGAGGAGCCGTGTGAAGCTGCCCAACTGCGAGATAAGCCCGCGCATCGGCACGTACGCCGCCTTGACCGCCCCCGGTTTGCTTCGCACGGTGATGCCCTTTTGCTCCTTGTCCAAAATGAGAAATGAGTGGTCTTGCGTGACGGTAAGGAAGGCAAACTCGATGTTTTGTTCGCTGCCCACGCTCTCGACGCATCTGCGCATGATTTGGCCGACCTCAACATTCTTCAAGGGTTTGAACGAGTGAACGACCACACGGACCGTGTCCCCTTTCTGCCAACCGTTTCTGCGTTTGATCTCTTCGAGAATCTCGACCGTGGTCTTCTCAAGCACTGCTGGATAATCTTGATATCCGCATTCGGACGAAAGGTTCGACAACAAGTAATTCCCGTCCCCGCGAAAGACCGTGGTGATTCCGATAAAACGTTGCTTCTCAACGAACCGACTCTCTAGCAGTTCGCATGTTCCCACCCCAATGACCAACTCATCCGCGATGCTTAGATCATGGTCCACCGTCCACGGAATTCCGTTGAGCTTCGCGTACAAAGCAACTGCAATGTTTTGGAGACTATACTGCAAGTTTGTCTCCGCTTGGCTGATAGTGGACACCCGAACATCCTGAACCGGAATTCCTGCCATCAGCAGCACTGCCTTGGAATGGAGATAGGGGTTATCAACTTCGGGAAGCTTTTCGTGTTCGTTCAACACAACCACGATGGCTGCGTCAAATCTCCCGTCTGCGCTAAGGAAATCTTCGGCCGCCTTTCGATAAACCTGGGCGGGCCTACTGACAGGCTTCGTCAACCAAGGCACGCGACAGAAGACAAACTCAGGATTCACCAAACCGAAAATCCTGGCAAATCCGCCACTGAACGCCGAGTTTCCGTGTTCCAAATTTACACCGTCGCGGAAGTAGCGCAGAAATCTTTCGACGGCCCCTTGGACCGAATCCGGGAAGATCACCAAAATTCGCGGCGACTTCTTTCCAAAAGCATCGCGGCTGAACGGGCCGAACCGATCCAATCCCTGCCATGCGTATTTGTGGCGCTTGCTTCGCGCAGCATCGAAACAGTACTCGACAGGAGGTGCCATCACATACGTTTTGTAGCTGTCCATATTCTCGATGGCGATTTGATCACCCACCGAACACCCCAATCCCGAACAAAGGCTGATTGGTGAAGCTTTGGCAAGGTAGCTCCCCATTCTTGACACCATTACGTCCAAAGCCGGCCCTGTCAGACATGCAGCTTCTTGAAACTGCCGC
>Ga0193697_1000438_pt1 | contig 14786 bp, 11 predicted proteins | sample L3m2metaG_FD_145073 | JGI IMG/M metagenome (GOLD analysis project Ga0193697, IMG submission 145073) | Soil microbial communities from a riparian zone of the East river system, Colorado, United States - L3m2 | ecosystem: Environmental > Terrestrial > Soil > Riparian zone | place: USA: East River... | reverse complement strand
AGGTGACCTGGGCGCGGGGTTTATTGACGTAAACGAACGCGTTGCCAATTTCCTGGAGGTCGAACCCGGTGTTCAGGCGGAGCAGCGATTCAGAGACGCCAACAAAGAGGTGTCCGTCCTCGGGCATGCGCTCGGCGAAATGACGGACGGTGCGTGTGATGGCAGCGGGCGAAAAGTAGATGAAAACGTTGCGGCAAAAAATCACAGGGACGCGGGCGAGGGCATCGATTTCGCCGGGCGCGACGAGGTTGGCGCGTTGAAAGCGAACGCGCACCAGCATCTCCGGGGCGATACACCAGCCCTGTGGAACCGGCTGAAAATATTTTGCGCGCAGGTCATCGGGGAGGCAGCGAAAAGAACGTTCACGGAAAATGCCGCGACGGGCTTTTTCAAGGGCAGTGACGCTGGCATCGCTGGCCAGGATTTCGATGGGAGCGCGCTGATAGCCTGCTTCCTCCAGGGCGATCGCCAGAGTGAAGGGTTCTTCGCCGGTCGCGCAGGCGGCGCTCCAAATGCGGAGAGGCCCACGATTGCGGGAAAACCAGGCCGGGACGAGCACGTCAACCAGAGCGCGGACCTGGTCCATTTCGCGCCAGAAATAGGTCTCCTGGACGGAGAGAGCCTCCATGACGCGCTGCCACTCGGCGGAGGATTCGCTGCCGAACTTGAGCAGGTAATAGTAATCAAGAAAGGAGGCGCAACCGCGTTCCCTGGCGAGGGGCGTCAATTTATCGGTCAGCGTATCGAAGCGACTGGCGTCGAAGAAAGTGCCGGTGTGTTCGTGGACCAAATCGCGCAAGAGGGCGATGGTCCCTTCCGGGGCGCTTAACTTCGGTTGTTCTTCGAGAGATTCCAGCATCATTGAAAAGAAGGCGAGTTTATCACCGTTGTTTGGCTGACGAGTGAGGCGCTTTGCGGGCGCGAGGGCCATTGGCGGCCTGAGTTTTGGCCTTTGCCGCGGAAGGCGTGGTCGCGAACGTTTCGGCCATTTCAGTAAGCCTTCGCGCGTTGAGGAGCAATCCGCTGGTACGGTTAAGCGTTTCTTTAACGCCATTGGCGTTGCGTTCGGTGATTCCGCGAATGTCTCCGAGACTGGCGAGGAAGCCCGCCGCGGCGGTGGAATGTTCGCGATTGGCGCGAGTGATCATCTTGATCTGTTTGGCGACGTTATTCGATGCGGTGTTAACGTCGGCAATGGCCTTTGCCTGTTCGGTGGCGGCCTTGGCGGTTTGGTCGGCCTGCAGCCGCATGGTATCGGCGGCTGAGGTTATTTGCGTCGCGGCGGTGGCCTGCTCGGTCATGGCCTTTGCCACACTGGCGACGAGTTTCTCCGTGCGCCCTGCCTCTTTGGCAATTTGTTCCGCAGCGCCAGCCTGCTCGGCGACAGCACGCGCGCTCGAAGCGGTGTTTTTGCGCATCGCCTCGACCGACTGCGAAATTTGTGCAGCAGCGGCGGCCTGCTCTCCCGTGGCGCGGCGCACCTGGGTGGCAAGCGTAGCGGTAGTCTGGCCGGCTTTGATGACGTCGCGGGCAGCCTTGCCGTGTTCGCCCATGGCCTGGGCGACCTCTTTGGTCGTTTTGCGGATCTGTTGAACGGCCTGGACGATATTGGTGGCGCCGCGAGCCTGTTCGGCGGTCGCGGAGGCAATCTGACGGGCCTGGGTCATGGTCGAACTGATCGCCTCCACGACGTGGCGTCCGGCACCCAATTGCTCTTCGGTGGCGCGCGTGATCTGCTCCATGAATTGGGAGCTTTCAGCGACGCCGCCGAGGATTTTCTTGAGGCCACTCAAACCTTCAGCGGATTGCTGGTTGCTGTCTTCGGCCAAACGCAAACCGTCGTTGGCGGCAGTGACGGCTTCGCGGGCGGCATTTTGCAAACCTTTGATGATCTGAGCGATGTCGGCGGTGGCTTTGGCGGAGCGGTCAGCGAGATTGCGAATTTCTTCAGCAACAACGGCGAAGCCCCGGCCCGCATCGCCGGCACGGGCGGCTTCGATGGAAGCATTCAAAGAAAGGAGGTTTGTGCGCTCGGCAATCAAATTTATGGTATCGACGATGCTGGAAACATCGCTGGTGCGCTTATCCATTTCGCGCATCACGCCCGCGGACTGGGCCATGGAATCGCGCACGCGGGTGATTCCCTGGATTGATTTCTGGACGGTGGCGCCGCCTTCTTCGGCGTCGCGAGCAACCCGTTTTGTCAGCTCGTTGGAGCGCTTGGCCAAATCCACCACGGAACGAATGGAACGGTCCATCTGCGTCGCGCTGGTGGAGGCGGTCGTCGCAGCTTCGGTGATCTTCTCACCGCTTTGGGCGACGCTCTGAACCGAACGCGCCATCTGCTCGACCGAGGTGGAAGTTTCTTCGACGCTGGAGGCGAGGCTCTCGGACATGGCGGCGACTTGCTCGATGGATGCGGCCATCTCATTCATAGCGGAGGAAGTCTCCTCGGCGGCGGCGCTCAAATCGTCCGCGTTTTTCGACACGGAGGAAACGGACCGGGCGATCTGCTCGATGGAGGTCGCAGTGCTATTGACCGAACCGACCATCTGCTCGGTGTCGCGTGCGACTCCTTTTGTGGAACTGGCCATCTCGTTGATGGCGGTGGTCATTTCCTGCGAGGAAGTTGCCATCTCCTGCGCGGTCGCAGTGACGCTCTGGATAGAGGCGCCGATCTCCTTGATGGAAGTGGCGGTCTCGGTGACGGCGGAGGCGGTTTCGGCAGCGCTGGAAGTTACCTGACTGATGGACGCTGCGACCTCGTTCGTCGCAGAGGCCAATTCCTCCGCCGAAGTTGCGAGTGACTCGGCCTGGCCGGCGGTCTCTTTCAACGAAGCAGCCATTTGATTGGCGCTGCTGATCGCCCCTTCCAGCGAGCGTCCCTGTGTGTCCACCCCGCGGGTGACCTCTCCTGCGATATCGCCGATTCGCTCGGCGGAAGTTGTCACTTCGGCCGCTGTGTCACGCATCTCCAGAGGATAGACCTGGGAAGCAGAACCATGCCCGTTGCCTTTTGTTTTCATAAGATTGTTTCCAGTCACGTGGTTTCCGCCAGCGAACGCTCGGGAGCCGGCGATAAGATTTCATTCCCGTTATTGATGACTTCGCTGATGTTCAGCAAGAGGACGACACGGTCGCCGAGCTTCGCGATCCCGGCGAGATAACTGCCGCTCAAACCTGTAATGGATTCGTGCGGCGGTTGAATGGTGTCGGCGGCAATCCTGCGGAATTCGCGGGCGGCATCGACGATCAAGCCCACTTTCCTCGGACCGATCCTGACGATAATCAATCGCGAACTGAGCGTGCTTTCCGCCTTTGGAAAGCCGAATCGCAAACGCAGGTTGACCGCCGGAACGACCTCGCCCCGCGAAAACACGACGCCATCGACGTGAGGCGAAGCGTTGGGCACAGGGGTAATGTGCTCGATCATTTCCATGTGCTGGACGTCACGGCTGGGCACGCCGTAGGCGGTGCCGGCGAGTTCAAAAAGAATGTATGAATCGGCCTCGCGCAAGGTTTCAGCCATAATTCGCTCCTTTCATCTCACGTCTGTCTTTGTGTTGACGGGCGCTCTGGATCAAACCGTTCGAATCGAGGATCAAGACGGCCCGACCATCACCCAACTCGGTGGCCCCGGCAATGGCGGGGACCTTCAAGAGTGGATCGTTGACAGACCGAACGACGATTTCGCGCTGGCCGAGCAAGCGGTCCGCGACAATACCGACCGCACTCAAACCCGTTCCGATCACGAGCACTGGAAACTCCCGCCTGGACTCGGCAGTGAGACCGAAGAGGGAGGCGAGGCGTATGAGAGGCAAAACGCCGTTTCGCCAGGGCATGACTTCGTTGCGTTCCAACTGCTTGATGGCGGCCGGTTCGGCAGTCGTAATTTCCTGCACGAGAGATTGCGGCATGGCGAATCGCTGCCCGCCTGCGGCGATGATCAACGCGTCGGCAATGGCGAGCGTCAGCGGCAGACGAAGGGTGAAGGTGACCCCTTTGCCGGGGTCGGTGCGCAAGATGATTTCGCCGCCCATTTCGTTGACGGTGTTCATGACGGCGGCCATGCCGACTCCGCGACCCGCGCCGCGGTCGGCCTCATCGCGCGTGGAAAATCCGGGTCGGGAAATCAATTCGAGCAGATGGATTGCATCGGGATGATCGGTGACACTGATTCCGGAGGCGCGAGCGCGCCCGACTATCGCCCGCTCATCCATGCCGCGTCCATCATCGGCGACTTCAATGACGACCGATTCCCCGATCGTAGAAGCGCGCAAGGTGATGGTGGCTTCGGGCGATTTACCGGCAGCGATTCGCTCCTCGAGCGTTTCAAGGCCGTGACAGACCGCGTTGCGCACGAGGTGCAAGAGAGGGTCCTTGAGGCGCTCGACGAGATACTTGTCGATTTCGGTCTCCTGGCCGCTGACAGCGAGGCGAATCTTTTTGCCGGTTTCACGGGCCAGGTCGCGAACGACAAAAGGCAGCCGCTGAAAAATCTCGCCGATCGAGACCAGACGGACGCGCATCAAACCGTCTCGCAGGTTACGAAGCTCGCGTCCAAAAGCGGCATTGATTTCCTGCAAGGAGCGAGCTTCAGCGGTAGGCAAATGGGTCGAAATGCGGGTGCTGATTTCTTCGAGGCGCGCCCGATGCACCACCATGTCGCCCATGATACGCATCAGCTCGTCGAGGCGCGTCAAGTCCACGCGAACAATATGGGAGGGCGCCACAAAGGCAGGCGCCGCCGATTCGGCTACCCGCTGCGGCGCAGAGCGAGTGGGTGGGGGCGCAAGAGGCGCCACGTACGGCTGTAAAGCAATCCCTTCCTGTTTCCATTCGGCGGCATCGCCGGGATCGGCGGGCCCGGCGACGACGAACTCGAAGAGTATTTTTCCCCCTGTCTCGATTTTGGGAGCACTGTGGAGGATTTCCCCGAGCGCTTCGGCGCGGGCGCGCGCGGAGTTCACATTTTTCCCCTGCTCCGAAAGGGCTTGTGATGGTTCGAAAAGACAGTGCCAGATGGTCAAACCATGCCGTTGGGCTTCCTGCACTCGTTCCTGCACGCCATTGGACGGACTTAAGCCGTTGGGCGCGCTGGCACCAGCACGCGGACTTTCGATCCGCTTTTGAATTTCGTCGAGCAGCGCGGAAATGTCGGGCGGCGGCTGGCCCTGGCGATGAGCGACGACAATCTGTTCCAGGCGCTCGGTTGCGCCGGTCAGCGCGTCAAAGCCATCTCCGCTGAATACGGTTTGATGACCGGTGAGCGAGCGCAAATAATCCTCGGTGCGGTGCGCGAGGGTCTCAGCCACCTGGAGACCAGCCATGCCGAAGATGCCTTTAAGGGAATGGAAACTGCGAAAAAGCCTCAGCAAAGTGGTGGAATCGGGAACGCGCTGATCAATAGCTGACTCGAGATGGATGAGGGCCCCGCGGATTTCGCCGAAGTGTTCGTCGCACTCGGCGTAAAAATCATCCATGAAATCGGACCCTGCGGGCCCATCTGACGGCGTTACGCTCACGGTTTAACAGTCGAAGATGCACCAGCCGACCACCAGCCTTGCACCCGGCCAAGTACGCAAAAGCAGAGTATCAACAGAGCTTTTGGAATCGGATCGCTCACAAAACAAGACCATGGTTTGACCCCCGCGTAAACTGGGGTCAAGACCCTAGGAACCGCAAACGCGACTTACCGCGCTACCCAATTTGCCGTTTTTCCCATTTTTCCAACTCGTCGAGCAAGGTCGAAAAAGAGGTGATGCCGAGAATTACAACGAGGTAACCGCTGACCTGGCTTTTTAACAACTCGAACCGTGTTCGGACCAGCAGCGCGAATTGCAACTCGCGCTGCTGGATCGTGATCGAATTCAACAGGTCGTCCACCGTCTCCAGCGCAAGGCTCGGCACCGAGAAGCTCACGTGCACCTCCAGAAGATTGCCGCACACTCCCATCGATCCTTGCAGAACGATGTTCCCCACTTCCGCCAGGGCTTCGCGTCTTGCAGCCCGGTCTTCGACCGCGGCGGTTTTCTCGTCGATGAGGAGTGAGGTCAGGATGTCGGCGCCTTCGCGGCTGACGAGGAGCAGAGCGTGGCCGGATACCGGACCGGAAAAGATTTGCTGTACGCTCGCGACTTCGCCTTTGAGCATTTTGTTGAGCGCTTCCTTCACCAGATCGATCGAGTAAAGCTCGATCTGGGGCGCGGTGAGGACGATGCGCTGGCCGGTGAGGTCAGACAAAGCTCCAGCGGCCCGTCCGTAGCCGATATTAATCAGCTCGGTGAGCGCCTCACGATGCTTTGGGGTCAGTTCCAGCCCGCACCTCCACCAGCTACTTTCTCTACCGTCTGGAGCACCTGCTCTTTTTGAAAAGGTTTGGGAATCATCCCCAGCGCTCCGGCAGCCTTCGCCTCCGCTTTCGTGGCCGTTTGCGCATCAGCAGTTGCCACTATGACTCTGGCGTTGCGATCCAGTTCGCGCAACCTGGTTAAAACCTCCATCCCGCTCATGTCCTCCATGATCATGTCCAGCAGCACCACGTCCGGGCGCTTCAGCGCGTACCTCTCCAGCGCCTCCATGCCCCCTTTCACTTCATCGACAGTATGGCCCGCCCGTTCCAGGATTTGCCGCAGCGTCCGGCGCGCAAACCCCGAGTCATCCACCACTAGCACGTGTGCTCTCACAGGATCGCCTTTTCTACTCCCTCCTTTCCCATTGTCCATCTTCATTTCAGCCTTCGCTGCTTAAGGCCACGACCCCAAAGCCTTCACCTGCACCGCGCTGAGTAAAAGCCACCGCCTCAAAAGGAAAGCCCCGCCGCGGTAACCCAAAACTGCAGCGAGGCTTTCACATTATGCGTTCATTCCGTCACCCGACGGCGAATCGCTTTGCTTTTTATAAAAACCGCCTCCTTCCAAAAGTTTTCCGCAATAATGCTTCCGCAAAACAGGATGGTAATTCCGATTTTGGTGAGTAATGTCCGCTCAACCGAAATCGAACAGGAACAGTATGAAACAAAATCGATATCTCGCCGGCTTCGCGCTCATGACCCTTGTCGGAATGTTCGCACCGGCACCGCTCTCCGCCGATGACTGGCCGCAATGGCGCGGACCACAGCGCAACGGCATTTCGAAAGAAACCGGGTTGCCGAAGGAATGGCCGAAGGAGGGTCCCAAACTCGCATGGAAGTTGACGGATGTCGGCTCCGGTTATTCCACGCCTTCGGTTGTTGGCGAACGCCTCTATCTGCTCGCCAACGAAGGGGCCGACAGCGAGTTCGTCCAGGCGCACGCAGTCAAAGACGGCAAACGCGTGTGGCGGGCCCCCATCGGCAGGGTTGGTCCCAATATTCCGCAGATGAACTTTCTTGGCGCCCGCTCGACCCCCACCGTCGATGGCGAAGTTCTTTACGCGCTCGGATCGGACGGCGACCTTGCCTGCCTGGAGATCGGCAGCGGCAAGGTGCGCTGGCAAAAAAATCTGCGCACTGATTTCGGCGGCAAGCCCGGGGAGTGGGCTTATGCCGAATCGCCGTTGATCGACGGTGACATTCTCGTGTGCACGCCCGGCGGCGCTGCGGCGACATTGGTTGCGCTGAACAAAAAAGACGGCGCGCTGATTTGGAAATGTCCGTCGCCCGAAGGCGATCAAGCCGCGTTTGCGTCGCCTATTGTCGTCCAGGCCGGCGGCGTGAAACAGTACGTTCAATTGCTGCAGAAGGGTCTGGTGGGCGTGGAAGCAAAGACGGGGAAACTTTTATGGCGTTACGCCAAAGCGACCAGCAAATATGGCGCGAACATCCCGACACCCCTGGCGAGCGGCGACATGATTTACGTCGGTTCGGCTGGAACGGGCGGAGGCGCGGTAAAATTGAAGACCAAAGATGGCGGGATCGAAGCAGAGCAGGTTTATTTCGAATCGAAATTGCCAACCGCCATTGGCGGCGCGGTGAAGGTGGGTGACGTTCTCTACGGCACAACCATGGGTGCGCTCCTGTGTATCGATTTCGCCACTGGCAACGTCAAATGGGAAGATCGCGCGTTGGGCGCCGCGTCCATTTGTTACGCCGACGGCCATCTCTATCTCCATGGCGAGAACGGCGACGTGGCCCTCGTCCAGGCCAGCCCCGAATCCTATCGCGAAAAAGGCCGCTTCACGCCGCAGGACCAACCGCAACACAGCAAACCAATGGAAAAAGCATGGACCTATCCCGTCGTCGCCAATGGCCGGCTCTACATTCGCGATCACGGCGTCCTCTGGTGCTACGACGTGAAGTAACGGGCTTGTTGCCGGTTCACCTCACTTGATCAATTTAAAAGCCCCGGCTATCTCGACAAGCTTCTCGGGAGTAGGCGGCTTCACCACGTAGGAGTTCGCTCCCGCGCGGTATGCGCGCTGAATATCGGATTGGAGGTTTGATGACGTGAGCACAATCCGAATGACATCCGAAAATTCGCGCATGCCCTGGAGGAATTCCAAAACCGCGATGCCCGTGCGCAACGGAAGATTGATGTCGACGAAAACCAGCGCGGGAAGAGGAAATCGGGCACGGTCGGCGTACTCGCCTTTGCCGGCAAAATAGTCGATTGCCGCTTTGCCGTCTTCGATCACCAGCAGGCGATTGCTGAGCCCAGCGGATTTCAACGCGCGTTTCATGATGACGATGTCGTTCTCGTCGTCCTCCAAAAGGAGGATAGTGTCCGATGGGATCATGCAGGGCGCTTCAATCGTATCCAGAACCGGCTGCCCTTGCCAAGTTCGGACTCGATGCCGATCTGCCCTCCCATGCGCTCGACGGCCTTTTTGGCGATGGCCAGGCCGATGCCCGTGCCTTCATATTTTTTGTCGGAATAGACTCGGCCAAAGATCTGGAAAATGCGCTCGAAATGGGCGGCCTCGATGCCGATGCCGTTATCTTCGATCCACAGCTTTACCAACTCTCCCTCTTCTTGCGCACGAATGTCGATGCGCGGCTGAACATCAGGACGAACAAATTTCACCGCATTGCCCAGCAGGTTCGAAACGCACTGCGTTAGATACGCCTCGTGCCCCAGAACGCGAGGCAGCGGTTCGTGAATCGTAACTTGCGCCGCGGGCGGTTTAAGGTCCGGATACTGCTCAATAATGTCCTTGATCAGTCGACCGAGATCGATTGGCTTCAAGTCAATCTCCGCCTTTGCGACACGACTGTAATTGAGCACATCGCGAATCAGTGCATCGAGCCGCAGAGCGGATTTATGGATGCGATCGAGAAAGTCAATGCCCTGCGCGTCCAGTTTTCCCCCATAATCTTCGACCACAGCTTGTGAGAAGGCAATCATGGCGCGGAGCGGCCCGCGCATGTCGTGCGCGATGCTGTAGGAGAAAGACTCCAGTTCCGCGACGGTTTCCCGGAGCTCGGCCGTGCGCGCGGCAACAATCTGTTCGAGCCCTCTGGCATGCTTTTCCAACTCTGCATTGGCCTGAACGAGCCGGGCTTCGCTCTGACGCAACTTCTCTTCTGCCTGCTTGCGCTCGGTGATGTCGCGCACCACACCGCTGAAAACTCGCTTTCCATTTCTCAGGGCGATGCCGAATGAAATCTCCAATGGAACCTCGGACCCGTCCTGCCGTAGACCTGGCAGTTCCACTCCTTTCCACGGGATATTTCTTTCGCCGGTTCGCAGGTAGCGTTCGATTCCGGCGCGATGAATCTCCCGCATCCGTTCGGGCATTAACATCGTCAGGGGCTTGCCGATCAATTCAGCGCTCTTGTATCCGAAGATGCGTTCTGCGGCTGGATTGACAGAGATGATTGTGCTTGCTTCGTCTATGGTGATGATTCCGTCAGCCGCCGTTTCAGAAACCATTCGGTGTGTCTCCTCGCTGATCCGCAATGCCTCTTCGGCCCTCCTTCTTTCGATGAATTGGCCGATCTGATCGCCGATCGTCTCCATCATCTGAAGGAAATCGTCGTCGAGTCCACGGACCTTTTGACTGAAACATTCGAGGACACCCAGGCTTCGATCGCCGAGTCTGAGGGGGAAAGCCATCCCGGTTTTGAGCCCCGCCTTGAGCGCCGCCGGCGCGCGCGGGAAATTGGCGTCCTTTGACAGGTCGGGGATCCACATTGCGCGGTTGGTGCTCCAGACACGCCCCGGAAGGCCGGTGCCGGCTTCGAAGTGAAACTCGTGACTCCGGGCCTCGAATTCGGAAACGTCGACCTTTGGCGCATGCCACATTTCGCCGCAGGTCATTTCGCGAGCGCCGGGCTGAATGTACCAAATGGCTGCAACGTCCCAGCCGGTTTTCTCACAGAGGGTCTGGAGGATTTTCGGCGTGGCCTGGTAGAGCCTTGGAGATTCAGCGAGCACGCGGCTGACGGAATGTTGGACGTAGAGGCGTTGCTCCGCGGCCGTACGTCGCCGCGTGACCGAACCGATAACTAACGCCACGACGCTGAGCGTCCCGATAAAGCCCTGCAGCAATAAGAGTGACTCATTCACGTTGGCGCTGGCGAACTGTCCCCGACCGTGCAAGGTGGCCCACAACGCGAAACAGGAGATAATGCACACGCACGTAATCGCAGCGCGTTGACCAAACCGAAATACGGCCCACAAGCATGGTAAAAGAGCGATGTAGGCGAAGGAATAGGTCCTTTGGCCAAAAACAATTAGCCCAGTTGCTGCCGTGGCGACGAGCAACGCGGCGCCCTCCAGGACACGCTGCCGCTTCAGGCTCGGAGGGTCTCGTGTGCTCCAGAGCACCAGGAGAGGAGCCACAAGCAGGTCGCTGACCAGATCGCCCAGCCACCACGTAAGCCAGGTCGGACCATACTTTGGCCAGACTTCAAATCCTCCGAGGCACAAGGTGGTTACGCCGCAGGTTGCGCTGACGGCCGTGCTTAGCGCTGCAGCGAGCAGGATGTAACTGAGGATATCCGATACCCGTTCAAAAACATCGGTGCCGGAGGCAAAACGCCGCACCAAGGCCCAACCCAGCACCGCTTCGAGGGTGTTGCCCGTGGCAATCCCAACGCTGGTCAGCAAAGATCCCTGTGTGGTGATGTTAACGAGAAAAGCACCCAGAAAAACACCCGGCCAAAGACGGCCTCCCCACAACAACAGCGCCGCGAGCGCGATCCCGGTGGGCGGCCACACCGCGGAGGCGCTTTTGTTCAGAAAAGCCACGGACAACCCGAGCTTCCCGAATACAAAATAAGTGAGGGCGAGAGCTATGATCCCGGTTGCCGTGCGAACTCTTGCGCTCATGACTCACGAAGCTACTGTGCGATTCTCTGGCACCGCGTCGGAGGCTTTTGACTGCGCACCGAATACATCGCGGCTGAACGCAACCTACAGTAGTGGCATTCCGGTGCAAGCCGTGTACGGAGCATCTCTCAAACCCCAGGGAAAAAGGCTTGCGGCGGCAGGCAATTCGGCCAAAATACGACCGACGCTCAGAGGCGTCACAACCACAGGATCCCTTATGACAGGTCGCATCTATAATGATATCGTCGAAACGGTCGGGCGTACGCCGCTGGTGCGGTTGAACCGCGTTACCGCCGGGCTGCCCGCGACGATTCTCCTCAAATGCGAATTCTTTAACCCACTCGGCAGCGTTAAAGATCGTATCGGCATGTCGATGATCGAAGATGCCGAGCACCGCGGAATCTTGAAGAAGGAGACCGTCATCATCGAGCCGACGAGTGGCAACACCGGCATCGCGCTGGCCTTCGTTGCTGCGGCCAAAGGTTACAAGTTGATTCTCACCATGCCCGAAACGATGTCGCTGGAACGACGCACTCTGCTGGCGATGCTTGGCGCAAAACTGGTCTTGACCCCGGGAACAGAAGGAATGAAAGGCGCTATCGCGCGTGCGGAGCAACTCGCGCGCGAGACACCCAATTCATGGATTCCGCAGCAATTCGATAATCCCGCCAATCCCGACATTCATAAAAAAACCACCGCGGAAGAGATCTGGGCAGACACAGGCGGGCAGGTGGACATTCTGATCGCGGCGGTCGGCACTGGCGGAACCATCACCGGCTGTTATGAAGTGATCAAGCCGCGGAAGCCCTCGTTTCAGGCAATCGCCGTGGAGCCCAAGGATTCGCCCGTGATTTCGCAGACGCTCACCGGACAGCCGATCAAACCCGGTCCGCATAAGATCCAGGGGACCGGTGCCGGGTTTGTGCCGAAGAACCTCCGCTTGAAGGACGAGAAGGGAAATCCGCAGATCACCGAGTGTATCCAGGTCAGTAACGATGACGCTTTCGCGATGGCTCGCCGGCTCTCCAAGGAAGAGGGGATCCTGGCGGGTATCTCCTCCGGCGCGAATGTATGGGCCGCGATCGAAGTGGCCAAACGCCCCGAAAACAAGGGCAAGATGATCGTGACCGTGGCTTGCTCGACAGGTGAGCGGTATCTGAGCACCCCGCTGGCAGCGGAAGCGAAAGCCGAAGTTGGTGGATAAAAGCCGCCAAAGAAGGCGTCAGAGTCCCGGCTTTAGCCGGTTTTCGGGGCACTGAGAAGGTCGGTGAGCTCCTGGTAGAAGAGCGCGAAAAAGCGCGCAACCAGCGGTGAAAAACGGGGTTAAAATTAGTTGTTGCGTTTCGACAGCTTTTGAAGTTTATTACGTTGCGTTGAAGGTCTAACCGGCGTTCGAGGAAGAGCTCAGCGCTTCGGGTTTCCATAAAGTTCAAAGTTCAATGGTCATTTGAGGGATTTCCCTTAAAGAAATGAGCCCTTCAGCAGCACAGAAAGAATATGAGTAATCAGCCCAACGGGACACCGGAGATCGGTTCCGGCTACCTCGAAATATCAGAAAAAGGTTTCGGCTTCCTTCGCTCCCCCGAAAACCACTTCCATCCCAAACCCACCGACATCTTCGTGACTCCGGACACGATCAAACGCAATTTTCTCCGCGAAGGCTGTCTCGTGCAAGGGCCGCTCCAACCGCCCCATCGCGGCAACAGCTCCCAGTTGAAGGCGGTCGACGCCGTCAACAACATGCCCTTCGCGCAATACACCAAATCGGTGCGCTTCGAGAACCTCACCACCATCGACCCGGTCGAGAAGTTCCAACTGGAGACCTCCTCCGACCTGATCGAGACGCGTATCATCGATCTGGTCACGCCGCTCGGCAAGGGCACCCGCGGGCTGATCGTCGCGCCGCCGCGCACGGGCAAGACCACCATTTTGAAACAGATCGCAAACGCGGTCACCGCCAATCACCCGGACGTCCACGTGATGGTGCTGCTCATTGATGAGCGGCCGGAAGAAGTCACGGATTTTCAACGCTCAGTCAAAGCCGAAGTGGTTGCGTCGTCCAACGATCAGGACCTCGAAACCCACGTGCGCCTCTCACGATTTATGATCGAACGCTGCCGGCGCATGGTCGAAGCCGGCCGCGACGTCTTCGTGCTCCTCGACTCAATCACCCGCGTCGCCCGCGCATACAACAGCGTGCATGGCGGCAGCGGACGTACGATGACCGGTGGTGTCGACGCGCGCGCGCTGGAAATTCCTCGCAAGATGTTTGCCGCGGCCCGCAAGATCGAAGAAGGCGGTTCGCTCACGATTCTCGCGACGGCACTTGTCGATACCGGTTCGCGCATGGATGAGTTGATCTTCCAGGAATTCAAAGGCACTGGTAACATGGAATTGGTCCTCGACCGCAAGCTGTCGGACCGCCGCCTGTTCCCTGCGATCGACATTCCGAAAAGCGGCACGCGCAAGGAAGAAAAGCTCTTCCCGAAGCACCAGATCGAGGCGATCCGCAAGCTCCGTCGCATGATGGTCGATTTGAATCCCGTCGAGGCGATGGAAACACTTATTGCCGCGCTGAAGAAGCACACTAAGAACGATGAGTTGCTGACAAAGTTGGCATAGTTTCCAGGCCGCGTTTGTAGTTCAGGCTTCAGCCTGTCAGAGAGCCGTCGGAATTGGGGAGCGCGCGCGATCAGACAATCCCGCGTGCGAGATTCGGCGGTTACTTTCCCAAAGCCAGGCGATCAGCTAACCGGTCTGGAAGCCCGACCGCTCGGATCTTGGCTTGGGCTTTCGCAATATCGTAGTTCAGCCGCCGCAACTCGATCGAGCCTTCGTCCATATCGTAGATTACGTATGCGGCCTGGGGATTTCCGTCGCGCGGCTGGCCGACGCTCCCGACATTCACAAAATATTTTCGGCCCGGCTCGACCTTGAATTTCGAATACGTCCCGCCGCGCACAACGCTGTCGCGAATGAACGCCACCGGCACATGGGTGTGGCCGAAAAAGCAGACGCTGGTGTTTTGATACGTGAAGCTCGCGGCTGCGGCCAGCTTGTCAAAGACGTATCCCCAACGTTGCGGTCCATCCAGTGTCGCGTGCACCATCGAAAAGCTGGCGACGAGCCGCACGTACTTCATGTCGCGCAGCCATTGCTTGTCCACTTCGTTGAGCTGTTTGCGCGTCCAATTGACCGCTTCGGCGGCGTGCGGGTTAAAACCCTCCAATGTGTCCTCGGTTGAGCAATACTCGTCGTGATTTCCTTTGACGCACGGCATTCCCATGTTGCGCACAATATCGAGGCATTCCTTCGGGTTGGCGTTGTAGCCGACGACATCGCCCACGCAGCAGTAATGTGTGCACTTCTGGTCGCGCGTGTCCTGCAAAACCACCTCAAAGGCTTCGAGGTTGGCGTGTATGTCGGCAATGACGGCGTACTTCATCGTCCCTCAGACTTTACCTGATAATCTCAAACCCGCGAAATTCGTTTTTTGCTTCGCCCCATGTTTTTTCTTCATTACGAATGAACGCG